>Ga0070739_10001161_pt1 | contig 41768 bp, 38 predicted proteins | sample Coa_R1_7_FD_66445 | JGI IMG/M metagenome (GOLD analysis project Ga0070739, IMG submission 66445) | Surface soil microbial communities from Centralia Pennsylvania, which are recovering from an underground coalmine fire - Coalmine... | ecosystem: Environmental > Terrestrial > Soil > Unclassified ...
GCCGTGCGCACCGCGCGCGACGAGCTGGAGGGCGAGTTCGTCGAGTCGCTCCTGGCGGGGACGTACTCCTCGGAGGACGTCGTCCGCGAGCGCGCCGAGCGCCTCGGCTTCGACCTCGACCGCGGCACCGTGGTGCTGCTCGCCCGCGCCGGCGAGGGCGGCGCCGACGCGTCGCAGCGCATCCGCCACCAGCTGGTCCTGGCCGGGCATGGCTGGATCAAGCGCCGCGCTCCCGGTGCGCTGTGCACAGTGCGCGGCGGTGCGCTCGCCGCCGTGGTCCCGCACGTGGAGCCGCTCGAGTCGCCGGCGCTCCGGCGCCTGGCGGCCGACCTGCGCATGGAGTGCGCCGGCGCGGTGGGCGGCGAGGAGGTGTCGGTGGGCGTGGGCCGGCCCAAGCCGGGGATCGCCGGTGTGCGCGCCTCCTACCGCGAGGCGGAGCAGGCGCTCGCCATGGGGGTCCGCCTCTTCGGCCCCGGCCGGGTGATCGGCTTCGGCGACCTCGGCCTCTACCGCCTGCTCTACGCCCTGCAGGGCCACGCCGAGCTGCGCGAGTTCTACGACGACCAGGTGCGCACGCTGCTCGACTACGACCGCCGCACAGGAGCCGGGCTGATGCTCACCCTGGAGGCCTTCTTCCGCTGCCACGGCTCGCCGACGGAGATGGCCGGCCTCCTCCACCTCCACCGCAACACCGTCCTCTACCGGCTGCGCCGCATCGAGGAGATCGGCCGCCTCCGCCTCGACGACCCCGAGGTGCGCCTCAACCTCCACCTCTGCCTGCGGGTGCGCGAGGTGCTGCAGGCCGCCGGCGAGGCGGACGGGGCGCCGCGCAACGGCCACACCGTGCGCCAGCCGGCGCCCAAGACCCCGCGACCGCCCCAGCGCGCCGCCTCGCTTTAGGCGTCACGCACAAGATCGGTCGCGCCCAATTCGTGCGGCCACGGGGAAGGTTTCCGAGCCCGCCGGGCGCGAGACTCCCACCACGCTGCGTGGACCCGTGCACGAGAGGAGTGGCCTGTGCGCCACGCAGCAGGACCCGTGCATGGAGGTGACCGTGGCAGGCAAACATCGACTCAGGCTCGCATTGCTCCTGGGAGCGGGGGCTGCGACCCTTCCGCTCACCGCCCTCGCCCAGACGGCGGACAAGACGGCGACCCAGGCGGCGGGGATCGGCGCCGACACGGTCTGGACCATCGTCGCAGCCTGCTTCGTGCTCTTCATGCAGGCCGGCTTCGCGATGCTCGAGGTCGGCTTCAGCCGCATGAAGAACGTCGGCACGGTGGTGGCCAAGGTCATCGTCAACCTCAGCATCTCGTCGGTCATCTACTGGATGGTCGGCTTCGCCGTCGCGTTCGGCAGCGCCACCGGCTGGATCGGCCAGGTGCTCGGGCACTCGGGGTTCTTCCCCACCTTCCATCCCGGCACCACCGTGCAGGGCTCCTTCCTCAACAGCGGCACCGTCCCCGGCGCCGCCCAGTGGTTCTTCGAGTTCGTCTTCTGCGCGGTCTCGCTGGCCATCGTCTGGGGCACGATGCTGGAGCGGACGAAGTTCATCGTCTACATCCTCTTCGCGGTGCCCTTCGCCGGCTTCATCTACCCGATGATCAGCCACTGGCTGTTCGGCGGTGGCTGGCTGATGCAGCTGGGAGGCCAGGACTTCGCGGGCAGCACCGTCGTCCACCTCACCGGCGCCACCGCGGGCTTCGCCGGCCTGCTCCTGCTGGGGCCGAGAATCGGCAAGTACGGCAGGGACGGGAAGCCCAACGCCATTCCCGGGCACAGCATGCCGCTGGCCCAGCTCGGCGTGATCATCCTGTGGTTCGGCTGGTTCGGCTTCAACCCCGGCTCGACGCTGAACGCCACCAACCTCCACTTCGCCGACATCGTCGTCACCACCAACCTGGCGGCTGCGGCCGGCGCCATCGCCGCCATGGGCGCCATCTGGTTCGCACAGCGGACGCTGGACGTGGGCATGATCGGCAACGGCGCCATCGCCGCGCTCGTCGCCATCACCGCGCCCTCGGGCTACGTCGAGCCGTGGGCCGCCATCGTCATCGGTGCCGTCGCCGGCCTGATCGTGGTGTACGGCGTCATCCTCATCGACAAGCTGCTCGACGACCCGGTCGGTGCGCTGAGCGCGCACGGCCTGGCCGGCATCTGGGGCACCCTGTCCTGCGGCCTCTTCACCGATCCCGTGCTGGCCAAGTTCAACGCGGTCGGCCAGGGCGGCCTGTTCTACGGCAAGGGCTTCCACCAGCTCGGCGTGCAGGCCTTCTCGGTGTTCATGTCCTTCAGCACCGTGTTCATCCTCTCCTTCGGCCTCTTCTGGGTGATCAAGAAGACGGTGGGGCTGCGGGTCAGCGAACGCCACGAGATCGACGGGCTCGACATCAGCGAGCACGGCATGTGGGGCTACCCCGAGACGTTCATGCCGGTGCCCGGCGGCGCGTACATTCATCCTGACGCCGTCGCCGAGCCGGCCCGGGTGATGGCCACCACCAAGCCCGTGGAGGGACACGCATGAAGAAGGTCGAGGCGATCATCCGTCCCGACCGCCTGCAGATGGTGCAGGACGCGCTCGACCAGCTCGGCATCTCCGGGCTGACCGTGACCGAGGTGGTCGGCTGCGGCGCGCAGCGCGGCTACACCGAGGTCTACCGCGGGGCGCGGGCCAACATCTCCCTGCAGCGCAAGGTGAAGGTCGAGGCCGTGGTCCAGGAGACGCGGGTGGACCCGGTGGTCGACGCCATCGTCAGCGCGGCGCGCACCGGCGAGGTCGGCGACGGGAAGATCTTCGTCCTGCCGGTCGACCAGGCCATCCGCATCCGCACCGGTGAGAAGGGCGAGGACATCGTCATGCACCGGGTGCCCGAGCACTGGGGACACTGACCCCCGGCGGGGGGGCCGTCGCGGCCCCTCCGCCCGCTCCGGCGGGAGCCCCGGCTCCGCCGAGTCCGCTCGCCCCCTTGCTAGACTCGCCCGCACCATGACCTACGTGATCGCTGAGACCTGTGTCGACGTCAAGGACAAGTCCTGCGTCGAGGTCTGCCCGGTCGACTGCATCATCGGCGAGGATGAGGACCGGATGCTCTTCATCGACCCCGACGAGTGCATCGACTGCGGGGCCTGTGTCGACCCCTGCCCGGTGGACGCCATCTTCGCCGAGGAGGACGTCCCGGAGCAGTGGACGGAGTACACGGCCATCAACCGGGACTACTTCAAGGACAAGGAGGGGACGCGGCAGCGCCTCCTGGAGCTGAAGCCGGTCTCCACCTAGGGCAGGCCGCCTGATCTTGTGCGCCGCGCACAAGATCGCGCCATCCCGCTTCGGGCGCGCTGACCCTGGCAGGTCGACCCCGCCGGTCCCTACGCTTGCCGGGACGACCGCGACCACGCGCGCTCATCGCCCGACCTGCACCCGGGGGGCGCGCACACACAGGCGACAGGAGGAGCGCATGGCGATCGACGAGTCCATCGTGGCCCCGAAGACCTCTCCCAAGGAGGTGATCTCGCGGGCCAAGGAGCAGGGCGTGAAGATCGTGGACCTGCGGTTCACGGACCTGCCCGGCACCTGGCAGCACTTCAGCATCCCCGTCGGGGAGATGACCGAGGACCTCTTCACCGAGGGCATCGGCTTCGACGGGTCGAGCATCCGCGGCTTCCAGAAGATCCACGAGAGCGACATGCTGCTCTTCCCGGATCCCGACACCGCGCTGGTCGATCCCTGCCTCGAGGTCCCCACCCTGCAGATCGTCTGCGACATCAAGGACCCCATCCGGCGCATGCCCTACTCGCGCGACCCGCGCTACGTGAGCCGCAAGGCGGAGGCCTACCTGCGCGAGTCCGGCGTCGCCGACACCTCGTACTGGGGCCCCGAGGCCGAGTTCTACATCTTCAACTCGGTGCGCTACGACCAGAACGCGCACGAGGGCTACTACCACGTCGACTCCATCGAGGGCATCTGGAACAGCGGCCAGAACGGCCTGCCCAACCTCGGCTTCCGCCCGCGCTACAAGGAGGGGTACTTCCCCGTCCCGCCGGTCGACAAGCTGCAGGACCTGCGCAGCCGCATCACCCTGGCGCTGATCGACGCCGGCGTGGACGTCGAGGTGCATCACCACGAGGTCGGCACCGCGGGCCAGACCGAGATCGACATGCGCTTCGACACCATGACGACGATGGCCGACAAGGTCCTGCAGTACAAGTACATCGTCAAGAACGTCTGCTACCAGAACGGCTACACCGCGACCTTCATGCCCAAGCCGCTCTTCGGTGACAACGGGTCGGGCATGCACACCCACCAGTCGCTCTGGAAGGACGGCGTCAACCTCTTCTACGACAAGGACGGCTACGCGCTGCTCTCCGACCTGGCGCGCTGGTACATCGGCGGCCTGCTCAAGCACGCGCCCGCGCTGCTCGCCTTCGCCGCTCCCACCACCAACTCGTACCGTCGCCTGGTGCCCGGCTACGAGGCCCCCATCAAGCTGGCCTACTCGGCGCGCAACCGCTCCGCCTGCGTGCGCATCCCCACCTACAGCGACTCGCCCAAGGCGCGCCGCCTGGAGTTCCGCTCGCCCGACCCGACCTGCAACCCCTACCTCGCCTTCCCGGCGATGCTGATGGCGGGTCTGGACGGCATCGCCAACAAGACCGAGCCGCCCAAGCCGATCGAGGCCGACCTCTACGAGCTCGACCCCGAGATGTCGGCGCAGGTGAAGAACCTGCCGGGCTCGCTCTCCGAGGTGCTCGACGCCCTGGAGTCGGACAACGACTTCCTGCAGAAGGGCGGCGTCTTCACCGAGGACCTCATCTACACCTGGATCGCCTACAAGCGCGAGCGCGAGGTCGATCCCGTCGCCCTGCGGCCGCACCCGTACGAGTTCTTCCTCTACTACGACGCGTAGTCGTCGGTCGTCAGGAAGGGGGCCGGAGCCGATCCTCCGGCCCCCTTTTGCGTTCGTTCTGGCTGGCTAGCTGAGGACGGTGGCCGGCGGCGGGATGCGCAGCCCGTTGGCGAGGGCGAGCTGGCGGGCGGTTTCGGCCTGGAGTGTCTGCAACCGGTGGCCGTCGAGGCGGAGGCAGGCCCAGTCCCAGTGCAGCGCGACGGCGTCGCCGGGTTGCGGGGAGTCGAGGAGGCCGCGCCAGGCGACCTGCTCGACGCGGGGCGGGTCGAGCACCAGCGCGTGGTCGCGCCAGGCCAGGGGCCGGGAGCGTACCAGGAGGCGATCGCCGCAGACGGCGACGACGTGTCCCCAGCGGATGCGGCAGCGGTCGAGGACGTGCAGCGGGGCGTCGACGTGGCCCTGGCGGAGCATCCCGACCCACGGGTACACGGAGAAGACGTGGAAGTTGTGGTGCGGCACCGCACCGTGGTGGGCGGCGTCGTCGAGCTGCTCGGTGTCGCCCGCTGCCACGCGCCGGAAGCGGTCGTCGAGCGTGCGCGCGAGCAGTGACGGTGGGACGCGGTCGAGCAGGGGGTTGCCCAGCCAGTAGGCCTCGACGACGCGACGGTCGAGCGGGTCGGCGATGCGGTTGGCGGCGGCGATGAGCTGCAGGTACGGCCACGCGCCCTCGAACCCTCGGGCGAGCTCGCGCAGGCCGGGGTCGGCGACGGCGGCGGTGGCGTGGTCGAGCAGGGCCCGCGAGTCACCGGGGCCGCAGTAGCCGAGCGCGTTGGGCGGGTAGGCGAAGTGCGCGAACAGCAGCGGACCGGGGAGGACGGCGGCCGTCATGTGGTGAGCACGGCACGGGTGCGCCGGGCGACCGGCAGGGCGGCGAGCACAGCACCGGCGAGGATGAGCAGCAGCCCGGCCAGATGCGGCGCCAGGGTGGTGTGGTGCGCCGCGGCGTCGAGAAGCGCGGTGACGAAGGCGCCGAGGACGAGCACCGCGGTGACGTCGACGGCGGACGCGCGGGCCAGCGCCGCGAACCAGGTGGTGACGTAGCCCGCGAGGACGGCGCCGGTGAGCAGCGCCACGGCCCACCCCGCACCGCCCAGGTGCAGCAGGCCGGTGAGGTTGCCGCTCACCGCCAGGTAGGCGAGCAGCACCACCACGCCGACGCCGATGCGTGCAACGCCGACGACCTGCGACGGGATGCTGCGCAGCAATGCGCGCACCACGATCACCTCACCCGCCCAGATCAGGGTGGCGGCGAGGACCATCCATTCACCGGTGGTGGAATGGCGCAGCGCCGTCAGGTCGCCGCTCAGCGCCACCTGCCCGAGCAGCAGCGCGGCGACGGCGGCGACGTGGCGCACGCCGATGCGCTCGCGCAGCAGCGGCACCGCCAGCAGCGCAACCCACAGCACGAGGGTCTTCTGGAGGAAGCCGGCCTGCGTCGAGCCGGCGTGGCGCAGCCCCTCGAAGAAGAGGATGAAGGCCAGGCCGCCGCCGAAGACGCCGACGGCGAGCAGCGCGAGGGCCGCGCGCCGGTCGAGCGCTCGCAGCGCCGGGCGCAGGGTGCCGCGACTCACGGCGAGCAGTCCGGCACAGAGCAGCATCGCGGCGACGAGGTTCTTCGCCGTCGTGTACACCGACGCGCTCGGCACCTGCTGCACCGCGTAGCCGTTGACGAACACCGCCACACCGCTGATGCCCGCGGTGGTGAGGGCGAGCGCGATCCCAGCGCTGCGCGTCATGGGGATCCGCAGCGACGGCAGGCGGATCATGCGACGCTCCTCCGGGCCGCGGCCTCGACGGGTGAGACGCGCCGCACGGCGATCCCCGTGTGCACCGCCACGTGGTCTCCGGCGACGACCCGGACGCCTTCGAGCGCCAGCAGGGCGGTCGAGATGCGATGCCGGCGCATGCCGTCGTCCACCACCGCGGTATGCGCGTCGCCGTCCAGCGACACCACCCGCGCGACCATCTCCACACACATCACGCCACCTCCGTGCACGCCTCGCGCACCGCCCGCACCGCCGGCGCGACCGCCGCCGCCACCGCCTCGCTCAACCCCGGCCCGTCGCCGACCTCGCCCACCTCGACACCCACCACGAGGAGCCGCGCAGGCAGCCGTTCGAGCACCTCACCCAGCGCCAGTGCGTCGGCGAGGCTGAGCGCGTGGCTGCCGCCGCTCGGCGTGTGCACCGCCAGCGCGTCCGCGCCCATCGTGCCGACGTGGAGCGTGCCCGCGGCCGCGCCGCTGCGCATGGCGTCGATCACCACGGCGAGTTGCGCGCCCGTCCAGGCGTCGCACAGGGCGGTCGACTCGCCGTCGCTCTCCAGGCAGCGCACGCCGGGAAGGCGCAGCGCCTCCACGCCGCGCAGCACCTCGAGGGCGACGCCGTCGTCGCGCCGGTAGGGGTTGCCGATGCCGATCACCACCACGCCGTCGTTCATCGCCGTTCCACCGTGAGGTCGAGGAAGTGCGTCGCGCACGAGATGCAGGGGTCGTGGTTGCGGATGGCCATCTCGCACTGGCGGGTCAGCTCCGCGTCGTCGAGGTGCAGCCGCGGCGCCACGAAGCCGCGCAGGTCGTCCTCGATGGCGGCCTGGTTCTGCGCGGTCGGCGGCACGATGACCGCGGAGGTGATCGTCCCCTCAGCGTCGAGGTCGTAGCGGTGGTACAGCGTGCCCCGCGGCGCCTCCGTGGCGGCGCATCCGCGGCCCGCACGTGCGGGCACGTCGACGAACGGCCGCGCCGGTGGCTCGTAGGTCTCGACGATGTGCAGAGCCTCGTCGCAGGCGACGAGCAGCTCGACCGCGCGGACCACGATGCTCTGGAACGGGTTGCGGCAGACCTCGCCGAGGCCCGCGGCGAGCGCGGCGGTGCGGGCGAGGGCGGGCAGGCGGTCGAAGTTCAGCGAGTACCGCGCCAGCGGTCCCGTGATGTGGTGCGCGCCGCCGGCCAGCGAGCCGTGCAGCGCCGTGGAGTGCCGCACGTGCGATTCCACGACATGGCGCTCGAAGTCGTGCACCGGCGCGTCCAGCCCGCCGGACGACACCAGGCGCCCCTCCAGCATCGGGTACTCGGTGGGATGGCGCAGCGCGAGCATCTCCCAGCCGCCCTGCACGTCCGGGAAGTCGAAGGAGGCGACCCAGCGCACGGTGTCGAGCGCGGCGTCGCGCGCTCGCAGCAGCCGCTCCCGCAGCGGCCGCAGCTCCGCAGGCGACGGCGCGCGGTGGAAGCCGCCGACCCGCACGTTGACGGGGTGGATGGCGCGGCCGCCGACGACGGTGAGGATCTCGTTGCCCGTCTTCTTGATGTCGAGCCCCCGCTCGACCACGGCGCGATGGTCGCGCGCCATGTGCACGGCGCTGGGATAGCCGAGGAAGTCGGGCGCGTGCAGCATGTAGATGTGCAGCGCGTGGCTCTCGATCCACTCGCCGCAGTAGAGCAGCCGCCGCAGGTCGCGCAGCGCGCCCTCGACGCGGACGCCGCAGGCGTCCTCGATCGCCTGGCAGGCGCTCATCTGGTAGGCGACGGGACAGATTCCGCAGATGCGCGCCGTGATGTCGGGCGGCTCGGTGTGCCCGCGCCCGCGCAGGAAGGCCTCGAAGAAGCGCGGCGGCTCGTAGATCCGCAGCGCCACGTCCTCGACCACCCCGTCGCGGACCGACACGTGCATGGCGGCCTCACCCTCGATGCGGGCCAGCGCCCCCACCGACAGCGTGCGGGACGTGGTGCCGTGCGTCATTCGCCCGCCTCCCCGAACGCCGCGGCGCCGACGTTGAAGGTGCGCAGCAGGCGGCTCACGTCGCGCGGGCTCGCGCCGTTCTCCCGCAGCGCTCCGCGCAGCGATCCGAGGTTCACCGTGTCCGCGGGGCCGAAGCAGCCGAAGCAGCCGCGCGCGTATGCGGGGCAGAGCGCACCGCAGCCCGCGTGGGTGACGGGGCCGAGGCACGGGGTGCCATGCGCCACCATCACGCACACCGTCCCGCGGCGCTTGCACTCCACGCAGACGCTGTGCGCCGCGATGCGGGGACGGCGTCCGGCGAGGAGTGCTCCGAGCACTTCGAGCAGCTGGCCGCGATCGACGGGACAGCCGTGCAGCTCATGGTCGACGGTGATGTGCGCCGACGGCGGCGTCGACTGGGCGAGGGTGGCGATGTACTCGGGGTGCGCGTAGACGATCGACACGTACTCGCCGACGTCCGCCGAGTTGCGCAGCGCCTGGATCCCGCCCGCCGTGGCGCAGGCGCCGATCGCCACCACCACCTTCGACACCTCGCGCACGTGGCGGATGCGCTCGACGTCGTCCGCCGTGGTGATCGAGCCCTCCACCAGCGAGACGTCGTACGGGCCCGGTTCGACCGCGCGCGAGGCTTCGAGGAACTGCGCGATGCGCACCCGTCCGGCCAGCGCCAGCAGCTCGTCCTCGCAGTCGAGCAGGGTGAGCTGGCAGCCGTCGCACGAGGAGAACTTCCACACCGCCAGCGAGGGCAGCCGCGCGGGGGTGGTGCCGGCGGCGGTCACAGCTCGCGCACTCGCAACAGCGGCTCGGCGACGTCCCAGCTCAGCACCGGGCCGTCGCGGCACACGAGGTACGGCCCGACCTGGCAGTGCCCGCAGAGCCCGACGCCGCACTGCATGTTGCGCTCCAGTGACACGCGAATCCGCGACGCCGCCACGCCGCGGTCGAGCAGCGCGGTGGCGGTGGCGCGCATCATCACCTCGGGTCCGCAGATCATCGCCACCGTGTGCGGGCCGTCGACCGCGACGCGCCCCAGCTCCTGCGTCACCACGCCGACGCCCTCGTCCCAACCGGTCGATCCGCGGTCGACGGTGCGCCGCACCTCGGCGCCGTCCAGCCGCCAGGCCGGCACCTCGGCGCCGAAGAGCAGGTCCTGCGGCGTGCGCGCTCCGACGACGACGCAGAGCCGCCCGAACTCCGCGCGCCTGCGCAGCACCTGGAGGATCACCGGCCGCAGCGGCGCCAACCCGATGCCCCCACCCACCACGACCACGTCCTGTCCTCGCGCGCCCTCCACGTCCCATCCCACGCCGTACGGTCCGCGCACGCCGACGGCATCCCCGCGGTGCAGGGCGCACAGCGCGCGGCTCACCGCGCCGACGTCGCGCACCGTGTGCACCAGCAGGCCGCCGTCGTCGGGCGTGCCGCTCACCGACACGGGGATCTCCCCGACGGCGAAGGCGTAGAGCATGTCGAACTGCCCCGGCTGCGGCGGACGCTCCAGGGCGTCGCCGTCGAGCGCGAACGACACCACGCCGGGCGCCTCGTCGCGCCGCCACACGACGCGCTGCGACAGCGGGAGCAGTGCCGCGACGCGGGGATCAGCGGTGGACGGGATCGCCATACAGGTCCAGGAGGCGGAGGCGGGCGGCCACCAGGCGCTCGTCGAGGACGCGGGCGAAGCGCTGCACGAGCGCGAAGCCGAGCCGCGGGTCGAGCTGGCACTTGGCGCGCAGGCAGGTGGCGTCGAAGGCGACGGCGTGCACGGGCGAGTCGGTGACGGCGTCGAAGTGCCAGCGGTGGGGCGGCAGCAGCCAGGACCAGCCGAGGATGTCGCCGTCCTCCAGCGTCTCCAGGTCGAGAAGCCCGCGGGTCGGGTGGGTGATCCCCACGCGCACCCGGCCGGAGCGGATGGCCCAGAAGACGTCCGCGTGCTGGCCCTCGCGCATCATCACCGTGCCCGCCTCGACGGCGACGTTGCGGCCACATCCGGCGAGAACGTCGCGGTCGGCGGCGTCGAGGTCGGCGAAGAAGCGGTGCTCCGAGAGCAGGTCGGCGATGGTCCTCACGTCTCTGCCTCGTGTCCTGCGATGGCGGCCACCTCGGCGGTGAGGTCGATGCCGGCGGGGCACCAGGCGATGCAGCGCCCGCAGCCGACGCAGCCGGCGGTGCCGAACTGGTCCCACCACGAGGAGAGCTTGTGCGTCAGCCACTGGCGATATCGCGACTCCACCGAGGTGCGCACGCTGCCGCCGTGGATGTAGGAGAAGTCGAGTGCGAAGCAGGACGCCCACTGCCGCTCGCGACGCGCCACCGCCCCGCTCGCGTCGTCGCCGTCGACGACGTCGGTGCAGAAGCAGGTCGGGCAGGCCATGGTGCAGTTGCCGCAGGCAAGGCAGCGCGAGGCGACGTCGGCCCACTGCGGATGCTCGCGGCTGCGCGGCAGCAGCTCGCGCGCCTGCACGGGGTCGAGCCTGCGCCCCATGCGCGACACCGCACCGGCGACGACCGCGTCCGCCGCGGAGACGTCGGTGGCATCGGCCGCCGCTGCTCCGAGCGCGTCGAGGAGGTCCGCGCCGCGCTCCGTGCCCGCCTCCGCGAGGAACCGATGTCTCTCGCCGCCCGCGTCGAGCTCGGTGAGCAGGAGGTCGTACCCCCCGCGCGGCCGCGGCCCCGTGTCCATCGAGTCGCAGAAGCACACCGCCGACGGCTCGCCGCAGCTCACGGCCACGATGAGCGTGGCGTCGCGCCGCGCCGCGTACGCCGGATCGGCGACCGCTCCGTCGCGCAGGACGCGGTCCTGCACCGCGATCGCGGCGAGGTCACACCCGCGCACGCCGAGGAACGCCTGGCGCGGTGCCGGTGAGGCCCACTCGTTCTCCGCGGCGACCGCGACCCCTGCCCGCTCCGACCGGCGCACGGTCATCTCCACCGCCGTCGCCGGGTGGAGGAAAGCCTTCAGGGAATTGGCCGTGGCGCCATGGGCGAACCAGGCACCGTCAGCGCGGTCCTGCAGCCGGTAGCGCCCGGGCCCCTGCTCGGCGCCGGCGCCGCGGGGCAGCTCAGCAGCCGAGGCGACCTCCGCCAGCACCACGGCGCCGTCGCGCACGGTCGGTGCGATCACCGTCCAGCCCCGCCCGCGGAGCAGGTCGACGAGCACGCCGAGGTGGCCGGGGGTGAGCACTGCGGGGATCGTGGTCATGAAGCTCCACCACGATGGTTCGCTTGCCGGCCGCGATCCGGCCAGAGGCGTCGGTCCCCGGCGGGGGTGACCATGGTCACTCGGGCGGGCCGGCGGGGCGCTGGGGCAGAATGCCGGAGGTGCGGGTGGGCAGCGGAGGAGGAGCGACGTGGAGTTCGAGGAGAGCGCGAAGGTCCGGGAGCTGAAGTCGAAGCTGCTCGACTTCATGGACAGCCACGTCTATCCCGCCGAACGGGTCTACGTCGAGCAGGTCCACGCCGGCGGCGACGCGCACACCTCCCCGCCGGTGATGGAGGACCTGAAGCGCGAGGCGCGCAGGCGGGGCCTGTGGAACCTCTTCCTCCCCGACGAGCGCTGGGGCGCCGGCCTGAGCAACCTGGAGTACGCGCCGCTCGCCGAGATCACCGGACGCAGCTTCATCGCCCCCGAGGCGCTCAACTGCGCCGCGCCGGACACCGGCAACATGGAGATCCTCGCCCAGTTCGGCACCCCGGAGCAGCAGGAGAAGTGGCTGGTGCCGCTGCTCGACGGCGAGATCCGCTCGGCGTTCTCGATGACCGAGCCGGACGTGGCCAGCAGCGACGCCACCAACATCCGCTGCTCGATCACCCGCGACGGCGACTCGTACGTCGTCAACGGCCGCAAGTGGTGGACCAGCGGAGCCGCCGACCCGCGCTGCCGCATCCTCATCGTGATGGGCAAGACCAATCCCGACGCCCATCGCTACATGCAGCAGTCGATGATCCTCGTCCCCGTCGACACGCCCGGGGTCACCCGCGTGCGCACCCTCTCGGTGTTCGGCTACGACGAGGGGCACGGGCACATGGAGGTCGTGTACGACAACGTGCGCGTGCCGGCGAGCAACCTGCTCGGCGAGGAGGGCAGCGGCTTCCTCATCGCCCAGGCGAGGCTCGGTCCCGGGCGCATCCACCACTGCATGCGCGCCATCGGCATGGCGGAGCGCGCCTACGAGTCGATGGTGCAGCGGGTGAAGTCGCGTGTCGCCTTCGGGAGGCCGCTCGCCGAGCAGGGGGTGATCCAGGACTGGATCGCCGAGTCGCGGCTGGAGATCGAGCAGGCGCGGCTGCTGACGCTGAAGGCGGCCTGGCTCATGGACACGGTGGGCAAGGACGGCGCGCGCTTCGAGATCAGCGCCATCAAGGTGGTGGCGCCGCGCGTCGCCCTGGCGGTGATCGACCGGGCCATCCAGGCGCACGGCGCTGCGGGCGTGTCGCAGGACACCCCGCTCGCCGCGATGTACGCCGGCGCGCGCACGCTGCGCCTCGCGGACGGTCCCGACGAGGTGCACAAGATGTCGATCGCGCGCAACGAGCTGAAGCGCGAGTTCAACGTCCCAGGGGTGACCGCGTCGCTCTAGGCGCGGGCTCGCACCCGTTCGTCCCGGAACCAGGGCTTGGCGAGCAGCAGCTGCACGTCGTTGATGCGCCGTTCCGTGAAGGCGCCGGCGCAGAAGGACAGGTAGAGCCGCCACATCCGCAGGAAGCGCTCGTCGAATCCCATGGCGCGGATGCTGTCGAGGTGGGCGTCGACGTTGTCACGCCAGGCGAGCAGCGTGCGCGGGTAGCCGGGGGTGATGTCCTCGAAGTCGACGAGGCGCAGGTCGGTGACCCGGCCGACGGAGTCGAGCATGGCCGTGTTGGAGGGAAGGCAGCCGCCCGGGAAGATGACGTCGTTGGTGAAGCCGCGACCGTAGCGGGTGCTGCGGTAGATCCGGTGCGAGGTGACGATGGCCTGCAGGAACATCAGCCCGTCGGGTTCCAGCAGCCGCGAGCAGGCGGCGAAGAAGCTGTCGAAGTACTGCGAGCCGACCGCCTCGATCATCTCGATGCTGGCCAGCTTGTCGTAGCTGCCGCGCAGGTCGCGGTAGTCCTCCAGGAGGACGGTGACCCGCCCGCGCAGGCCCGCCTCGGCGACGCGCTGCACCGCATGGGCGTGCTGCTCGCGTGAGATCGTCGTGGTGGTGACCCGGCAGCCGTGGCGCGAGGCCGCGTGGATGGCGAATCCGCCCCAGCCGGTGCCGATCTCGAGGACGTGGTCGTCGGGCGTGAGCCGCAGCCAGCGGCACACGCGCTCCAGCTTGGCGGTCTGCGCCTCGTGCAGGGACGTCTCGGCGTCGCCGAAGATGCCGCAGGAGTACATCATCGTCGGGTCGAGCATCAGCGTGTAGAAGTCGTTGCCCAGGTCGTAGTGCTGGCGGACGCGGCGCACGCTGCGCGCCGGCGTGTTGCGGTCGAACCAGCGCAGGCCGCGCTGCAGCGGCGTGGCCAGGGGCGCAGCCAGCGCCTGCAGCGAGTCGAGGAACTCGAGGTTGCGAATGGCCAGGCGGGTGAGGGCCACGGCGTCGTCGCAGTCCCAGTCGCCGTCGATGTGGCTGAGCGCCAGGGCGCGGCTCCCGCCACGGAGCAGGGCGCGGTAGAAGCCGGGCCGGTGCACGGTGACGGTGGCGCGCAGCGGCTCGGGGCCGCCGCCGCCGCCGAAGCGGTGCGTCTGCGCACCGTCGACGAGGGTCAGCTCGCCGCTGCGCATGCGGCGCAGCAGCGCCAGGGCGGCGGCGCGCGACGCGCGGTCGAGGAGGCTGTCGCGCCCAGGCGCCGGGGGACGAGGGGTGGGGACCAGCTGCGCGCTGCGGCGCCGCTCCTGCGTCACCATGGACGCGCAGTTTAGATCCAGCCGTTGATGCGCATCGCGTTGGTCAGCGGCGCCACCAGGCTGGCCAGGGTGAAGACGGTGAGCACGGCCAGCCGGAGCCGCCAGCGCAGCCGCAGCAGGAGCAGCCCGCAGAGCACGGCGCAGGCGACGACCAGCTTGGCGCCGTAGACGAGGAATGGGTGCTGGTTGGTCATGTCGGCCAGCCAGGGGTTCCCCTCCTGGAAGCGGTTGGTGAGGAAGGCGCTCTGGGTGGTGACCACGTCGAGCAGCTGGCTGATCAGGAAGATCAGGCAGAGCATGCGCGTGTCCCGCCACGCCAGGACGGCGCGGAGACGAGTGCGCACCAGCTGCAACCCCTGCCCCATGATTTGCCCAATTGTCAGGGGCCTCGCGAAATTCGGGTGTCACGGATCGGTTGCGACGCACGGATGTGCGGTCCTGTCAGCATTGCGCCCGTGAACAACCCGCCGCCCGGCACGCCGGGGAGCACCACGCCGTGGAAGCCGACGCCGGCGCAGCTCGAGGCGGCGCGCGGCCTCACCGTCCCCGACCTGGTGGCGCCCGGCCTGCGCGTGGTCTTCTGCGGCATCAACCCCGGGCTGTACACCGCCGCCGTCGGACACCACTTCGGCCGTCCCGGCAACCGCTTCTGGAAGCTGATCCACCTGGCAGGCTTCACCGATCGCCAGCTCTCACCCTTCGAGGAGCGCCGCCTGCTCGACGCCGGCGTGGGCATCACCAACCTGGTGCCGCGCACCACCGCGGCCGCCAGCGAGCTGAGCCCGGCGGAGCTGCGCGAGGGCGTGGCACGGGTGGAGCGGCTCGCCTGCGAGCACGCGCCCGACTACGTCGCCTTCCTCGGCATGCTCGCCTACCGCACCGCCACGGGCCGGCGCGGTGCCGCGCTGGGACTGCAGCCCGAGCGCCTGTGCGACTCGCGCATCTGGCTGCTGCCCAACCCCTCGGGACTGCAGGCGCGCTACCAGCTCGCCGAGCTCGTCGAGCTGTTCGGTGAGCTTCGCCGCGCCGCCTTCCCCTAGACGTTCGCGGGCTTGCAAACGGCTGCTTCACAGCCCCGACGACATCTCAACAAACCTTCACAGGCAGGCCGCCGGGCCGCTGTCACACTGTGCGGCGGTGCTCGACGGGATCAGTGACCCCACCGACCTCGGCGAGCCGGCCTTCACCACCGCGACGCTGCCTCGGGCGCAGGGGCTCTACGCCTCCGGCGACACGGCGGTCGCGGAGGTGGTGCAGGTGCCGGTCGCAGCGATCAGCGTTCCGCGCTGGCGGGCGCCCATCGACGCCGCCGACCGCGTGTACGTCGCACTGCGCGTCAGCGTGCGTTCCAGTGGGGTGCTGCGGCCGCTGCTGCTGCGCCCCTGCGGTGACGGGTTCGAGGTGGTGAGCGGCCTGCGCCGCCTTCGCGCTGCGCAGGACACCGCCCAGGCGAGCGTCCCCGCGGTGGTGCAGCGGCTCGACGACACCGACGCCGTGCTCGCCTCGTGGCACGCGCTGGAGCGCGACGGCGTCACCGGTGAGGGCCTCGACGCCGTGTATGCGGTCCTCCTCGCCGGTGGGCTCAGCGCCGAGCAGGCCACCGAGACGGTTGCGCCGCTGCGCATTCTCGCGCCGGCGCCCGCGGACGAGCGCCTCGCCCGAATGGAGACGGCGGAGAACCGCTATCGTGATCCGCTGACATGACAGCACCGAGCACGGTCGCCTACCTCTTCGCCGACCGCTTCGTCCTCACCGCCAAGCCCGGCACCAAGGGGATGAAGGCCTTCGGCACCGGCGCCGTGGTGGCCACCGACGAGCTGGCCGCCGGGCTGGTGGCCATCGCGCTGTGGCAGCTCCGCGAGATGGGCGCGGTGACGCTGGAGGAGTACCACACCAAGAAGCTGGGCCTCATCTCAACCAACGGCGTGCGCATCACCCTGCTGGGCATCCCCGAGGTGGGCGGAGTGGAGAAGGCGGTGCTGCACACCGTGGCGTCCTGGAAGAAGTCGCGCGACGCCGGCGTCAGCGCCTGGGACGCGGCCAACATGGTCTGCCGCAACGGCAGGGACCCCAACGGGCACGTCATCCGCTTCGCCATCGACGACGCGGTGGAGCAGGGGTACCTGGAGCGCGTGCCCCAGGAGGTGAGCACCGCCGGCCGCCTCACCGGCACGCCGTCGACGGTGCTGCAACCCGTCACAGAGAAGCTGGCCACGCTCAAGGACGCCGCCGACGATCTTGCGGTGCGGTGGCGCGACGTCCGGCAGGGGGCGGAGTCCACGATGGTGAAGCTGCTCCGCTCCACCACCTACGACGGCATCCAGGCCCAGGCGCGCAACTCGCGCGAGTCGATCCTCGACGATTGAGCCGGGGCACAGGGGTGCTGGCACCACCCCGGGCGGTGAGGCCCGCCGGGTATCGCCGACGCGGGGCGACAGCGCAGTATCGACGGATCAGCTTCTGACAGGGGGACAGGCTCATGCTCACTCGACGCCGCCGGATCGTCGTGGCCGCCGGCGCGGCTCTCGCGACCTTGGGGATCGGCGCCACCTCGGTGTCGGCCATGGACTGCTTCGTCGTCAACCGGGCGGTGCAGGGGGCGTACGGCGCGGCTCACTCCTCGCAGTGGGTGCTGCTCGACGTCAACGCGCTCCTCGTCGGGGCCGGGGCCTGCCAGGCCGCCATCGACCAGGTCGACGCGGCGATGACCGCGGCGGGCTTCCCACTCGTCGTCGTCAGCCGCTCCGACAAGACGCTGCCCGAGAACGGCCACGGGATCCTGCATCTCGACGATCCCGGCGGCTTCTTCGACACCCTCATCAACGCCGCCGAGGCCGCCATCGGGGGAGGCGCCTGCGGCTGACCGTCGACCATCCCCAGGATGGGTGAGGGCTGCGCTGGCGGTCAGCTCGGAGGGGCTGTCCGCCAGCCGGCCCGGCGGTCGATCGCCGTTGCCGCGACCGCTGCCAGCACGCCGAGCAGGAGCAGCAGAAGGCCGAGCTTCTCGCTCGGGCTGACTCCGTGGGTGATGGTCACCGTCTGCGCGCCGTCGCCGCTGAGGACGACGCCGAGGAGGTCGGGGCCGACGCGCTCGGTGCTGAGACTGCGGCCGCCGCTCGTCGCCTGCCACGAGGAGTCCCAGCGCTGGCCGGCGACGAGGATGTCGCCGCTGTGGCCGTCGACACTGAGGGTGCGCACCGACGGCGACTGCACGCTGACCGTGGCGGGGCGTGACGTCGCGGCGGTGACGACCGCGTCCCATCGCTGCATGTCGGGATCGAGCCGAGCGGTGGCGGCGGCGTCCGTGTAGAAGGCGAGGTCGGGGATGGTGGCGCCGCGCACTGCGGCCGCCGGTGCGCTGAACGCGGCGGGCGCGGGCGTGGTGAGGCCGACGATGCGTCCCGCCAGTCCCGTCTGCAGGAGGACGACGTCGCCGCTCCGCAGCCAGGCGTCCACGGTGGTGGCGTCGGGGGAGCCGTTCTCGGCGTAGATGTACTGCACACCCTCGGCGTGCAGCAGCGGCGCCACGGCGGCGAAGGGGAAGTTGGCGCTGAGCCGTTCGCCGATGGCGGTGTTGGCGACCGACCAGCTGCGCGCCGTGTAGTCGCTGGTGAACTCGACCTCGCCGAAGGCGTCGTAGCTGGCCGCGGCCGCGACGTCGTAGGCCGCGTAGAACACGGCGGGCCGCGGGATGTCCGGATGCGCGCTCAGCCAATCGGCGACGTCGTGGCCGTCCTGGTAGGCGTCCTGCGTCACCGGGGGCAGGTACTCGTGCGTCCAGCGTCCGCCGTCCTCGGCGAGCGCGATGGCGACGACGACCACGGCGCCGCACGCGACCACATGCGCTGCGCGCGCGTCGATGCGCGGGCTGCGGATGCGCCGTGCCGCCGCGGCGACCGCCGGTGCGACGAGCTCGGCGAGGGGCGCCAGCCCCATGGCCAGCAGGACGACGATGAACGGCGTGCTGCGGGTGAGCTGCGCGTCCATGAGGAACTTCGGCAGCCAGGTCTTGTAGGAGAGGACCACACCCGCGCCCATCAAGGCCGCTGCCGACAGGCAGCAGATCGACAGCCTTCGGTGCGGCATCCGGCGCAGAACCAGCGCCACGATCGCGGCGCCGAGCAGCAGCACCATGCCCAGTGACAGCTCGGCGAGTCCGACGCGGAAGTAGAAGTGCGAGTCGGCGAAGAAGGTCGACGCCTCACCACCGGTGTCGGCGGCGCGCGGGCGGTTGTTCCACAGCAGCGTCACCCAGTACGGCGCCGCCACCGCCGCCGCCACCGCCGCCTGGGCGACGACGCGACGCCAGTCGCGTCCGCGGTCGTGGGCGAGTCGCGCGGCGATCAGCGCCGCGGCCGCCACGAAGGCGAAGGGGTGCAGCTCGATGAGCAGCCCGACGCCGATGGCTCCCACCCATCCCGCGCGCCTGCCGAACAGGTCGAGGACGATCCACACGGCGATGGGGAGCGCCGCGAGCCCGAAGACGCCCGCGTAGTCGTTGACGAAGGCGTAGAGGGCTGGGTTGTCGATGAGCAGCGCGCCGCCGAGCAGCGCCGCCAGCGGGCCGCAGCGGAGCAGCCGCAGCCCGACGTATCCGGCCACCGGGTAGGCCAGCAGGCAGAGCAGGGTGAGGATGACCATGGTGCGCGGGATGCCGACGTGGGTGACGCGCGACACCATGCCGGTGATCCAGTTGGGCAGCTCCTGCCAGCCGTCGGTATTGGGGTAGCCGCGGTCCCACGCCGGGTCCCACGAGGTGAAGCCGTACGTCGCGGCCAGCCTGCTGCGGTAGGCATGGGCGATCCAGTCGCCGGGAGTGCCGAGGTCGAGGTACTGCCCGACCCGGAAGCGCGCCGCCTGCTCGTGGTACGCCAGCGCGAGCAGTCCCAGGACCGCGACGGCGTCGACGGCAAGCCACCCGGGAAGCCGGCGCGGCCGGCGCATGCTGCGCTGTGTGCTCGTCATGCGGCGGGCGATTCTAGCCGCGCCGGACGCTCGCCCGAGCGACGCGCTACGCCGCGGGCCTCCGCAGCAGCCGCCTGAAGGTGGGCCCGGGCGGTGCGGGCACGCTGATCGCCTGCCCCGCGGGAAGGCGGCGGCGCCGCAGCTCCAGCGCCAGGCTCTCCTCGCCGCGCGCCATCGCCCAGCGGTGGTTGGCACTGAAGGCCGGGCGCAGCAGCCAGGTGAGGCGCCGCAGCAAGGGCTTCTCGGCGCTGATGCGCCAGTCGTAGGTCGCCTCGACGGTGTCGCCGTCCTGCACGAAGGTCCAGCGACCCGTGCCCGCGAAGTCGCCCTCCGCTCGCAGGGCCAGGCCGTCGGCGTGGCGGTTCTCGGTGGTGGTGAAGCGCCAGCGCAGGGTGTAGGGCAGCCAGCCCTTGGTCCAGAGGTCGACGACGCGACCCACGCCGTCCGGCCCGCCCTCGTCGAGGACGCGCACGTCGAGGTACACCGAGGGCCACCAGCGCGGCAGCTGCGCCGCGTCGCTCAGCACGCGAGCCACCTCCTCGCACGTGCCCTCCACCCGCCAGCGGGTGACGAAGTGGTAGTCGCTCGACATCGCACCGGAGTGTACGGGCGGGCCGTGCGCAGCGGATGCACCCGCGCCGGCCGGGACCAGCGGAATGCAGTGCAATCGCGCATCATCACGGGGCTTCGTTCAATGCACTCCTCCGGAGGGCAGGACATGTCCAAGATGCTCTTCCACGGCTCCTACACCCCCGACGGCGTCCGGGGCCTGATGAAGGACGGCGGCACCGGCAGGCGCAAGGCGGTCGAGCAGCTCTTCAGCAGCGCGGGCGGCCGGCTGGAGGCGCTCTAATGGGGGTTCGGCAGCGACGACGTCTACGTCATCGCCGACGTGCCCGACAACGTCACCGCGGCGGCCGTCAGCCTCGCCGTGGGCGTGGCCGGGGCGATCAACCTCAAGACGGTGGTCCTGCTCACCGCCGAGGAGGTCGACGAGGCGACGCGCAAGAGCGTCAGCTACCGGCCGCCCGGCTCCTAGGCCCTCGCCGGCGTCACGCTCCCCGTTCAGCGCGTCGGGACGTCCCGGCGCGCTAGTGTTGGCTGGCGCCCGGCCGCCAGGGCGCCAGCGCGGCGGGGCGATCGAGGAAGGAATTGCACCGCTGCACGCCTGTCCGTCAGGGAGCCCGCCGCCCGGGCCTTGGGCACCTGCTGCCGCGGCTGGCCCTCGCCGCCGGGCTGGCCCTCTCCGTCGGCTTCCCCCGCGCCGCCGACGCCGCCTCGTACACGGGCTTCCCGCCCGACCCGGCGGCCTCCGACAGCTACCAGGACCCGGCCGCCTCGGCGGGCCCGCTGCCCGTGCACGTGCCCACGCCGGGCGCCCTCCAGGTCGGCGTCGGCCGCGCCGACATCACCCCGCCGACCGGCTACTACCTGATGGGCTGGGAGCGCGGCGACGCCAAGGGCCTGGGCGTCAACACGCGCCTCTACGCGCGCGCCATCGTTCTGGCCGAGAACGGCCACAAGGCGGCCTTCGTGGTCGAGGACCTCAACGGCGTCGCCGGCGGCGTGCTGCAGGACGCGCTGCAGCTGGTCGGCGACCCCGCGCTCACCGAGCAGTCGGTGCTGGTCTCGGCGACGCACACCCACGCGGCGCCCTCCGGCTACTGGAACTTCAGCGCCTACAACACGGTGTTCCCCACCCTCGCGGCGCTGACCTCGCAGAACGTCGCGGGCACGCGCGACGACCAGCTCTACTCCTTCGAGGTGCGCCAGCTCGCCGCCGCCATCCGCGCCGCCGACGACGACCTCAGCCCCGGCGCCGTCGCCTGGGCCCACCGCGACGTCGTCGGGCTCACCATGAACCGCAGCCTGGAGGCACATCTGGCCAACTTCGGCATCAACGAGCCGTACGGCAGCGGCACGGTGACGCCGGACCCGGGAGGCTACCTCGACACCATCGACCCCGGCATGGACGTGCTGCGCGTCGACAAGCTGATCGCCGGCCGCGACGTGCCCGTGGGCGTGTGGTCGAGCTTCGCCAACCACGGCACCGTCGACAAGGCGACCTTCACCGTCTACAACGGCGACCACCACGCCGCCGCAGACCGCGCGGTGGAGGCGGCCATCCGCACGGTGGGCGACGTGCCACCGACGCAGGACGTCGTCTCCGCCTTCGCCAACGCCGACGAGGGCGACCAGAGCAGCGGCATCCGCCACTCCGGCCCCGCCGACGCCGAGCGCATCGGCGACGTCGAGGCGCACGCCATGCTCGACGCCTGGACCTCCGCGGGCAGCGCGCTCAGCACCGACCTGCCCATCGACATGCGCTGGACGCGCATCCCGCTGAGCGGCGTCGCGACCAGCGCGGGCCACACGCTGGGCACCGACCCGGTGACCGGCCTGTCGCTGTTCACCGGCAGCGAGGAGGGGCGCGGCCCGCTCTACGACATCACCGGCCAGGTCGACGGCACCAACTTCGAGGGTGACCACCTCCCCGCCGACAACCCCGTCGACGGCCAGGGCGACAAGATCGAGGTGCGCACCCAGTTCCCCGGCAGCAACTCCTCGTTCCCCAGCGTGCTGCCCATCACCGTGCTGCGGCTGGGAGACCGGCTGGTGATCACCATCCCCGGCGAGATGACGGTGGCCATGGCCCAGCGGGTGCGCGCCGCGGTGCAGCAGGCGGCGGCGTCGCTGGCGGTGCACCGCATCGTCATCGACGGGCTCACCAACGAGTACATGCAGTACTTCACCACGCCCCAGGAGTACGAGGCCCAGCACTACGAGGGCGGCTCGACGCTGTGGGGCGAGTACCAGTCGTACGCGATCCTCGACGGGCTGGTGCGGCTGACCACGGCCCTCGCCTCAGGGGCCGCGGCGCCCGCACCGTTCGACGACGACGCGCGCAACGGCGTGGCCACCGGCGGCACCGCGGCGCCGTTCCCCACCGGCGCGAGCGCCGGCTCGATCACCGCGCAGCCCGCCACGACCCAGCGGCTGGCGCGTGCGTCGATCTCCTGGCAGGGAGCGGCCGGCGGCGCCGACATGCCGCTGGGCGCACCGTTCGTCACCGTGCGGCAGCTCACCGGCGACGCATGGCACGCCGTCACCACCGACCTCGGGCTGCAGATGGTGTGGCGCGTCGACGGCAGCGGCGTGTACACCGCGCAGTGGGAGATCCCCCTCGACGCCGTGGCCGGCACGTACGACATGGTCGTCACCGCCAACCACTACACGCTGACCTCAAGTCCCTTCGCGGTGGTGCCCTCGACAGCGCTGGTGCTGAGCGCGCCGCAGCCCGGCCAGGTCCACGGCGGCTACCCGGTCGCGGTGGAGAACACCGACATCACCGCACGGCCCGGCTCGGTCGACGGCGGCACGTACCGCAACGCGAGGTTCAGCGGTTCCACCTTCGCGGCGGACACGGTTGCCGCCGGCGCCGTCGAGGACGCCTACGGCAACTGCAACGGAGCCGCCTTCGGCGAGCCCGGAACCGTGAGCTCCTGCCCGGCTCCCGGCGCCGCGCGCGCGGCGGTCGAGGCCGGCGGCACCGGCGCCGCCACCGCCGCGACGCTGCCCAACACCGCCTCCTCCGCGCCCGCCGGCGCCGCCGCGAGCGTCGCCGCTCTGCTCACCGGCGTCGCCCTGCGCCGCCGCCGCCGCGGGCGCAGGGGCTGAGCTCGACCGCCTCGACCGCGGCTCCCGGCCGCGACTGACCCTCCCGGCTTGCGCCGGCGCCGGCCGCTTTCGCTGCATATCATGAAGATGGATGCACGGGTGCGGTACCCTCCTGGCACGGGTCCGCTGCCCGCTCAGGACCGACCCAGGAGACCCTGATGCCGCTGAGGCGCAGCCGCCGCTCAGGCTATCGCCTGACGTTCTCCGTGCTGGCGCTCGCGGGCCTCGCGTACACGCTGCTGCAGTCGCTCGTCGCCCCCGCGCTGCCCGCCCTGCAGCACGACCTGCACACCTCCGAGAGCGGCGCCTCCTGGGTGCTCACCGCCTTCCTGCTCAGCGGGTCGGTGTGCACGCCGCTGATCGGGCGGCTCGGCGACATCCACGGCAAGGAACGCATGCTCGTGGCGGTGCTGGCGACCCTCGGCGTGGGCACGGTGATGGCGGGCCTGGCGACGTCGCTGCCGCTGATGCTGCTCGGTCGCGTGGTGCAGGGCGCGGCGGGCGGCATCTTCCCGCTCGCCTTCGGGATCATCCGCGACGAGTTCCCGCCGCTGCGCATCTCCGGCGCGCTGGGACTGATGTCGGCGCTGGTGGGCATCGGCAGCGGCGCGGGCATCGTGCTGGCCGGCGTGATCGTCGATCACCTCTCCTATCACTGGCTCTTCTGGCTGCCGCTCATCGCGGTGCTGGTGGCCATCGTCGCCACCGCCGTGTTCATCCCCGAGTCGCCGGTGCGCGCGCCGTCGCGCATCCCCTGGTGGTCGGCGGCGCTGCTCTCGGTCGGGCTGGGCACGGTGCTGCTGGCCATCTCCGAGGTGACGTCGTGGGGCTGGCTGTCGGTGCGGACGCTGGGACTGGTCGCGCTCGGCCTCGTGGTGCTCGTCGCCTGGACGCTGCTCGAGGTGCGCGCCAGGACGCCGCTCGTCGACATGCACGTGATGGCGCGGCGCGGCGTGTGGACCACCAACCTCACCGGCTTCCTGCTCGGCATCGGCATGTACGGGTCCTTCATCCTCGTCCCGCAGCTCGTCGAGCTGCCCACCTCGACGAGCTTCGGATTCGGCGCCACGATCAGCGGCGCCGGCCTCTTCATGCTGCCCTCGACGGCGGGGATGCTGCTGGCGGGCTCGCTGTCCGGGCGCATGGAGCGGCGCTACTCCTCCAAGCCCCTGCTGGTGGGCGGCGCCGTGTTCGTGATGCTGAGCTTCCTGCTGCTCGCCGTGGCGCACACGCACAGCAGCCAGATCTACCTGGCCAGCGCGCTGCAGGGACTCGGCGTCGGTCTCGCCTTCGCCTCGATGGCCAACCTCATCGTCGTCGCGGTGCCGCAGGACCAGGTGGGCGTGGCGACGGGGATCAACACCATCACCCGAACCGTCGGCGGTGGGCTCGGCTCGCAGGTGGTGGCGTCGATCCTCGCCTCCAACGTGATCGCGGTCAGCCACCTTCCGGGTGAGCAGGGCTTCGTGGTGTCGTTCGTGCTCTGCGCGGTCGCCTGCGGCATCGCCGCCGTGGCGGCCCTGGCGGTGCCGGGACGTCCGGCCCGGGAGGAGCTGCGGGCGCTCACCGTCGAAGCCGTCGGATCCCAGGCGTAGCGCCGGCACTGCGATGCGTCCGCTGGGGGGTGCCACGGCCACACCGGCGGACGTCTCCCGAAGCTGGACGCGCCAGCTCGCCATCCTCTGGGCGGGCCAGGCTGGCGCGCTGAGCGGGACGACGTTCACCGTGCCGTTCATGCCGCTGCTGGTGGAGAGCGTCGGCGTGCACGATCCCGGCGCGGTGGCGGTGTGGACCGGCGTGCAGTTCACCGTCTCGCAGGGGATGCAGGTGATCTTCGCGCCGATCTGGGGCCGCGTCGCCGACCGCATCGGGCGCAAGGCGATGGTGGTGCGCGCCATGCTCGGCGTCGGCTGCGCGCTGATCGTCACCTCCTTCGCGGCCAACATCTGGATGCTGCTCGGCTGCCGCGTGCTGGTGGGCACCCTCGCCGGTGCACCCGCCGCCACCGCCGCGCTGGTGGCCAGCACCGCGCCACCCGAGCGCGTCGCCAGCAGCCTCGGCATCGTGCAGTCGGCGGGGTCGATCGGCGGCATCATGGGGCCGGGGTTGGGTGCGGTCATGGTCCCGGCCATCGGGCTGCGCGCGGCGTACGTGGCGGCGGGCGTGTTCTGCCTCTGCGCCGGCATGGCGGTGCTGTCCGGCGTGCAGGAGCGCTTCACGCCGCCGGACCGCACCGTGCGCCCGACGCCCACCCGCCAGGTGATCCGCGAGGCGGGCATGGCGCAGCCCCTGATCACGCTGGTGGTGCTGGCCTTCCTGGCGCAGAGCGCGAGCATCTCGGTGACGCCGTCGCTGCCGCTTCGCGTCACCGCGCTCGCCGATCCGCATCACGTCGCCGCCACCCTGGGCGCCGCCAGCGCGGTGCAGGCGGGCTGCGCGGCGCTGGCTGCGATCAGCGTCGCGCGCATCGCGCGTCGCGTGCCGTACCGGGTGATCCTCGTCGCGGTCCCGCTCTGCGCTGCCGCCGCCTACCTGATGATCGCCATGGCGTCGTCGGTCGGCAGCCTGCTGCTCTTCGTCGGCTGTGCCGGGTTGGCCACCGGGATGCTGATCCCCTCCATCAACACGCTGCTGGGACGCGCCGCGCCCGCCGCCGTGCGTGCCGAGGTGTTCGGGTACAGCGCCAGCCTGATGGCGGCGGGCGGCGCCACCATGCCGCTGATGGCGACGTCACTGGTGCCGCACTTCGGCACCCCCGCCCCCTTCTTCATGGCGACGACGCTCGAGGTGCTGGTGGCGACATGGGCGGCGCGGCGGCTGGGCGCGGGATTCCAGCGCGCCCTGCCGCAGCCCGTCCCTGTGCAGGTCCCCTAGGGGAGTCGCCCGGCCCTCAACAGCGACCGGCGCCCGGCCATCGCGAGCGGCGGATGCGCAGCAGTGCCACGGCACCCGCGAGTGCCAGCAACGCCGCGGCGACGATGACCGCCGCGGTTCGCCGGTCGGCGGTTGCGCCGAGCTGCGACCCGGACGGCGTCGACGCGCCCAGCCGGGCGACGCGCGACGCGCCGGCGGCCTGCCCCTGCAGGGTGCCGCCGGTGACGCTCGACGGTGCGACGGCGACGGCGCTGCTCTGCGAGGTGCCCGCAGCGGCGTGCGCCGGTGCGGGCGATGCGCCGCCGATCGTGGTGACCGCCGGCTTCTCCTTCGCCCATGCCGGGAAGGGCACGCCGACGAAGGTCTGCGCCGCGGTCGACGGCACCAGGCCTGCGGACGAGCGCGTGTCGACGAAGAGCATGTACGGACCGGGCGGCAGCACCGCGCGGTTGGCGGGCAGGGACACGGTCACCGAGTCGTCGCCGCGATGGACGATGGGAAGCTCGACCGTGCGCTGATCGCCGTCGACGAGATGGGTGATGGCGGTGTTGCGCACCAGCAGGACCTTGGCGATGGACGCGGCGTTGGGCGTCTCGATCTCCGCGGTGCGGCCGTAGGCGAGCGACTCGGGAGCGTCCTCGATGACGGGGCGCTTCTGCGTGTAGTAGGGCGGGTAGTAGATCTCGAAGGAGGGGTCCTTCTCGTTGTTGGCGGTGACTCCGCCCGGAGTCGTCATCTGGATGCTGTAGTTGTTGGGGATCGGCGAGTGTCCCCCGACCAGCACCGCGCCACTCGGCAGCAGCTCGGCGGTGTTGTGGTACGTGCGGTCGCGGCTGCCGCTGGCCATCGCGGTCCAGGTGTTGGTGGTGGGGTCGAAGCGCTCCGCCTGGTGCACCGGGATCTCGTCGCCGGGTCCGACCACGCCGTCCTGCTCCGCACCGGAGAAGGCCATGACGGACTCGTCGGGAAGCACCACGCCGGTGGAGTACCAGCGGCGGTTCTGCAGGTCGCCGGTCTGCACGGTGGAGAGCTTGTCGGCGTTGCTCACGTCGATGGTGGTGATGGTGCTGGCGTTGTTGGCCAGGTAGGTGCCCGGCGTGGTCCCGTAGACGCCGCCGGCGGAGAGGAACGACGCCGACGTGTACGGCGGCGCCAGGGGGAGCATCAGCGAGAACGTCGAACCCTTGAAGCCGGGGTAGGTGGTGCCCACGCCCGGGATGTCGAGGTTGGTCCAGGACTTCGACTGCGGGTCGTAGACGGCGGCGATGTTCCACGTGGCCTCGTCGTAGGACTGGCCGTCGGGGTTGAAGGTCTGGCCGCCGGCGTCGTAGTAGACCTTGCCGTCGGGGAGCAGGTGGAGGCGGGGGAAGAGGGGCAGCGAGTGGTCGGCGGAGGTGCCGTTGTAGGTCCACGTTCGCGTCGCCGGGTCGTAGGTCTCGGTCTGCTTCACGTTGGTGCCGGAGTCGACCGGATCGTTGGAGTACACCGGCTTGATCAGCTTGGTGACGCCGCTGGCGACGAAGATCTGGCCGTCGGCGAGGGTCACCGTCTCCGGATACCAGCGCCCGTAGTTCATGGCGCCGCTCAGTGTCCAGGTGTCGGTGGCGGGGTTGAAGACGCGGGTGAGCTTGAGTCCCTCCAACTCGGTCACACCGAGGTTGGTGCCGGGGATGCCGGGCTCGTCGTAGTAGTCGGTGCCGCCGGTCGACATGATGCTTCCGTCGGGAAGCTGGTTGAGCGCCGAGCAGAAGAGGGCGTTGCTGGCCCCCTGGTCGTAGGGCGTGCCCGGGACGAGCAGGTCGGGCTGCGGGTTGCTGCCGCCGCCGTCGACGGGGGAGGGCTTGGTCCAGGTGAGGTTGGCGAGGTTGAGCACGCGGCTCTGGTCCGGCGCGGCGACGGCGCCGAACTGCAGCAGGGTGCTGAGGTTCGAGCGCTCCGAGCCTTCGAGCCCGTCCCAGTAGAGGATGTTCCCGTTGGCCAGGACCGCCGCCGACACCGCGGTGGGGATGCACTTCCCGGCCTGGCTGTCCTGCGCAGTGCAGGGTGTGCTGCCGTCGGGCAGGCCCATCTCCTGGAACGGCGCGCTGAAGCTGCCCTGCGGGTTCGCGGCGCCGGCGGCGCTGGCGGATGTGGCCACCGACGGCGCCGCCAGCGCGGCGGCCAGGCCGGTGACCGCGGCCAGCGCCAGGCCGCGGCGGGATGCCATGAGGTGCTTGGACAACTGCTCTCCTCCAGCTTCCAGGCGGTGTCAGGCGGCCCCCGCGAGCCGGGTGACGGTGTCAGAGGAGAGGACTCCGCGCGCGGGTGCGACGTGTCAGCGGTCGAGCCTTCCGGGCGGCCAGGCCTCGCCGCGGCCCGGACCCGCCCCCCCGGGGGGTCGCTACCTGTCTATGATGTTCAGCGAATTGCCCCGGGGACGCACCCACCCGATCCTCGCGGAGGAGACGTGATGACCGCCACGCAGCTGGACACCTTCTTCGGAGCCCACGTCGACCTGGGGAAGATGCAGGCCGACCGCCGGACCAAGGTGGCGGAGTCGATGCGCCGCAAGGGCGTCGACGCGGTGGTGCTGGTCGACCCCCTGAACGTGGAGTACGTGACCGGCAAATCGCAGCGACACGGCGGCGAGCGGACCGTCGCGCTGATGACCGCCGACCAGACGGTGCACACCTTCGACGCACCGCCCGACGTCGCCCTGCCGTCGCCGCTGATGCCCGAGTACATGCTCGACACGTGGTCGGGCATCTCGCACGAGATGGCCGACCTCCTGGGCAGCGGCGCCCGCGGACACATCGGCATCGACCGCGCCTCGCTGGTCAGCCTGCGCTGGCTGCGGCAGGAGCTCGGGCATCCCACCCGCGCCCAGGTGCACGAGACCGGTGCGGCGGTGCTCACCGCGGCGCGCACCACCAAGACACCCGAGGAGGTCGAGTGCCTGCGCCGGTCGAACCGCGCCATGGGGTTCGCCCTCGACGCCGTCCGGGAGGCCCTGCAGCCGGGCGCCACGGTGGCCGACCTCGCCGAGACGGCGCGCCAGGCCTTCGCCCAGCTCGACCCCGTCGGCGACGTGCTGACCATGGGCGGCGCGCCCGCGGCCAAGGCGGCCGGCGCGGGGCTCATGTACATCGCGTCGTCGAGCCAGAACTACACGGCGGGCGGCGAGCCGATGTTCCCCTTCCCACCGGCTCCTGACCGACCGTTCCAGAAGGGTGACGTCGTCTGGCCCGACTCCGGGCTCGGATATCGAGGACTGGAATCCGACTACGGACGCACCTGGATCTGCGGCGGGGTGGCGCCGACCCCACAGCAGCGCGACCAGTTCAAGCGCTGGATCGAGGTGCGCGACCGAGTCGTGGACGTGCTCCGCCCCGGTCACACGATCGGGGACGCGGTGGCGGCGGCGAGGAGCGTCGGCGGCAAGACGCCGTGGCTCAGCCATCTGTTCCTCGCACACGGGACGGGGCTGTTCACCGAGTACCCGTTCTTCGCCATCGACCCCGAGGGATGGCTCGCCCGTTCCCTGGTCCTGCCATCGGAGATGAAGACGCTGCCGCAGCTCGACGAGGTCGAGCTCCTGCCGGGAATGGTCTTCGTGCTCGAGCCGGTGATCTGGGACGAGCACGGCGGCTACCGTGCCGAGGACACCTACGTGCTGACCGAGTCGGAGCCGGAGCTGCTCAGCCGCTGGACGCACGCGCCCTTCGAGTGAGCGGCGCTAGCGGAAGCTGAACCAGACGCCCTGCCGCGTCTTCACCACGGTGAGGGCGACGAAGGCGACGAGGACGACCAGCAGCGCGTAGCGGACGGGGTGCCTGGCGACGTGGCGGAGCATGGGTCGCCGGGAATCGTGGCACGTGCGCATCCGGGGCTGGGCGCATGGTGATATGATCGGTATCCAGTTATATGTTCTGCGCCATATCAGCAAGGCTCGGCGGGCCACCGGCGTTCGCCGTGCCGCGCACGAGGTGAGACATGGCCACTGAGAGGCAGCGACAGGCCGCGCGACGCAACATCACCAAGGCCCGCGACACGCAGAGCGCGCGAGCGCACGGAGCGCGGGCGCCGAAGCAGTCGGCGGGCCTGAGCACCGCGGAGAAGAACCGTCTCAGCGACTCGCGCTTCGCGTTCCCGGACGAGCGCAAGGAACCGCTGACCGACGCGCGCCACGTGCGCAACGCCATCGCGCGGTTCGACCAGGTCGAGGACGTCAGCGACGCCGAGCGCGACCGGGCATGGCGGCGGATTCTCGCGGCGGCGGAGAAGTACGACGTCGAGGTGTCGGCGCGCGACTGGCGAGAGCTCTTCGAGGGCGGCAAGGCGCGCAAGCGCTGACGCTCGGTGCCTTCGGCGCGGGCCGCGGCCGCGCCGTTGGCCGAACGTGATCTAGGCGGACTCGACTCGTGCGCAGGTGAAGACCAGGCCTAGAGCGGTGTATGTCGCTCTGGCATGGCGGCAGTCGTGGATGTCGAAACCGTAGGGCTCCGGCACGGGCACCGCTCGCGGGCAGGCGACCATGTCGGTGCACAGCTTCTCGTCTTCCATCCGCGGTGGCGGCGTAGGGTGGACCGTGGCGAGGGTCATGGGAGAAGCCTCCTCGACGCGAGCGGCGGTCGCCGCTCTGCCGGCAAGCGTGGCTCCAGGATGCCGCCACGGGAAGTGCGGAAGGGACGAGCGGGGGTGGGCCGAAGGTCCCGCACGGACGGTCGTGAAGTCCTGGCCTGTTCGCGCTGGACCAGCGTCTCTGCCACGCCCTGGGGGTGCGGCGGTGACGGGCTGGCGGTTCAGCCGTCCTGACGCCGCCGCCTCGTTCCCAGCACCGCGACGCCGCCGACGAAGAGGAGCACTCCCACGGCGAGCGGGACGGTCGCCGCGCCGTGCGGGGTCGTCGCCGCCGCCCCGGCGTTGGGCGGGCTGATGGTCGTGCCGCCGGCCGAGCTGTTGCTCGACGTGGTGGCGGGCGATTGCGAGCCCGTCGTGGTCGTGGTGGTGGCGGCGGCGGGCGCGACGAGGACGAAGCCCGGGTCCTGCGTGAACGCCACGTCCCACGTCCCCGAGCCAACCGTGCCCGTCGCCGTGCCGCGTCCCGTCGTGGTGGCGCGGTAGAGCGTCTGCGTCGAGGTCGCGCTGGGGTCGATGACCTCGAGCGTCACGGTTCCCGAGGCGTCGTTGGGGGTGTTCTCGTCGAACTCGGTCCAGGCTGCTGCGTAGCCGTCGACGAAGCCCTGGCCTCCCGTGGCGAGGGTGCTGTTCCAGTAGGTGGAGTTGGCCTTGTAGACGCTGACGTGCGCGCCCGATCCCAGCGCGCCCGCCGGCACCACGAGGTGGATGGTCACACCGCCGTCGGTGAACGTGAAGGTGCTGGTCGCACTGGACGCGCCGACCACCTGGTCGCCGCCGACCTTCGAGGTGTAGGCGTTGGAGTTGACGTCCTTGGTGTAGGCGGCGGCGTTGGCGACGGTCGCGGAGTCGGTGGCCACGGTCTGGCTGGAGAAGGAGCCGCTGTTGACGGCGGCGGCGCCGTCGGTGACCGTGCCGGTGACGAAGGCGTTGTCGCCGACCAGCGCGTCCGTCGTGACGCTGAAGGTGACCGGGAGCGACGTGCCACCACCCGCGGCGATGGTGCCGTCGGTGCAGACCTGCTGGCCGGCGCTGCCGCTGCAGGTCCAGCCGGAGCCGTTGCCCAGGAAGCTCAGCGTGCCCTGGTCGTAGCTCACCGTCACCGTCGGGGTGGCGTCGCCGATGCTGCTGTTCGCCGACGAGTTGCTCAGCGAGGCGGTGACGGTGACCGTGCCGCCGCCGGGCAGCTGGCCGCCGGTCGAGTCCGACAGGCTGATGACCAGGAAGACGGCTCCGGTCGAGGCGGCGATGCCCGTCGCCGGCGCGGTGAGGGCGAGGGTGAGTCCGAGCGTGGCCGCGCCCGCGAGGGTGAAGCCGCTGCCGATCGCCCGCCGGCGGTCGAAGAAGGAGCGGACGGGGAGCCTCGGCAGCATTGGGTCGGTCCTCAGTGGCTGGCGACTGCGGCACTGTAGCACCCGATTGGCGCGCCGCACGGTAGCTGCACGCGGAGCCCGCTGCCTGCCGGGTTCACTGCATGCGGCACCCGCGGTGCTTCTCGCCGGCTGGCGTCACACCGCCGATTGGTGGCGCCGGCTGACGATCAGCTTGGAGCACCCGGTCGGGAAGGCGCTACGGGAATCGAAATCCCGCTAACAGGCTCCGGCGTGCTGCGCTCCGTACGTGGCTTGAGCGACTGTGAACTTATCGCCATATGACGAGTCGAGTTGCTGGATCAGGCCATTGCATGAAAAGGGTTCCATCGCGAGGTAGTTCTTGGCCGCTTTCACGGCCTCGACGTTCCAATCCTCGTTGAGGCTGTCGACGGCGACGGTCGCATCTGGGACCGAGTACCCGTCGCCGTAGGAGGACGAGAGTTGGTCGATGAGACCCTGCCGCGAGAAGCCGTCGATGCTCAGGTACTGTCGGGCTGCGTCTGCGGCCCTCTGCTGCTGCGCCGTCAGGGTGGGGCCCGACGGAGTCGGTGGCGGGGTGGGCGCGGGCGTTGGCACGGCCGTCGGTAGGGGCGTTGGCACGGCCGTCGGCAGGGGCGTCGGTACTGCGGTGGGAGGCACCGTCAGCGTGGGAGTGGGAGCAGGCGTACTTGGTGATGTCGCTGCTTGGGTTGACGCGGCTTGCACCGCCGAGGTGGGTCCGGCTGACGCTCCGCATCCCGCCAATGCGGCCAGGGTGGTGCACAGCACGGCGAATCCGGATGCGTGACGCCAGTGTGCTTTGTTGCTGCGCCTCATATGGCCAGCCTCCTTCCCCGGGTCCGCCTAAGGTTCCGCCCCCAGGTCAGCCGTGGCGGTCAGCAACGCTAGCACCTTGTTCACAAGAATGAATGCGTGCCGGGTAAAACGTTGTGTGCGAGCGTTAGCCTCCTCACTGTTGGCGCTCGGTCTAGAGGGGGTATGCGGTCGCGCTGTTGTCTGGGGGACAGCTGGTCCGCTACCGCGATGTAATCCGCGCCGCCCATGGGCGCCCCTCTGAAGCTGGGCACAGCGCAGCGCGCCCGGTCAACTCGGCATGTTTGGTCGGGAAGGCGAGATTGGGCGGGAGCGGCCCGGGCGGGTCCGGGCGCTCCCGCTCTGAGCTCAAATCGAGGCTCGGCGGGCTGTGGAAAACCGGGCGCGTCCGGGCGATAGTGTGTCAAATAGTGTGTCAGCCGGTAGCTGATTCGGGCAGCGTCAGACAAGCCCGTCTCGGCACCCTGGCCATTGTCTCGCGGCGACCGCAGTCGCGCACGACCAAGGGGGGTTGCCGGCGACACCTATCGCTCAAACGATAGCGATTGATGACACGCGCCGAATCGCCGCTCTGTTCCGCGACACCCAAGGGGCTGCGGTGCCAAGAGTTCATTCGTCGAGTACGGCGTAGCCTTGCCCAGCCGCGAGGTCAGGCACCTAGCCCCACTGGAGCGCGTGCGGATCCCAGGCACCTCGGGCCTTACCGGCTAGAACAGGATCGAGGAGACGCGCGACCGTGTTTGCGGCTGCATCCACTGTCCGATCGACGACGGCCGGAAGTCCTCGGGCCACCCGGGTGTACCCGCTGGGCCAGCTCGATCCCGTCGGAGCGGTCATCCGATTCGGTAAGGCAAGGCCACGGCGAGACGCTTCTGAGCGCAGGGCGACTGCAAGGCGCTCAGCATTCATCGTCACAGTTCGCGCTAGCGTGGCCAGGTCGGCCAGGTCTCTGTACCGAGTGCTCGGCTGCGGAGGTCCGACCGAACGCGCATGCACCTCCAGAAGTGCACACAACTTGTCGGCGACGTGGTCCTCAACTGGATAGGCTCGGTACGTTACGCGGACGATCCCGGGGAGCTCAAGTGGGATCAAAGGGTCAACTTCGTCGGGGATGCCCGTCATCCTCAATCCGGCGACAAGGTCCACGTGGAACTCTGCAAAGCGTGTCGCTCCGAGGTAGGCAGTTACTGACACGCGTCGTGCGATGCCACCCTGCGACGCAGGCCTTCCGGGGCTCAGTGTGAACCGGAAAAAGTCTCCGAGGTCGAGCGTTGCCGCCACGCGCAGCGCCTGCTCTGCGTCATCGAGGCTGCCTGCCTCGTCAAAAAGATCCACGTCAACCGTGTGCCGAGCTGTTGGACCAAGACGCGCGAGCAAGGCGGTGGCCCCCTTGAGGACCCAACGTCCGCGCTCCGAGCCCGTGAAGAGGCGGCAGAGGAGGCGGTCGTACGCGAACTGGCGGAGAAGGTCACTCAGCTGGGTGCCGGGCTCACGAGAAGCCAGCGCTCGGAGTCGATCGGTGACGGCGCGACGGAGGCCTTCAGGGCTCTCGAAACCCGGACCAGTCACGCGTTGTGTGCATCCTGGACGACACGTTCTTGTTCACCACCTCCGGCCAAGCGCAGTAGGTGTTGGAGGGCCCCTGCACCGTCGCCGACCGAGAGGCCAATCCGAGACGCGTACGGCGACAAATGGTCCACCACCTCACTCGGGTAGTCGAAGACCCTGTCAAGCACCTCGGTTGTTATCTGCGCGACAGCGGCGACCTCGACATGATCGCTGAGGAGGTCGGCGATCATTCGGCTTGCGCGAGTGGTGGGCAATCCGTGCAACACAATCCGGTCCTCTGGACCGACATTGCCGCGGTGTAGTCGCACGTCAGCGCGTCGGGTTTGCTTACGTATGGAAAGGGTGAACTCATGAATGTCGCTTCGGAGATCACCGACCCCGTACAGGGAGGCGGCCGAGGTATGGGAGACCACGGCTCCCACCGGATCATCGAGGCGCGACCACGCGGGGCGTCCCGGGTCGAGCTGGAGCCAAGCCGCACGCAAGCCCAGGTGATCTGGCTCGCCAGCGCCGCGCACGCGGTAGACGCCGTGGGCAACCCGCTCGAGTGTGCCGCCGTCGACGAGCCTCACCAGGGACGTCCACCGCACACCCGCACGGTCGGCCTGTTGGCGCGTAATGAGGCCCCACTGACCCTCTGCGATGTCGAGGATCCGACGTAGCGGCTCGGCCATGCTGCGTACTATACTGTTGGCGTGTTACTTTGCAGCATTAGGAGGCAGCTGCTGAGTTTGTCCCGGCGCCGGCGAAGCACCGCCGGGCCCGGCAACGGTCACACCGACCGACCTCGGCTCCTGCCGTAGGCTCGGCTCGGTGGCTGCACATCCCGCGCTGCAGGCAATGATCACACTCGACAGCCCCATCGCGCCCGCCCTTGCTGTCGCAGACGAGGCGCTGATACGTGCCGCGCTGAGCGGCGAGCTGTCCGACGCGGACGTCGCGGCGCTGGCGGGGCACCTCGCCGCCTCCGGCGTCCAGTTGCAGCGCCCCGGCGTGTCGGCTGACCTCGCCTCGACGGGCGGCCCAGGATCGCTCTCTACGCTGATCGGACCCCTGTGTCTTCGTGCGCTCGGAGTGGAGGTCAGGACGCTTGGCGTCCCAGGGAGGCCTGCGGGAGGCATTGATGTTCTCGCCCGCCTGCCTGGCTACCGCCTCGAACTGACGCCGACCGAGGTCAACGCGGTCCTCGATCGCGCCGGCTACGTCCACCTGCTGGCGTCCGAGGCGTGGGCGCCGGCCGACGCCCGCCTATTCTTTCGCCGTCAAGCCCTGGACGCGCAGTCCTGCCCGCCCCTGGTGATCGCCAGTCTGCTCGCGAAGAAGGTTGCGCTTGGTCTCACGAACCTTGGCCTAGACGTCCGTGTGGCACCGCACGGGAACTTCGGCCAGACAAAGGCAGAAGCGCAGGGCAACGCCGCCCGGTTCGAGCGCGTCGCGCGCCTGCTCGGCATCGACGCGACATGCTTCTTCTCGGATGGAGTGGTGCCCGCGCAGCCCTTCCTCGGGCGAGGGGAGGCACTCCTCGCGATCCAGGCAGTCCTTGAGGGCACTGCGAACGACTGGCTTGCCGCGCACATCGATGGCCTGTGGTCTGTCGCGTCTCGCATCGCGAGAACTCCCGCGCCAGCAGTGGCTGAGAGAACCCGCGCGCTTCGCGGCGCCTGGATCAGCAACCTGTCAGCGCAGGGCTGTGACGCCGCCAGCGTGGCGGCCGTGGCTGCGGAGATAACCAACCAGCCGACGATCACCTTATGTGCCGATCGACCCGGTGTCGTGGCCGTCGATCTCGGCCTCCTTAGAGATGCCATCGTCACAGAGCAGAGCGCGCGCACGGCCGCGGAGCGCTTCCCGGATCCCTGCGGGGTGACGCTCCTCCAGCGCCCGGGATCGCGCGTGGCCGCCGGAATGGAGATTGCCCGCGTCCGAACTGCATCAGTCGGTGCATGTTTCCTCGACGCGATGCGTGAAGCAATCACGGTGCTCCACGACGATGGCGACGTGAACGGCGGGGAAGTACGCCGAGATGCGTAAGTACTGCTGCTTCACGTGTCCTGCTGCGGACTACGCGGATCATGACTTGACGGATCCGTGCCCGACGTGCGGACGGCCGCTGGGACTTCCTCAGCTCTCGCCTCCCACGAGGATCGGCGCAGCCCACGTGATCAGTGCGCTCCCAAGAGGGTTCTACTCCGCGACCTACCGCGTCGAGTTGGGCAACTTGCGAACTCCACACGTTCTGAAGGTTGTCCCGCATGCGGTGTACGACTTCTTCAACAAGGACTTTGCGGAGGAATGCCGAGTTCATCGAGAGGTTGCCGAGGAAACCGAACATGTAGTCAGGATTAGCGATTTCTGGCCCGACGTCTCGGTGACCTTCGGCGATGTCACCGTCGCATGCCATGTCGCGGTGCTCGACTACGTCGACGGTCCGTCCCTTGCGGAGTTCACGGCCGATCCAGAAGCTCTGGAAGCGCGGGCAATAGCGCAGATTGCCACCGACCTGCTGAGCCTTCTCCGTGAACTTGAGCGCAAGGAGCGGTATCACAACGACCTACACGACGACAACATCATCGTCAAGCGCCTTCCGGACCGGTTGCAACGTGCCAACGCTATCCACGATCTGTTGAAGGTGGTCGCGATCGACCTCGGCTCTATCACCGACCGGAGCAAGACTGGGGATGCCGGGCGACTCGGGGACCTGCACACCGTCGCCACCCACCTCCTCCACCTCGCGGATCGTCTCCTGGAGAGGCCCGAGGATACGGCCGAACTGGACTACCGCCTCGCCGTGAAGCTCTCCGATATCGCACATTCGCTCTTGCCGGAATCTGCGATGCAGCGGACCCCCGACTTCACGCACTGCATCGATCAGATTCGCGAGGCTTACTACCACGAACGCTCGCCTTGGGACGTGCCGCAGCGGCTCCGCCGCCTGGACGAGGCGTACAACGCCATGACGCTCCATCCGTGGTTCGTCCCGCAGTTGCTCGTTGATCCGGACGGCCAGTGGGTCTCACGCATCGCGCAGCCAGGACCACAAGTCGTAACCGGGATGCGCGGTTGCGGGAAATCCATGCTGATCCGCGCCCTCGAATTCCATGCCCGGGTCAACGCGTACAAGAAGGATGGCGATGATACGCCTGAGGCGATCGTCCGGCGCCTTCGGGACGACGGCTACCTCGGCTTGTACGTCTCCTGCACCAAGTTACTCGAAGGCGTCCCCCTCGACGCGACGGGTGGGACGAACCACCCGTACGCCCGCCTGTTTGCAGTGTACGCTCGGCAGGCAATCGAGGCCCTGCGGCACCTGCGTCAGGAAGTCCCGGCGAGCGTAGCACCGGATTACTACCGCACGATCGGCGACGTCGTGGCCGAGCGCCTCCGCGGCTGCGATGCACTACGTACCTGTGCGTCGGAAGTGGAACTGGAGCGGTCGCTGATCCGCGTTTCGGCCTCGCTCGAGCGGGGCGAAGCGACTCACGACATGCCGTCGCATCCGGCGAGCGCCTTTCCGCATCTCGCGGAGGCCGTCCGTCGTGCTTCGTCGGCGCTGAACAATCTGCAAATCCTGTTCCTTCTCGACGACGTCTCAACCCGGCATCTGAACGAGCAGAGCATTGCCGACATGTTCTCGCGGCTGATCTTCTCGGATCCGACCTGCTCGTTCAAGATGACGACGGAAGGTCAGACCCTGGAGATTGCGCTTCGGTCGCCGGGTCTCATCGAACAGGCCCGCGACCGTCGCGACTACGACGTGTTCGACCTTGGCGCCGCGGTCAACGAACGCCTCGGCGACCAGAATGGCAACGAGGGTAAGCGGTTCATCAGTGAGATCCTGCAGCAGCGCATTGCGCTCACGGGGGATCCTCTGAAGCAGTTCCCTCCCGAGCAGCGCCTCGGTGACGTATCGCTCGAAGACATCGCTCGAGCCATCGTCTCCTCGCCGGAGACGTCCGCCGAACGCAAGCGCGTCTACCACGGAATTTCCGCCATGACGGCCCTTTGTGTGGGCGACATAGGGGACGTCATCACCCTCTACGAGATGATGGTGCGGAAGGCCGGCACCAACCCGGGAATCAGCGCTGCTATCCAGACTGAGTGCTACCAGCAGTATTGCAGCCGGCGGCTCTATCACATCAATCGCCGAGAGGGACGGTTGAAGGACTTCGCACTCGGATTCGCTCAGGCCGCTCATGAGCTCCTGATGCGATCGGCGGGGAAGGGCGAGGACCGTGGCCTCCGGCAATACGCGTCAGTCTACGTGCGCCTCACGACCGGTGACCTGCAGCGGCAGTTCGACCAGCTGCGCACTTTGATCGACGCCGGTGTCTTTGTGCTCATGTCGGGAGCAGATGCCCCGCGCCAGAAGACGCGCGATGCCGACCCTGTTCACCAGTTCATCCTGACCTTCCGCAAGCTGTTCGGGCTGAGCACATTCATAGGCCTGTCCGACCGCGACAGATTCGAACTGAGCGGCGATACCTTGGCGGAATGGCTCGAGCACCCTGACCGGAGCAGGGCGATCCTCATGCGGAATCTCACGGGCCCGCACGAGCGGGGAGCCGAGAAGCCACCGGCGCAGCCCAAGCCGGCTGCGCAGGGTCGGGACCGAGGTGTGCAGGCCGCCCTTCCGCTCGACACCGCTCACGATGCGCCTGCGGTCCCGGCAGAGAACGGCACGCTGCGGAAGGCGGGAGCAGACGAGGCAGAGGCAGAGTTGCGATTCACGGAGTCAAGAGGCGCGACCTCTCGCTCCCTCGACCTGGCACAGCTCGCCGGGATAGCGGTGGATCGCCTCGTCGTGGGTCTTGGCTTCGAGGAACGCACTCTCGCGTCCGTGGACAGGCTGCTCGGCGTGATCCAACCAAGGTCCTCGCTCCTCGTCCGCTATGAGCTTCCTGGGAAGGCGGCGGAGATCGAGGCGCTGGTGAGGGCTCGTGTGGAGAACGTGGAGGTTGTCGATTACGCTGATGTTGACGCGACCACGTTCGCGTTTGACGACGGCGACGTCTTGGTCGATGTCACGGGGCTCGTGAAGCCCGCTCTTTTCCGGGCGGTGCGAGAGGCACTGAAGTCGACCGGTCGAGTGCTCGTTGCGCACACCGGGGCGGAACAGCACTACCCGTCCGACCATGATGTTCAGCGGATCTTCGATCGTGACGTCCACGATCAGTATCGGCTGCTGGAGCTGTTCGATGCGATCTGGTCGGGCGAAAGCTCGCCGTACACCTTCGACAAACTGATCGGTGGTGATGTGGACGTCACTAGTCGTCGGCTGCTCATCGCCTCGGCGTCGCCGAAGCATCAGCGGCTACTGTCGCTGGTCCAGGACCGCGACTACGACATCGTCGAGGTGATGGTTCAACCGTCGACGACTGCGCGCGGCCGTCTCGCCCAGTTGGCCGCTGAGGTCGCGCTGGAGGGAAGTCGCGGAGGGGACAAGAGTGAAGTGGATTCGAATGACCTTGCCGGGGCACTCGCCTTCATCGGGCGGCGGTTTCACCACTGGTATGTCGATCGGAAGTTCGCCTTCGACCTGGGTCTGACCGGATCGAAGATGCACGCCGTGGCGTGTGCTGCCGCGAGTGTGACTTTCAAGATCAGCCAGTGCATCTACGTGCGGCCCGCTGGCTTCGACCCTGATCGGTTCACACACGGGGTCGGGACCACAGACCTGTACGAGGTGACGACGCGGACTCCAGATGAACCCTCGACTCAGAGGGAGGCCTGACGGTGGACGGGCACCGACGTCGACGCCGGGAGACGGGGGTGCTGCATGGCGCGCCGGCACGACAGCCACGCGAGACGAATGTGCCGACGACTCATCGAGTGTCGAAGAGCACACTCACAGCGCTAGATCTCTTTTCGGGACCTGGCGGTATGACTCAGGGACTAAAGGACGCTGGTTATCACGTCGTCGGTGCCGTGGAGAACGACCGCGGAGCAGTTGCGACGTACAGTCTGAACCACCCGGAGGCTCGGGTGTTTGCAAGGGACATCCGGTACCTTGCTGTGCGCCATGTGATGACTGATCTTGGCATCGGCCCAGGCGACCTGGATCTTCTCGCGGGCTGTCCCCCGTGCCAGGGATTCTCCACGCTGACGACGCGGAACGGAAAGGTCGCTTCCGACGATCCCCGTAATGATCTGATCCGTTACTACGTGCGCTTCGTGCGCGTGATGCGCCCGAAGGCGATCTTGATGGAGAACGTTCCCGGTCTCTTGAAAGATCCGCGCATGGCGAAGGCTATGGACGATCTTGAGCGCCTCGGTTACCCTGTGCGATCCGCCGCCAGGATCGTCGACGCCGCGGGCTTCGGCGTCCCGCAACGCCGACGCCGCGTCGTCATGATGGCGGCGCTCGGCAAGTCCGTTCCCTTCCCCGAGCCGAGCACGGACCGACCCACAGTTAGGACGGCCATCGGCGACCTTTGTCCCGCCGGGCAGTCTGGCGATCCCGTGCACGATCACGGAGAGCGACGGACGAAAGCCGTCGCGGAACTGATTGCAAACATACCCAGGGACGGGGGTAGTCGAGCGGACCTCGGGCGGGATCGACAGCTCAAATGCCATCAGCAGACCGACGGCTTCTACGATATCTACGGTCGGATGTCGTGGGAGCACCCTGCCCCAACGATCACGAGCGGATGCACGAACCCGTCGAAGGGCCGCTTCCTCCATCCCGAGGAGAATCGCGCGATCACACTTCGTGAGGCGGCGCTGCTCCAAGCATTTCCGCCAGCGTATCGGTTCACGATGAAGCTGGGCAAGGAAGCCATCGCGGCGATGATAGGGAACGCCCTCCCACCTCCTTTCGTCGCCGCCCATGCCCGCGAGGTCGCCAAGGTATTGTGCCCGCAAGGGGTCGGTCGCCCCCCCGCACGTGCAGCGGCAGGCTGATCCAACGAGGCGTCTATTCAGCTGTCTTTTGCCGGAGCGCGAAGAGTGCTTCGCGCACGCGATGGGCCGCCTGCGACGGATGTTCGTGCTCCCAGACGCGGATGACAGTCCAATCGGCCGCCTGTAGCAGCCTATCCGTTTCAGCATCGCGACGGCGGTTGCCGTGGAGCTTGTTGCGCCAGTACTCGGCATGTGCAACCGGGGCCGTGTAGTGTTCATTACAGCCGTGCCAGAAGCAACCGTCGAGAAACACTGCGAGTCGCTCACGCGGAAACACGAGGTCCGCCCTCCGGCGGACGGCTCGAACGGGTCGGACGTCGACACGGTATCGCAGGCCAAGTGCATGGACCGCTGAGCGAAGCGCCAACTCGGTCGACGTGTCTCGGCCGCGGCATCCCTGCATCGTGCGGCGGATCGCCGCCGATGACGCCCACGAATCGGTTCGGGAGCCCGGTCGGATGGATGCTGG
>Ga0070739_10001163_pt1 | contig 41696 bp, 35 predicted proteins | sample Coa_R1_7_FD_66445 | JGI IMG/M metagenome (GOLD analysis project Ga0070739, IMG submission 66445) | Surface soil microbial communities from Centralia Pennsylvania, which are recovering from an underground coalmine fire - Coalmine... | ecosystem: Environmental > Terrestrial > Soil > Unclassified ...
GCCGCGTAACCTGCTCGACGTCGACGATCTGGCGCCCGCCGAGCTGATCGCCGTTCTCGACCGCGCCGTCGGCTTCCGTGAGTCGCTCCCGCCGCGCGACCTGCTGGCCGGAGTCCCCGTCCTAAACCTGTTCTTCGAGGCCTCGACCCGCACGGCGACGTCGTTCACGCTGGCCGAGCAGCGCGTCGGCGCCGACGTCATCTCGTTCGCGCCGGGCGCGTCGAGCCTCGGAAAGGGCGAGACGATCGCCGACACCGCGATCACGCTGCGCGCGATCGGCGTGCGCGTCATCGTCGTGCGCCATCCCGAGTCAGGCTTCGCGCGGCGGCTCGCCGACGCGTTCGAGGGCCACGTGATCAACGCGGGCGACGGGACACACGCGCACCCGACGCAGGCGCTGCTCGACCTGATGACGCTGCGCCAGGAATTCGGCCGCTTCGCCGGGCTGCGGGTCGCCATCGTCGGGGACATCCTGCACTCGCGCGTCGCCCGCTCGAACATCGTCGGAATGCGCGCGCTCGGCGTGGACGTCACGCTGGTCGGCCCGGCGACGCTGCTGCCGAGCGAGCTCGCCCACGCCGGCGTGCGCGTCGAGCGCGATCTGGACGCGATCCTCCCGCAGCTCGACGCGGTGATGATGTTGCGCATCCAGCGCGAACGGATCGCCGGCGGCCTGCTCCCGGCGCTCGAGGACTACACGCAGCGTTATCAGCTCAACCGCGCACGGCTGCGGTCGCTGGGCGGCGACGCGATCATCCTGCATCCCGGCCCGTACAATCGCGGCGTCGAGCTGACCGACGACGTCCTGGACGACCCGCGCTCGCGCTACGTCGCGCAAGTGCACAACGGCGTCTTCGTCCGCATGGCGGTGCTCGATCTGCTGGTGAACGGGGCACCGGTCGCCGCATGAGCAAGGTGCTCGTGCGCGGCGGACGCGTCGTCGACCCCTTGCAAGGCATCGACGCGAACCGCGACGTGCTGCTCGACAACGGCTTCGTCGCGCGGATCGGCGAGCACCTCGAAGAAGACGGCGCGCGCGTCGTCGATGCGTCGAACGCCGTCGTCGCGCCGGGCTTCCTCGACATGCACGTCCACCTGCGCGAGCCGGGACAGACGCACAAGGAGACGATCGCGACCGGAACCGCCGCCGCGGTCGCCGGCGGCTTCACCGCGGTCGCGTGCATGCCGAACACCGAGCCCGCCCTCGACTCCGCGGCTATCGTCGCCGAGGTCGTGCGCCGCGCGGAGGCGGCGGGGCTCGCGCGCGTCTACCCGATCGGCGCGATCACCCGCGGCCGCGCCGGCCACGAGCTGGCGCCGTACCATCTCCTGGCCGACGCCGGCTGCGTGGCGTTCAGCGACGACGGCGCGACGCCGCGCGATGCGCGCGTCCTGCGCAACGCGGCGCGCTACGCCTCCGATCTCCCCGGCGTGTTCATCTCGCACTGCGAGGACCCGGACCTCAAGGGCGACGCGGTGATGAACGAGGGCGAAGCCTCGATGCGGCTCGGCCTCGACGGCTCCCCCTCGCTCGCCGAGGACGTCATCGTCGCGCGCGATCTGCTGATCGCCGCCGACGCCGGGAAGCGCTGGCACATTGCGCACGTCTCGACGCGCACGTCCGTCGATCTCATCCGCTGGGCGCGCGCGCGCGGCGTCCCGGTCACCTGCGAGGTCACCCCGCACCATCTCGTGTTTCTCGACGACCGCTTCGACGACTACCGCGCCGACTCCAAGGTGAACCCCCCGCTGCGCGCGGCGCACGACCGTGACGCGCTGCGCGCCGCCGTCCTCGACGGAACGATCGACGCGTTCGCGACCGATCACGCGCCGCACGGCGTCGAGGAGAAGGCGCAATTGCTCTCGGCGGCACCGGTCGGCTTCAGCGGGCTCGAGATCGCGCTCGGCGCGTATGGGCTCGCGCTCCCCGAGCTGAGCCTCGACCGCGTCGTCACGCTGCTCTCGGTGAACCCGGCGCGCATCCTCGGCGTCCCGGGCGGGACGCTCGAGGTCGGGAGCCCCGGCGACGTGACGGTGTTCGCCGACCGCCCCTGGACGGTCGACGCGCGGCTGTTCCGCTCGAAGGGGAAGAACACGCCGTTCGACGGGATGACGCTGCCCCGCCGCGCGCTCGCGACGATCGTCGACGGCGCCGTGGTGTTCGAGCACGGCCGCGTGCTGCCGCGCGAAGAGGTGCTCGCATGAGGTCCCCCGCGAACCGCGCGACGCTGCTGCTCGCCGACGGCACGCGCTTCGACGGCGAGGGGCTGAACGCGACCGGGATCGCGCTCGGCGAGGCGGTGTTCTACACCGGGATGACCGGCTACGAAGAGGCGATCACCGACCCGTCGTACGCCGGGCAGATCCTCGCGTTCACCTACCCGCTGATCGGCAACTACGGCGTGAGCGGAACCGTCTCGCAGCACCCGCACGCGTGCGTCGCCGGCGCGGCGATCAAGCACCTCGCGCGCCGGCCGTCGCATCACGCCTCGCGGACGGACCTCGGCTCGTGGCTCGACGCGCAGGGGGTCCGCACGATCGTCGGGATCGACACGCGCGCGCTCACGATCGCGCTGCGCGAGCACGGGACGATCGCGGCCGCGCTCGCGGTCGGCGACGAGGCGATCGCGCAGCTCGAGCCGACGCTCGAGCGCTACGTGCGGGAGGCGACGACGCAGGGTCTCGTCGCGTCGGTCGCCGACGCCTACGATCCCGGCGCGACGGTCGGCGAGGGCCGCAAGCACGTGGTGCTGCTCGACTGCGGCGTGAAGCGCGCGATCGTCCGCGACCTCACCGCGCTCGACGCGCGCGTCACCGTGCTGCCGTACGGCGCGACGCCGGACGAGATCCTCGAGCAGGAGCCGGACGCCGTCGTCATCTCGCCGGGACCGGGCGATCCGCGGGACCTCGGCGGCACCGTCGAGACGCTGCGCTCGCTGATCGGCAAGACCCCGCTCTTCGGCGTCTGCCTGGGGCATCAGCTGCTCGCGCTCGCGTGCGGCGCGGAAACCTACAAGCTCCCGTACGGCCACCGCGGGGGGAACCAGCCCGTGAAAGATCTCGTCCGCGACCAGGTGCTCGTGACCGCACACAATCACGGCTACGCGGTGCGCGGCGAAACGCTGCCCGCCGAGCTGGAGCCGACGATGGTGAACCTCAACGACGGCACCAACGAAGGGTTCCGTCATCGCGACCTGCCCATCGAAGCGGTGCAGTTCCACCCCGAGGCCTCGCCCGGCCCGTTCGACGCGCGCGGCCTGTTCGCGCGCTGGCTCGACCGCGTCGAGACGGAGTGACGCGGCTCGCGGCGATCGCGCTCGTCGCGGCGGCGCCGGCGTTCGCCTCGTGCGCCGCCGCCGGCGCGCAGGCGCTGCGGCCGCTGCACGTCACCGCCCTCTCGATGCGCGCCGATCGCATGCGGATCGACGTCGGCGCGGTGTTCCATCTCGCGATCCACGCGCACGTCCGTGAGCACGTCGCCGCGCTCGACGAGCTGGTCATTCCGGACGTCGGCACGATGCAGCTCCTCGGCGACGAACGCTCGGTCACGCACGCGGGCGGCGAGACGGACGTCGTCGAGACGCTCACGCTCGAGCCGGTGAAGAGCGGCGCGTACACCTTTCGCCCGGCCTACCTCGACGCGATCGACGCGCGCACCGGGCGTCCGTCACGGTTCTCCTCGAACGCCGTGCGCGTCGTCGTCGTCGCGCCCGTCGCGAGCGCCGCGGAACGCTACGGCGCGCTCGCGCGGCTCGGCGGGGAGGTGCTGCTCGCGCTGCTCGCGTGCGTCGCGGTCGTGCTGGCCGCGATCGGCGCGCTGCGCCTGCGCCGCGCGCGTGCCCGGGCGCGGGCCGACGTCGCGCCGGCCGCGCCGCCGCCCGCCGCCGCGGCGCCGGCTCCCGCGCGCGCGCCGCGCGACGAGGTCGCCGAGGCGCTGCGCGCCTACCGCCTCTCACCGGCCGAACCGGCGCTGCGGCGGCTGCGCGCGTCGCTGTTCACCGCGGCCGGGACGAACGGCGGCTCCACGCTCGGCGACGCGCTCGCGGCGACGACCGATCGCGAGCTCCGCATCGCGCTGATCGCCGCCGAGCGTGCCGCGTTCGGGCCGCCGGCCGACCGCGACGAGGCCTCGCGCGAGCTGGCGGGCGCGACGGAGGCGTGGCTGCGATGAGCCGTCCGCGCGACGTGCTCGACGCGCTGCACGCGACGATCGTCGGGCAGAACGAGGTCTGCGAAGCGCTCGTGCTGGGGCTGATCGCCGGCGGTCACGTGCTGCTGGAGGGCGCGCCGGGCGTCGCGAAGACGCTCGCCTGCCGCGCGCTCGCCGCGGCGGTCGGCGGCGCGTTTCGCCGCGTGCAGTTCACGCCCGATCTGCTGCCGTCCGACATCGTCGGGACGCGGGTCTTCGATCAGAAGAGCGGAGAGTTCACCACCGTGCTCGGCCCGCTGTTCGCGAACGTCGTGCTGGCCGACGAGATCAACCGCGCGCCGGCGAAGGTGCAGTCGGCGCTGCTCGAGGGGATGCAGGAACGGCGCGCGACGATCGGGCCGCGGACCTACGATCTGCCGGCGCCGTTCGTCGTGATGGCGACGATGAACCCGTACGACAGCGACGGCACGTACCCGCTCCCGCACGCGCAGCTCGACCGTTTCCTCGCGAAGGTGGTCGTGACGTATCCCACCCGCGAGGAGGAACGGGCGATCGTCGACCGTTTCGGCGCCGGCGAGCCGCCGCTTCCGGCGAACGTCGCGAGCGTCGAGGACGTGCTGCGGTGGCAGGACGACGCGCGACGTGTCTACGTCGACGCCGCGCTGCGCGACTACGCGGTCGAGCTGGTTCGCGCAACGCGCGGCGCCGAGCTGGTCGCGCACGGCGCGAGCCCGCGCGCCGCGCTCGCGCTCGTGCAGCTCGGCCGCGCACGCGCCTACCTCGACGAGCGCGCGTTCGCGACGCCGGACGACGTGCGCGACGTTGCGCCCGCCGTGCTGCGCCACCGGCTCTCGTGGGACGACCGCATCGCGCTCGACGGCGCCGATCCCGAAGCGATCGTGCGCGGGATCGTCGCGTCGGTCCCGGCGCCGTGAACGCGCTGCGTGCGGCGATCCTGCGCCACGCGCGCGCCGTCCCTCGCGCCGGGGCCGCGGTGCGCGGCGCGCGTCCAGGCGACGGCTTCGTGTTCTCGCAGCTCCGCGCGTACGCCGAAGGCGACGACCCGCGCCGCATCGATCACGCGGCGACCGCGCGTTCCGGCGCGCTGCAGACGCGCGTGTATCTCGAAGAGACCGCGCTCGTCCTGGCCGCGTTCGTCGACGAGTCCGCGTCGATGCGCGTCGGGCGGCGCCGCCCGCTCGCCGGCGCCGCCGAAGAGGCGCTGTGCGCCTGGTTCGCGGCGGCCGAAGGCGAAGACGCGGTCGCGCGGATCGTCGACCGGCGGATCGTGCGCGACCGCCGGGCCGCGGCGCTCGTCGCCGCCGCCGAGCCGTTCGCGTTCGCGACGGCGCTCGCGCTCGCGACGCGCGCGCTCCCGCGCGGCGCCTCGCTCCTCGCGATCGCCGACGGCTTCGATCTCCCGCACGACGACGACGCGCTCGCCCTCGCCGGGCTGCGCTTCGACGCGACGATCCTGCTGGCGCGCGACCCGTGGCGCGACGAGCTTCCGCTGCGCGGCGTCGTGCGCGTCCGCGACGCCGAGACCGGCGCGCTCCGCACGCTGTTTCTCGGCGAACGCGCGCGGCGGCGCTACCGCGACGCCTCGCACGCGCGCGACGAGGCGCTGCACGCGCGCTTCCGCCGCGCCGGCTGGCGGACCGGCGTGCTGGACGAAGGAGACGGGCGCGCCGCGCTGCACCGCGCGTTCGGGCTGGCCGGATGACGCTCGCGCACCCGTGGTGGCTGCTGCTCGGGATCCTGCTCGCCGCGGCGTTCGGGTGGGCGGCGCGCCGGGCCGCGCACCGCGCCCGCGCGTCGGCGCTCGCGTACAGCGATTTGCCGTTCCTCGTCGCGGCCGCCGGGTCGCGGATCGATCCGGCGCGCGTCGTGGCGATCGCCGTGACGCTCGCGATCCTCTCGTTCGGGGCCGCGCTCGCCGCGCCGCGCGTCGTCGCGACGCTCCCCGCGCGCGGCGGAACGATCGTGCTGTGCGTCGACACGTCGGGCTCGATGCGCGCGACCGACGTCGAACCGTCGCGCTCGGAGGCGGCCGCGAACGCCGTGCGCGCGTTCGTCGACGGCGTCCCCGACGGCACTCGGCTCGGCATCGTCGCGTTCTCGAGCGCGGCCGGCGTGGTCATCCCGCCCACGCGCGACAAGGACGCGGTCCGCGACGCGATCGGCCGCATCCCGCCGCCGAACGGCGGGACGGCGATCGGCGACGCGCTCGCCGCCGCGGCGCGGATGCTGCCCGCGACCGGACGCCGGGCGATCGTGCTCGTCACCGACGGCGTCAACAACATGGGTCTCGATCCGCTCGGCGTCGCGCAGCAGATCGGCGCGGCGAACGTCGAGATCGATACGGTCGGGATCGGGACGAACGGGAGCGGCCAATTCATCCCGGGGACGAACGAGGTCGCGAGCCTCGACGAGAGCGCGCTGACCGAGATCGCGACCTCGGCGCACGGCGCGTATGCGCGCGCCTCGGATGCGGCCAGCCTGCGCGGACGGCTCGCCGCGCTGGCGAACAGCACGACCCGCGAGAAGCGGCGCATCGAGCTCGAGCTGCCGCTCGCGCTCGGCGGCGGCGCGCTGCTCCTCGTCACCGCGGCCGGCACGCTCCTCGCCGGGCGCTTCCCGTAGCGGCGCGTGGACGGCGACGACTTCCGCTCGCGGCGGATCACCTACGATCTCGGCGTCCTCGACGTCGCGAACGTCGCGCGCGATCCGTTCGAGCAGTTCCGCACGTGGTTCGAGCAGGCGCTCGCGACGCCCGAGCTGCTCGAGCCGCACGGCGTCACCGTCGCGACCGCCGACGCGCGCGGGCGCCCGTCCTCGCGCGTCGTGCTGCTGCGCCAATGGGACGCGCGCGGCTTCGTGTTCTACACGAACTACGAAAGCCGCAAGGGCGCCGAGCTCGCCGAGAATCCGTTCGGCGCGATGCTGTTCTGGTGGACGGTGCTGCAGCGCCAGGTGCGCATCGAAGGGGCGGTCGAGCGCGTGCTGGCCGTCGAGAGCGACGCCTACTTCGCGACGCGACCGCGCGGCCATCGCTTGAGCGCGTGGGCGTCGCGGCAGAGCGCGGTCGTCCCCGACCGCGCGACGCTGGAGCGCGCCATGACCGAGGCGGACGCGCGGTTTCCGCACGAGGTGGAACGGCCGCCGTACTGGGGCGGGTACCGTCTCGTCCCCGACCGCTTCGAGTTCTGGCAGGGCCGCCCCAATCGCGTCCACGACCGCATCGCGTACGCGCGCGACGCCGGCGGATGGACGCTCTCGCGTCTCTCGCCGTAGCGGCGGCGTCTCGACGCGGTCCGCGAGGGGACGGCTGCCCCGCCTGCGAAACGAAACCGCCTCCTCAGCGTCTTTCGAATGGGTGTCGTTTTGAAACGCTCCGTGTTTTCGTTGCTGCTCGCGCCGGCGATCCTCGCCGCCGCGAGCCCGCCGGCGCTCGCGCGCGGCGACGGACCGTCCGTGCCCGCGGTCGCCTCGGGCCTTCCTTCCGCCGTTCCGGTCTCCACGCCGGCCGGCTCGCCGGCGCCGGCGGCGAGCGCGACGCCCGCCGACGGCGCACCGGCGCCGGTGCGCGTCACGCTCGCCAACGGGATGCGGGTCGTGATCCTGCGCGACACGCTGGCGCCGGTCGTCACCACGGTCCTCGCGTACGGGGTCGGCGCGGCCGACGACACGATGCCGGGGATCGCGCACGCGACGGAGCACATGCTGTTCCGCGGGACCTCTGCGCTCTCGGGCCCGCAACTCGCGGAGCTTGCGGCGCGCATGGGCGCGGAGTACAACGCCGAGACGCTCGACACCGCGACGATGTATTGGTACAAGGTGCCCTCGGCGTACGTCGACCTCGTGCTGCGGATCGAAGCGGACCGGATGGTGAACGCGACGATCGCCGCGCCGGCCTGGGCGTCGGAGCGCGGCGCGATCGAGCAAGAGATTCGGGCGCGCGAGAGCGCGCCGGCCTATCGCTTCGGCGTGCGGCTGCGCGAGGAGTTCTTCCGCGGCACGCCCTACGCCCAGGCCGGCGGCGGCACCGTACCGAGCTTCGAGAAGATGACCGCCGGCGAGATTCGCGCGTTCTACCGCGCGTGGTACCATCCGAACAACGCGACGCTCTACGTCGCCGGGAACGTCGATCCGGCGCGAACGCTCGCCGAGATCCGGCGCCGCTTCGAGCCGCTCCGCACGGTGCCCACGCCGCCGCACGCCGCCGTCGACGCGCCGCCGCTCGCATCGTCGGCGATCGAAGCGCCGATCGACTTCCCGATCGGCATCGCGGGGCTCGCCTACCGGTATCCGGGCTCGACGTCGCCCGACTTCGCGGCCTCGCGCGTGCTGCAGCAGGTGCTCGCGAGCGGACAAGGTCCGCTCTACGATCTCGCGGCCGAGGGGAAAGCCGCCGCGGTGCTTTCGCTCGCGAACGCGTTCCCGCAGATCGGCGGAGCGTTCTTCATCGGGATCCCCGGCCCGCAGGGGACGCCCAAGTCGCTGCAGGACGCGATCCGCGGCGTCCTCGCGGCGTACCGTGCGAACGGCCTTCCGCCGGCGCTGATCGACGAGGCGAAGCTGCGGCTCACGAGCCAGCAGCGCTACGGCGAGGCGTCGATCTCCGGGCTCGCGTTCGCGTGGGCGAACGCGAGCACGCAGGAGACGACGCCGGACGCGCTCGCGAGCGCGATCGCGGACGTGACGCCGGACGACGTGCAGCGCGTTCTCCGCACGTATCTCACGCCGGACCACGAGATCGCCGTCATGCTCACGGCGAAGCCGACGACGGCGGTCGTGAAGTCCGCGTCCGGCGGGGCGGCGGAGCATCTCGGGTTCACGCCCGACGTCGCGCAGCCGCTGCCCGGCTGGGCCACCACGGCGCTGGACGTTCCGCTGCGCGTCCCGGACGACGAGCGGAGCACGGTCGTCGGGAAGCTCCCGAACGGGCTGCGCTACGCGATCCGGCGCGAGACCGCCGCGCCGACGGTTACCGTGAGCGGCGTGATCCGCACGAGTCCGGAGCTGTACGCGCCGCGCGGAAAGGAAGGCGTCGACAGCGTCCTGCTGCAGCTGCTCGACTACGGCACGACGACGTACGACCGCAAAGCGTACCAGGCGCAGTTCGACGCAATCGCGGCGAGCGCGACGCTCGGTACGAGCTTCGGCCTCACGGCGCAGGCCGGCGACTTCGAGCGCGGGCTGACGCTGCTCGCCGACGGGCTGCTGCACCCCGCGCTGCCGGCCGACGCGTTCGCCGTCGCGAAGGCGAGCGTCGCGCAGCAGATCGGCATCGCGGCGAAGCTCCCGCGCACCAAAGCGCTCGCCGCGGAGCGCGACGCGCTCTACCCGCCCGGCGATCCGCGCCGGCGCGTCGCGACGCCCGCTTCGGTCGCGGCGATCGGCCTCGACGACGTGAAGGCGTGGTATCGTACGTCGTTCCGTCCGGACGAAACGAAGATCGCAATCGTCGGCGACGTCGATCCCGTCCGTGCCGCGGCCGCGCTGCGCGCCGCGTTCGGCGGCTGGAAAGCGTCCGGTGCGCCGCCGTCGTTCCGCTTTCCGAAGCTCCCACCGCGCGTCGCGAAAGCGGAGACCGTCACCGTCCGTTCGCGCACGAACACGCTCTCCGACGTGTCGCTGCACGAGGTGATTCCGCTGAAGCGCTCAGACCCCGATTACGTACCGATGCTGCTCGCGAACGTGATCTTGTCGGGTGAAGGAACCGGCTCGCTGCTGTTCGAGGAGCTGCGTACGCGGCTGGGATACGTCTACAGCGCGGACTCGTCGCTCGATCTCGATCAGCGCGGCGCGCGCTTCAGCGTCTCGTTCTCCAGCGAGCCGAAGAACGTGGATCGCGCCGACGGCGCGGTCGTCGCGATCATCAAGCGCCTGCAGCACCGGCCGCTTCCGGCCGGCGACGTCCAGCGCGCGAAGGCGCTGCTCCTGGCACAGCGCGTCTTGCCGCTCGACAGCTACGACGGCCTCGCCGGCGAGCTGCTGGCGGGCGCGACGGACGGCTTCGACACCGAGCGCGAGCGCGCGTTCTGGAGCGCCCTGCTCACGACGACGCCGGCGCAGGTCGAGCACGCGCTGCGGCGCATCGACACGAGCCGCTTCCTCCGCGTGGTCGTGGCGCCGGCGTAGCGCCCCGGTGCGCGCAGCGGCCGTTAGGGCGTCGTGCAGCCGCCCAGGTGCATCGCGTCGGTGGCGTGCCGGGCGGCGTCGGCGAGGTCGCGGCGGATCCACTCCTCGGCGCCGAACGCCGTGAACAGATGCTCGAGCCGCGCGGCGTCGGCGAGGTCGTAGCCGTGCTCCGTCGCGTACGGAGGCGGCGGGATGAGGATGTCGGGACCGTTCGGCGGCGGCGCCATGCGCGAGAGCAGCGCGGCCTGTCCGGGCTGATCGCTCGCCGAGTTGACGATGTCGCGGACCGGCGTCTCGGCGTTCGTCCCGACGACCTTCGCGAGGCTGCGCGCGAGCATCATCTGTCGCGCCTTCGCGCCGTCGAGCGCGTTCGCGAAGTCGAGCATCGCCGCGCGCCGGTCGGGGTCGACGCCGGGCGCGTTGGCCGCGTCGCGCAGCGCCTGCACCTGCTTGCGGCCGGCGATCGCGAGCTCCCACAGCGCGGCGAGATCGCGCTCGCTCACGCGCTGCGAGCGCTCCTTGGTGAGGTATGAATCGAGCCGGAACGCACGCAGATCGTGCGCGATCACCGGCACCGCGTACTCGTAGTCGATCGCGGCGTCGATGCCGGGGCGCGCGCCGGCGAGCGCGGCGCAGTACGGCGTCCGCGCGCGCACGCGGCCGATCCGCACCAGCGGTGCGACGATCGCCGCGTTCTCGTCGCGCGACGCGGCATTCCCGCGTGACGACGGCGCAGCCGTCGCGGCCGGCTGCGGCGCGGACTGCGCGCCGGCCGGCGGGGGCGCCGCGACGCCGAGCAGCGCGGCGGCGAGCGCGGCGGTCGAAACGAAACGCAGGCGAACACCCATGCGGCGGTGTTCGGCGCGGCGGCGGGGACCTCCCGGGCTCAACGCGCGAGCCGCAGCCGCCACAGCCACGCCGTTCCGAGCACGAACTCCACGACGACGAGCGCGAGCGCGAGCCGGGGCCCGAGGCCGCCGTGCGGCGCGATCCGCGCGATGACGAGCCCGGTCAGGGCGGGCGCGGCGATCTGCGGCAGCGTCGCGGCGAGGTTCCACACGCCCATCGCCGAGGCCAGCGCGCCGCGCGGGAGCACCGCGTACGCGATCGCCCAGTCGGCGGTAAAGAACGCGCCCCAGGCGAACCCCGAGCCGGCCGCGCAGACGAAGGCGACGCCGGCGTTCGGCGCAACGGCGAACGTTCCGACCGCGATCGCGATCGCCGCGCAGGCGACGGTCACGACGGCGCGCTTGTCGTAGCGGTCGGACGCGCGTCCCGCGAGGGCGGCGCCGAAGACGCCGGCCGCGGTGAACGTCAAGAACAGGTACGCGGTCACCGCGTGCGCGTCCGCGACCCGCAGCGCGTCGTGGACGAAGAAGAACAGATAGTAGAAGAGCGTGTAGAAGCCGACGTTGATGAGCGCCCGCGAGACCAGGACGGTGCGCACGTTCGCGTCGATCCGCAGCGGCGCGCGGTCCGCGCCGGTTCCGCGGCCGGCCGCGGCCGCGCGGTCGGTGACGAGCCACGACGCGGCGAGCGCGAACGCGAGGGCGGCGCCCAGCGCGGGGCCGCGCAGCAGCGCGGTGAGGATCGCGCCGGTGAGGCTGCCGAGGAACTGGTAGACGCTCATCCACGACGACGCGCGCCCGATCCGCTCGGGCGCGACGTAGTCGCCGACGATCCCTTGATACGGTCCGCCGGCGAGGTTCATCCCGAGCTGCAGCAGCGCGGTCGCCGCCCACAGCACGCCGAGCGAGCCGGCGAACGGAAGGACCGCGACGGCCGGGATCGCGAGCGCGACGCCGCCCGCGTAGAACGCGCGTCGGTCGCCGGTGCGCGCGCGCAGCCGGTCGGAGAGCACGCCGGCCGCGATCTGCACGACCGAGGCCAGACACGCGCCCGCGGCGACCAGCGTCGAGAAGAGCGCCACGGGCTCGCGCGCGAGAACCGTGGCGCGCTCCTGCAGTACGACGCCGAGCAGCGCGGTCCACACGGCTTGAATCCCGAACCAGAACACGCCGAGCAGCGCGGCGTTCGGCGCGCGCGCGGCGCGCGAGGTCACGGCGGCGGAAGCGCGCACGCGTAGCGGTACTCTTCGGGCGTGTCGACGTCGTAGCACAGCCCGGGATCGCACCCGCGCACGGCGGCGACGCGGACGCCGAGCATCCGCGCGCCGTACGCCTCGAGGTCGGCGACGCGCAGCGTCCGCGTCGCGAAGCGCAGGATCATCGCCGGGCCGAGCAGCCCGGCGAGCGCGAAGAGGCTCTTGCGCGCCGCAAAGAAGCGCGCCGCCAGGGCGCGCGCCGGCGCCGCGCCCGCGGGACCGACGACGAACGCGCTGCCGTTCGCGATCCGCTCGCCTCCGAGGCGGACGGCGTGCACCGGCGCGCCGGGGAAGCGCGCCTCGTACGCCCGCACCTCGGCGAGCGCCATCGCGAGCGCGGCGTCGCCGGCGCGCGCGACGAGATCGCGAACGCCGGCGGCGGAGACGAACGGGAGGTCCGAGGTCAGGTAGACGAACGGTTCGCCGGGCCAGGCGTCGAGCGCGCGGATCGCGTTCAGGCCGCCGTCCGCGTCCGCGTCGATCGCGCGTACGCCCGTCCCCCGGAGATGCGCGGCCACCTCGGGACCGCCGACGACCGCGACGCCGTCGATTCCGGCGCCCCGGCACGCCTCGAGCGCGACGTCGAGGAGCGTCGCGCCGCGAAACGGCGCGAGCGCCTTCACCGGCGTTCCGATCGTGTGCGCGAACGCGTCGTCGACGAGTCCGCCGGCGGTGATGACGGCGCGCATCGCCGCCGCGTTCGCCGCCGCGGGGGCGGGAACCGCCCCGCCTCACTCCACGCGGATCGTCGCCATCATCCCGCCGTCTTCGTGGTCGAAGATGTGGCAATGGTACACGAACGTTCCGCGCACGACGGGGTCGCGAACGTCGAGCAGCACGCGCATCGTCGAGGGAACGGCTCCGCGGGCGGTGCGCCGGCGCGGCGGAAGGTTCACCGTGTCGGCCCACGTTCGCGGCAGCACCGCGACGCCGTTCACCGAAACCGGTACGAAGTGCACCTGGCGGATGCGGAAGTCGTGCACCCTCAGGTCACGTTCGTGAAGCCGAACGCGCGACGCGCGGGCGAACCCGCTGACGAACGCCTTCGACTTCGCGCACCCGCCGGCGCCCTAGAGCCCCCGCGCCGAGGACTCCCATCGCGCCGGGCCGTATCCAGGACCGGATGCCCCGGCGTTCGGTCATGGTGATCGGTTCGGGCCCGATCGTGATCGGGCAGGCCGCCGAGTTCGACTACGCCGGCGTGCAAGCGTGCCGGGCGCTGCGGGAGGAAGGCCACCGGGTCGTCCTCGTCAATTCGAACCCGGCGACGATCATGACCGACCCCGAGATCGCCGACGCGGTGTATCTCGAGCCGCTCACGGTCGCCTCGCTGGAGCGCATCATCGCGCGCGAGCGCCCGGACGCGCTGCTCCCCACGCTCGGCGGGCAAACCGGGCTCAACCTCGCCGTCGAGCTCGCCGACGCGGGCGTCATCGAGCGCTACGGGCTCGAGATGCTGGGCACGCCGCTCGAGACGATCAAGCTCGCCGAAGACCGCGAGCGCTTCAAGGAAAAGATGATCGAGATCGGGGAGCCGGTCCCGCGCTCGCAGATCGTCACCGACGTCGAGGCCGGCGTCGCGTTCGCCGCCGAGGTCGGCTACCCGCTCGTCGTGCGCCCCGCCTACACCCTCGGCGGGACCGGCGGCGGCGTCGTCTTCGACGAAGCCGAGCTGCGCGCGACGCTGCGCACCGGGCTCGACGCCTCGCTCATCCACCAGGCGCTCGTCGAAACCTCGCTGCTCGGCTGGAAAGAGATCGAGTACGAGATCCTGCGCGACCGTGCCGGCAACTGCATCGTCGTCTGCAACATGGAGAACATCGATCCCGTCGGCGTTCACACCGGCGACTCGATCGTCGTCGCGCCCTCGCAGACGCTCTCCGACCTCGACTACCAGATGCTGCGCACCGCCAGCATCAACGTGATCCGCGCGCTCAACGTGCAGGGGGGCTGCAACATCCAGTTCGCGCTGCACCCCGAGTCCTCGCAGTATCAGATCATCGAGGTCAACCCGCGCGTCTCGCGCAGCTCGGCGCTCGCCTCGAAAGCGACCGGCTATCCGATCGCCAAGATCTCGACGAAGATCGCCCTCGGCCAGACGCTCGACCAGATTCCGAATCCGGTCACCGGCGGCCGCACGAAGGCGGCGTACGAGCCGACGCTCGATTATTGCGTCGTCAAGTTCCCGCGCTGGCCGTTCGACAAGTTCCCGCTCGCCGACACGCGGCTGGGAACGCAGATGAAGTCGACGGGCGAGGCGATGGGGATCGGCCGCAGCTTCGCGGCCGCGCTGATGAAAGCGGTGCGCGGGCTCGACCTCAAGTTCGAGACGCTGAGCGGCGGCGCGTACCAGGAATGGAGCGACGACGAGCTGCAGCGCGTACTCGAGACGCCGACGCACGAGCGGCTCTTCGCGGTCTGCGAGCTGCTGCGGCGCGGCGCGACCGTCGAGGAGCTGCACGCGCGCTCGACGATCGATCGCTTCTGGCTGTGGGAGCTGGAGACGCTGGTCGCGCTCGAAGAACGGCTGCGCGCCGGCGCGAACGACGACGACGTCGCGACCGCTTACGAAGCCGGCTACTCGTCGCGCGGGATCGCTTCGCTGACGGGCGCGCCGCCGGGCGAGCCCGTGCGCGCCGCGTTCCGCATGGTCGACACCGCGGCCGCCGAATTTCCGGCGACCTCGCCGTACTACTACCTCTCGCGCGGCGAGCAGGACGAGGTCCGCGCGCCGCGGCGCGAGGCGGTCGTGGTCGTCGGGAGCGGGCCGATCCGCATCGGGCAGGGGATCGAGTTCGACTACTCGTGCGTGCACGCCGCGTGGTCGCTGCGCGAGGCGGGCCGTGCCGCCGTCGTCATCAACAACAATCCCGAGACGGTCTCGACCGACTTCGACGTGAGCGACGTGCTCGTGTTCGAGCCGCCCGGCGCCGACGAGGTCGAGGCGACCGCGCGGGCGACGGGCGCACGGGGCGTGATGCTCGCCTTCGGCGGGCAGACGGCGATCAATCTCGCCGCCGAGCTCGCCGCGCGCGGGATCGCGATCGTCGGCAGCGACCGGCGCTCGCTCGACATGGCGGAGGACCGCGAGAAGTTCGACGCCGCGCTCGAGAAGCTCGGCGTCGCGCGGCCGCGCGGCCGCGCGGCGAACACGTTCCGCGAAGCGCGCGCGATCGCGCGCGAGATCGGCTTCCCGGTGCTGGTCCGCCCGTCGTACGTGCTCGGCGGGCGCGGGATGGAGATCGTCTACAACGAGGGCCAGCTCGCGAGCTACGTGGAGAGCGCGCCGCCGATCACCCCGGGCGCGCCGCTGCTCATCGACAAGTACATGCGCGGCAAGGAGGTCGAGGTCGACGCGGCGTTCGACGGCGAGGACATCCTCATCCCGGGAATTTTCGAGCACGTCGAGCGCGCGGGCATCCACTCCGGCGATTCGATCAGCGTCTATCCGACGCAGACGGTCGATCCGTCGATGGAGAGCCGCATCGTCGAGGTGACCGAGGCCATCGCCCGCGAGCTGGGGATCCGCGGGCTCATCAACATCCAGTTCGTCATCCCCGAGGGCACCGACGAGCTGCTGATCATCGAGGCCAACCCGCGCGCCTCGCGCACCGTCCCGATCATCTCGAAGGCGACCGGCATCAACCTCGTCGCCGCCGCGACGCGAATCGCGCTCGGCGAGAAGCTCCGCGCGATGCCGTGGGGGACCGGGCTGCGCGCGCGCCCGGACTACGTCGTCGTGAAAGTTCCGGTCTTCTCGTTCGCCAAGATGCGCGGCGTCGAGACCATCCTCGGGCCGGAGATGAAGTCGACCGGCGAAGTGCTCGGGATCGACGCGACGTACGCGGGCGCGCTCCGCAAAGGGTTCGTCGGCGCCGGGATCCGGCTGCCGCGCGAAGGCGGACGTGTCCTGGTCAGCGTGAGCGACGACGAGAAGCCGGACGCCGTCGACCTGATGCGCCGGCTCGTGACGCTCGGCCACACGCTGGTCGCGACGCCGGGCACCTACGAGCTGCTTCGCGCGAACGGGATCGCCGCCGAGCGCGTGAACAAGATCGGCGATCCCTCGCCGAACGTGCTCGACGCGATCGTGCAGCGGCAGGTCGATCTCGTCGTCAACGACTTCCGCAGCGGCCGCGGCCAGACCGACAACTACCGGATCCGCCGCGCCGCGGTCGAGGCGTCGATCGCCTCGCTCACCTCGCTCGACACGGCGCGCGCGCTCGTCACCGCGCTCGAGTCGGAAGCCGGGCCGCCGCGCTCGCTGCAGGAGTACCAGGCGAGCCGGACGGCGCTCGCACGCTGAGCGGGGAGACGGGCTCTCGCCTCTCCCGGCGGGCGCGGTACAAACCCTCCCTGGGATGGTAGGGTGTGGTCATGCGACGCCATCGCGAGCTGGACCGGTTGCGCGAGCCGCTCCGCGACGAGCGCCGCGCCGACGTCGTCAACCGGCTGAAGACCGCCCGGGGACATCTCGACTCGATCATCACGAGCCTCGACGACACACCGTACGTGCTCGACGTGCTGCGTCAGATCGCCGCCGTGCGCGGCGCGCTCGACGCGACCGTCCGCGTCGCGCTGCGACACTATTTCGATCACGTCTTCGTCCGCGCGGTTCAGGAAGGCGAAGCCGACGCGGCGGTCGACGAGATGATGAGCGCCCTCACCTTCCTGCGGCAGATCGACTGACGCGCTGATTATCGCCCCTCCCCGGAGGGGTATGGACCTCTTGAAGGAGGTTCGGCAGCGGTGAAGGTCGGTGCGACGGTCTGGGTGATCGCCGAGGGATACATCCCGGCGTGGAGCAACGGGCCCGAGCCCGAGTTCACGAGCCACGAGACGGCGTGCATGCTGAATGCGGGCGACGTCGACGCGCACGTGCAGATCACGGTCTTTTTCAAAGATCGCGAGCCGGCGGGCCCTTACACGGTCACCGTTCCGGCGCGCCGCACGCTGCACCAGCGCTTCAACGAGCTGCACGATCCGGAGCCGATCCCGCTGGGTACGGAGTACGCGAGCGTGATCGTCTCGGACGTCCCGATCGTCGTGCAGCACACGCGCCTCGATTCGCGCCAATCCGAGAATGCGCTGATCACCACCATCGCCTATCCGGCGGCGTGAAAGAGGAACCGAGCAAGTGCCAACCGTCAGTGAATTTCTGATCGAACGGCTGCACGCGTGGGGCGTGCGGCGGATCTTCGGCTTTCCGGGCGACGGGATCAACGGGATCATCGGCGCGATCCACACGCACCAGAAGAAGCACGAGAAGACCGGCGACGCGATCGATTTCGTGCAGGTGCGGCACGAGGAGCAGGCCGCCTTCATGGCCTGCGCGCACGCGAAGTTCACGGGCGAGCTCGGCGTGTGTCTCGCGACGTCGGGACCCGGCGCGATCCATCTGCTGAACGGCCTCTACGACGCGAAGAACGATCACGTGCCGGTGCTCGCGATCACCGGTCAATCCGCGACGAGCGCGATCGGCAGCGAGTACCAGCAGGAGATCGACCTGCAGAACCTCTTCAAGGACGTCGCGAGCGAGTATCTCGTCACGCTGATGAACCCGGCGCAGGTCCGGCACTGCATCGACCGCGCGGTGCGCGGCGCGCTCGGCGCGCGCAGCGTGGCGGCCCTCATCTTCCCGAAGGACGTTCAGGAAGAGAAGGCGGTGGAGCATCCGCCGCACATGATGAACTTCAACTTCTCGAGCACCGGCGTCGCGCTCGGCCGCATGCTGCCCGCCGACGCCGAGCTGCGCCGCGCCGCCGACGTGCTGAACGCTGGCTCGAAGGTCGCGCTCCTCGTCGGCGCCGGCGCGTTCGGCGCCGAAGAGGAGGTCACCGCGGTCGCCGACGCGCTCCAGGCCGGATGCGCGAAGGCGCTGCTCGGGAAGGCCGTGCTCCCCGACGATCTCCCCTGGGTCACCGGGACGCTCGGCCTTCTCGGCACCTTGGCGTCCAGCAACATGATGAGCGAGTGCGACACGCTGCTCATGGTGGGGACGAACTATCCCTACGCGCAGTTCCTGCCGAAGGAAGGGCACGCGCGCGGCGTGCAGATCGACGTCAACGCGTCGCGTCTGGGCGTCCGCTTCCCGACCGAGGTGAACCTGCAAGGCTCCGCCGCCGACACGCTGCGCGCGCTGCTGCCGCTGCTGCAGCGGAAGACCGACACCGCGTGGCGCGAGAAGATCGCCGGCTGGCGGGAGTCCGCCTCGCGCGTCGACCGGAAGCGCGCGGAGATCGAGGGGATCGCGGGCGTGAACCCCGAGGACGTCTTCGTCGCGCTCGACGAGCGGCTGCCGGCGAACTGCATCCTCACCGCCGACGCGGGGACGTCGACGAACTGGTCCGCGCGCCATCTGACGATGCGGCGCGGGATGAAGTGGTCGCTCTCCGGCGGGCTCGCGACGATGGGCTCGGCGGTTCCGTACGCGATCGCCGCGAAGTTCGCGTTCCCCAGCCGCGTCGCGATCGCGATCACCGGCGACGGCGCGATGCAGATGAACGGGATGAACGAGCTGATCACCGTCGCGCGCTACTGGCGCACGTGGAGCGATCCGCGAATCGTCTTCCTCGTCGCGAACAACCGCGATCTCAACCAGGTGACCTGGGAGATGCGGATCGAGACCGGCGAGCCGGATTACCCGAGCTCGCAGCACCTCCCCGACGTCTCGATGGCGGAGTTCGCGCGGTCGCTCGGCTTCGAGGGGATCCGCGTCGAGAAAGCCGAGGAGCTGGGCGCCGCGTTCGAGCGCGTCTTCTCGGCCGACCGTCCCTCGGTGCTCGAGGTGATGACCGATCCCGACATCTCGATGTTCCCGCCGCACATCAAGCCGGAGCAGATCAAAGCGTTCGCGAGCGCCATGCTGCACGGCGATCCCGAGGAAGGGCCGGTGCTCGTGCAGTCGGTCAAGGGCGTGCTGGCCGAGATCTTCCCGTCGGCGAAGGAGAAGAGCGAGCGGTGAGCGTCGCGGCGGCGCGCTCGCGCACCGGCGTCCCCGTCGAGCGCGTCGCCGTCTCGGCGTACACGATCCCGACGGACCGCCCCGAGTCCGACGGCAGCGCGCGCTGGCAGTCGACGACGCTGGTGCTCGTCGAGATCGACGCGGGCGGCGAGCGCGGCACCGGGTGGACGTACGACGCGGTCGCCGCGGACGATCTCGTCGCGGGGACGCTGGCGCCGATCGTCGAGGGCGCCGACGCGTTCGACACGCGCCGGCTCTGGACGCGGATGACCGGCGCGGTTCGCAACATCGGACGGCCGGGGATCGCGTCGTGCGCGATCTCCGCCGTCGACGTCGCGCTGTGGGACCTGCGCGCGCGGCTCTGCGGCGTCGCGCTGTGCGACCTGCTCGGCGTGGTGCGGTCGCGCGTTCCGCTCTACGGGAGCGGCGGCTTCACCTCGTACGACGAGCAGACGCTGTGCGATCAGCTCGGCGGCTGGGCCGCGAGCGGCTTCCGGGCCGTGAAGATGAAGGTCGGCCGGGATCACGGCCGCGACCCCGAGCGCGTCGCCGCGGCCCGTCGCGCGATCGGAGCGGGCGTCGCGCTGTTCGTCGACGGCAACGGCGGCTACGACGTCTCCGAGGCGATCGCGATCGCGCGCCGGTTCGCCGAGCACGACGTGACGTGGTTCGAGCAGCCCGTCGACCACCGCGACGTCGCCGGCACGCGGCGCGTGCGCGAGCACGCGCCGCCCGGGATGGCGATCTCGTCGGGCGAGTACATCTACGACACGGCCGACGCCGCGCGCGTCGCCCCCGTGGTGGACGTGCTCCAGGCGGACGCGACGCGCTGCGGGGGCTACACCGGCCTGGTCGCGATCGACGGGTTCTGCGAGGTCACGCGGAAGCCGTTCTCCACGCACTGCTCGCCCTCGCTGCACCTGCATGCCGGCGCCGCGCTGCTGCGGCTGCGCCACATGGAGTGGTTCTACGATCACGTCCGCATCGAGCGGATGCTCTTCGACGGCTTCGTCGAGCCCGTGGACGGAACGCTCGAGCCGGACCGCCGCCGCCCCGGACACGGCCTCACGTTCAAGCACGCCGACGCGCGGCGCTTCGCCGTCACGTAGCCCCGCCTCGCGCGCAAGGAGTTCTCGGTGCTCATCGATCTCATCAGCGGTATCGAGCACGGCCGGTTGGGCGCGCTCGAAAGCGCGTCTCCCGCGCCGGGCGTCCGTCCCGACCAGCTCGGCGCGTGGGGCGGCGACGCCGAGGCGCTCGCCGCGGCGCTCCGCACGCGCATCGCCGGCGAAGTGCGCTTCGACGACGGAAGCCGCGCGCTGTACGCGACCGACGCGTCGAACTACCGCCAGGTCCCGATCGGCGTCGTCGTCCCGCGCACCATCGACGACGTCATCGCGACGGTCGACGTCGCGCGCGCGTTCGGCGCCCCGATCCTCGCGCGCGGCGGCGGGACCTCGCTGGCCGGCGAGTGCTGCAACGTCGCCGTCGTCATCGACTTCTCGAAGTACCTCAACCGCGTGCTGGAGATCGACGCCGACGCGCGCTGGGCCCGCGTCGAGCCCGGGATCGTTCTCGACGTGCTGCGCGAAAAGGTGGCCCCGTACGGTCTGTGGTTCGGTCCCGATCCCGCGACGCACGATCACAACACGCTCGGCGGGATGATCGGCAACAACTCGTGCGGGATGCACGCGCAGTTCGCCGGCAAGACCGAGGAGAACACGCTCGAGCTCGAGATCCTCACGTACGACGGCGTGCGCATGACCGTCGGCGAGACGTCCGACGAGGACCTCGAGCGGCTCTGCGCGCGCGGCGACCGGATCGGCGAGATCTATCGCGATCTGCGCGCGCTGCGCGACCGCTACGCCGAGACGATCCGCCGCACGTTCCCGAAGATCCCGCGCAAGGTCTCCGGCTACGCGATCGACGAGCTGCTGCCCGAGAAGAATTTCAACGTCGCGCGCGCCCTGGTCGGGACCGAGTGCACGTGCGTCCTCGTGCTCTCCGCGAAGCTCAAGCTGATCCCGAACCCGGCGAAGCGCGCGATCTGCGTCCTCGGCTTCGAGGACGTGTACGCCGCCGGCGACGCCGTGCCGAAGGTCAACGAGCTCAAGCCGATCGCGCTCGAAGGACTCGATCAGAAGCTGATCGATTACATGGGCGTCAAGCACCTCGAGTCCGGTAATCTCGGGCTGCTGCCGAAGGGCCACGGCTGGCTGATGGCCGAGTTCGGCAGCATCGACGACAAAGCGGCCGCGGTCGCGGAGGCGAACGCGTGCGCCGCCGAGGCGAAGCGGCTGGGCGCCGTCGACGCGCGCGTGATCGAGGACGAAGATCACCAGCAGCACCTCTGGGAGGTGCGTGAAGCGGCGCTCGGCGCGACGGCGAAAGTGCCCGGACACCGGCCGACGCATCCGGGCTGGGAAGACAGCGCCGTCCCGCCCGACAAGGTCGGTCCCTACCTGCGCGACCTGCGCGCGCTGTACGACAAGTACGGCTACGACGCCGCGCTGTACGGGCACTTCGGGAACGGCTGCATCCACTGCCGCGTCGACTTCGTGCTCGACGACGCCGAGGGCGTCGAGGCGTGGAGCAGGTTCCTCACCGAGGCGGCGCAGCTCGTCACCTCGTACGGCGGCTCGCTCTCCGGCGAGCACGGCGACGGCCAGGCGCGCGGCGCGCTGCTCCCGATCATGTACGGCGAAGAAGCGTGCGAGGCGTTTCGCGCGTACAAGCGGATCTGGGACCCCGAGGGCAAGATGAACCCCGGGAAGGTCATCGACGCCTACCCGCCGACCTCGAACCTGCGCGAGGGCCCGTACTACCGGCCGCACGAGCCGCGCACGCGTTTCACCTTTCAGGAGCAAGACCGCGGCTCGTTCGCGTACGCCGCGAACCGCTGCGTCGGCGTCGGCGAGTGCCGGCGGCACGACGGCAAGAAGACGATGTGCCCGTCGTACCGCGTGACGAAGGAGGAGATGCACTCGACCCGCGGCCGCGCGCGGCTACTCTTCGAGATGCTCGAAGGCGACCCGCTGCGCGGCGGCTGGCGCTCGGAGGCCGTGAAAGAGGCGCTCGACCTGTGCCTCGCGTGCAAGGGGTGCAAGGGCGACTGTCCGGTCAACGTCGACATGGCGACGTACAAGGCCGAGTTTCTCTCGCACTACTACGAGGGCCGCGCGCGCCCGGTGTGGGCGTACGCGTTCGGGCTCATCCCCTGGTGGGCGCACCTGGCTTCAAAGCTTCCGCGCGCGGTCAACGCGCTCGGGCAAGCGCCGGTGCTCTCCGACGTCGGGAAGCTGCTCGCGAAGGTGGCGCCGCAGCGGAAGATCCCGCTCTTCGCCGAGCAGTCGTTCAAGGACTGGTATCGCGAGCACCGCGGAACGGCGCGCCCGAACGAGGGGAAGCGGCGCGTGATCCTCTGGCCCGACACGTTCAACACGTACTTCCACGCCGACACGGCGCGGCACGCGCTCGAAGTGCTCGAAGCGGCGGGCTACGACGTGATCGTCCCGCTGCAGAATTTGTGCTGCGGGCGGCCGCTGTACGACTACGGGATGCTCGATCTCGCGCGCGTGCTGCTGCGCGAGCTGCTCGAGGCGCTGCGCCCGGAGATCGAGGCGGGGACGCCGGTCGTCGTGCTCGAGCCCTCGTGCGCGAGCGTGTTCAAGGACGAGCTGATCGACATGCTGCCGCACGACCACGACGCGCACCGCCTGAGCGATCAGGTCGGGACGCTGGGCGATTTCCTTTCGCGGGACGAGGACTGGACGCCGCCCAGGCTGCGCCGCCGGATCGTCCTGCACGGGCATTGCCATCACAAGTCGGTTCCGGCCCTGACGCTCGCCGGCGACCGCAAGCTGCTGGAGAAGCTCGGCGCCGAGGTGCACGAGCTCGACGACGGCTGCTGCGGGATGGCCGGCGCGTTCGGCTTCGAGGCCGGCGAGCACTACGAGGTCTCGGTGAAGTGCGGCGAGCTGGCGTACCTGCCCGCGGTGCGCGACGCGCACGGGGCCGACATCATCATCGGCGACGGGTTCTCGTGCCGCGAGCAGGCGCTCCAGCTCACCGATCGTCAGCCGCTGCACGTCGCCGACGTCGTCTGGCTCGCGCTGCGCTACGGTCCCGACGGACCGCCCGGGCCGCGTCCCGAGCTCGCCGCGATGCCGGAGGTTTCGGCGCAGCGCGCGCGTGCGCGCGCCGACGCCGCGGCGGGGGCGCTCGGCGTCGTGGCGCTCGGAATGCTGGCGGCAATCGCGGTGCGCGCGCTGCGCGCTCGCCGCAACGGAGGTGAAGGATGAGCAAGGTCGCGGTCGTCACGGGCGCGTCCGCCGGCGTCGGCCGCGCGGTCGTACGCGAGCTGGCACGCGGGGGCTGGGACGTCGGCCTCATCGCGCGCGGCACCGAGGGGCTCGCCGCCGCGCGCGCCGAGGTCGAGGCGGCGGGGCGCCGCGCGGTGGCCGCGCCGGCCGACGTCGCCGACGCCGATGCGGTCGAGAGCGCCGCCGCACGCATCGAAGCCGAGCTGGGCGACATCGACCTGTGGGTCAACGTCGCGTTCTCGAACGTCTTCGCCGAGTTCGACCAGCTCACGCCCGAGGAGTACCGGCGGATCACCGACGTGAGCTATCTCGGCTTCGTGTGGGGGACGATGTCGGCGCTCAAGCGGATGCTCCCGCGCGATCGCGGGACGATCGTGCAGGTCGGCTCGGCGCTCGCGTACCGCAGCATCCCGCTGCAGGCCGCGTACTGCGGCGCCAAATCGGCGATCCGCGGCTTCACCGACTCGATCCGCTGCGAGCTGCACCACAAGGGCAGCAAGGTGCGGATCTCGATGGCGATCCTCCCCGCGGTCAACACGCCGCAGTTCTCGTGGTGCAAGTCGAAGCTGCCGCGCAAGGCGCAGCCGGTGCCGCCGATCTACCAGCCGGAAGTCATCGGCCGCGCCGTCGCGTGGCTGGCGGAACACCCGCGCCGCGAGCTGACCATCGGCTGGTCGGCGCTCGAAGCGCTGGTCGGGCAGATCGTCGCGCCGGGGCTGTTGGATCGCTATCTCGGCAAGACCGGATACGACAGCCAGCAGTACGACGGACACGAGTCGCCCGATCGTCCGAACAACCTGCTGCAGCCGCTCCCCGGCGACTGGGGCGCGCACGGCGATTTCGACGCGCGCTCGCGCACGTGGAGCTCCCAGCTGTGGCTCACCACGCACCGGGCCACGGTCGCGGCCGCGGTCTCGCTGGTGGCGCTCGGTGCCTTCGGCGCGCTCAGCGCGGCGGCTCGCCGAGGAGCGCCGTGAGGCGATGACGGCTGCGCGTCACCGCGGCCTCGAGGTCGCCGTCGTACAGCGAGTCCGGGACGTCGTCGGAGAAGATCTCGAGGACGAGCGGGCCGGCGTAGCGCGCGTCGCGCAGCCCGGCCAGGAACGGGGCGAGGTCGAGGCTGCCGTCGCCGACGGGCAGCCGGTCGAGGAACGAGCGCGGACGGCGCCAGTCCGACACCTGCGCGAGGAACAGCTTCTCGCCGCACGCCGCGAGCCGCGCGCGCAGGTCGTGCTGTCCGGCGAGATTCCACGCGTCGGCGCAGATCCCGAGCGCCGGCTCGCCGACCGCATCGACGACCTCGCGCGCGTCCTCGAGCGTCCACGCGAAGGTATCCTCGTTCATCGCGAGCGGATGGAGCGGCTCGAGCGCGAGCCGCACGCCCAGCTCGGCGGCGCGCCGCGCCAAGTCGCGATACGCGGGGATCGTGCGTTCGAAGGCGCGCTGCACGTCGCCGCCGCGCGCGACCCCCGTGTTCAGCACGAACACCGTCCCGGGCAGCGCCGGCGCGTAGCGTTCGAGCGTCGCGGCGAACGCGTCGCGGCGCGCGTCGAACTCTTCGGGCTCGGGGCGCATCCGCGTCGGGAAGAGCGAATGCACGTCGGCCTGGAACGAGCACACCGGCAACCCGCGCTCGCCCGCCGCGGCGAGCTGCGCGGGCCGCGCGGCGGGGTCGCGAGCCAGCTTCGACTCCCAGACCTCGATCGCGCGGGCGCCGAGCGCGGGATACCGCTCGAGGTCCTGCTCGAACGGCCACGGCTTCGTCGTGCACTCGCTGATCCCGAACGTCCACATCGCGCAAAGGAAACGTACCCGTGTCAAAGGTGAGCACCGCGGACCTGCACGTCGACCTGCGCGGAAAGACCGCGATCGTCACCGGCGCGGCGACCGGGATCGGGAAGGCGATCGCCCATCGGCTCGGCGGCTCGGGCGCGAACGTGGTCATCGATCACATCGCCGGCCAGCGCGAGGCGGCCGAGGCGATCTGCGCGGACGTGCGCGCCGCCGGCGGCAAGGCGCTCCCGGTCGAGGCCGACGTGAGCGCCGAGGCCGGCGCCGGCACGCTGGTCGCGCGCGCCGTCGAAGAGTTCGGCGCGCTCGACATTCTGGTGAACAACGCGGGGATCGAAAAAGCCCAGCCGTTCGTCGACACGCCGGTCGCCGACTGGGAACGGATCGTGCGCGTCAACCTGCTCGGCACGTTCCTCTGCTCGCGCGCGGCGGCGCGCGCGATGATCGACGCCGGGCGCGGCGGGCGGATCATCAACATCTCGTCGGTGCACGAAGACCTCGCGATGCCGAAGAACGCGCCGTACGCCGCCTCGAAAGGCGGGATCCGCATGCTGATGCGAACGATCGCGCTCGAGCTCGCGCCGCACGGGATCACCGTCAACGATATCGCGCCGGGCGCGATCGCCACGCCGATCAACGAGGACGTGCGCAGCGACGCGGACACGCGCTCGCAGCTGCTCGAGGAGATCCCGCTCGGACGCGTCGGCCAGCCCGAAGAGATCGCCGCGCTCTGCGCGTATCTCGCCTCGAACGCCGCCGCCTACGTCACCGGCGCGACGTTCGTCATCGACGGCGGCCTCACGAGGTACACGAAGGGCCTGTGAGCGAGCGGCCTCGCGTCGCGCCCGACGGCAGCTACGTCGTCGCCGACGGCGCGCTCCCGGCCGGAAGCACGCTGGGCGGCGACGATCTCTGCGTCGTCCTCAAGGGAAACGGCGACGTGGAGACGATCCGCTCGCTGCGCGCCGGCGCGACGCTCGTCTCCGGGCTCGGCGTGCGGCACTGGGACGCCGCCGCGTCCATCCGTCTCGCGCCGCGACGCGGCGAGTACGTGCTCGGGCCGCACCTTCACGAGCACCGGTACGAGCTGGCCGACGACGTGCTCGTCGAACGGCGCGTCGTCGTGCACGACGAGGGCGAAGGCCCGCCGGCCTGTTACGTCGCGCTGCGGCTGCGCAATCGCGGGAGACGGCATGTGCGGCTCGCGACGGTGGCGTTCGCGTCGATCGCGGCGACGCCGGTCGAGCACGATCTCGCGGTCCGGTTCGTCGACGAGCTGCGTGCCGTCGTGGTCGAAGACCGGCGGCGCCGGGGGACGGCGCGCGCGTTCGTCTCGTCGGCCGCCCCGGCCTCGTGGCAGGTCGGCTGCGATCATGCGCGGGCCGTGGAGGATCGCTGGGACGGCCCGCTTCCCGGCACGATCGACGCCGGCGGGAGCGATCCGCTCGCGATTCTGCACGTCGCGCACGAGCTGGCGCCCGGAGAAGAGCACGAGCACTGGTTCGCCGTCGTCGCGTGCGGCGAGGCCGACCCCGAGGACGCCGTCCGCGCGCTCGCCGGCGCGACGGCCGCCGAGCGGGCTGCGCGGGAGCGCTACGCGCGCGCGCTCGCGCGAACCGTCGTGCTGACGCCGTCGCGCATCGTCGAGCGCGGCGTGCGCTGGGCGAAGGCCAACATGCTGCGCGTGATGCGCCGCGCGCCGACCGGTCCGGGCTTCACCAACGATCCCGGACGCTCGAGCGCCTGCGTCGGACGCGACGCGGCGTGGTTCGTGCACGGGTGCGATTACGTCGATCCCGCCTTCTCGCTCGGGCTGCTGCGCGGTTTCGCGGCGCGCCAGGAGCGTGACGGGAAGATCGTCGAGTGGTACGACCTGCGGACGGGGAAGACGCACGACGACGGCCTCGACGTCAACGACGATACGCCGCTCTTCGTGCTGGGCGTGTGGCATCACGCGGCGGTCACGGGCGACCGCGACGCCGCGGCCGAGCTCTACCCGGCCGCGGTGCGCGCGGGCGAGCAGCTGCTCGCGCACCGCGACGAACGCGGGCTCGTGTGGTGCAAGGCGCGCGGGACGGGCGCGCGCGGGATCGCGGGCTGGCGCAACGTGATCGACGGATACCGGATCTCGGGCGCGACGACCGAGGTCAACAGCGAGGCGTACGCCGCGTTCCGCCGGCTCGCCGAGCTCGCGCGCGCGCTCGGCCGCGCCGCCGAGGCCGCGCGCTGGGACGAAGAAGCCGGCGCGCTGCGCGCGGCGATCGAGACGCATCTGCGCAATCCCGACAACGGACTGTACCTGCTGGCGATCGACGTCGACGGACGCCGGCGAACCGAGGTGACGGCGGATCTCGTCTTTCCGCTCATCTGCGGGGTGAGCGACCGGGACACGAGCGCGCGGATCGTCGCGCGGCTTCGCGAGCGCGACTTCTGGACGCGCGCCGGCGTGCGCACGATCCCGCGCGACGCGCCGGAGTACGATCCGGCCGGCGCGTCGGGGCTCCTCGGCGGCGTCTGGGTGGCGGTGACGTTCTGGTACGCCTTCGGCGCGGCGCGCTTCGTGCCGGACGTGATGGCCGAGGCGCTGGAGACGAGCTTCGCGCACTACGCCCGCGATCCGCGGCGCACGAACACCGTCCCCGGACAGTTCTCCGAATGGCTCCACGGCGAGACGCTCGCCAACCACGGGATGATGCTCTCGCCCTGGTTTCCGCCGCGCTATCTGTGGGCCGCGGTCGAGGGCGCGTGCGGGCTCGTGCCCGCGCTCGACACGCCGCGGATCGCGCCGAACGTCCCGCCCGGGTGGTCGTGGCTCGCGGTGCGCGACGTTCCGGTGCACGGGGCGGAGGCGAGCTGGTTCGTCGGACGCTTCCCGGAGCTGCGGGTCTTCGCGGCGGGTCCGGTCTCCTCGGAGCTGCCGCTCGAGCGCTACGACCGCGACGTGACCGCCGGCGTGCGGGTCGACGGCGACGGCGTCGCGGTCGTCGCGCTCGCGCGGGACGACGAGATCGTGGTGTTCCTCGGCAATCGCGACCCGCACACCGCTCCGGCGGCGGTGCGCCTCGACGACGCCCTCGCCGGGCGGCGAATCCAGCGCCGCTTCGACTCGCTGGAAGGGAGGTGGACCGACGTCGCCGGCGGCGACGAGACGGCGATCCCGATCTCGCTCGCGCGCGGCGGCTTCGCGCTGATCGTCGTGTCCTGATGCGGCAAACGCTTTTGCCGAATGGAAGGAAACCGTTCGCGGCAGCGAACAAACCGACTCGCATTCATCACCGCCGTTAGGAAGGTCCGATGCGCATTCATCGTGTTGTCCCCGTAGCTCTCGGCGCCGCGCTTCTCTGCACGTCGTTCTCCTCGGGACCGGTCGGCGCCGCCGACAGCGGGCCCGTCAAGATCGCGGTCATCACCGACATGAGCGGCGTCTACGCCGCGCTCGCCGGCCAGGGTGCCGTCGAGGCGACGAAGATGGCCGTCGAGGATTTCGGCGGCAAGGTGCTCGGCCGGCCGATCGTCGTCGACGCCGTCGACCATCGCAACAAGGCCGACGAGGCCGCGTCGAAGGCCCGCGAAGAGTTCGCCTCGGGCGCCGATCTCGCGCTCGACGAGACGAACTCCGCGACCGCGCTCGCGGTCTCGAACGTCGCCAAGGAAGTGCACAAGCTCGAGATCGTCACCGGCGGGGCCACCTCGGCGCTGACGAACGAGAACTGCAGCAAGTACACGTATCACTACGCGTACGACACCTACTCGCTCGCGCACTCGACCGGCTCGTACATCGCCGAGCACGGCGGGAAGACGTGGTACGGGATCGCGCCGGACTACGCGTTCGGCAAGTCGATGGACACCGACTTCCGCCACGCGGTCGAGCAGGCCGGCGGGCACTTCATCAAGACCGACTTCATGCCGCTCGGCACGACGGACTTCTCCTCGTACATGATCGCGGCGAAGAACGCCAAGCCCGACGTGCTCGCGCTGCTCAACGCCGGCGCCGACACCGTAAACAGCATGAAGGCGGCGAAGCAGTTCGGGCTCGACAAGCAGATGAAGATCGCGGTCGGCCTGCTGTTCCTCTCCGACGTCGACGCGCTCCCGCAGGTGTTCGAGGGCTCGCGCATCACCACCAGCTGGTACTGGGACCGCGACGCGCAGTCGCGCGCCTGGGCCGACCGGTTCACGAAGCGCGTCGGCGGCGGGAAGCGCCCCACCTCGATCATGGCCGCCGACTACTCGGCGACGATGCAGTGGCTCGAAGCCGTGAAGGCGACGGGGACGACGAACGCCGACGCGATCGTCAAGTACCTCGACGGCCGCAAGTTCAACGACTTCTACGCCCGCAACGGCGAGTGGCGCGCCCGCGACCACCGCGTGCTCCACGACATGTACGTCGTCGACGTGCTGCCGCAGTCGCAGCTCAAGGAGCCGCACGCGTGGTACAAGGTCCTCGAGACCATCCCCTCGTCGAAGGCGTTCCGGCCCGAGTCGCAGTCGCTCTGCAAGAAGGACTGGTAGCGCGAGGCGAGGGCCTTGAGCCCCGACTACCTGCTCACGCAGGTCTTCAACGGTCTGGCGAGCGGCGCGTTCTACGCGCTGCTCGCTTTGGGTTTGTCCGTCATCTTCGGGATGCTGCGCGTCGTCAACTTCGCGCACGGCACGATGTACATGCTGGGCGCCTTCGCGACGTACTACGGCGCGACGCTGTTCCATCTGCCGTTCTTCGCCGCGCTGATCGTCGCGCCGATCGTCGTCGGGCTGTTCGGAATCGTGCTCGAGCGCGCGCTGCTCCGGCACCTCTACCCGCTCGATCCGATCTACAACTTGCTCCTCACGTTCGCGCTCGTGCTCGTGATCGAGAACGTCGTCCGCTACTTCGCCGGCGCGCTCGGCTCGCCGTACGCGATCCCCGACGCGCTCTCGGGCGCGACGAACCTGGGCTTCACGATCTACCCGACGTACAAGCTGTTCGTGATCGCCGTCGCGCTGCTCATGTGCGCGGTCGTCTGGTACGTCGTCGAGCGCACGCCGTTCGGGGCGCGGATCCGCGCGGCGACGGAGAACCCGACGCTGGTGCGCGCGTTCGGGATCGACACCGGGCGGCTCGTCACGGTGACGTTCGGCGCCGGCGTCGCGCTGGCCGCGCTCGCCGGCGTCCTGGCCGCGCCCACGACGAACGTCCAGCCCGACATGGGCGACGCGATCATCATCTACACGTTCGCCATCGTGGTCATCGGCGGGCTCGGTTCGATCCTCGGCTCGATCCTGGCGGGCTTCATCCTCGGCGTCGTGCAGGCGTTCGGGACGGTCGTCTTCCCGCCGATCTCGACGACGCTCATCTTCATCGTCATGGTGGTCGTCATCGTGTTCCGCCCGGCCGGCCTGTTCGGGCGCCCCGAGGGCGGCCGATGAGCCGGCGCTTCACCGTCGTCATGGCGGCGCTCGCGGCGATCGGGCTCGTGCTGCCGTGGTTCGTCTACCCGGTCTTCGCGACGCAGCTGCTGTGCTTCGCGCTGTTCGCCGTCTCGCTCGACCTGCTGTTCGGCTACGTGGGGCTGCTTTCGTTCGGACAGGCGATGTTCTGGGGCGGCGGCGGCTACGCCGCCGCGGTCCTGCTGCAGCGCGCCCACGTCGACGACGTCTTCGCGATCCTCGGGGGCATCGTCTACGCCGCCGTTCTCGCGTTTCTCGTCGGCGCGATCTCGGTGCGGCGCTCCGGGATCTACTTTGCGATGATCACCCTCGCCGTCGCCCAGATCCAGTACTTCACCGCGTACCAGTTCACCGACCTGACGGGCGGCGAGAACGGAATCAATCTCGCCACGCGCGGCCTGTTCTTCGGCGTGCACATCACGAGCGACCGGACGTTCTACTACGTCGTGCTCGTCCTCGTCGCGCTCGGCGTGTGGCTCGCCCTGCGCGTCGTGCGCTCGCCGTTCGGCCGCGTGCTGCAGGCGATGCGCGAGAACGAGCCGCGAGCGATCGCGCTGGGCTTCCGGGTGAACCGCTACAAGCTCGCCGTGTTCACCCTCGCCGGGGCGCTGGCCGGCTTCGCCGGCGCGCTCGCGGTGCTCGCCAACCGCCTCGCCGGGCTCGACATGGTCGACTGGCACACGAGCGGCGCGGTCGTCATGATGAGCGTCCTCGGCGGCGTGGGAACCGTCGCCGGTCCGATCGTCGGCGCCGGGATCTTCCAGTCGCTCGACTACTTCGTCTCGAAGACCGCGATCGGCGAAGAGACGAACATGGTGATGGGCGCGATCTTTGGCCTGTGCGTCCTGCTGTTCCGCCGCGGCATCGTCGGGTCGTTCCTCGTGCCCGGTCCGAAGCGCGCGAAGATCACCGATTAGGCTTCGCATGCCGCCGCGGAGCCGTCGCGTTCGGGCCGCCGGCCGGCGCGCCGGCGGACGGTCTAGCGCGTGCCGTCTTCGGGCCAGAAGCCGAAGATCGCGCGGCCGGGCTCGAGGTCCCAGAACCGGGTCGCGTTGTCGCCGACGCCGTACACGACCGCGTACCGCACGTCGCGCACGAGAATCGCGCGCACGAGCCGGGCGAAATCGCGCTGCGACATCCACGTCGCCGCGTAGCGCGCGAACTTCTGCTCGTCGGTCAGCGGCAGCCAGCCGGAGCTCTCGCGCACCGACGGATCGCGCGGATCGTCGGCCTCGGTGATCGAGCCGATCCGCACGCAGGTCACCTGCAGGCCGAACGCGTCGCTGTAGTAGCGGCCCAGCGTCTCGCCGAACGCCTTCCAGACGCCGTACAGCGAGTCGGGCCGGTACGGTTCCGCGGTGCCGACGACGAGGCCGAACCCCGGCTCGTAGATCGCCGGGACGTTCTCGACCTCGTGCCGGCCCACGCAATGGTTCGAGCTCGCGAAGATCACGCGCTTCGCCCCGGCGCGGCGCGCGGCTTCGAAGGCGTTGTACGTCCCGCCGATGTCGACGCCGTGCACCTCCTCCCACGTCGACTCGAGGCTTACGACGCCCGCCAGATGGATCACCGTCTCGCAGCCGGCGAAGGCCTCCGAGAGCGCGCGCAGGTCGCGCACGTCGACCAGCGCGTCGGCGTCGTGGAGGTCGATGCGCACGACGTCGTGATCGCGCGCGAGGTCGGCGCACAGCGGAGTCCCGATCGTCCCCGCCGCCCCGGTGACCGCGATGCGCACCGATTTAGACCCCGAGCAGGTCGAGGATCTCGTTCTCGCGCGCGACGACCTCGCGGTTGGCGAGCGTCTGCACGACGCTGCCGTGGTCGACGATGTGATGGCAGTCGGCGACGCCGGTGGCGAACCGCAGGTTCTGCTCGACCAGCAGCACCGTCATCCCGTCCGCCTTCATCGCGGCGATCAGCTCGCCGATCCGCTCGACGATGACCGGGGCGAGCCCTTCCGTCGGCTCGTCGAGGAGGATCGTGCGCGCGCCCGAGCGCAGCACCCGCGCGATCGCCAGCATCTGCTGCTCGCCGCCGGAGAGCGTCGTCCCGCCCGCCTTCGCGCGCTCCTTGAGGTTCGGAAACGCGTCGAAGACGCGCTCGACGCTCCAGCCGCCGCCGCCGACGACGGGCGCGAGCGTGAGGTTCTCGTAGACGCTCAGGGACGAGAGGATCCCGCGCTCCTCCGGCACGTAGCCGAGCCCCTTGCGGGCGATGCGGTCGGACGCGAGCCCGGCGATCGGCGCGCCGTCGAGCGCGATCGTCCCGCGGCGCGGCGGGACGATCCCCATGATCGCGCGCAGCGTGGTCGTCTTGCCGACGCCGTTGCGCCCGACCAGCGTCGCGACTTCGCCCGTCTGCACGCGCAGCGTCATCCCGTGCAGAACGTGCGATTCGCCGTAGTAGGCGTGGACGTCGTGGAGCTCGAGCATCAGCGCGCTCCGTCCGAATCGGCGGCCCGCGGCTGCGCGGGGCGTGAGGCGGCCGGCGGCTGGGCGTCGACGCCGCCCCCGAGATAGGCGGTGACGACGCGTGCGTCGGTGCGCACCTCGTCGTACGTTCCCTCGACGAGCACCTGGCCGCGCTGCATGACCGTGACGCGGTCGCAGAGGTCGGCGACGACGCGCAGGTTGTGCTCGACCAGCACGATCGTGCGCCCCGGCGCGATCCGTTTGATGAGGTCGACGGTGCCCTCGACGTCTTCGATGCCCATCCCCGCGGTCGGTTCGTCGAGCAGCAGCACGCGCGGGTCCTGCGAGAGCGCGATCGCGAGCTCGAGCGAGCGTTTCTTCCCGTACGGCAGGTGCGTCGCGAGCCGATCGCGCTCGGCGTCGAGTCCGACCGCGTCGAGCGCGGCGCGGGCCGGGTCGTCGAGCACCGCGGTCGCCTTCGGCGAGGCGAGCATCCGGTGCGAGAGCGAGCTGCGCGCCTGCAGCGCGATCTTCACGTTGTCGAGGACGGTGAGATGCGGGAAGACGCTGTTGATCTGGAAGCTGCGGACCATCCCCATCCGCGCGATCGACGCCGGGTCGAGGTGCGCGACCTCGACCCCGCCGAAGCACACGCTGCCGCGCGTCGCCGGCGCGAAGCCCGAGAGCACGTTGAAGAAGGTGGTCTTCCCGGCGCCGTTCGGCCCGATGATCGCGTGGAGCGACCCCTCCGCGACGTCGAGCGAGACGCCGCCCAGCGCGGTGAAGCCGGCGTAGACTTTGACGACGTCGCGCGCCGAGAGGATCGGATCGGGCACGAGCGGGACTTCCGTATACCATGCACGACGTCCCGCACGAACACGAGACGGTCCTCGAGGTGGAAGCGCCGCGGGTCAAGTTCGGCCGCGGCGCGATCGCCGAAGCCGGCCCCGAAGCGGCGGCGATGGGGATCCGCCGCGTGCTGTTGCTCACCGACGCGCACGTCGGCCGGCTCGAGCTGTTCGATCGCGCGCGCCGGTCGCTCGAAGCGGCCGGCGTCGACGTGGTCGTGTACGACGCCGTGCGCGTCGAGCCGACGTACGATTCGTTCGTCGACGCCGGGCGCGCGGCGCGCGAAGCCGACGTCGACGGGTACGTCTCGGTCGGCGGCGGCTCGGTGATCGACACCGCCAAGGCGGCGAACCTGCTGGCCACGCATCCCGCGCCGCTCGAGCGCTACGTCAACGCGCCGCTGGGCGAGGGGAAGCCGGTTCCCGGGCCGCTGCGCCCGCACATCGCGTGCCCCACCACGTCGGGCACGGGGAGCGAGTGCACGGGCATCGCGATCTTCGACTACGAGGCGCACGACGTGAAGACCGGGATCTCGTCGCGGCGGCTGCGCCCGACGCTCGGGATCGTCGACCCGGACGCGACGCGCACGCTGCCCGCGACGGTCGTCGCGTCGAGCGGCTTCGACGTGCTCGCGCACGCGCTCGAGTCGTACACGGCGCGTCCGTACACGGAGCGCACGCGCCCGGCGTCGCCGGCGGCCCGTCCGCTCTCGCAGGGTGCGAACCCCTACAGCGACCTCGCCTGCCTCGAAGCGCTGCGCCTCCTGGGGATGCATCTCGAGCGCGCCGTGCACGACGCGGCCGACGATGCGGCGCGCGAGGCGGTGATGTACGCGGCGACGCTGGCCGGGATCGGCTTCGGGAACGCGGGCGTCCACGTGCCGCACGGCATGGCGTACGCCGTCGCCGGCCTGGTGCGTTCGTTCGTCCCCGACGACTACGACACCGACCACGCGATGGTGCCGCACGGGATGTCGGTGATCGTCAGCGCGCCGGCGGTCGCGCGGTTCACGGCGCCCGTCTCCCCCGAGCGTCACCGCCGCGTCGCCGCGCTGCTGCACGGCGCGGCCACGCGCTACGACGACGAAGCCGGCGACGCGCTCGCCGAAGCGCTGGCGCGTGTGATGCGCGCGACCGGGATGCCGAACGGCCTGCGGGCGCTCGGCTACGACGACGCCGACGTCCCGGCGCTGGTCCAGGGCGCGTACGCGCAGCAGCGGCTCCTCTCGAACGCGCCGCGTGCCGTCCGAGAAGACGACCTCGCCGCACTGTTCGCGGGCGCGATGCGGAACTGGTGAGAGCCGTCGTCCAGCGCGTCACGCGCGCCTCGGTGACGGTCGACGAGCGCGTCTTCGGCGCGATCCGGCGCGGCTTCGTGGCGCTCGTCGGCGTGTCGGTGGACGACGACGAACGCGACGCCGACGGGCTGGCGCAGAAGATCGCCGGCCTGCGCGTGTTCGCCGACGCCGCCGGCGCGATGAACCTCCACCTCTCGCAGGTGGGCGGCTCGGTGCTGCTGATCTCGCAGTTCACCCTGCTGGGCGACGTGCGCAGAGGCCGCCGCCCTTCGTTCATCGCGGCGGCGAGCGGCGAGCGCGCCGAACGCCTCTACGAACGCGTCGCGGCGGGGCTGGAGCGGGCCGGCATCCCGGTCGCGACCGGCGTCTTCGGCGCCGACATGGCGGTGGAGCTGGTCAACGACGGCCCCGTCACGATCCTGATCGACACGAAACGAACGTTCTGACGTCAAGCGCCGCCTCAGCGTTTCCGGGCGGCTCAGAGCTGCTTCAGGCGGCCCTTTTCGATCTTGCCCATCGCGTTGCGCGGGAGCGCTTCGACGATGCGGATCTCTTTCGGGACTTTGAAGCTGGCGAGCCGTTCGCGCAGATGGAGGGCGAGCGCTTCGCAATCGACCTCACCGCTGCACTCGACGAACGCGACGGGGAGCTCGCCGCGCGCCGGATCGGGCACGCCGACCACCGCGCTGGCGACGACGTTGGGGTACTGGTCGATCTCGTTCTCGATCTCGCGCGGGTAGACGTTGAAGCCGCCGGTGATGATGAGCTCTTTGAGGCGGCCGACGATGCGGTAGACGTCGTTCTCCGCATCGTACGTCGCGAGGTCGCCGCTGCGGTACCAGCGCGTCCCGTCCGCGTCGGTCGCGAACGCCTGCGCCGTCGCTTCCGGGAGATTCCAATAGCCCGCGAACACCGTCGGACCGCTGACGAGCAGCTCGCCGACCTCACCCGCGGGGACCGGGTCGACGCCGCCGACCGGCACGACGCGCACCCGCGTCCCGGGGAACGGGATGCCGACGCTTCCGGCCACGCGCGGCCCCGCATAGCGGTTCGTCAGCGCGAAGCCGAACTCGGTGGCGCCGTAGCGCTCCAGGATCTCGGTCCCGAAGCGTTCGCGGAACGCGCGATGCACGTCGGCCGAGAGCGCCGCCGAGCCGGAGACCGCCAGACGCAGCGACGGCGGCTCGGCGTCGCCGATGTGCTCCAACAGGCGAACGTACATCGTCGGCACGCCGAAGAACATCGTCACGTCCGGCCGGCGCAGCTCGGCGAGGATCTTCTGCGCATCGAAGCGCGGGTGCAGTATCAGCCGCGCGCCGACCGCGAGCGTGCCGTTCAGCGCGGCGCCGAGCCCGTGCACGTGAAAGAGCGGGAGCGCGGCGACCAGCGTGTCGGCCGGGGTCCAGCGCCACGACATCGCGAGCTGCGCGGCGACCGTCGCCATGTTGTCGTGCGTCAGCATCGCGCCCTTGCTGCGTCCGGTCGTCCCGCTCGTGTAGACGATCGTGACGACGTCCGAGGGCTGCGCGGCGACGTCTGGTGCGAACGGCGCGATCGCTTCGTCGGCGGCCCACGCTTCGACTTCGGCGGCGTCGAAGGCCGGCGGGCACGAGCGAAGCTGCGCGGCGTACTCGCGCGTCGTCTCGCCGACGAGCATCCGGCTCGCGGCGGCGTCCTCGACGACGTGCTGCAGGTCCGCGGCCCGGTAGAGCACGTTCGTGGGAACCACGATCGCGCCGAGCCGCAGCAGCGCCAAGTACGTGAAGACGTAGCCGAGCCGGTTCTCGCAGTACAGCGAGACGCGATCCCCGCGCCGCACGCCGAGCTCGCGCAGCTTCGTCGCGACGCGCCGCGCCCCGCCGTGGAGCTGCGCGTACGTGAGATCGTTCAGCGCGAAGGCGTCCGGACGGTCGGCCAGCGCGGCGTCGAAGAGATCGAGCAGCGTCACGTCCCGCTCCAGCGCGGCCGGCGCTTGTCGAGAAACGACGTCAACCCCTCGCGGAAGTCGTCGCTCCCGTAACAGATGCGCACGAGGTCCTCGTCGGAGGGGAGCGGCGCGGCGCGGCGGATGCGCCGCGCCATCTCTTTCGTCACCTTCAGCGTCAGGGGCGCGCGCGACGCGATCCCGGTCGCGACGTCCGTCGCGCGCGCGTGCAGGGTGTCGTTCTCGGGCAGGATCTCGCTCAGGAAGCCGGCGCGCAGCGCGGCCGGCGCGTCGAGCAGCTCGGCGGAGAAGATCAGCCGCTTCACGGCGTCGAGCCCGAGCACCGCGCCGGCCCGCGCCATCGTCTTGAGCGAGATGCAGTTCCCGAGCGTGCGCGCGATCGGAATCCCGACCCGCGCGTTGGCGGCGCCGATGCGCAGATCGCAGGCGAGCGCGACGCTCACGCCGCCGCCGGTGCACGCCCCGGCGATCGCCGCGACGGTGGGGACGCGGACGTCCTCGATCGCCGTGATCACCTCGTCGATGCGGTGCTCGTAGGCGACCCCGTCGCCGGCGTCCTCGAACGCGCGAAACTCCGCGATGTCGGTTCCGGCGATGAAGGCCTCGCTCGCCGACGAGGCGATCACCACCGCGCGCACGCCATCGTCGGCGTCGAGCTCGCGCACGCCGTCGCGCAGCGCCCGCCACATCGCGAAGGTCATCGCGTTGCGCGCGGCCGGCCGGTCGACGGTGATCCAGCCGATCCCGCCCTCCCGGCGCTCGACCCGAATCACGCGCTCACCGCCGCGCCCGCGCCGACGATCCGCGCGATCGCCGCTTCGTCGAGACCCGCTTCGCGCAAGACCTCGGCGGTGTGCGCGCCGAGCGGCGGCCCGGCGTCGTGGATCCGCACCGGCGTCTCGGAGAACCGCATCGGCGAGCCGATCTGCCGGACCGCGCCGAGCGCCGGGTGCGGCGCGTCGGTGAAGAACTCGCGCGCGGCGAGGTGCGGATCGTTGAACACCCGATCGAAGCGGAGGATCGGCCCGCACGGGATCCCCGCCTCCGACAGCCGCGCGACCCAGTGAGCGCTCTCGCGCGCCGACGTCTCGGCTTCGATCTCGGCGATCAGCGCGGCGCGGTTCGCGAGCCGCCGTTCGTTCGTCGCGAAGCGCTCGTCGGCGGCGAGCCGCTCGAGTCCGAAGATCGCGCAGCAGCGCACCCAGTGCGCCTGCGTGTTCGCGCCGAAGGTGAACCAGCCGTCGGCCGAGCGCACCGCCTGGTACGGCGCGATCGCCTGGTGCGCCGAGCCCGACGGCTTCGGCACCTCGCCGGTCGCGAAGTAGCGTCCGGCCTCCCACACCGCGAACGAGACCGCCGACTCGAGCAGCGAGACGTCGATGTACTGCCCGCGGCCGTCGCGATCGCGCGCGCGCAGCGCGGCGAGCACGGCGATCGTCGCGTAGAGCGCGCAGGTGAGGTCGGCGATCGGGACGCCGACCTTCACCGGCGGGGCGTCCGGCTCGCCCGTGATGCTCATCAGCCCGGACATCCCCTGCGCGATGATGTCGAGCCCGGCCATCGACGCGTACGGTCCGTCGGCGCCGAAGCCCGTCGCGGCCAGGTAGATCAGCCGGGGCGACTCGCGCGCGAGCGCGGCGTAGCCCAGGCCCAGCCCGTCCATCGTCCCGGGGCGCAAGTTCTCGATCACGACGTCGGCGCGCGCCGCGAGCGCGCGGAACGCGGCGCGTCCGTCGCCGGATTTCAAGTCGAGCGCGACGCTGCGCTTGTTCCGGTTGAGCCGCACGAAGTTCGAGCTCTCGCCGCCGACGAACGGACCGGTCGCGCGCGTGAGGTCGCCGCCGCGCGGGTTCTCGACCTTCACCACGTCCGCGCCGAGATCGGCGAGCTGCATCCCGCAGAACGGCACCGCCATGAAGTTGCCGACTTCGACGACAGAAATTCCCGTCAGCGGCGGGGCGGCTCCGTGCATGAAGGATTCGCTTCGGGCCGTTCAAACCTAGTCCTCGTCCGCTCCCGTACCGCTGGAGGAACCGTATGAAATCATCGCGCGCCGCGTTCATCACGTCGTCGGCAGCCGCATTCGCCACGATCGGAATCGTGAAAGCGCCGGCGCGAGCGGCGCAGTTCACCGGCAAGGCCGGGACGAACCAGCCGCCCGATCATCCGCTGAGCCTGGCGATGCGCGATCTGTGGGACGCGGTGCGCAAGGAGACGAACGGGCGCGTCGACGTCACGGTCTTCCCGAACAACCAGCTCGGCGGCGACACCGCGATGATGACGCAGCTCCGCGCCGGCGCGCTGCAGGTCATGACGCTCGACGGCGGGATCCTGGAAGCCGTCGTCCCGGCCGCCGCGATCCAAAGCGTCGGCTTCGCGTTCAAGGATTCCACCGAAGCGTTCCGCGCGTTCGACGGCAAGCTGGGCGCCTACGTGCGCGGCGAGATCGCCGCGAAGGGCGTGCACGTGTTCGACAAGATCTGGGAGAACGGGATGCGGCAGATCACCTCGAGCACGAAGCAGGTGAAGAACGTCGAGGACCTCGCCGGCTTCAAGATGCGCACGCCAAACAGCAAAGAGGCGCTCGGGCTGTTCAAGGATCTCGGCGCCTCGCCGACGCCGATGAACTTCAGCGAGCTGTACACCGCGCTGCAGACCCGCGTGGTCGACGGGCAGGAAAACCCGCTGGCGAACATCGAGTTCTCGCGCTTCTACGAAGTGCAGAAGTATCTCACGATGAGCGCGCACATGTGGGGCGGCTACTGGCTGCTGGCGAACGCCGACTGGTGGAAGTCCTTCCCGGCCGACGTGCAGGCGATCATCGTGAAGAACGCGTCGATCTACACCGACCGCCAGCGCAGCGACGTCATGAAGCTCAACGACAGCCTCGTCGGCAAGCTGCGCTCGCAGGGGATGACCGTGAACACGCCCGACCGCGCGTCGATGCAGAAGAAGCTCGCCGCCTCGGGCTACTACAAGACGACGCGCGACGAGTTCGGCGCGCAGGCGTGGTCGCTGCTGGAGCAATACACGGGCAAGCTCGGCTGAGCGGGACCGCCCGCGCGTTCCGACGTACGCTCGGGCGATGACCGATCCGTCCGCTCCGCCGTCCCCGACCGCCGAGCCGGCGGCCGATGAGCCGCGGGCGTACGTCCTCGGGGGGAACGCGAGCACGCTCGCGTTCACCTCGAGTCTCGTCCCGGAGAACCGGCAGATCACCGCGTGGCTCGCGCCGCTCGCGTGGACGCCGATCGGCGTCGTCGTCGGCGAGAACTGGCAGCGCGTCGGCGTCGCCGCCGACAACGTCGCGGGCTGGACCGATCAAACCTTCGATCCCGCCGACGAGCGTTCGTTCGTCGCGTCGCCGCGCGAGGTCGAGCTGCTCGCGCGCGTCGGCTGGAGCGCGCCGCTCCCCGAGACGCTCACCGAAGACGTCGTCATCAACCCGGACGATCTCCCGGAGGACGTGCTCGACGCGCTCGACCGCTCGCCGGAGGCGCTCGCGCAGTGCGCGCTGTGCCGCCGCCCCTGCGTGCGCGATCATTTCGTCTGGAACGACCGCCGGCTGTGCGCGTGGGACTATCACGCGACGGTGTTCGGGAAGCGCGGTCCGTGGCGCGACGGCCCGTACGAAGAGCGCCACTTCGCGACGCTGCCCCGCGCGGCGTACGTCGCCGGGCCGCTGCTCGACGAGAACGGCGTCGACGCGGTCCTCGCGATCGAAGGGCTCGACGACGCGCTCGCGCAGCGGCTGATCAACGACGCGATCGCGGGCGACCCGGGCTACGCGCACATGGCGGTCCGGACGATCGGCGGCTACACGCTGCTGCGCGAGCGCGGCGCCGGAGAAGCGGGCTGACCGACCGCGCCGTCGCGCGGCTCGGCGCGATCTTCGTCGCGCTGTTCGCGCTCCTGGCGCTGCGGCAGATCTGGCTGCAGGCGGTCGCCGGTCCGTCGATCGCCGCGAACCGCTACAACCCGCGCCACACCGCGATCGCGGTCGGCCGCGGGACGATCGTCGCCTCGGACGGGACGGCGCTCGCCGTCTCGCGCGGCGCGACGCGCGCGTACCCGTACGGCGCGCTGCTCGCGCAGGCCGTCGGGTACGCGTCCCCGCGCTACGGGACGTCGGGGCTCGAGGCCGCGTTCGACGGCGTGCTCACCGCGCACACCGACGCCGTCGACCCGCTCGCGCAGCTCGCCCAGATCGTCGCCGGGACCCACGGCGCGCCGCAGGGCGCGGAGCTCGTGACCACCGTCCGGCTCCCGGTGCAGGAGGCGCTGGTCAACGG
>Ga0070739_10001164_pt1 | contig 41684 bp, 35 predicted proteins | sample Coa_R1_7_FD_66445 | JGI IMG/M metagenome (GOLD analysis project Ga0070739, IMG submission 66445) | Surface soil microbial communities from Centralia Pennsylvania, which are recovering from an underground coalmine fire - Coalmine... | ecosystem: Environmental > Terrestrial > Soil > Unclassified ...
TGTATTAGACCCCATCAGGCACTAGGCTACAGGACACCATTGCAATTTCTCAAAGACAATGGCATTATTCGTACTCGTGACCCCTCTGTTTTGTCTCATTTCCCCTGAACCAGTACATTGGGTTGACCGAGACTTTAAATTATGATAGAATATTTAAAACCGACGCCAAGGAAGGGGAGAATGTTTAAGACTGGCGATATAGTTGTTCATCCGGCTCACGGCGTTGTAATAGTTGAAGGAATCGAAGTTAAGGAAATTTGTTGCACAAAAAAAACATTTTATATACTTAAGGTCATTGATAGTGACGTTACCGTAATGGTACCTACCGATAATACTCACGCAGTCGGGCTGAGGCGTGTGATTGCAAAGGCCGAGATTCCAAAAATATATGAGATACTTAGGAACAAAAAGAAAATGAACAACTCCACAAACGGCCATAAAAGCTGGAACAAAAGGTACCGCGAATACGGCGAAAAATTAAAGAGCGGTAATATATTCGAGGTAGCTGAGGTTTTAAAAGATATATACCTCCTCCAGAGTGAAAAAGAACTCTCCTTCGGAGAAAGAAGGATGATGGATGCCGCACGGATGCTCTTGATTAAAGAGATCTCCATATCTAAAAATTCAGAAGAAGAATCGATTGCTGGAGAGGTTGAAAAGCTCCTCGATCAATAAGAGAGTAGAATTAATTATCTCGATTTCCTTATACTTCGATCCTTCGAGTTATGCCAAAAGACATAGTGGACACAGAGGCTACCTTAAAGCTAGAGGGGTTTTCTTTTCGTATTTCGCCCCGCGTAAGAGGTCTAAGGACGGGTATACATAAAAGTTTCCACAAAGGCATAAGCCCGGATTTTATGGAATATAAGGAATATTCCCAGGGCGACGAACTCAGGCACATTGACTGGAGGCTTTACGGTAGACTCGACCGACTGTATGTAAAGAAATTTGAAGACGAGGTCAACCTAAACTGGTGCGTACTAATTGACAAGAGCGGTTCTATGGGCTACGCATCCAAAGAAACCTCAAAGTTCGATTACGCTATAAGGCTCTCAGCAACCCTCGCATATCTGCTTCTCAAGCAAGGAGACGGCGTAGGGGTAACAGATTTCTCTGATGGAAGCGTAGATGTAATTTTGCCACGATCAGGAACCGCAAACCTCACTCCTATAGTCGAAAAACTCAAATCCCTCAGTCCCGGCGGAAAGGGCGCGCTCAAAGAGGCAGTACTAAAGACAATAGAGAGAATTAAGAGGGATTCGGTTTTCGTCTTGATCTCCGATTTTCTTATGGATTTTGAACCGATAGAAGAATCCATTAAACTCATTCGAGCGGCGGGAAAGGAGGCGATCGCTATCCACGTACTCGATCCAGATGAAATTGATTTTAACTTTGACGGATCAGTCGAGTTTGAGGATATGGAAGAAGACATAAAGGTTCTTGTCGATACCGGCGGTTTCAGAAATATATATAGGAAAAGAGTAGAAGAGTTTATTCAAAAATTGAAGTTTATATGCCACAAGAATAGATCAAGATATGTGCTTTCTCCGTCAAACGCACCCATCAAAGATGTACTTATCCAAATTTCAAATAAATAGGGAAAAAATTGAATTTCTCTTTTTTAAATCCACTCTTCTTAATTGGTCTTAGTGCAGTTGCCTTTCCCATTCTCATACATTTAATATCCAAAAAAAGGGGGATCAAAAAGAGCTTCCCAGCTGTACGTTTTCTCATAGCCTCCCAAGGAGAAATTGCAAAAAGATCAAAATTAAAGGACCTAATTCTACTTCTCCTTAGAGCTTCAATCTTAGCCCTTTTGGTTATTGTATTTTCAAAACCCGCTGTTTTTTCCTTTTCTCCCACGGGTACACAAGATGCGAGGTCCGTTCTAATTGTAGTTGATAACTCATTCAGCATGGGATACAAAGATAGTTTTAAAAGGGCCAAAAGCAGTGCGGAAAAACTCATCAAATCGCTCCCGGACGGAAGCTTCGCAGCGATTTTTCCTCTTATCCCGAATGAGAATACCAGACCTCAAGTCACACAAGATAGAGGGAAAATGGTCGAGGATTTAAAAAATCTGGAACTATCATATGCCTTTACAAATAACGAGAGAAGGCTCGAAGAGATATTCGGCTCACTTGAGAGCGCACCCAATCAAAAGAAAGAACTCATATTCCTTACTGATTTCCAGAGAAACGGTTGGACAGGTGACGATTTCAGAAGAGAATGGTTTTTGCCAATTGATGTAAGTCAGACTTCAGATATGGAAAACCGTGCTGTCTCAGGTGTAGATTTTAAAGACGAAGGGGATTCAATAAGAATTTCCGTTAGGATATTCAACTATTCAAAAAATCCAGTAAAGGACCTGCTCGTTACCACATTTCTTGGTACCAATCAAATAAAGGGTTTCGTGAATGTGGAAGGGAAGAGCGAAGGAATAAAGGATTTCGTCCTTTCTAAAGGTAGTATTCCCCAAGGTGAAACATCCGGTAGGATAGAAATCTCTCATGACAATCTTACGGTAGATGACATCAGATACTTTGTTCTCTCTCAAAATGGAGAGCCGCGGATTCTCATGGTTGATGGAGACCCTAGAGAGAATGCAAGACTCAGCGAGACTTACTATCTTGCGCGCGCCGTTGAAACAATCAGCGAGATACTGCCACTCCGCATATCCACAGAAGATAACGAATCGTTTCTTAATGAGAAGTTAAAAGACCGCAACATAATTTTTTTGGCAAACGTTGGAGATATAACTTCGCAAAAAGCCCATGAGATAGAGGAATTTCTAAAAAACGGCGGAACAGTTGTAATATTTCTCGGAGATCGGGTAAGAAGCGATCTATATAATGCGCTTTTTAAGGATGTTCTTCCCGCAGAGATTGGAAACCTATCGGAGGGCGATTACTCTCTCGGCGCTCGTAAGCCCGATGAATTCCCAGAAGAAATTGATGAAAGATTCAGCCAAGTGAAAGTAAAAGAGCTATTTAGCCTCCGCCCAGTTAAAGACTCATCTACGATTTTAGACGCTTCAAATAATTTTCCATTTCTCATCCACAGAAAAACAGGGAGAGGAAACATATTTCTATTTGCCTCAACAGCAGATACGGCTTGGAATAATTTTTCACTGACTCCGGTTTTCCTTCCAATTATAAAGAGAATATTAGACCTTTCATCTGCCGAGTCTCAAAAAAGAAATTTCCTTGTTGGTGAACCCGTAGATATTAGTTTCCCAGAGGGAGTGGATGAAATAGGGATAGAGAATCCCAAGGGAGAAGAAACGAAGATATATCGGGAGAGTCCCAGATTCACCAAAACCCTTATCCCCGGAATCTATACCGTGAAATCAGGTAAAGGAATAGACTATAGATTCTGCGTAAACGTTGATACTAGAGAATCAAACCTTGAGAAGATTTCACTAAAGACCGCCTCTTCTCAGTCCAGTGGGCAAAACGGATTGGCTAAAGTCTTTAAAGAGATATGGAGTTATTTTCTCTGGGGAATTATCGCCCTTTTTATATCCGAATCGGTTCTCAGAGCCTTATATACAAAGTAGTGGAATTGATACTACTAACTAACTAAACTCACTCCGTCTATGTTCCTGGGAATGGGCTTTCCAAGAAGGTGGAGTATGGTAGGGTAAAGATCTACAGTTCTTACAAAATCTTTTTTAATCTTCACATTTATTCCCAGAGGAACGAGAATCTGTTCTCTAAAAAGTGCACCATGAGACGAGCAATGCTCAGGGTTTTCATGTTTTGCCCTGAGGTCAAAACCGGGTTTTGCGCTGACCACCAAATCCCCGGAACGCGGAGATTCAAAAATCTGTATGATCTGAAGAAGCGCATCGGGATATTGCGTGTAGAAGCTATACCTAAGACTCTCGTCTCTATCCATTTTTTTAGGCAAACCATTATATCCAAATGGGTCGCCGTAAATTCTCTCATATCTTATATAGTCGCTTTCATCCAGCCAAGCCAGCGCTTCCCCTCTTTCACTCCTAATCCTCGCCCTACCCTTTTCATCAAGTCCTGCAACTATATCTATCTCATGCCTATCAAGAAGAGCACTGACGAGTCCATTAAGTTCCTCAAAGGTACTTCTCCTCCCCCATCCCTCCGGACTCTTCAGATAAAGATGAGTCATAGCGTTTCCCGAAATCATATTTGCGGCATCGGCATCCCTATAGTGTTTAAATATCTTTGGGTAATAAAATGTCTTAAATCCAAGCAAGTTCATAAACTCTACGGAATCAAAATGGGAATGGGTTTGGCTAAGTCCGTGGTCGCTTGCGATTATGAGGAGAGTTTTGTCCAGCTTTCCTATATCTTCCAGGGTTTTTCCAATAAGCCCTACGCTTTCATCAATTCTCAGATATGAGTCTACCACTTTGCCGTGAAAGGGATGCGTCAGGTGAGAGTACGTATCAATTCCCAAAAACACAACATACGAAAACTGAGGATAGCTTTTCAAGGATTGAAGAAAGACCCTCCTCGATGCAATGTCAACCTCATCCCAGCGATGGTTAAAATGCCCCTTTATTTTATAGTATGCTCTTGAAAATCTGGTTTTATCTCCTCTGAAACCCGCTCCACGCGAAAGCTCGCTTACTATGTTTACGGCTCTGGGAAACACCTCAAAAAGGGTTTGCGCGTCTTTGGAGATGTCCCGGTTCATGAGAAAGCTCTCAAGCCCCACATAGCTCCTGAAGCGATAGGGAGAAAAGAACCTTTTGGAATAGAGTCTTCTGTCAAACCATCTAATGCCGGGGAGGTTGCATCTCCCCGGAAACCTCCCTAACAGGAAAGGGGCATAAGCAGGTCCCGTCGTAGATGGAAAGACAGAGACGGCGTTTGTAAAGGTTCCCTTCTCAATTATGTATTTTGATATGTTTGTAAGGTCCCCGCGTTTTAGAAGCTCCTCAAACACATCTGCCCTTGCACCATCCGCCATTATGAAAATACAGCTCTCCAACTCTAACTCCTTTTCTCCAACTTTTTTAGAAATGCATAATGACTTAAGATAATAAACAGTGTATTCCCTCAGGGCAACTCGGGGGGCTGCTCCTACATTTATTGAATCAAATACAGCCGAAGATTCTCTGAATCTCAAGAAAAATACTTATCATAAACTTTCCTTATACGCTCGGTCTTGGAACTATATATTTCTTTTAATTTTTCACCACTTTCTTTCATATTCAGCTCGAGCGCGAGTTTACGAAAGTCGCTCTCGTATATCTCGCTTATAGACCTGTCATGGAGAAGCCTAAGCAGATTCTCAAGTTTCTTTAGAAAATAGAACCCTTCTTTTAATGTAACAAACTCTTTTTCCTCTAACGCTCCGAACCTCCACAATCCCTCAAGGGCCTCCAGCGTATTTTGCTTTCTTACACCCTCGCAGTAACGCCCAAATTTAAGTTGAAGCATCTGAACAAGAAATTCTATATCAACTATGCCGCCCCTTCCAGTTTTAAGGTTTAGCTTGAGCTTATCTTCTCTTGCAATTTCTCTCTCCATCCTGGCGCGCAAGTGGTGAATTTCTCTATGAAAATCTATTTCAATGGGTTTCTCATAAACAAAATATTCAACGGTCTTCATAACCTCCCTACCCAAATCCATATTCCCCGCAGAGGGTCTCCCTTTAATGAGAGCCTGCCTCTCCCAGAGTTTTGCGCTATCCTCATGGTATTTCTTAAAAGATTCAAATGATGAAACGAGTGCTCCAGCCCTCCCAGATGGTCTTAGCCTCATATCAATCTTGTAGGCAAATCCCTCATTTGTGGGAATCGAGAGAACAGATATGATTTTCTGCCCCAGCCTTGAGAAGAATTCGTGATTGTCTCCTTCGTATATGAAAATGAGGTCGAGGTCGGAATTATAACTCATCTCCATGCCGCCCAATTTTCCCATACCGAGTATTACCATATCGGAGATGTTTCCTCTTCTTCCCGTCTTAGCTCCGACAATTTCACCGGCAAGAGTAAGTCCCGACTCGAGAATCGCCTCGGCAAGCATAGAGAGATAATTTCCGACATAGACCGGGTCTACCTCTTGATTCAAATCTCTGAGGCAGAGCCTCAGAGTCTCTGCATGCTTGAACCTTCTTATTGCATCAAGCTTACCTTCGTATTCCCCCTCTTCGCTTAGAATCCTTTTAAGCTCTTCAACCATCTCTCCTTTCGATGTGAAATCCCTTCTTGTACCTTTAATCGTAAGCACATCGAGATACTCAGGATGCCTTATGAGAAAATTCGAGAGATACACACTCGTCGAAAAAAGCCTAGAAAGCAACTCAAGCATATCAGGGTTTTCGGCAAGGAGAGCATAAGTGAATGTTCGCCATCCGATTCCAGATATAAACCTCTCGAGATTTCCAAGCGCGGCGTCAGGATCAGGCGAGGCAATAACCTCGCCCAAGAATGCGGGTATTACCCTCCTTGCAAGAATTCTCCCCCTCTGTGTAAGTGCGCCCCTTTTTGGATCAAGAAGGGCAGATATAATTTCAATCGCGGCCTCAGGATATTTAAATCCTAAGTTTTTTAAATCCTCCAGTGCTTCACTCCGGGGAACGTTTCCCTCTGTCAAGAAATCGGCGAGATCCCAGAATGCCTTCCCTCCCTCTTCAATCTTCTTTGACGGCTCATAAAAAAGTTGCCCGTAGATTCGAGAGACCTGAGAGGTTATTTTATCATAATAGTTCTCAAATTCCTCTATGTCTTTAAAACCCACCGTCTTTGCGAGCCTAAGGAGACCACCGGGGTCTTTGGGCAATTCGTGTGTCTGAAGCTCATCCGATAATTGGATTCCGTGCTCTACCTTCCTTAAAAAGAGATATGAGGCGCCGAGTGTTTGGAAGACATCATCGTCAATAATCTTTCTTTGCCTGAGTTTCTCCAGAGCCTTTAGCGTATTTTTCTCTCTCAGTTCCTCTATCGCTCCGCCGTTTATAAGTTGAAGCGCCTGCACAAAGAACTCTATCTCTCGAATCCCACCCTTTCCGAGTTTGACATCCCGCGCCCTATGGAGCTTGTCGAGTTTGGCTTTCATATCCTTTAAGTCTTCGACCGACATATAATCAAGGTGCTTTCTATAGATGAAAGATTCGACCTCTTTATTGAACCTATATCCAAACGAAATATCCCCTGCGACGGGTCTTGCCTTTATAAGCGCAGCCCTCTCCCATGTATCACCCCAATAAAAGTAGTGTTCAAGAGCGCCTTCAAACGAAAGCGCAATAGGGCTTTTTCCTCCACCAGGGCGAAGTCCCAGGTCAACCCTATAGAGAAATCCGTCTTCTGTAACAGCGCTGAGCGATTTAGTGATTCGCTCGGCGAGCTTAAAGAAACCGTCAGGTCTTGTCGAGTCTTCATAAATATAGATCAGATCAATGTCTGAACTCAGGTTGAGTTCCCTGCCTCCAAGCTTTCCCATGCCGATTATGACAAACCTTTCGGGAGCCGATTTCTTGATATCTTTCCTAAAGAACATGAACGCCGCTTCTAATATGCCGCTTGCCAGGTCTGAGAGTTCTTCCATTATTTCTGGAAAGCTCCCCAGATTCATTATGTCCCGGTAGACGATCCTCGATAGCTCTCTATACTTATATCGTCTTAGCCCGGACATAAAATCCTCCAGAGACTTAGAGCGCTCCGCAATCCCCATAGATTCCTCAACGAATTTCTCAGGTAGTTTTTTCTCCTGAAGAAGCTCCGACTGAAGCAGTACATTCAAAATCCCAGGGTCCTTTATTAAGATTCTTCCAAGGAACCGGCTGTATGACGAAATTGTATATAGGAGGGCCTCTTTCTCTGGAGAGATTCCTTTATGGGACTCTTTAAAACGCTTCAGTACATTTTCTGCGTTTTCGACATCCGGAAAGACACTATTCAACCTTAACTTTCCTCGTCTTTTTCCCACGGGCTTTGGACTTTGAGGGCTTGGTCTCTTTAGACCTCAAAATATCGAATGGATTTGCCATCAAGTCCATTCCCGTTTTGATAAACTTTAGGGCAAATTCGGAGGCGAGCTTCCTTCCTTCTCTCTGCCCTAACAGGTTCCTCACGCCTTTTATGGCAAATCCCGCTCCTATAATGCTCTCAGTAGTAGCCCTTATAAAATGGTCTCTTGCCTTCTCCAGATCGGTTAAGTTTCTTTTCTTCATATCTCAATTTTACCATAAACCCGTTCCGTATATTATAGATGGGCAATTTTAGTATTAATAAAATAAAAAGGGGGGAGCTGCCAGATGGGAGTTCCCCCCTTTTATAATCAAATTAAATCACAAGCGATTTAATGCTCGCAGTGGACCTCGCCGCCGCAGCATCCACCGCTCTCGGCTTCTGCCCTTACCTCCTCGACATTGATCTTCATCTTCTTTGCAAGCTGCTTGAGTTCCTTCGGGAAGTTCTCGGCCTTCATCTTCTCAATTACCTGCTCGGCAGCCAGTCTGTATCGGCTCTCAGTCCTCTCCCTAAACACCATTCCAGTATTGTATGTGCAGAATGGATATATAAAGCCGTTTGGAGTCACATAATGTATGACACACCTCCTGACCCTTTCTATGCTGTAGTTGTAATTATCCATAAAATGCATTCCAGCAGCAAATACGGATGGATAACCATCTAATTTCCCAAGATTGACCCTCCTTCTAGTCTTGTTCTCATAGCCGTCCAGTGTCTTGAGGAATCCTTCAAATGTAAGCCCATTGGGAGCATTCTCCTGCTTGAAATACCTCTTTAGTCTGAGAAAAGCCTTAGCCTGGGAAAGGAGGCTGAAGCTTGAGCCAGGCTTTATCTGATTTGAAATGTCATTTACTTCATTAAGCAACCCCTCCATATCCACAAACCGGGATACGGGAACAACCCTGCCCGTTCCCCTTTCCAGGAATAGATATGTCCCCATAGAGCAGTGTGGGTGACATGAAACCGTAAGCGACGGTTTTCCCTTGAGCGCCCCTACGAGCCTGCCAAGGGGCACGGAACACGCCATTGGGAACCAGTCCTCTTTTGCATTCACATATCCGGTCTGCTTCTCTACATCGTGTGCAAGGTCGCCCAATGTGTACCTCATTGCCATTCTCTGCTTCTTTGTGATTCTTCCCGTGAGGGATACAGGCTGATACGCCACTCCCTTTACAACGTCATAGTTATCAATGGCGAGTTGAAGCACCCTTCCTACATGGTGGTTGTTAAGACCGTTAATGACGGTATCAACCAGAATGACGCTAAGCCCCACCTTTCTCGCATTCTCTATTGTCTTAAACTTATACTCAAGAAGAGGCTCTCCTCTTGTCTTTTTGAATATGGCATCGTCAATCCCATCAAATTGCAGGTAGAAGCTCTCAACACCCGCCTCTTTACAGGCCTGAGCAAATTCTAAGTCAGCAGATTTAATCCCGTTTGTATTTACCTGAATGTACTCAAACCCCATCTCATGCGCGGTTTTCACTATCTTTAAAAAATTGGGATGCACGGTCGGCTCTCCACCCGAGAACTGAACCCTGTCGGATGCTACTGGTTTCTGTGTAAGGAGCGTCTCAAGCATCCTCACCACCTCGTCATAAGTAGGTTCGTAGAGATAGCCAGCAGCGTTGGCGTTGGCAAAACATACAGGGCACGTAAGATTGCACCTGTTTGTCAGGTCTATAATGGGCAGTGAGCTTACGCTTGTATGCATGTTGCACAGTCCGCAATGCTCAGGGCATACGGTAGCGCTCTTCACCTTGGGGTTTTCAAGTCCCCTTTGATCCCCATACCACATTCTCTCGGCCTTGTAATACATATCCACATCTGAAAAAAACAGGTCTTGGATCTCTCCATGCTCAGGGCATTCCTTTGTCATCCATACCTTGCCGTCCTCCTCATAAAGAACGGCGGGGATGATCTTCTTGCAGTCGGGACAAAGCGAATCCACAGTCTTGGGCAGTCCTGTCTTAATCGGGGTTATCTCGTATCCAAAGTAGGTCGTCTTGGGTTGATCCTTCATCCAACGAAGCTCTTTGGCAACCTCTCCATTTCCATTCCCATTCGATTTCTTAAACATCTCTAGCATGATGCACCTCCTGTTTCATTTCTATTCTATTAATTTTTGCAAGAATTATGCCAATCACCTCCTGTGTCTATATTCGAAATTCTTCAATAGTTATAGGAGGATATAAGATTTTTAGGGCACATTGATGTGCACTAAAAATCTTTGATTAAGAGGGTTAAAAAAAGAAAAAAGCTAGATAGCATTTTTTAGCTAGGTTTTTCTGGCTCTTTCCAAATATAGACTTAATTCATGTCTAAAAATCGGAGAATAACCTTTGCACACAGATGTGCAAAGGTTATTCTCTTTCCGCTATTTTTATTAATAGCTACATCATTCAGGTCAATCCTACTGGATCTACATCAATCGAAACCTTAACCCTGCCGGAGGAACGAGAAAGTGTATTCATAAGTCGCCTTGAGAACCTGTGGAGCATATTCAGGTCTGAAGACTGCATAAGCATCTGCCATCGGTACTGATTCCTTATCTTATATATAGGAGCGGGAGACGGCCCGAGAACCTTTATGGCACCGATGGGGAGTTTTGATACCAATTTTCTTGCAATTTCACCCGACTCCTTAGCCACATTTGCCGTTTCGGATTCTGTTCTTCCACCGAATCTAAAATTTACAATCCTTGAAAAAGGCGGATACCCCAGCTCTTCACGGAGTTGTAATTCCTCATTTAGAAATCCTGTGCTATCATGCTCCACCGTAAATTTGATACTGGGATGCTCAGGGTTATATGTTTGAACTATGACCCGTCCTGGATGATCACCCCTTCCTGCCCGCCCGGCAACCTGAGTAATCAGCTGGAACGTCCTCTCACCGGCTCGAAAATCCGGAATTCCAAGGGCCAGGTCAGCGGAAATTACACCCACAAGGGTTACCCCTGGAAGGTCATGGCCCTTTGCAACCATCTGGGTGCCGACAAGTATGTCCACCTCCCCTTTTTCGAGTCTCCCATATAGGTTAAGGAGCTTAATTTTCCCGCCCATAGAGTCTCTATCCATCCTTGCTACTCGCACTTGAGAAACCATCCTTTTAAGCTCCTCTTCTATTCTCTGAGTCCCCATACCAATGGTTCTTAAATTCGCCCCGCATTTCCCGCAACCCTTTATAAACCTCTCCGAAATCCCACAGTAATGACACCTTAGCGAATCTTCCTTGATGTGATATGTAAGGGAAATCGTACAGTTCGGGCACATGAGCCTATCCCCACACACAGGGCAGATTATAAGCGTTGAGAATCCGCGCCGGTTGAGAAAAAGAATGGTCTGGCCCCCTCCCCTATAGTTTTCCTCAATCGCCTCCCTGAGCCTTTGGGAAAATACCTCGCCCTTTTCCCCTCTCATATCCACTAACTCAACCTCTGGAAGCGGTCGGTCCTGAACCCTCAATGGGAGAGAGAGATAGATAAATTTCTCTTTGAGCGCATTGGCATACGATTCAACCGAAGGGGTTGCAGAACCAAGTATGACCACGGCGTTTGTCATCTTTCCCAAAACGAGAGATAAATCCCTTGCGTTGTATCGTGGGGACTCGTCCTGTTTATATGACGGCTCGTGCTCTTCATCAACGATTATTACTCCCAGGTTTTTAAATGGTGCAAATATCGCAGACCTGGCTCCTATAATTACCCTAACCTTTCCCCTTCTTGCCATACGCCAGGCATCGAATCTCTCACCATCGCCGAGGGCACTGTGTATCACCGCAACCTCTTTCCCAAACCTCCCGCGAAACCTCTTGACGAGCTGGGGCGTGAGGGAAATTTCAGGGACAAGGACAATCGCCTCCTTTCCATTTTTAATGACCTCTCCAATCACACGCAGATAGACCTCGGTCTTTCCGCTCCCTGTAACCCCATGAAGGAGAAAGGAGGAAAACCTTCCCCGTTCTATTGCTTCTTTTATTCTATGAAAAGCCCTTTCTTGGTCGGGGGTAAGCTTAGGAGGAACTTCATCGGAAGGGATCACTTCCGAAAACGGGTCTCTCGAAATCTCTTCGTGTTCAATCTTTACAAACCCCCTATCCTCCAGCCACCGGATATGGCGATTTACTTCTCCAAAGGTCTCTTTTATATCTGTATATGGAACCCTCTCGTGAGTGAGTATAAAGTCAAGAATTTGATATTTGGCAGAACCGATTCGTTTTGCCTCGTCTCCCAAATTCGCATTTTTCTCTGCTACAATTATCTTTTCGATCTTTACCTTAGGGTCTGAGGAAAGCTCATAGTCAAAATCAATAAACCTCCTCCGCCTGAGTGAGTTTAGAATCTCATACGTTGCACCCTCTATGAGACCAAGAAGCCTTTTAATCGTGACTTCTCCAGAAATGGACAGGGTTTTGAGAATCAACCTTTCAACTTCGTTCAATCTATCCTTACCGGATAAATTAGCCCCCTTTTCCGTAATCTTGATGACCTTTTTGAGCGTTATTCCCAATCCCCCCGGATGAGCTGATTTAAGAACGATTCCAAGGGATGTTAGATAATAGCTTGCAATCCATTTGAGAAACTCAAGCCTCTTTTCATCAAAAAGAGGCTCTTCATCCACAATATCTATTATCTCTCTAAGCGCCAACCCATCAGGCGGTTTTCCAAATCCAACGGTGAACCCAAGGGCGCGTCTATTCTTAAACGGGATCAGAACGCGCTTTCCAATTTGAATCCCGTCTTGAAGATGCGGGGGAACCGAATAATAAAACAGATTCTCATTCTGAATCGGAATTGCGACTCTTATGGCTTCTTTCATGTATGATTGGAGAGTGTAAATCGTTTAAGAGGGAGGTTCAATAGTGGTGGAGAAAAGTTAGCTAGTTTTAAGATACATCAATAGCAAAAACAAATATGGGAATTTTAAATGTCATCTGGAGGTTTGCCCTTCCACGCAATTGATCCAACAAGCTTGCCGCTACTGATGACCTCCGGATGCTTGTCAAGCAATACTTCTATATCTCTGTAAATAAGCCTACAAACAGAAACTAATGAGTCTACAGCAACTTGCGCTTCGTTAGGTAATAGATTCGGCTCAGGTAAAGCAAAGATTACAAGTCCCTGATCTTCATTAACCATCTCGTGTCCAAGTAAGAGAGACACACTACTGAGATGAACCCAATCACTAAGCCGAGCGTAATCATCTTTAAGTCCTTTAAATCTTATATACGCCGCGTTCAGTAGCTTGCCTGATTTAACGTCATCGCCTTGAATAAGCGCAGGTAAGCGGACGGGTTTTTCATTGACCCATGCTATTGCACCAAAAGTCTCGATTAAACCGCGTAGACATGCTTCCCAAACGTGCTTGTTCGGATTTGTAATTTGCTGAACCCCACCCAGTAGTAAATGATGGGTTCGATAAACAATCCCCATAAGAGCAAATTGACTCTCCCGACGCTCTTTCGTACCTTCATTAACTCTTGTTAAGAGTACTCGTGTCTGGCGCAGTAGCCCTTCGAGGTTTCTAAGAAGATTAGTGGGAAGACCGCTGTACTTCGCACGCAATTCCTCCACTACTTTGAGCTCCGATTTCGTCAGAGAGATAGATTTTAAGTTCATCCTAAACCTTACAGGCTCACAAATGTCTAAAGCCTTTCTTCTCTTTCTTCCGCTACAATTTCCGAAACAGGTTTGCCGCTAATGGTGATTGGTTTATGGATTGGAAAAGCACCTTTTCTTGCGCGCTTTAAGATACCATGCTCCTCTAAAAGCTTTATCCCGCTCTCTGCCTTGCCCTCTTGAGGAATAGGTTTAGTGATAGCAATATGCATGTTTTAGTCAAAACAATCTCCCCGAATGTAGTTAGATTACCGCATCTTGTCCGAAACCACATTCAATACCAAGTGACTTCTACACTCATTATACAAAACACGCCTTATCCGAATACCCCGATGTGATCCGGGGCGATTTTTATAATAACGCGCTGTTCTCCCGGCCCACGATAAGGATATTTGTCAACCCCCAAATACTTTTTTGCAAGGCGGTCTATATGGGCGTCTGCGCCGTTATGGGTCATCTCAACAACGCGTCCCCGAATCATCACCTGCTCGTAGGGGTTTTCAGAATTCATAACGGTTACCGCAACCCTGGGGTCTCTGCGGAGATTTTTTGGTTTAACCCGCCCCTCAGCAGTGTTAAGAATGACGTGCTCACCGTCCGAATCTATCCATACAATGCTGACCTGCGGCGAACCATCCGGCATAAGGGTTGCGACTGCAGCAAAGTTTCTACCTTCAGTGATTAGCTTATGAGCGAGTTCTGGTAACTTAGACATGGCATTCTCCTTAGTAAAAAGGTCTAAATTATAATTATACTCTAAGTAGGGGCGAATCTTCTAAAGGGCTAACTCGGCTCTTCTTTTCCGGAAAGGAGTCTGTTGAGGATTTCTTTTTGTATGTCTTCAATTTCGGTTTTTACCCTTGTAAGCTCATCCAGAGATTTTCCGCGCTCTCTACATTCATCAAACAGGGCATCAACCTTTGAAAGCACGTGTCTCAATTTTGTCTGGGCCTCTATGTTCGCTTTAATGAGCATCTCCTCATTATCCCATGGGCGCTTTGCGTATGATTCAAGCTCCTTTGCCTGAACGAGCAGTTCACGAGCGCGGTCTCTATAGCCGTGAAGCGACTGATAAATTATGGACTGAATCTCCCCTCTTTCACCCGGATCCCGCCAGAGGACATTTTCGAGAATGCTTAAATCGTTTTCATCAACCTCGACTCTCCCATCGAGATACGCCCTCGCTTTAAGAAGGAGAACCGATTGTTTATAGCGCCTATCCGAGAGGACAACCCCCTTCTTTTTGAGTTCATTTCTTATTCGGGAGATGAGCTTTATTACATAAGGCGGAATGCGAACGTCCTTCGTCTGGGATTGACAGCGTTTAAGCTCCTCAACGGTTATAGTGGTCTTTTTTCTCTCAACCCCGTCAGACTGTATCATTTTTATGAACCGAAAATCCTCTTTTATGTAATCCACAACGTACCTGAGTAGAAACCTGTCATATAGAGCTTCTAGCTCATCCTCTTCCGATGGAAGCTCGTTGCTTGCTCCAAAGAGCGTAATGAGAGGAACCTCAACCGCTTCCGTGCCGTTGTAAAAAACCCTCTCATTCATAATTGTAAGAAGGGTGTTGAGTATTGAAGAACTCGCTTTAAATATTTCATCGAGAAAGGCAATATAGGCTTCGGGCAATTTCCCATTTACCACTCTCCTATATTCATCGTTCTCTAACCCCTTTAGACTCACGGCACCGAAGATCTCTTCAGGCGTGGTGAATTTTGTAAGGAGCCACTGAAAGTATTTTGCCTCAGAGACCCTTTTACAGACCTCATGTGCAAGGAGCGATTTTGCCGTTCCCGGCGGACCGATAAGGAGTATGTGACAGCCACATAGGAGAGCGCAAAGGGTTCCTTCTATAACCTCATCCCTTTCAAAAAACTCCCCCTTTAATTCTTCCTTTATTTTTTTTAAATTCTCTATTGCTCTTTCCATGAGATGATATTTACTCCATGTGAATTTTGAGAGGTACTTTTTCTTACAACCACTCTTATAGTTCTAGTTATGGGACTCCTCTGCCCAAGACTACCCGTAGATATTATAGAAAACACGTCGCTTTTGCCAGTCGTTAGAACAACCCCGCTTAAGCCGGCGCTAATTGGAATTGACGGATCAACATTCTCCTTCTGCACTATCTCGCGCACCATTCTCTGCTCAATCACGGAGTTGTCTTTTCTCGCATCTATCACAGCATTAGCAATACTTTCTGCAGTATCATCTCTTAGATCCTCTTGAGAACCACTTCCTTGTCTTGGGAAAGCCGAAACCGATGCGCCCTTGAGTGCAGCCATCATCACGACCTTGGGAGCGGTGCTGAAATTTATCTTTTTATCCGTTGGATAAACCGTAACGTAGTCTTTAATCTTGTTGAAGAAATCGTCATCCATTCCGCTTATCATTCGAATTTCTTCAACGCTGTCCAGTGGCCCATCTTTTATCCGATAAGGATTTTGCAGCTTTGCATAGAACTCAGCATTTGCTCCGTTTGGGTCCTGGTCATTACTTTGTTGCCCCGATATCGGATGATCAAGCCAGTTGATCAGGCTTGAGATAAAACGTGAGGATTTACCATTATCCACTCCCACCATTCTGAAAAGCTCGGCAATCTCTTTGAGGACCTGCTGGTCAACCTGATTCGTGATCTGATTTACAAGGGCATTGAGATTTACCTTTGAGCGCTCATCAACAACCACAACGGATGCAACCCCGTCCCCAACCGGGAGAGAGGGAATCGTAATATCCCAGTACCCCGCGGAATTTCCGCTTTGGTCGCCGATCAGTCCCGCAATTGACGTCAGACTCTCAAGAGACTCATTCTTTATCGTTCCAGCAATTATGTACACACCGGACTTTGCAATGTATTCCGATTTCATGGCATCTCTTGAATTGGCCGATATTTCCGTATTTATTTGCGTGAAATAGATGAGATCGACAACAAGAGTCGTAAGAATTGCAACTACAATAAGCACGATAATGAGCACAACGCCACTTTCGGATTTTCTTTTGAAATTATCGTTCATGAGTTATTCAATCTTTCAATCCGCTATGGGAACCAATACAATAGAATTAAACTCAAAATCCTCTCCCTTGGCGCTTCTTAAGGTCAATGTTATGTCAACAGCTCTTGGAAGAGAAGACGTTTGCGCCGAATCCCACTCATTGATGAATTCATCTCCATCAGTCCTCATATATGTAAGGGTAAATCCCACCACGCGCTCAGAGAGGGGGTATTCAATCGCGCTGGAGTCGCTCCCAATCCTGGGGTTCTCCCTTCTCATAAGAAAAAAGAGATCGCTCTGGGGAACTGGCTTCAAGTAATATGTAATCTCTGCTTGGTCTGAGTCCCCCGAGTTTATTCCTGCCGCGTGGGATAGGGACGTAAAGTCAACTGAACTGCGCCCCACCTGTTGCTCCGCCCTTCCAACAAAAAAAGAGGATGCGGAAGCACCCTGAACCGGATAAACCATGCCCCGCGGATATGCCATTGATAAGTCCTCGGTCATCTTGGATATGATAACCCTCGCCTCATGATAGAGATCAAGATTGTCTTCGGCGGAATCCTTTGCGTTTACAATTTGGAAGAAAGAGGCATAGAGGACGGTCAAAACTATTGCCCCGATAAAAATGGCGAGAAGCACCTCAATCAGTGTAAATCCACAGGATCTGTGGTAGCGATCCATCGGAAGGGTTTGTAGAGAACCACTATTTGAGGTTAGCCATCGCCAATGTGAGTTCAAACTCTTTTCTCCCTTCATCCCAGGTAATAAGTAAACGGACCGTTCTTATTTCCGTGTTAAGTCCCGGAACAGTTGCGGGCACTATGGAGAGAAACCATCTAAATCCAGGGGCCTCCATGAAATCCCCTTGTTCCTGCCTTGGATCAGGAAACCCATCAAGTTCAATCTCTGCGAGTTTCTCTTGGGCTAGGGTCTCAGCAACAACAAGGTCTTTTGATCGAGAGGTAAGAATTAAATTCCTATTTACAGACCCCAAAAGCACGGCAAGTGCAGAGCCGAGTATTGCAACAGCAATGAGGACCTCAAGGAGAAGAAATCCGGCATCCGCTGTGGAGACGCAAGATTTTGCCTCTCTACTCCTACTTCTGAAAAAGGTCAACATACTCATCGAGAACTATGGTCCCGCCGGTATAGGGCTTTGTAGCTATTGTATAATCAACGCCCCCTTCCGTCTCAAGGTGAATAACAGCAGGCTCAACGAATCCAGTTGGCATAAACAGTATGAATTCCCCGCTTCCTCTTACACTCTTTCCAGGGCTTCGCTGGGTCATTATATCCTTAAAATAGACTCCGTTGGGAAGTCTCCTTATCCCCAAAAGAGGGTCATCTGTGGGTATCTTAAACTCATTTCCATCGAGAACCTGTACCCAGTATTCACCCCTATCAATGTCAAATATGAGTTTATAAACGGTTTTCTTAAAAATAGCCTCGCTGTAGAGATACATTATTATCCCGCTTAGCCTCCGTGATGCGCTTTTAATATTTACCTCAGTGATACTCTCAAACTTGGGTATGGCTACCAATAGGAAAGCACCTACCAGAACAATCACCACGGCAAGTTCTATAAGCGTAAACCCCTTTCTATCCTTCATTGAATGTTTCGACTCGATATATCATCGTCGCTCGGATAAACGCCATCTGGTCCCGGCGATATGATTTCATAAGAGCCGTCCTGCGTTTGGTCGGGACCTATGTATTTGAAGTCGTTTCCCCACTGGTCCTTTGGAATCTTGCCACCCTCCAGGTATCCCTCTCTCGCGTAGTTCTGGGGAATCCGCCCGACGGTCGGAGGGGCAATCAAAGCCTCAAGCCCCTGCTGAGTCTCGGGATAAAAACCATTATCGAGTTTGAATTGTTGTAATGCACTTTCAAGGTTTTTGATCTGAATCTTTGTAGTCTCAACCCTTGCTTTTCCAAGCCTGCCTATAACGTTCGTGCTCACTACATATGCAAGCCCGGCAATGATGACCAGAACCACCATAATTTCAATAAGTGTAAAACCGCCTTCTTGTGACCTCATTTAAAACCTCCTATCTGCCAATAGTAGATGTTAAATCAAATATAGGAAGAAGAATCGCAAAAACTATAAACCCGATAACTACACCAATTGCCAGTATCATAACAGGCTCAAGCAGAGACGTAAGCGTAGAGACCGAAGTCTCGATCTGAAGGTCATATATGTTTGCAATCTTTGAGAGCATCTCCTCCATCTCTCCGGTCTGCTCTCCTACGGTTATCATTCGTGTCATAAGCGGCGGGAACACACCGCTTTCTCTCAAAGGCCCCGCAAGACTCGTTCCCTCCCTTACGTTTTCACGAACCTTCCTTAGAGTTTCGACGTAGACTGCATTTCCTAAGACTGCTTCCCCGATTTCGAGTGCATCGAGGAGCGGAATTCCACTACCAAGAAGGGTTCCAAGTGTACGCGTGAATCTCGATATTATGACCATTTTTACAATTTTCCCAAATATTGGGAGCCTAAGAATCAAACGATCGAATAATGCACTCCCGCGTTCAGTTTTGGTGAACCGGTAGGCAATAAAAATCAGACCGATAAATAAAAGAAAAAGGGCAATGAGGTTATGGCTTAAAAAATCGCTAAACTTTATAAGCACTATTGTGATAAGCGGCAGGGCTTTTCGGCTTTCCTCAAATATTTTTGCTATCTTAGGGATAATGTATGTCATCATAAAAAAGAGGACACCACTCCCTATAAAGAACATAAATATCGGATAAATAAGTGCGCTCCTTATACGCGATCGAAGGGCCATCTGTTTTTCAAGAAAATCCGCAAGTCTAAGGAGTACAATATCAAGTGTGCCGCTTGCCTCGCCCGCTTTTACGATGTTTATATAGAGATTAGAGAATGCGTTTGGATGCTCTCTGAGTGCGCCAGCTAGGGAACTGCCCTCACTTACTCTGTCTCTTACATGGGTAAGCACCTGGCTGAGTTTTGCATCTTCCGTCTGTTCAGAGAGCGCAACTAGAGACGCTTCAAGAGGAAACCCCGCAGAAATAAGTGTAGAAAATTGCCTTGTTGTCACTACAAGCTCTCCTGCGTTTATCCCTTTAAATAGAAAAAACTTTCTTGATTTCTCCTTTTTAACCTCACCCAGAGAAGAGAGAAACATATTCTGACGTTTCAGCTTCTCAGTTGCGGCCTTGGGGGATTCGGCGTCTATCGTCCCCTGTACTGTCTTTCCCCTTTCGTTAATCGCTTTGTATTTATAGACAGGCATCTCAATTAGTTGATAGTTGATAGTGAATAGCTGATAGTCAAAAACTCTTAGCTCTCGACCATCAACTATTAATTATCAACTACATCTCGTCTTCCTCCGTAACACGCATGACCTCGTCTATTGAAGTCAAGCCCTTAAGAACCTTTTCCGCACCGTCCATCCTCAGCGTGGACATTCCATGCTCAATCGCCTTTTTCTTTATTGTCGTAGAGTCCACAGCACTCAGCGTAAGGCCCCGAATTTCGTCATCAATAATGAGGATTTCAAATATTCCGCTTCTTCCGCTGTAACCCATATTCAAACACTCGCTACAGCCCTTTGCACGATATAGCTTCCCTCCCGGAAGCTCTCCTCTATCAATATCTATTCTTTTCAGTTCATCCTCAAGGGGAGTATAAAGCTCCTTGCATGAGCGGCAGAGAAACCGGATGAGCCTCTGCGCAACAACAGCGATAAGAGAGGACGCTACAAGGAAAGGCTCGATTCCCATATCCACAAGCCTCGTTATTGCGCTTGCAGAGTCGTTTGTGTGGAGTGTGGAGAAAACGAGGTGTCCCGTAAGCGATGCATGGATCGCGATGTCCGCGGTTTCCCTGTCTCTGATTTCACCTACCAAGATCACGTCCGGATCCTGACGCAGAACTGATCTCAGGCCGTTTGCAAAGGTGAGGTTCACCTTTGGGTTTACCTGAATCTGGTTTATTCCCTGGATCTGGTATTCAATCGGGTCTTCAATCGTGATAATCTTTTTATCGGGAGAATTAATCCTCTCAAGGGCGGCATAAAGAGTAGTCGTTTTCCCGCTTCCCGTAGGGCCTGTGACAAGGATGATTCCATGCGGGCGATGAATAAGAGAATTTATCGTATCTAGTTTCTTACCCTCAAATCCCAGCTCCTCCAACTCAAGGAGAACCGTGGAGCGGTCGAGGAGTCTCATTACAACGCTCTCCCCGTGAGATGTGGGAACGGCTGATATACGGACGTCAACGTCGCGTCCTGCGATCTTTACCCGGATCCTTCCATCCTGGGGTTTTCTCTTCTCCGCAATATCAAGTTCAGCCATAATCTTTACCCTTGATATAATGGACGACTGAAGCCTCTTTGGAACCGCCGTTATTTTATGGAGGATTCCATCTTTTCTGAATCTCACAACGACATCCTTTTCAAAGCACTCTATGTGAATATCACTTGCCTTCTCCTTTACCGCCTGAAAAAGGAGCGAATTTACAAACCTGATTATCGGTGCCTCGTCTTCCGCTTCAAGGAGGTCCTTAGGCTCCTGAAATTCAGACTCCGTGATTCCCATAGTTCCATTTTCAATCTCATCTCTCATCTCCGTACCCCGCTCATAGACCCTGTTTATGCAGTCTATAACTACGTGACTGAGAGCAAGGAACGGTTCTACCTCACATCCAAAAAGCGACCTTACCTCATCAAGGGCATATAGGTCGAGGGGTGGGGCAAAAACCACTATGACCTTTCCGTCTTCCCTCTTTAAAGGAATTAGCTTGAACTTTTTTGCAAAGCTGATGGGAATGAGCTTTATAAGCTCCGAGTCAATCTCCCTCTCGGATATGGCGCTTATATAAGGAATTCCATAGAACTCTGAAAGGACCTCCAGAGCCTCGTCATCGTCCAAGATCTTTGATTTCAAAAACGCTTCTTCAAACTTTTCGCCGTTTTTATTCTTGATTAAATCGTCAATCTTCCCCTGCACCGCAGGGTTTCTCTCGCTTATTATTTCCTCAAGCCTCTTCACATCAGTACCCCCTTTTGCTGAAGGAGCATATTTTATTTAAAGGAAAACATTGAGTTATTGGAGTATCATGGGTTTCTCATAGCCCCTTTGCTGAAGGCGCATGTTTTGCCTCTGTCTTTCTTCAAGGATTTTCTGCATATCCGCTTCATCTTTAACTATCTTTGGAGAAAGGACAATCATGAGATTTACCTTTTGGCTCTGTGTCGTTTTAAACTTAAAAAGATAGCCAAGAATCGGAATATCGCCAAGAAGCGGAACCTTGCTTACGCTGACAGTTTCTCTATCCGAAACGAGTCCCCCAATTACGATTGTCTGGCTATCCCTTACAACCACCGACGAATCGGCGCTTCTCGTGTTCGTTGCAATACCCAATTGCTGAGTATTGAGACCGGCAGGTGGAGTCGTCGTATTAGAAACCTCTATGTGTATGTTTAAGCTCAAGTAGTCACCCTCACCAATCTGAGGAACAATATCAAGCAGTATGCCGACGGGTTCACGGTCTATCGTCTGTACAGTAACACCGCTTTGTGCGACGGTGCTCCCAGTGGGGAACGGAATCACATCAGCTACGGTAATTTGCGCCTCCTGATTATCCCTTGTAAGAAGGCTGGGAGTAGAGAGAACGTTAACATCGTTCATAGAGGAAAGGGCTTGAACAAGGGCAGAATAGGCCGGAATTTCAACGCCATTAATATTGACCGTTTTACCCACAACCCCCAGGAATAACCCGGATACGCCTCCGAGCGAAGTTGCCAAGGTCTGAGGGCTTGCCGCAACACCAAAAAGGCTCGGCAGCCCCGGAAGATTGGTTCCGGCAAAGCCGCCCCCATTGCTACCAATTGTAAAACCGAGGCTAAGGCTCGTCCCAAGCGCTCTTAGCTTGTCAAGACTCACTTCGAGTATCGCAGCCTCAACATACACCTGTTTTCTTCTTATATCCAGCTCATCTATAACCTTTTTTATAGTTTCATAATCCCTGCGTGAGCCTACAATTATAATGGAATTCGTAGCAGGGTCGGCTGTGATCCTTATACCCTCCGCGGCAACCGCCGAGATTCCGCCTCCGCTAGGAGTTTCTCTTTGAATCTGTCCCCCTACCGATTGTCCAACACCGCCAAGGGTCCCCGTCTGCCCCCCTTGCAATAGAGTCCCACCCAGCCCCCCCTGGTATCCTTGGTATCCCTGGTATTGGCCTCCTAAGGTCCCCCCTCCTAGCCCCCCCAATCCAGTAGTTCTTCCTCCTACTCCCCTACGTGTGGGCTGTGTGGGTGCCGCAGCTCCACCTCCTCCGGAGATTAAATTAGAGAGAACCCCAACCACCTCCGTAGCATCCGCGTTTTGAAGGCGGATTACGTAGATTCCCTGCTCGGGTTGCTCTATCTCAACGTCGAGCTTTTCAATCACGGCTTTAATCTTGGCCATATCCTGAGGACGGGCAATTACTATGAGTGAATTGGTCCTTTCATCCGTGATTATTTTAAGCCCTAAAACCCCCTGCTCTCCGCCAGCCGCCCCTGGAGCAGCACGGGTTGGAACACGCGCAGGACGCCTTGGAACTTGTGGCTGAAAGACGCCCCCCGGCTGGGCAGGGGTTTCAACGCTTGGAGCCACGCTCTCTCCACCGAAGATGTCCGTAAGCTTCGCGGCAACATCTGCAGCCTCGGCATGTTTAATCTTTACAAACTCAATTCGGGTTTCTGCATCAATGTTTTCAATGATTTTGAGAATTCTGTTAAGATTCGACGCCGTATCTATGATAATGAGCGTATTTGAAGACGGGTAGGCTATGACATCCCCCTCTTTCGAAACGAGTGGCTTTAGCGCATTTGCAATCTCTACGGCGTTTATATTCTTAAGCGGAACGAGTCTTGTAACAAACTTATCTGAGGGAGAGCCGTATTCAAGCCCGATGCCCGTAGGAATGCTCTCAGTTTTTATATCCCTCTTGGGGATTACCTTGCTTATACCGTCCTTTTTTACTACCGCAAATCCGTTTAGGTCCAAGATTGCCTCAAAGAGTCTGAGGGCGTTTTGTTTCTTAAACCCCTCCCTAGGCGTAACGATTGTTACCCTCTTGCCCTTTACCGATTCATCTAAGATGAACGTCTGCCCGGTGATCTCACTCATCGTCTGAATCAAGTCTCTTATGTCCATCTCACTCTGAAGGTTTATTACCTCTTCCTGAGAGGCAGATGTCTGTGCCACCTTGGGTTGATTGACCTGGGATTGCAGGAATTCCTCCTGAGACCGCACTCGTCTCCTTTGTGTAAAGGCCCTTTCTTGAGGAATCTCTAAAACCTGTCCCACGGCTACTTCGCTACTTTTAAGGCCATTGGCATTTCTTAGTTCTTCAACCGAGACACGGAACCTTCTCGCTATACCAGATAATGTGTCTCCCTCTTTAACCGTGTAATTCGTCTTTTCCCTGGAGGGAAATCTCGTCTCTTGTTTTCCGGTGTCGATATTTTGCGGTTGAGGAGAAACCTCTTTGGAAACCCCCGGAATCGGAGCCACAGTCTCTTCTTGTTCGACCTCTTCGCTTGTTTGAGCCCCTTCTTTGTTGTTCTGAGCAATCGTACGCTGGCTCATTTCTTTGGTGAGCCTTTTATCCGATTTTGTTACCCTTTGCCTTTTCTCCAGAACCTCACAACGAGAGCAAAGAATCAAGGGACTATTACTATGGTATCCGTTATATACATCGTCCTGGCGCGGCTGGGAAGAGACTCGATTGCAATATCCGTCTAAAGCCAAAATAAGCACAGAGATCAAAAAAGGCTGAAGGGCTTTTTTCATATTATGGATTCCTCTTATCGCGTAGTCATTGAGAGTTCTATTTTCTTTCCGTAACTATATATTCTACCTCTGCGTCCAAATCCAATCTTCCGCCAATCATTTTTGACCCCTCTATCTAAAGACCACTAGACTGTTTATTTTTCTTATACGATTTCGACGAAGAGGAGAACGGAAGCGTAACAAGAGCTTCCGGCTGACACTGGCTATGGCTGCTTCGGTCAATGTCTGCCAACTCCTTCCATTGGTCGGAGTTGTAATCGGACGCCATTGGTTCTTTGTAAAGGCGTCCAAAACGGAAGCGTGCGAGCTAAGCTTCCGACCATCTTCAACCCTTGTCTCAGTCTCAAATAATGTCCTAATGCTCCTATTCGTCGCATCAGTTCCTACCTAGACGTCGGATTTGTTATCTGACCGTGTATTGATACGTCAGATCCTGCCCCCCTCTCGTAATATCTATACTGAATCGGGACTGCTGTCTCAGCTCTTGAAAAACAGCAAAGGCGTTTTCAATATTATCAAGCTCTACATCATTTATCCTGTGCACCACGTCCCCATTTCTAATTCCTATTCTAAAGAAAATGCTATTTGGCCTTACAGCAAAGAACCTCAGCCCGTCTTCCTGCGGAATGGCGCGGGCTTGGGTTAAAAGTTGGTTCGGATCACTCAGAGCATCATTTAGCATCTTTTGATCAATTTCATAAATCCCTTCAGCCACCTCCCTTATACCCTCACCCCCAGTTTGCAGCGTGCCCGAATTCTGTGCAGGAACATTTTCTCTCCCACCCTGACCCCTTCCAAATGACCCGGAACCCCGACCCCACTGAGGTGACGAGGCAGTGGAAGAGAAAACATTGCCCATATTCTTCTTACACTTTATCGTCTCAGGCCCGTCAGATCGCTCAACTATGGCAATGCAGTTTTCAACCCTCCCAAGCTTTACACTCTCAGACGTGATTATATCAATTACCTCCCCTGGAGAGTAGCCATGAACCTTGCCATTATCAAGGTTCTTTATAACAGCAGTAGATTTTTCCCCCCCATTGAGAACAGTTCCAAGGAGTTCAAGATTAAGCGTAGTCTGAGGAACGCTGTTCGTAATCAGGTCGCCTGAACCCAAAGACGTATTTCTTAAACCGAATATATTTCTCTTTAATATGACGTTATAAGAACCACGGGAATATAATTGACTCGGCTTCCTATTTGCGCTCACATCTTCAAAGATGGCATCCGAAGCAGGGCGAGCCTGGGCCGACGGGGGAGACACCTTTTCTTTAATTCTATCGCTTATAATCTGAGCAATAGAGTAAGAAAGCCCTGCAAGGAGTATGAGATTTATGACCCAGATGTATTTTTTCAGAAGCGATACAATCATTTAAGTAAATTGATTAATTATAGCTAACAAAATAAAGCGTTTTACTTTATAAGTCAAGAGCAATTCCACATATTATTTACCTTTTCAAACCAAGATATATGATCAGGCGTCCCTACAAAATAGAAACCTCCCTTATACATTGTTTTTTATCTCCTCTCTCAGGTAATTGGCGGCCGCTTCTGGGGGCGTGGGATTTATAAAAAATCCCGCTCCCCATTCAAACCCCGCTATGCTCGTGAGGCGCGGGATTAGCTCCATGTGCCAATGAAAATCAAAATCAATTGAATCCCAGTGCTGAGGTTGACCCGGGCGTTTGAACTTAGGGGGAGATGTATGGATCACAAAATTATAAGGCGGGTCATTTAAGAGCCTTTTGATGGACGTAAGGCAGAGTTTTAGCACAGGGGCTAGGTCCCTTAACTCCTCGTCATTGAGCATTGAAAAGTCGTGCAGATGTCTTTTAGGAAGTATCCATGTCTCAAAGGGAAAGCTCGAGGCAAATGGAGCCCAAATAATGTAGTCCCTTGTTTCATAAATGATCCTTGTTCCAAACTCGATTTCCTGTTTTATAAGGTCGCATATAAAGCACCTCTCTTTGGTCCTGAAGTTCTCTCTGCAACTGGTAAGCTCCTGCTTTACGATGGGCGGAACCATAGGGGTTGCGATGAGCTGTGAATGGGTGTGCGCAAGCGAGGCTCCGGCTTGAGCCCTGTGATTTTTGAATATCAATATATAACGAAGCCTGGGGTCGTGAAACAGGTCCCTTATCCTCTCTCTAAAAGCCACGAGCACATCTTTAATCCAATCCACATCGAGGTCACCGAGATCTTTACTATGATCGGGGGTCTCTATAATCACCTCATGCGCTCCGGCGCCACTTACCACATCGAATATCCCCATTCCATATCTAATCGCGCTGTCCTCTATCTGAAGGGCGGGGAATTTATTTGGAACGACCCTTACTCTCCACCCCGGAGAATTGGGCTTTGATCCGTTCCTTCTTATTGCAAAGATTTCAGGAGGAGTTTTTTCCTCCGACCCCTCGCAGAAGGGACACACAACTACTGTCTTGTCAGACCTATCATCTTGAGCAATCACATAATCACTCGGCCTTCTTGCCCTTTCAGGCGATATTATTACCCATCTATTTCTAATTGGGTCGAACCTAAGTTCACGCATTCAGCCCTCCAAACATTTGGCTAATAAAAGCCCAATCAATATATTAATTATCATCCATTGCAAAATAAAATTCCGCCGGAGTCAGCGTTTGGTTTATAGCTCGATTGGTTTATTTTTTGCTTACACATCTAATTTATATTGCATCTAATCCTAATACTTTATTCATGCCTTTGTCAAGAATTTGTGTAGATTTGCACAGCCTCCACAGTGCATTAATCCCCAGTCAGGCACATCTCCATTCCTGATCAGAATCATTCTACACGTAACTTCCCGTAATTAAAACCCAAAAAATTCAAACAGATACGAAACCCGCTGGCATGAATATTGCGAAAGAAAATCATATCTGATTTAGATTTTAACAATGCGGAGATTCTTCAGGGAGGATAAAGATGAAAGAGTTAATCAGAAATGTCCTGATCCTTTTGATCTTGCCAATCCTTCCGTTTTTCTCTCCTAAGTCCGTTTCAAAAGAGGTTCCAAATTCAACGGAGAACGCAACCGTCACAGGAAATCAAACGAGCGCGAAAGAAGGCCGAGCACCCAGGGTCCGCACACAAGTCGGCATTGCCTCATGGTATGGCGCCGATTGGCATGGTAGAAAAACGGCGAGCGGCGAGCATTTCAACATGCATGGCCACACAGCCGCTCACAAGAGCCTACCACTGGGGACAATAGCTAAAGTCACCAATCTGGAGAATGGAAAGCGCGTTATGGTGAAGATAAATGACAGGGAACCATACAAGAAAGGACGCATAATAGATCTCTCTCACGCCGCAGCTAAATCCATAGGAATGCTCAAAGACGGAACGGCAAAGGTAAAGGTCGAGGTAATCGCAATGCCTCGAAAGAGCAACCTGGAGGCCAGTAATAGGAGTTAACATTCAGAAAAGGCAGAGAATGAGAAGGTTATTTACATACACAATCATAGCAGGGCTTATTTTCAGTGCGGGGAGTTCAATTGCCGTAACGAATGGAGACATATATGGAATAAATACCGCGCCAGAGATAACGGAGATTATATGCAAGGTAACCGACATCAAGGGTGATACATTGGAAGCAAAGGACACAATGGGTGAGACCTACGAGTTTAAGACCGATGACATAAGGACGTTTGAAGGATTTAAGACTGGAGATAACATCCACGTAGAACTCAAGAATGGAAAAGCAGTTTCAATCTATAAATAAAACCCTAGCGCACCGATATGTAATTCTCATGCCCATACACAATCAATTATGGTTTGTGATGGATGGAGAGGTTTGAAGAATCCTGCCCCCGCCCTTATCAAAAATTCTTCGGGCAAGCTCCTGTCCGGCAGATTTGTGATTTTGCACCGAGTCCTCAATTTCCTCTCTTATTACCTCTCTGCCGTCGGGAGAGGCTATGAGTCCAAGTATTCTAATTTTATCCTTCCGAACCGAGGCATGGCATCCTATGGGAACATCGCAACCGCCGCCAAGCCCCTCAAGAAATGCCCTCTCAGAAGAGACAGCGATACTAGAATCTTCATGATTGATCTGTGAAACCATCTCCATTACTTCCCTATCATCCGCTCTACACTCGACCGCCACCGCGCCCTGGCCAGGAGCAGGAACGAGAACATCAACTGAAAAGCACTCCGTAATTTCATCTCTAAATCCCAACCTTTCCAAGCCCGCGAGCGCAAGCACAATGGAATCAAGCCCTCCGGTCTTCAATTTCCTCAATCTCGTATCAATGTTGCCTCTAAGTGGAAGGACTTGAATATCAGGACGAATGTGGAGGAATTGAGCCTGGCGCCTGAGACTGCTTGTTCCAATCTTTGCCCCCTTTGGAAGCTCGTGGAACTTGATGCCTCCGTTTGAAATCAAAGCATCCCTTGGGTCATGTCTTTCGGCTACCGCTCCGATTATTAGCCCATCGGGGAGAAACGTTGGAACGTCCTTCATGCTGTGAACGGCAACGTCAATTTCATACCGAAGGAGAGCCTCTTCAATCTCCTTTACAAACGCCTCCTTGCCGCCGATCTTAGAAAGGGGCGTGTCCAGGATTTTATCGCCTGTCGTTCGGATTCGATGTATCTCTACATTTATTTCAGGGAACTTACCCTCTATGAGGCTCCTTATGAACCCAGCCTGCCAGAGTGCAAGCTGGCTTCCCCTACTCCCAATCCTTAATTTTTGTTTCATCTTCAACTCGGCTACAGTGGAGAACACAGAGCACTCTTCGATGCCTTTTTTCCGATATAGCTTGGCAAGCCCTTCTTGGGAGAATGAAAACCGTCCCTTACCTCAACCAGGTGCTTTTACAATCTAGTTCTAATAATACTCTATGCATCTCTTAGCTATGCCACAGTTCCGTAATATCTACCGTTGCTTACCCTTCTTCCTTATCTCCCAGGGTTTCATATCATTTTCCCAGAACCTCTGCTCCTTCCATGGGTCACCGTACATGTGGTAGCCCCTGAGTTCCCAGAATCCAGGCTCGTCTTCAATCATAAACTCTATTCCATTGACGTATTTTGCGCTCTTCCACGCGTAAAGCTGGGGGATGACGAGACGGAGAGGAAATCCGTGCTCAGGCTCAAGCGGCTTGCCATTGAGATTATAAGCAAAAAGAGAGTCCTCTTTGAGGAAATCCTCAACCGGAACGTTTGTTGTGTACCCCTCCATACAGTGAACCATCAGATATTTCGCCTCTGGATTAGGGTCAACTAAATCGTAAATAGTCCTTGTGCTCACCCCCTCCCAGAGCATGTTCTGTTTTGACCACTTTGTGACGCAGTGAAAATCCGCGAGCACCTCTATTTTGGGAAGGCTCATAAACTCATCCCATGTGATTATCTTTTTCTCTTTTACTTCACCGCCTATTACAAAACGCCACTTTTCTTTATTGAATGCAGGTCTCGGACCGATGTCATACACGGGGAATTTCTGGGTCACCACCTGTCCAGGCGGAATCCTCCTCTGATGGGTAACCGTGGGGCTTATAACCCTTTTCACTCTATCTTTTTCATCCATCTTGTTTTCCCTTTAACATTTAGCCGCGAATGAACACAAATAAATGATGCAAGATGCATGATTCATGATACATGGTGTTTTTATTGTGTATCGTGAATCATGCATCCTGTCACTACAACGCCCCTCCTATGGGCATAATGACTATCTCTTCGGTTAAGGTCTCTTTTGGTTGTTTATAAATATTCACAACGGCCCTTGCAATATCCTCGGGCTTCATCATCCTTGTCCTGTCCCACTTCCCTGGGATCTCTTTCCACAGAGGCGTGTCCGTGGGTCCGGGGATTATAGCGGTAACCTTTATTCCCATCCCCCTGAGTTCCTCCCTTAGAGAATTCGTAAAGCCAAGAAGCCCGGATTTTGAGGCGCAGTACGCAGACCAGTTGGGAAATCCCGCTTTAGAGGCAATAGAGACTATGTTGAATATGTGGCTCCCCTCCCTCATGAATCCAAGAGCATATTTTGTCATAAGAAAAGCCCCGGTCAAATTCACCCTGATCGTCTGCTCCCATCTAGATAAATCAAGGCGAGAAACGGATTCCACAAAAGCGACTCCCGCATTGTTAACGAGGACGTTTATGCCACCGCTAATCCGGGAAGCCTCATTTATAAACCTTTCAACCTCCTCTTCAATCCCAATATCGCACACTATGGCTAAGGCCTCCCCCCCTCTTTCTTTTATCTCTCTTTCAACTGCCTTTATACCATCGAGTGTTCTTGCACAAATTGCAACCACCGCTCCTTCTTTAGCAAATTCAAAGGCTATTTCTCTTCCTATCCCTTTCCCCGCCCCGGTAACAACCACGACCTCTCCGTTCATCTGTGATTCCCTATAAAGCTCAGGAACTCCATTCTCGTTCTTTCATCCTCCTTAAAAGCCCCGTGCATTGCGCTTGTTATCATCCTGGCTTCCGCCTTTTTAATCCCCCTCATAGCCATACAGAGATGGTATCCCTCCGCAACAACCGCCACCCCGTCTGGTTTCAAAACCTCGTTGAGCAAATCAGCAATTTCTATTGTCATCCTCTCCTGAACCTGAAGCCTTCGGGAAAACATCTCGACGACTCTCGGAATCTTGCTGAGCCCAATTATCTTTCCATTTGGAACATAGGCCACATGGCACGTACCAAAAAACGGGAGCAGATGATGTTCACAGAGGCTGTAAAATTCTATATCCTTTACAACCACCATCTCGTCATATTTTATATCAAATATTGCGCCGTTAATTATCTCATGTGGCGATACCCCGTATCCTGCAGTCAATTCTCCATACATCCTGGAGATTCTATCCGGGGTGTCTTTAAGCCCCTGGCGCTCAGGGTTCTCTCCAATCTCAAGCAGAATCTCTCTTACCGCTTTCTCAATGCTCATTCCGTCGTCTTTCCTCCTAAAGAACTATTTAACTTTGGTCGCGAATGAACGTGAATATAAAATAATGCACGATGTATGGCATATGATTCATCTTGTATCCTGTTTATTTCATTCGTGGCAATCTGTGACTCAGCTGTTATCCTCGAAATATTCGAAGTAGTTATCCGGTGTCTCCCAAAGCTTCAGGTGAAGAAGTCTACCCTTGTCTATCTTAGGCTGGAGTTTCATCCATATATACTTTACTATGTTTTCCCCGGAAGGGGTAAATTCTCTAAAATACGGAATCTCAATGTCTAACCTCGTGTGGTCAAGCTCATCTATAATGCCCTTCATCACTTCGTCCAGATCGCTGAGATTTATTATCATTCCTGTATCTGGATGAATATCTCCCGTTATCTTAACCTCAACATAGTAGTCGTGTCCGTGCCCTTTAGGGTTGTTGCATTTCCCGAATATCCGGCGATTCTCTTCATCAGAATACTTCTTTGCATTGAGCCGGTGGGCGGCGGAAAAATGATAGGCCTTCGTTAGAGCACACACCTCTTTTCCCATCACTCCCTCCAGTAATCCACATACAAGTCGGGGGTCTCATAAAGCCTGATTCTATAGAGTCTACAGTCAGCAGTCCCTTCAAGTTTTTTCTCCAGCAGATTCCACAGAACCCGCGATATGTTCTCCGTTGTGGGAATTAAATCCTTGAAATGCGGGTTATCCTCATTTAGAAATTTGTGGTCAAAATCCTTGAGAACGTCGTTTATTATCGGCTTTAAATTGTATAGATTTATAATCATACCCGTATCCGGATCAACGCTGCCTTCAATGGTAACTTCTAGTATGTAGTTATGCCCATGACCATAGGGACTGATGCACTTGCCGAATGTGGCTCTATTTGCCTCTTCATTCCATTTTGGGTTCCAGTAGCGATGAGAGGCAGAAAACTCTACCCTTTTTGTAAGAAGGGTCTTGTATCCCATAACCCTCTCCTCAGATTCTTTCGAAATTTTAGGATTCGACCTTTTCCGTCTCTCCTCATCTCAATTTGATGCGCACTGAGCATCAAATAATACCATTTTAGATGAGTGATGTTGGATTTCAGATGCTAAATATTAACACTCAAGCATGTATCAAATCTAGTATTATTATAATAACACAGATTGACAAGTGTTACTAATCCGTTTCCTTTTTCTAAACTCTGCGGTAGTATTTAATTTGATGAAAAGTAGTTCGGAAAAGGCTATTGAAGAACTTTTAGATAATCTGGAGAAAGGGCGAAAAAAGATTTGGATCGCAAATGGCTCAGCGGAATTTCTGCTGGTTCTATTTGCTTCTCTGGGGTTAGTCTCGCTCTTCTCATACATCTACTCGAATAACGTTTATTTCTCCATACTTAAGATTCTAGCTATATTGACCTTATGCTTAGGTTTTGCAAAGTTCTTCATCCCTCCAATATTTAAGAGGGAAGAAAGGGCCAAACTCGCCTTAGAGATCGAAAAAATATCCCCCGGCCTTGGAGAAGACACCCTAAACGCACTCCTTCTTGCATCCGATCTGATCAAAACCCAGAAAGGACTGGGTGTTTCAAAATTCCTCACAGAAGCACATGTGGATGAGGTCGCCAGCAAACTCAAATCGCTGGATTTATCCCCCGTTCTGCCAAGAGAGAAAATAAAGACCCACAGAAAGTCCCTTACCACCATCCTCGTTTTATCCGTGATTATGTTGATATTTGCACCAAGAGAGTTTCAACGCTTTTTATTCAGTACCCATATCCTGCCCTCGTCAGAACCAAACTCTCTTGAGCTTGCGGATATTAAAATCGAGTACAAGTATCCGGCTTACACGAAGCTCGCATCTCGAGTGGTAAATGGAAGCACCGGAGATGTAAGAGCCATAAAAGGAAGCCGTGTGATTTTTGAAGCGACTCCACTGGAACCGTTAGCTGAAGGAGAAATTGTCATTGAAAACCATCTCCCTTCCCCCGTTGGCTGGGACGGGAGAAGAATCAAAAGCGAATTTGCAATACTCTCAGATGGTGATTTTTTCATTCAAGATAAAAAGAAGAATCTCAGATCGAGGATTTTTAAAATCACATCCGATGAAGACAAGAGCCCAAAAGTGGCAATTGAGTCCCCAGGCGGGAATATCATAGAGGTTGGGGAAAATGAAAACCTGGACATTTCATATAAAGCCCAGGATGATTTCGGGCTTACAAAACTCCTCCTTATCTGGAAGACGAAAAGGGGCAAAGAGGACAAGCCTATAGAGGGAGTAAGAGGAGAGCCAAAATCAATAGATGGCAAATTCACCTGGGATCTCGGCGGCGTCCAGTCAGAGCCGGATGAGATAATAGAGGTTAAGATAAGTGCGTATGATAACGATACAGTATCGGGTCCTAAGGTCGGAACATCAAATGTGATTAAGGTTAAGCTCAATAATCCGAGAAGAAAACACGAAAATGCTATAGCCTCGACAGAGAGACTTTTAGAAGAATTCCTGGACATTCTGGGAGACGACATAGAGCACCGCTTTAATGAGAGCAATGTCAACGTAAGCGGCATTAAAAAGGCTCAAGAAGGCATAATGACCAAGATCGAAAAGGCGACAGGCTCTTTGGATGAAATTCTGGAGAAAATGAAAAGCGATGATTTTTCAGATTATACGTATTTCTTAGGACTCTCGAACATGAGGGTAAGAATAAACGACATCCTGGGCGAGCGACGCGATTTGATCGGGTCATTTTCGGTGACGGATTTTCCCCATCTCGGCGATCTTATAAAGAGAGAAATAAGTGAGTTTGAAGATGACATTTTATTTCTAGATTTCACCCTCAGAGGAGAAAGGCTCAGAGAATCGCTCGTTTACGGAAGAGATGCCCTTGACAGATACAATGAGCTTTCAGAACTCCTCAAGAAATTTAAACAGGGTGGTAATGAAGAGACAAAAAAGGAGATCGAAAAAAAGATAGAAGAATTAAAGGGACTCATGTCTCAGCTATCTCAAAAACTGAGTTCAATAAGTAGGGACACTCGTGAAGGATTTCTAAACCCCGATTCGTTTAAGACACTGGATTTAGAGGGAAAACTAAATGAGATCATGGAACTGATTAATAAAGGAAAAATTGACGAGGCTCTGAATCTGCTCTCCGGCTTTGAAGGTAGCCTCCGAGAGATGGTTGCCTCCCTTGAAAGCGGATCACAGATGCTGAACTCTAATATGCTCGCAAAGCAGATTACGGAGCTAAATGAGCTCCTTGAGAGAATGAAGGGTTTAGAAAATAGAGAGAAATCTCTTAAAGAAAATACCCAAAACGTCAAAGACTCACTTTTAAAAAACCAGTCCGGGAGGAGGAACCCAATTGATTTTGTGGAAAGAGAAAAAAAGAAGGTCGAGAGGTTAAAAAATCTCATTATGGAATCAGAGGCTAAGATCTCCGGTAATATTGGAGCGCGTGAGTTTATAGAAGGCTCTCTTCTTACCAGGAGAATCATTGATGAATCCGATGAACTCAAGCATTTGCTTGATGCGCTTGAATTTAATGAGGCCCTGAGAGGAGCAAAGGACATTGAGGAAGGAACCATCGGCCTCAGAAATCTTAGCTATCTTGGAGTTGGCGAGGTTGCAAAAGCGAGCCGCGAGATAGAACAGTCAGCAGAGCTTGCAGGAGAGATTCGCCAGGACATCGAGCGCTTTAGAGGGACCGAAGAAAAGGAAGGAAAGACGGATGAGCTTGCCAGGAGGCAGGACGAAATCGAAAAAGAGGCATCGGAATTATCCGAGAACCTTAAAGGCTTATCTCAAGATATCCCCTCTCCAGAGATAGGAGAGAAGATAAGTGAGTCAAGAGGATTTATGCGCAGCGCATCGAGAAGCCTTAATGGAAAAGAAATATCCAAAGCAATCTCGAGTCAAGAAGAGGCTCTAAAGTCACTCGCCAAAGCAAGAGAGGAGGCAAACGAACTTCTGAACAAATACCAGATGAGTGCAAGAGGAATGGGACTCCCCGTTCCTCTCGTTTTGGGAAGAAATCAGTTTCAAGATGGAATCGGCGGAGTTGATACCAGCCATGTAAACATACCATCGGCTGAGGAGAAGGTTGGAAAGGAGTTTAAGGAGACTCTGCTGAAGGCGCTAAAAGACGGCTCCCCTGAGGGATACAGCGAGCTTAACAAGAAATACTATGAGAGAATTATAAAGTGATGCGTTTTGTTTTCCTGATTTTGTTGTTTTTCTTCTGTTCAAGTATAGGGGCGCATTGCAATACACTCCTGCACCACTCCACCGTAGAGACACAGAACCCCATATTCCTGAATTTTCCCGCGCTGATAAAGATCGCAGAAGTGCACCTTGATAAATGGCAGGTAAAGGAAGCCTCTCAAATTGCCGATAAAGCCATAGAACTCGCCAGCAATCCTAATGATAAAAGCCGTGCCCTTTACCTGAAATCCCAGGTCGAGTTTTATAAGGGCAACTATAATGAGGCGGTAAAATATGGGAAAGAAGCTTATACCCTCTACAGAGGAAAAGAGATTAGCGATTTCTTAGACTACGTATCGAAAGTCGCCAAGACAGGAGAAAAATTCAAAGAGGTAAAAACGGAACACTTCATAATAAGGTACATCCATCCAAAGGATTCCATTCTCCCCGTATACGCACAAAAAACACTTGAGAAGGCCTACTATGAAATCGGCTCGGATTTAGGAACCTATCCCAGCGATCCGGTAATTGTCGAGATATATCCCGACCCGGAGAGCTTTGCTATCGCTTCAACCCTTTCGCAAAAAGATATTGCCACTACTGGAGTCGTAGGTATATGTAAATTCAACCGCCTGATGGTTATATCGCCCAGGCTTTTGCCCCAGGGTTATATGTGGCTTGATGCCCTCGCCCATGAATACACCCATTATCTTGTATTTCTTAAAAGCGAAAACACAGTTCCCGTATGGCTCCACGAAGGAATCGCCAAGTTTGAAGAGAAAAGATGGAGAGAGAAAAAAAGGCAAGTTCTCACCCCATTCTATGAAACACTGCTCGCAAGAGCCTTAAAAGAAAATAGCCTCGTCCCTATAGAGAAGATGCATCCGTCCTTTGGAAAACTCGAAAGCGCTTACGAAGCTCAGCTTGCATTCGCGCAGGTGGGGACAATCATAGATTTTATAGTAAGGAAATGGGGCAGCGGTGCGCTTCTCAATTTGATCGAAAGCCTGAGAGAAAAAAACGATTACAGGTCTGCGATAAAACAGGTCACAAAGATGGATTTCCCCGATTTCTATAAATCATGGACAGGCGATCTAAGGAGAAGAAAGCTCATGGAAAAGATTCCCGGACTCAAGGTAAAGGAATTGAAATTCGAAGAGGATAAGGGAAAATCCAGGGACAAAGGACATGACTTGGGAGACCTGAGCAACGTTCAGGCAAGGGACTATACAACCCTAGGCGATATGCTGAAAGACAGGGGGAGACTAAAGGCCGCCGCTTATGAATACGACAAGGCTCTAAATTTTGACCCAGTTTCGCCTATTATATTAAACCGCCTTGCCTCAACACAGAGCGCACTTGGAGAATACGAAAAGGCAGAGGAGCTTCTTACCCGCTCTGTCAAATTCTATCCAGAATTCGTAGACACGTATAACAATCTCGGAGGGATTTATCTAAAGAAGGAGAACCTCAAAAGGGCAGAAGAATCATACCAGAGCGCAATATCCATAAATCCATTTGACCCGGAGCCACACATTGCATTAATCTCCATATATGAAAAGCTCGGCCTATCCGATTCGGCAGAATCCGAGAGGCGGGTTTTAGGTATTCTGGTTAAAGAGGATTAGCTATGGATAAAATAGGCAGAATGCAGGATGAATTATGTGTCACGCACCGTGCATCATTTTATTGATGAGGAATTCAAATGAGCAAATATGCATACGGAAGTGAAGAGGACATAGAAAAGGTAAAAGAAATCTCCGCGGTAAAAAGAGAAATCCTGGATGAAATCGCAAAGGTGATAGTTGGGCAGGAGAGGGTTATAGAACTCTTGCTTATTTCCCTCATGTCTTCTGGGCATTCTCTCTTTGTTGGAGTGCCTGGGCTTGCAAAAACCCTTCTTGTAAGCACCCTCTCAGATGTCCTTAACCTGAGATTCAGCAGGGTTCAATTTACACCCGATCTGATGCCATCGGACATCACCGGCTCTGAGGTCTTGGAAGAAGACAGGACAACGGGGAAGAGGTTTTTTAGATTCATACAGGGCCCCATTTTCTGCAATATCCTCCTTGCGGATGAGATAAACAGGTCATCTCCAAAAACTCAGGCCGCGCTCCTTCAAGTGATGCAGGAGAGGAAAATCACAGTCGGCGGGCAGACTTACATATTAGAGCCTCCTTTTCTCGTTTTTGCCACCCAAAACCCCATTGAGCAGGAGGGGACTTATCCCCTGCCGGAAGCCGAGCTTGACAGGTTCATGTTTCAGATTGACGTGGACTATCCATCTCTTGATGAAGAGATAGAAATTGTAAGGACTACAACGGGAGCATACAGACCAGAGCTTAGACGTGTGATTGACGTTTCAAAAATCCTTGAGTATCAGGATTTGGTCCATCGGGTTCCCGTCTCCGAGCACATCGCCGCCTATGCCGTCAAGATTGCAAGGGCTACAAGGCCAGATGACACCGCGCCTGAATTTGTAAAGAAATGGGTCTCTTGGGGCGTAGGGCCTAGAGCCTCACAGTTTTTAATCCTGGGGAGCAAGGCACGAGCCGTACTTGATGGCAGATTTACGCCGAATACGAATGACGTAAGGTTCCTTGCGTCCTCCGTACTCAAGCACAGACTCGTCCTGAATTTCCGCGCCGAATCCGAAGGAATTAAGCCGATAGACGTTATTCGCGAGATTCTGGATAAGGTTGATGCAGATGTTTAGTAGGGGCAGGTTTCAAACCTGCCTCATAAACGCCAAAATTTTTCCTTTTCATTTACGCCCGTTCATGTTAATTGGCTTCGCCCCCAACCAATTCATCTGGGATAATACAGAATTCGCTATCTGCATTATTCGTGGTTGATTAATTTCTTTAAGAGCAACCGGCTGTTCAAATTTTGATTTTAAGAGCGCCTCGACTGTCGGTTCCATTCTCGAGAGAAAAGGCTTTGGATAAACCCCCATTACAAAGAACATTAGGACGATTGGAAGAAAAACCATAATCTCTCTCAGACTGAGGTCTCGAAGGGCCTTGTTCTCAGAGCTTTCAAGAGGCCCAAACATCACGCGCTGATAAGCCCAAAGCATATATATAGCCCCCAGTATCATACCCGTAGCGCCGAGAGCCGAATAGATATAATTCCACCTAAATGCCCCAATGAGTATCAGGAACTCTCCGATGAAACCATTTAGAAGAGGAAGCCCGATTGAGGATAAAGCGGCGAGCATAAAAAATATGGCAAAAACGGGCATTACTTTTGATATTCCCCCAAACTCGGCGATGAGCTTTGTATGACGCCTTTCATAAATCATCCCCACTATAATGAAGAGTGCGCCTGTGGAAAGCCCGTGGTTTAGCATCTGGTAGATTCCGCCCTCTACCCCTTGGACATTGAGAACCAAAATCCCAAGCATCACAAGCCCCAGATGGCTCACGCTCGAATACGCAACGAGCTTTTTGAGGTCATTCTGGGCAAATGCGACCATTGCTCCATATATTATGCCTATGATCGCAATCACGGATATTACAGGAAGGAAATCCATAGTCGCCTGGGGGAAGAGTGGAAGCGAGAATCGGAGAAAGCCGTAGGTCCCCATCTTAAGGAGAATCGCCGCAAGGATTACGCTCCCCGCGGTCGGCGCTTCAACGTGGGCGTCGGGAAGCCACGTGTGGAGCGGAAACATGGGGATTTTTATAGCAAATGCGAGTGAGAACGCGAGGAACACCAGTCCCTGGGGACTCGTTATTCCGAAATAGGGAATGTTCAACTTATAGAAGTCGAGCACATTCATAGATGGGGTTCCGAACTGGTCAATGTGCGCAAAGTAGAGGTAGAGAATTGCGACAAGCATAAGCGCGCTTCCTAGCGCGGTGTATATGAAAAACTTTATAGCGGCGTAAATCCTCCGCTCCGCCCCCCAGATTCCGATTATGAAATACATAGGAATTAACACTGCTTCCCAGAACACAAAGAAAAGAACCATATCGAGCGCAGTAAACGTTCCGATGAGCGCCGTCTCAATTGTGAGAATGACAATCAGAAACTCCCTCATACCCTTATGGATTGAATGCCAGGAGCTGAGAATAGTAATGGGCATGATAAATGTCGTAAGGAGGACGAGAAACAGGCTTATGCCGTCTATTCCCAGGTGATAACTTATACCAAGGCTCTGTATCCATGGATGCTCTACCTCAAACTGCATCCCCGCAAACCCGATCTTAAAATTGGTATAGAGGGGAATTGAGATGAGAAATTCGATGATGCTTACAATAAGCGCCCCGATTTTCATATGCTCTTCCGATTCCCTATAGAGAAGAGACAGGGCAAGAACTAAAGGGATTCCAATGAGAGGAAAGAATGTGATGAACGTAAGGTTTCCACCAAGCAATGATCCCACCTTTTTCAGAACCCTCCATACGGGAAATTATTAAGAAAAGTTGTGGTAAATATACAATAGAGCTATCGGGTTCTCAAGAAAGTGAGGTGCGCCTGAAGCTGCAAAATAAGAAATTTTGTTTTGTGTTAAACGGTGTGATATGGTCTTCGGTTATGCAACGTATTTTTTCAAGACCCCCATTCAGTTGTTCCATTAAGGTCTCTTCGCTGTATTGCCTAACGTCAAGCCCGCTGCACCTTTTAGGCCCCTTGGTTGAAAATGTGCCTATGATAACGTAGCCGCCCGGCTTTACAGATTTCCTCATGGCTGATAAATATTTTTTAATTTCGGTGTCCTTGGTTAAAAAATGAAATGTCGCGCGGTCGTGCCACAGGTCATAAGTGGTGTCAGGCGAAAATTCCGTTATATCGCTTGGTATCCATGTCACTCTATTTGCCCTGCCCCCCAGCCTTTTCTTCGCCCTTTCCAGGGCTTTGGATGATATGTCAAGAACTGTAATATTCTCAAACCCTTCGGCTAATAGAAAATCAACTAACTTACTGTCTCCCCCTCCAATGTCAATAATGCGGGCGGATTTCGGAAGGTTGAAACTATGTATGAACTCCAACGAGGTCTTAGGAAATTTCTGTGTCCAACTAACCTCATTCGGTTGCTTTGTCTCGTATATCTTTTCCCAATGGTCTTTACGCGTGGTTTCCATTCAAAGCTATATTTTATCTGATTCTTTTATACGGAGTCCGTTACTATTTGTCGGACTCTGCCGCTTTACGTAAAACTAAAAATACTTCCTTTAACGGCTGGCTCACCGAGCTGTCCGGTTCTGCAAGAACAAGGCTTTGATAAATGTCCAAAAAGTTTGTTCTATGACGATGGAAGAAATGAAGGAAGTGCCTCACAAAACCGATACAGCCCAAGATGGCGATTTCAACTCCTGCCTTGTCGTAGATACTTTTCGCATACTCATTGACCTCATCTTCGATGGCATCGGTAGTGATAAAAATATAGTTATCAACTCGATAAGAAAGAGTAGAAATTTTCTTTAATGCATTTTCAATGTCTATGACTGTTACCTTTTTATCTTTCATCTCATAACATGTAATAATTCTGTCATCATTGATTAAAGTAACTTCCACATCTCCAATCGAGCCCGTTTGGCTATCCGCTGCGGTGTGGGATTTTAATGGAAGAGCTGTTTCACCTATCCGATCTTTAACGGCTAGGTATGCGGCTGTAACCATCAATACGGGGAGTCGGCTTGAATTCTTACTGCTTAGATGTTGTTGAAGAAGTTTGACGATCTGTTCGGAAGATAAAGAAGGAACATCATCAGAATGCTTCAACTCTCGGATAAGTTGTTGCATTCGAGAATTATTTTCGGTTTTGATTATTACCAGAAAACGAATAATTTCTTTTAGAAGTTCATCCGGCCTGAGTTTACCTCGCTGAACCAAGTCAAGCAGTTCGAGAGTGTTAGTATAAACTTGCCGGGGCTTGCCAACCAGAACCAAATCGGTTGTTAAGGTGCGATCGATATTTCTAAAAGCTGGGGTGAGAAAGGCGGTGGTGGAGTTACAAGGCAATTTGTGTTTAATGACGAAGCTCTCGATATATTGTTCATCATACGCTCTGCCAGAGTAAGTGCCTCTGCCTCCAATTTCAGTGTAGGGCTTTCTAACATCTACTTTAGGGTTATCTAACTTCGCTAAAAGGCAAGACATCAAAAAGCGAATAGGAGCTTTATTAGTAATACATCTACAAATGAATTCTACCTTTGATTGAATTTTTTCGTCCTTAAT
>Ga0070739_10001165_pt1 | contig 41683 bp, 37 predicted proteins | sample Coa_R1_7_FD_66445 | JGI IMG/M metagenome (GOLD analysis project Ga0070739, IMG submission 66445) | Surface soil microbial communities from Centralia Pennsylvania, which are recovering from an underground coalmine fire - Coalmine... | ecosystem: Environmental > Terrestrial > Soil > Unclassified ...
CCGCCGCAGTCAGAACGCCGCGCGTCACGGCGGCGTGCAGGACTGCCTCGGGGTTTGCCTGAAGGCCGGGTGCGGGAATCGCCGGCGGGGTGACCAGGAGGTCGAGTGCCAGGGGCCGGTCGCCACGGCCGCGGTCGAGACCAAGCGCCCGATAGGCAGCGTCGTGCGCCCGCCAACACAGCGTGGCGGCGACGCCACGCCGGCCATCGAAGCGGCGCTCGTGCGCCACCAAGAGGAGGCCGGCGAGCAGCTCGGCCTCGGCCTCGGCGCCGTCCGCACCGGCGAAGACCAGGCGCTGACGCATCCGGTGCAGGCCAGGGGAAAGCACCCACGTCAGGCCGAGCGTCCATCCCTCATCACCCGACCTCGCACGGTCGGCCACCCAGGCGACCGCGCGGTCGCGCGTGGCGTATGACGTCGTCGGCGCGAGCAGGAGCGGACGCAGCTCGCTGAGGGCGACGAGCCCCTGGGGCAAGTCCCATCCCAGCTCCCGACCGTCGACGGTCGGCTCCCTCCCTTCGTCGTGCAGCTGACGTACCGTCGCGTCGAGCTGGTCGAGGATGCCCTGCTGGGGCAGCGCGGTCATGGTCGTCCTCCGGTGATGGATCACGGGAGGCCATGCCAACAGCGGCCGTCGACACGACATGGACGTCTATTCCGCGTCCACGTCTTCGTCGGCCAGTGGGCGCGACGACGCGCCCCCCTGTCGATGACGTGTCTACGCTCTGCTCGCCGTCAGCGGCCGCGGGCTAGCAGCCGATGGCGCCAACGAGAACCTGCTCTCAGCACTGGCCCTAGCCGTCGAGCCAGGTCACCCCGGACGACGGCTGTTCTTCGGGGCACGCATCGTCCGCTCCCGAGCCACCCGCCACGGCTTCTTCTACTGACATGTGGTGTCGACACCCCGCATCCTCCCGCCCGCGCTGCCACCACGCGTCGTGTACACGCGGTCGACGGGCCTCTGCGGCCGGCTTCTGTCTACGCCGTGTCTACGACCGTTGGTGGACTTCGCCCCGTGGACACCACCCCTCGTCGGTCGCGGGCGGCCCTCGCCACGCCGGGACGCCTCTGCTGGGGACACTTGCCCCGGGGGTCCAGCCCCGCTAACATCAAATGCGCCACTCGGCGTGTACCCGCCGGTATCACCGGGCGTGCACCATCCAGGGAAGGTAAGACCGTCCGCCTCGGCTTCTCGCCGAAGCCTGTGTCGGACGCGATCCGATCGGAGGGGCTGGTCCCATGACCACGGGAAACGGCGGCGGAAGCCTCCGCGGCGTGGTGCTCGAAGACCTGCCTCCGGCCACGGGCCAGCCCATCGGTCTTGATGCTCCTCGACCGGTCCGGGCCAAGCCGGTGCGTCGTCGGCGCTCCGTGCCCTGGATCGTCCTCGGCGCCACCCTCGCCGCCCTCTGCGGCCTCGGCGTGGGCGTCATCGTCAGCGACGTTGGCGACCAGCGCCAGGTTCTTGTCGCGTCTCACGCCGTTCCAGCGGGCCACGTCTTCAACGCGGGCGACTTTCGCTTTGCCTCGATCTCCGAGAGCGGCGTCGACGTCCTGAACGCGACCGACGAGGGGACCGTCATCGGGCGGACTGCGGCAGTCGCTATCGCGTCGGGTGCTCCTCTCGTTGCGGGGGATATCGGCGCTCCCGATGTCGCTGCGGGAACTGTCATCGTCGCCGTCCTCTGTAAGCCGGGACAGTTCCCGCCGAGCCTCGCCGCCGGGCAGCACGTTCAGGTCTTCGCGCCCGGCTCAGCGGCAACTGGTGGGCCGGCCGGGGCCGCCCAGCCGGAGCCTGCCACCGCGGTGGTCGTCGCCGTCGATGCCCCGTCCGACGCCATCACCGGCACCGTGGTCACCCTGCAGGTGGATCAGGCCGACGCTGCGTCGGTCGCCCAGGCCGGAGCCGATGGCCATGTCAGCCTCGTCGTCGTCGGAGCGGGGGGCTGAGCGATGCTCGTGGTCCTCGCCTCGTTGCAGTCGTGCGGGGTGACGACTGCCAGCCTCGCCCTCGCGGCGGTCTGGCCGAGCGCGCGGCCCCCCGCTGTCCTCGTCGAACTCGATCCCGCCGGCGGTGAGTTGGTCTCGCGCTTCAGCCTCGCTCTCGAACCCAGCACCCTTACGCTTGCGGCCGACCTGCAGCGAGGAGCCGGTGACCGCAACCGGGCTACCGTTCTTCCCCACGCGCAGCAGCTTCCCGGCGGCAGCCTTGTCATCCCAGCCCCCATCGATGGGGCCGAGGCTGAAGGCGCGCTCGACGTCCTCGCCCGCGCCCTACCCGCCATCACCGGTATCGATCTCATCGCCGACTGCGGCCGCATGGACCATCGCCGCCCGGAGGGGATCGCGCGTCTGGCCGCCGCGGCGGACGTGGTCGTGCTGGTCACTCCTCCCGCGCTCCCGCAACTCCTCCGCCTCCAGGTCCGACTGGCGGAGCTGCGCTCGTCATGCCGCCCGGTCCTTCTCCTCTGCGGGGAGGGCCCCTTCCCCGCCGACCAGGTCGCCGAGACACTCGACGTCCCGGTCGTGGGACACCTGCCCCGTGATGTCGCCGCCGCGGCGATGTTCCGTGGCCAGCCCTCGCTATGGTGTCGGCCGCGCCGCCTTCCCCTGTTGCGGGCGGCATCGCCCGTCGCCGCGGCGCTGTGTGACTTGCAGCGGTCGCCGGATGTCGATGCCGCCCCCGTTCTGGCGGAGGTGTCTGGATGAACCGCCCCGACCTTGCTGCCGAGGTGGCCGCGGCCGAGCGGGCCGTCGAAGAGGTTCTGCGCGACCGCGCCGGCCGTCAGCCACAGCCAGGAGGCGAGACGGCTGAGCGAGAGGAGGCGGAGCGCCAGGTCGCCGAGCACGCCCTTGACGACTGGCTGCGTCGCGTCGCCGCACGCCGCCTTCGTGACGGCGCGCCGCCGCTGTCGGCCGACGACGAGAGCGATCTGCGCCGCGCCGTCCTCGCCCGGCTCTTTGGCCTTGGTGAGCTGCAGGAGCTACTCGACGATGACACCGTCGAGAGCATCCATGTCAACGGCGCCGGTGACGTGTTCATCCGTGACGTCGACAACCGCATCCGTCGGGTCACCGGCCTTCTCGACGGCGACGACGACCACCTCGTGGCTTTCGTCCAGCGTCTCGCCGCCCACGAGGGGCTGGGGGAGCGGCGCTGGGACGTCGGTGCTCCTGCCCTCAATCTCACCCTGCGCGACGGGAGCCGCCTGCACGGCCTCATGGCGGTCACGCGACGGCCGTGCGTGACCCTGCGCCGTCACCGACTCCTCGACGTCGACCTCGACGACCTCGTCCGTATGGGCACTGTGCCGCGCGCCGTTGCCGAGCTCCTGACCGCCGCGATCCGATGCGGCGAGAGCACCGTCATCGCGGGCGGCCCCGGGGCCGGCAAGTCAACGACCCTCCGCGGCCTGGCATCGGTCATCCCGCCATCGCAGCGCATCGTCACCATCGAGGACACTCTGGAGCTCCACCTCGACCGCGACACCGAGCGGCATCCCAACTGTGTCGCCATCGAGACAAGGCCGCCCAACATCGAGGGTCGCGGCGAGCTGTCGGTCGTCGCGGCGCTCCGCGAGGCGCTGCGTATGGACCCCGACGTGCTCATCGTCGGCGAAGTCCGCATCGAGGAAACCGTGCCGATGCTGCTTGCGCTGGCCGCGGGCAACGTCGCCGGCTCGCTAAGCACTGTGCATGCCTTCTCGACAGGCGAAGCGCTGCAGCAGCTTCAGACCTACGCGATGGTGGGTCCCGAGCGCATGCCGGGTGAGAGCAGCGCCCGCCTCATCGGCTCCGCCCTCGACTGGGTCGTCCACGTGGAGCGCCGCGTCGGGACGGACGGCAGGATCCGTCGCGTCCTCACGTCGGTCCGGGAGGTCTGCGGAAGCCAGGGCATCCAGGTGGTGAGCAACGAGGTGTTCCGGCACGACCGCAACGGCCACGCCGAGGCCTTCGCCGGCGTCACCGACGAGACCCGGGCGCGGTTGGCCCAGGTCGGCTACGACATCGCCGATCTGGCAGTGACCGGGAGGTTCGTGGGATGAGTGTCGCCGCCGCACTGCTCGGCTTCGGCTTCGTCGCCGGGCTCATGCTCATGGTCGCCGGACTGCGGGGCCGCCTCGTGAGCGAGCCGGCCCGCCATCGCTCATGGCACCTCGGCGACGCTGTCGGCGCCGGCCTCGTCGCCTGCCTTGTCGGCGTCGTCGTTGCAGCAGTCACCGGATGGCCGGTCGCCGGCCTCGCCGCGGCCGTTGGGGTTGTCGCCCTGCGGCGTGCGTTCCGCGCCGACACGCGGCCGCCCCAGCTGCAGATGGTGGATGCGCTCGCCACCTGGCCGGAGATGCTGCGCGACAGCCTGCTCGCTGGTGGGCATGGACTGCAGACCGTCATCCGCGCGACGGCGCCCGCGGCGCCGGCCGCCCTGCGCTCCGACGTTCTGCAACTTGCCGAAGACTGCCGGGCGATGTCCCTCCACCAGGCGCTGGACGCGTTCGCCGACCGCGTGGCACACCCCCTCTGCGACAAGATCGTGCTCGGGCTCAAGGTCCAGGGAGGTGAGGGCGTGGCCGCCGTGCTGACCTCCATCGCCACCACCGCGCGCCGCGAGGCCGACCTCTACCGTCGCATGGACGCCGGGCGCAGCACCGAGGTGCTCGCCGCCAAGTGCATTGTCGCCATCACCCTGGGCGTCGCGGCCCTGCTGATGCTCGGGAGCCGTGCCTTCCTTGCCTTCTACGACACAGCGCTCGGACAGGTTGCGCTCGCGGTGGTCATCGCCGTCATTGCGGCCGGCGTCTCGTGGGTCATGCGCGCGGCGCGCCGCCAGCCGCCGCCGCGCGTGCTCATCGGGGGGCGTACCCGATGAACGGGATTGCGATCCTGCTCGGCTGTGGTATCGGCGTGGGACTGACCCTCATGCTCCGCGGGCTATGGCCTCCGCGGTTGTCACTCGCGGACGCCATGGCCCCGTTCGCGCCCGGCAGGGCGCTTCCCCCGATCACCGCCCTACGCGGCGCGGACCCCGGCCCGGCGGACCCCCTCCTCGAGCGCCTGTACGTGTGGATGACCGCGGCACTGCAGCGCGCGATGCCATCCGCCGTCCCGCGCTTCGTGCCCGTCGAGCGCCACGCCGACATCCGGGTCGCCGGCGTGACACCCGCGCGCCACCTCGCCGAGAAGGTCACCGCGGCGCTCGCCGCGGGCCTCATCGTCGGCGCAAGCGCGTCGGGCGCCGTGTTGATCGCCGGCTTCTCGCTTGCTGCGCCTCTCTGGGTATCGGGCGCCGCCGCCCTCATCGGCTTCGTCGCCCCCGACCTCGCCATCCGAGAGCGGGTGCGCCATCGGCGCGACGAGATGGAGGAGGTGGTCGCCGCGTTTGTCTACGCCGCGAGCCTCAGCCTGTCGGCGGGCAACGGTGTGCAGACCGCCCTGCGCCATGGCCTTGCCTACGGCCACGGGTGGGCGTGGGACCAGCTGCGGCGTGCCGTCGCGCAGGCGCAGTACGGGCCCGAGACGCCGTGGCGGGCACTCGGGCGGCTCGGCGACGAGCTCGCCGTCGGCGAACTCCAAGAGCTGTCGTCACGCGCACAGCTCGCCGAGAACGACGGTGCGCGTATCCAGGCATCGCTCATCGCCTTCGCCGACACGCTCCAGTCGCGCCGCCTTGCCACCGTCGAGCGCCGTGAGCGCCGCAACACCCTGGCCATCTCGGCCGCCTGCTGCCTGATCGCGATCGGCTTCGCACTCTTTCTGACCTTCGCCGCCTTCGGCGGCATCCTGATGAGCTGACACCGAGGGAATCACAGTGCTCACGCAGATCCGGATATGCACCGCGGCGCTGATAGGCGCTGTGTCGCCCGCCACCCGCGAAACGCGGCGCGCTCGTCGCCACGGTGAGAGGGGTCTGGAGGTCGTACAGGTGGTCATCCTTGCAGCAGCCTTCGCGGCTCTGGCCATCCTCGCCGCAGCCATTATCAAGGTCAAGGTGCTCGACACCGCCAACAACATCCAGACGCAGTGACCTCATCATGTGTAGGAGGACGCGACCGCGGCCGTGGGGGAGTGCTGCTCTCCAGATCGCCCTGGTCATGCCCGTCGTCCTCCTGCTCATCACCGCCACGGTGCAGATTGCCACGCTGCAGACGGACCGCAACGTGATGGAGTCGGCTGCCGCGCGTGGAGTCGAAATCGCTCGAGTGCAAGGCGGCACCGACGAAGGTGGATCGGCCGCCGTGCGACAGGCGCTGGCGCAGTTCCACAGCCTTCATGATGTCCGGATCGCCGTGACCCGCCTCGCCGGCAACGTCCAGGTCGACATCACCGCGACGGCGCTATCTATTCTCCCGGGTCTCGAAATCCCGATGCACGCGTCGGCCAGCGGCCCGCAGGAGCCAGCGGCATGAGCGGTCGGAACCCCACGCGCGGATTCGCCGCGCTGGAGTTGGCTTTGCTCACACCGGTCGTACTGCTCCTCATCGAACTCATCGTCGCCGGCGGCCGCATCACCCAGGCGCAGTCCGTCGTGGACGAGGCGGCGCACAGTGGTGCGCGCGCGGCCTCCCAGGCACTCACCGTCGCGACCGCGCGGAGTGCCGCGATCTCCGTTGCACTACATTCCCTCGCGTCGTCGAGCGCCACCTGCACGAATCCGACGGTGAGCGTGGACCTCGGCAACTTCCGTGCCGGCGGGAGCGTCGCAGTCAACGTTACCTGCGATGCGTCGTTGCGTGACATCACGCTCCTGCCGCTCCCCGGTTTCCACCGCGAGACCGCGCGCGTACAATCTCCGATAGATCTGTACGGTGGAGGGTGATTGCAGTGCATCGTCGATGTGTCCCCCTTCTCGCTTTGGCCTCCTCAGCAACGCTGACCGCGTGCGGCCACGGTCCTGCCACGCCATCAGCGACGCCCATGGCGACAGCCAAGCCCTCGGCGAACTCCGCAGCCGGTGGGGCTCAGACGGCGCTCGTTCTGCACGCCTTCGAGGCATCTCTGGTTGCATTCGACGTCGCAGTGCGAGAGATGAACCCCGACGATCCAGAGATCCCCGCCACCGCAACGGGCGACCAGGTGGTCCACGAGTTGACGACGCTCAACTCGTGGAAGATCCAGGGCATCACAGCGAAGGGAGACCTCCCACACGTCATCGACTCGCATGTGGTCTCAACGACAATGACGACCGCACAGGTCAAGGGGTGCGTCTACGACCCTGGCGTCCTGATCTACAAGACCACGGGAAAGGACGTCCCCACGAATACGGCCGGGCAGTTCTACATAGACGTAGACGCTTCGCTGACCCTTGCGGGAGGAGCGTGGAAAATCGCCAAGTCAGAAACTCAGTCGGAGGTCACGGCATGTCTCCCCGGCTATTGACGGTCAGCCCGCTGATCGGAATCACAATGCTGGTGCTTCTGCCTGGCGCGGCCGCGGCCGAGATTGGGCAAGGCTTTGGAACGACAGGCGCGAGCACATCGGGAAGCACCGTGACTGTCGGCGCGGCCACCACCGGCAGCGAGGCTGGACAGGGAACCGGGAACGCGATCACGGCCAGCGCTCCTGTCTGCACTTGGACCGCATTCTCGCCGGATCAGCAGCAGATCTACAACGCCAACGCGAACAGCGGTGAGCTGCTGCAGGTCACCGATCAGAGCAACCTGCCTCCGGCGGGCGTGTTCCCGCCGCCGCCCGGCGTATGGGGCATGGTGAGTTGCCCGCCTCTGCCGCCCTACCTGACCTGGGTTCCCACCGGCGCCGCGCCACCCTCTCAACCGAGTCCGAATGAGGTGGCCCGGTCGGCATTAGCGCATCTCCATCTCGGCGCGCCCCAGGTCGGCATGGCACCACCCGCAGACAAGCTCGTCGTGAACCTGCAAACGTACCTGTGGATCGATGCGTCTATGTGGCGCTCCATGTCAGCCACCGCATCGGTAGGCGGCGTGTCGGCCACGGTCGTTGCGTGGCCGAGCCGTGTTGTCTGGACGATGGGTGACGGGAACTCTGTGACGTGTAACGGGCCGGGCGAACCCTACGATGCCAGCGCGAATCAGCCCGCGTCCGGCTGCACGTACACGTACGACTCGCCGTCCGGCAACCAGCCCGAGGGGCGTTACGTTGTCACCGCGCAGATGTACTGGCGCGTCACGTGGACGTCCTCTGGTGTCGCCGGCGGCGGCGATCTCGGTGATGTCGCGGGAGAGCAGACCACCACGTCAGTCGAGGTCGATGTCATCAGAGCGGTGAACCGATGACTCGCTCTTTCGGCGTCGACACCATGTGGACGGCCGCTGCGGTTCTTCTCGTCGAGCTGATGCGCATGGTCGCCGCGACAGTTCCTCGGGCACGCCATGCGCTCCTCTGGCTCCGGTGGTGCTCGAGCCTCCTGCTCGCGACGGTCGTCCTCGGTCTCGCTATCCTCCTCCTCGACGCCACCGACGCACCCCGTATCCTTCATGTCGCCGTCGCCGTGGCCGCTGTCGGCGTCGATGTCGCGGCGCTGCCTTGCCTCGTTCTCGGTGTGGCATACCTCGTGTCGAGCGGGCGTCCGCCAGGATCGCACCGTCGCCGCCAGCAGCGGTCCCTCTCGCGAGTGACCGGGTAGCTGAGCCGCCCCATGCACCGCGCAGTCAATCGTCGCATGCGCCGTCAGGACGGCCAGATCACCGTCCTGATCGTGGGATTGTTCGCTGCGCTGTTCCTGGTCGCCGGACTGGCCGTCGACGGCGGGCGGACCGCTGCTGCCAAGGTGCGTGCCATCGGCGACGCGCAAGAGGCGGCGCGCACAGGAGCGCAGGCGCTCTCCCGCCCGTCACTCTACGGCGGCGGGAGTGTGCTCGACCCGGCACAGGCCCAGCTGGCCGTGCGGTCCTACCTCGCGGCCGCGGGCGACACTGGTACGGTCACGGTCTCGGGAAGTAGCGTCTCGGTCACCGTCCGCATCGTCGAGCCGATGACGGTGCTCCGCGCTGCGGGGGTCGACAGCCTCACGGTAACGGGAACGGGGACTGCCCAGGCGGAGCGCGCCGCCCGATGAGACGCGCAGACGGGTTGCGACGGGCGCTGGCTGCGGCTGCTGCGCTGTTGCTCCTTGTCGCGGGAGAAGCCGGTATTCCCCTTGCATTACTCCGCTTGGTCGGCTGGCCATTCCCTCACTCCTGGCCCGGCTGGCAGCGCGCCTGGGAGCAGTTACAGACCAACGGTATTTCCAACGCTATCCTGTTCGATGTCCTCGCACTAGTCGTCTGGATCGGCTGGGCGTATCTCACCATCGCCCTTGTCACCGAGATCGTGGCGGAGGTGCGTGGGCTCCCGGTTGCTACCCGCCGGTCCCTCGGACCCTTGCAGCCCGTGGTCGGCGCGCTGGTGGCCACCATCGTCATTGCGCTCACGGTGGGCTGGGCCCGCTCGGGCACCAGCGCCGCACGACCCCTCACGCCGCTCGCCGCCCCGCTAACCACGGCGCCCTCGCCAGCAGGGGAAAACCCGTCGCCAGGGCTCCCTGTCACCATCGCGGCGACAGCACCGAATCACCCAGGCGCGCTCACATCCAGCGCCGAGTCCTCGTATACGGTCCGCCGCGGGGACTCCCTCTGGCGGATTGCCGGCCAACGCCTCCAGGACGTCCTCCGCTGGCCGCAGATCTGGCAGCGCAACCGCGGCCGCCAGGAACCGGGCGGTCGCGTCTTCTCCGATGCCAACCTCATTCTCCCCGGCTGGCAGCTCGACCTTCCCGCGACCGCCGCCGCCGCGAACCCACTGCCGTCATCCAACCCGCCGCCCGTGGGGGCAGGGGAGGGCGACGGCAACTCCTCGAGTGGGCCCTCCGTGGGCCCACCGGCGATAGCCTCGTCCGCGGCCCCGACCGCAGTCGCTGTCCCGACCGAAGACGGGCGACCGAGCCCCGGCGGTCCGGCAAGCACACCCGCGCCGGGTCTGTCGCACTCCGCGCCGAGCGGCCCGCCTGCCCCCCAGCCGCCCCTACGCGATAGCAATGGCTCGGAGCCGTCCGGGCGTGGCCCAATCTCGTTGCCCATGGGTGGTGCGCTCACGACGACCCTCGCCGGCGCGGTGCTCGCTGCGCTCGCCGCTGCCCGTCTTCATCAACGGCGTCGGCGACCACTCGGTTCGCAGCCCGACGGCGTCGCGGATGGCGTTGCCGCCCTCCCGACCATCGCCTCGCTCCGTCGGAAGCTACCTAGCGCAGCTCCCGATGACGCCAACACCTCGGGGTCCGTCGCGGACATCCAGGTGGGTAGCACAGAGGCGTCCTTGAATGACGTCCGGTCTCGGGAAGCGCACGTGACAATTCCGGCCGGCATCGACGCTCACGGTCGCGATGTCGCCATTGACCTTCTCGATCTAGCCGGTGTGGCGTTGGACGGACCGGGCGCCGACGACGCGGTCCGCGCCATCGTCGTCGGACTGCTGGCTCAGCATGACACCGCGCACGCGGAGCTTCTGCTCATCGGATCATCGGCGGCGCTGATCCATGGATTGCCGGACGCCCCCGGTGTGACCGCGGCAGCTCTAGGCCCCGCCCTGACCACTCTTGAGGAGCAGGTTCTGCGCCGCAGTCGCATTCTTGCGCAGCGCAACGCGCCAAGCTATCGAGAACTGATTGATGGCGACGATCCTCCGCAGGCGCTTCTCGTCGTAGCAAGAACAGAAGAGGCCGGTGCGCACGTCCAGGCGCTGGCCGCCATTGGTGAGCGACTCGGCATCAGTGTCGTCGCCGTAGGCGAGCTTGAGGGGCTTCGACCACTACACGTGCAACCGGACGGAACGTTGAACCCTGCGCTTGGAGAGGCAGCTCGACTGTCCGTCCTCCCCACGGCGGCAGCTGCAGACCTGCTTGCGGCTGTGGTCGCCGGTCGAGGCGGGATCCCGGTGGCCGCCGCCGGACCGTCCTCCTCGCCAACCCAGCTCGGCATCCTCGATGTTCCCCTCCACGCCACACACGGCGGGACCAACCATCGCCCCGTGGAGATACGGCTCTTCGGAGGGGTCCGAGTCCTCGTCAATGGGCGCGAGGTAACCACGGGGCTGCGGCGCACCAGCCGGATGCTCCTTGCACTTCTCGCCGTTCGGCCGCAAGGGGTGACGATGGACGAGGCCCTCGATCTGCTCTGGCATGAGGAAGGGAGGCCCGACGCTGGACGCACGGACTTCCATGCGGCAGTCAACACGGCGCGTGGGCGAATTCGCGACCTCCTCGGTACTCAGCACCCCATGGTCATTAGCTACGTCGCCGATCACTACCGGCTCGACACCGATGTCGTCGACGTCGATCTATGGAGTTTCGGAGCCGATCTGCAACGGGCAGCGCTGGCCTCGGACGACACGACCCGACGCGACTGTTTGGAGCACGCATGCGCCATCGTCGCGGGCGAACCGCTCGCTGGCCTTCGGGGACATTGGGCGGAGCCGGTTCGCGAGGAGCTACGCCGGCGAGCGGTGGACGCGCTGGTTCGACTCGCCGAGCTGCGCGAGGGCGCCGGTCAGATCGACGCCGCGATCGAGGCGCTCCAAGCCGCGTGTGCCGCTGATCCATACGAGGAGGCGCTCGCCCGCCGACTCATCCGCCTGCAACTGGCCCACGGCCGAAGGGAAGCGGCGGAGCGGAGCTACCGTGTCTTGGCGGTCCGCCTGGCCGAGCTCGATACCGAACCTGACGACGAGACCGAGGACCTCCTTGCCGGGGCACAGCACGATGAGGTCGTCAACATGGCCGCACGCAGGACGGGAACGAACCACGCCGCCACTTCGCGCGTCGCTATCGTCGACAACGACTGCTGATAGGTACCGCACGCCCTCGAATCCGCTGCTTGACAGCGTGGCGCCTTACGCCGCGTGTCGCGCCTTGAGCAGTGGCTGACCGGAGGTAGCAGGCGCAGCGCCAGGCGTGCGAGGCATTGATCACCAGCGGCTGCCGATCGGGAAGGAACTGCAGCGGCCGCAGGAACGGAACGGCCGGAGTCTAGCCGGGGCGCAGAGGTTACCAGGGCGAGTGCCGGCGTAGGGCGGGCAGCGCAACCGACCCAACCTCTGTAGCTAGCCGATCATGACCTAGCCTAGCCATTCGGCGAGTGCCATGTACAGCAGGGAAGTCCAACGATTGGGGCCCCACGTTCGCGCCTGGGCTTCGCTCCGAACCCGCGCGCTAGCCGCGCTTGCGTCAGCCGACAGCCCATTCAGTTGACACTCTACGAGGAAAGCTGCAATCTCGGGTACCGCGGCCTTTGCAAGCCGCTCTCCTAATTCCAGACGCTCGAAATGGAATTCACACTCGCCCAGGACGCCGAGTCCACCGAGGACGGTGCGATCGAGCGCAAAGTGGGCCCGCGGAAGTTCCGAGGAGTCATCGATCGTGCACGAGAGCAGTCGACGATCGAGCGGATCAAATGCGGGGTGTAAGAAGCGATTCCCGACGTGAGGGACGGCTGCGCGCTTGAGCAGGTTGCAACTCCCGCACACAAAGATGAGGTTGACCGCGGTTACTGAGAACTCTGGATACGCCTCCTGCGGGAGGTAATGGTCAAACGCCTCCATGGGGTCGAGGCCACAGTAGGGGCAGTCGTTCACGCCCGAAGCCATGGCCTCGTCAATCAGAAGCGCCTTCAGCCGAGACAGCGGCGCCGTGGCGACACTCCATAGGCTGTGCAGATCGTCATACAAGCAGGGGTCGCATGCCTCCCCGCTGCACGCGTGTGCCAAGGTGGATTGCGGTAGCGCGAACGGCCCAAAGAGCTCAAGGTCGTGGATGCGCTCCGTAACGATAGGGTCGGCGGCCAACAACCGACCTCGGCGTGGCTCCCTCTTTGCGTCTACGACCGCACGGTGATGGTCAACCGAATCGAGCCTCGAAACGGAGATCTGTCTCATGCCCCCTCTCGAGAACGCAAATAGAGCTGGGCGTTGAGCCCCAGTTGCCCTCCAAAGAGACGCATGACTTTGTCTGGACTGCCGTGAGCTTCGATAAGCCGATCCAGGATCTCTTGGTAGCTGCGGTCCCCTGCGCGATCCTCAAAGACCTCGCGCACGATTTCGGTCAGGTTCGCGCCGAAGGTCTCAACAGCGGGTCGCAAAATGACGGGATGCGCGCCGAGTCGTCGCAGGACGAAAACCGAGGAGGACGCGACTTGCTGCACGACAATCGGCGAATGCGTGGCGACTATCGCGAAGGCATCGCGCTCCGCAAGCAGGTCCTCCATCCAAGCGAGCAAGCTGCTGAGCAGTTGCGGGTGTAGGTGGATCTCCGGCTCGTCCATCATGACGAGTACTCGGCTACTCATATTGCGGATGAGCTCGCTAGCGATACTCAAGACGATTCGCTGGCCGGCACTGAGGTAGCTGTAGGGGAGGGCGCCGGAGGCTGCCATTTCGTCGAGGTCAAAGTCGGCGTCCAGCGTTGGTTGTAGAGGCTCGAGCGCCCTGAGCCTGTCCGCGGGGGTTGGGAGTGCGAGGAATCGCTGGGCGACCTCAGTCTCAGCAATTTCCGCACGCGTCGTCACTTCGCCGCGGAGGCTCTTGAGTCCGCAGTAGACGTACTTGAACCGGCCCGACGTATGCTCGGTTGGGACGATGAAGTCGTCGAAGGCACTGAACGACACCGCTAGTACGCCGTAGATCGACGGCCGAGGCTGGACGGTGTTTCGCTCATCCGTCGTGGGTGACTCCGCGTCGGGGTCTTCTGCAAAGACGCGGCTGAGCAGACGTGCCAGTAGTGCCATGGACTGGGTCTTGCCTGTCCCGTTGAGCCCCACTAGAACACTGACGCGTGATGGAATAGGCTTCGGGGTGAAATCGAAATTGAACACGTGCGGTGCATCTGCCCCCTCGAGCCAAAGGGTGGCAGTGAAAGCGTTAGTGACGGCCCCGGGGGCACGACCGAATAGCGCCGCTGCCTGTTCAAGGGCTTCGAGTGATCCGTTGCTCCGAGTTAGAGAGACGTGGAGGACGCGCTCTTGTTTGACCGCGTCGCGTTGACGGGGGTCCAGCGCGATGTCTCGCATTGTCGTCAGGATGTCCTCCGCTTGAGCCCCACCGGCGCGGCGAAGTAGCTCTTCGTAGTAGCCAAGGTCCTGGCCCAGGGAGAAGAACCGCTCAGGGAGGACTGCTAAGCGATCAGGGCGTCCCAACTCCTCGTAGGTGTGGGGTCCTTCTTGCTGACCCAAGTAGCCGATCGAGACGTGGCCGATCGTGTGCCAGTTCCCGTCTATATGGAGGTGGGCGATGAAGTCCGTTCGAAAGTGATAGTCGTTCCATGACTCATTCGCCAGCAAAAAGACAGACAGTCGCTCATCGGCGGGGTCCGGAGCGGGCGGCGTCTGATACCCGCGAGGCGCCCCGGGCGCGCTCCAGGATCCGAAAAGAAGCTGAACGGTCACGATGTCATGTAGGTCTAAGTGTACGCAACAGGGGTGTCACTCACCGGTTGGCGCCGTCGCGGCGATCAGAGCGTCGGCCGCCCCTTGGCCTCATCTTCTAGCATTTGGGCAGCCGCCAAAAGCGAGGCGCGCCGGCCGCGCTGACTGTCCCCGAGCTTCTCCACGGCGCGCTGCAACTTTGTCATGGCCGATTCCCTGCGCTGTCGAACTTCCTCGTTCCTGATGGTGTACAGCGGATCGCCGCATTCTCGTTCCTGGGCGCGAATGGCCTCTATGTCCGTTACCGCCTCGCGTAGCTCGGTCCCGGCAGCGTCGATTTCCGCAGCGTACTCCTGCATGGCGTTCGTGTCTCTGACGTCCATAGATACCGTCCTCCAGGTTGCAATCTCCGTGCCTCTGAGAATACGCCTGGAGCGACCCTGGTCGACCGACGCGTCAGTAGCAGTCGTCTCAGGTGCGTACTGGGCGTGATGGGTGGCGTCCGGAGCTAAACCCGGCTCTAATGGACCGGCGGGCCGGGGCGGCTGCGTCCAGGACGCCGATGTCGTCGGCTGCTGCCGCGGCCGGTACTGCATGTGGGTGAACGATGCGGTCCACCAACTGCAGCGCAAGGGCTTGAAGGCCGGCGGTCTGGTCGATGGTTACCCCTCTCCGGAAGCGCCGCTCCATGGCGAAGAGCCGAAGCGAGGTGGCGGCGTCCCGCTACACGATCTGGTGGTTACGCCATCCCTTAGATGCGCCGTGGCACGTCCGAGCACACCGCCGCATCGCCGACGAGGGGCACGGGGCGGAAAGCGGGCGATGGCCGCCAGCACATTGTGCCGACCGCCCTTCGCCGGAGACACAACGAGCCGAGCCGACGGCACCCGAGCTAGGACCCGCTCAGGGCAATCCCGAGGCTGGGAGGACCCGGACGAGGGTCTCGGGGTGCGGGTTTAGAGGCCAAGTGGCCAGGAGCTCAAGCGACGCCGAGTTGGCTGCGACAGCGGCGACGCCGTCGCTTGGAGATGAACCGGGGCGGCCTCCGTCAAGACGCCATGGCCAGCGGAACGAGCGACGGCCGTCTGGGGGCCAGAGCCGCTTGAGAGCCGCGTCGATCCCTGGCGGGGGGGTAATGGCGGCATGCCGCGGCTGCAGATCCAACTCATCCAGATCCCAGCCGAGAACCTGAAACCCGACGTGACCGAGGGTGAAGGTAACGATGTACCCCTCCGCGACCTCGTCCATCGCAGGCAGCCCAGGCAGAAGGATCCTCCGAGGCCGGCGGACGTTCAAGGTCGCGGCCTTCGTCCAGCTCAGCATCGTCCGCACCAGGCCGACTTGTTGGCCCAAGCTCACCGCGAACATCCAGACGCAGCACCCTGGCGGTGGTGCTCCACGGTCGAGGATCCTGCGGAAGTGGCGCTCCGGCGCCAGAGCCTGCCCACAGAGTTCGGCGAAGGCAAGCTCGAGGAAGAGTGCCGTCTTGATCGCCCAGGTGCTCACGACCTCACGCTGGTGGGGATCCAGCACGAGGGGCTGCTTGAGGTCGAGTAGACTGGGCTTCAGCCACCGGCTCACCTTGTCCTCGAGCATCTTTCCCAATCTTCCATTGCACGTGCGGCAGGGTCCGGTGATCGTCACCTCGAACAAGCGTCGGTCGGGTTGAGGGACGTCACCGACGAACCACTCGACTTCACCTTGCGGATTCAGAGCGCGCTTCACCCATCGCGGGCAGGCATCCTCGACCGTCAGGCGACCCTCAGGGGTTTCCTGACCGGGTATCCCGCACGCGACGCAAACGCTTATAGGTTGAATCGCCAATTCGCTTAGACAGCTGCGCTGGGCTTGCAGTGACGCGCCCTACTGTAGCGGCCAGGTCGACCGCGTAACGTGCGTCGCTTGGCCCCAAAACTCTTGGTCGCGGTCGCTGGCTCACAGAGAGCAAGCGGACGTTCGCCGCGTCAATCTTGGTCCGCTACGAGGAGGTCCTGCGGCTTAATGTCCTCCCTGAGGTGGGCCACCTCTGCTGGGGCGCCGAAGGGTATGCTTGGGAGCGGAGGCTGCCCGGCGCCCGCCAGCCTGTGGCAGCCTCTCTCCCCACTGCGGTCGGGTTCGCCTGCGGTCCCTGTTCCGGCGATGCCGGGGGACGCCGCCGGGCCCCGGAGAGTATGCGACCGTGCGGGCGAGTTGATGGCGAACCCGGTGTCGCCGGCCCGCCCACGGTGCTAATGGCGTCTAGCTCGCCCCCCAAAACCGGCCTGGGCCGGCGGGTTTGACGTCGTCGAGGGAACAGGCGTACGCTAACAGCGACCGTGGGAGGATCGAAGTTCAATCGTTGGTGACGCTCGGCGAGATGCAACCTTTGGTGCAACCTTTCGGGTCCGGTCAGGGCCAGCTGAGGCCGCTCCAGACCGCCAGCGTGGGCACAACTGTGCTCGGGCGAGGCAGACCTAACCGACCTACGGATCCGCGTGCGGGGGTTCAAATCCTCCTGGGCGCGCCACCTTTTTGAGCTCAGATCAAGGCTCGATCGCGTCTCCGAGACGCCGCGCGGCTGTGTTGTACAGCAACGCGTACAGCAACGGGACTGGACTCCGTCACACGGCGCCGGACGCAGACGGACGACCAAACCGGCCGAGGTCCGCACGTCAGCGGCCTCCCGCGGCAGCGGCGACAGCCGCTGACGCGGGCGTTGCGAGCGTCCCCTGCAACCGCTCCAGCGCCTCGCGGACGCGCGGGTCATCCAGGAGATGGATGTAGTGCCGTCGCGTCGTCTGGACCGCCGCGTGGCCGAGCAACTTCTGAATGATCGCCTCGTCTACGCCGAGGAAGGCGAGCAGGGTTGCCGTGGTCCCGCGGATGTCCTGAAACCGGATCGCCGGGACGTTGGCCGCCTTCATCAGCGGGTGGAAGACGCGGGTGCGGAAGGTCGACGTGTTGATCGGGTTGCCCACGTTGTTGGGGAACACCAGGTCGAGGTCATGCCACTCGCCGCCCGCCTGCTGGCGCTCCGCCGCCTGCTGCACCTGCTGTCGCCGCAACACCTCGACCGCCCAAGGGACAAGCGGCACCGGCCGCTTCGATCTCTCGCGCTTTGGGGTGCCGTGGTGCGCGGTCCCGCGGACCCACACGACATTCGAGAGCACCATGAGCATGTTCGCGTCCCAATGGATGTCGGCCCACCGGAGCCCCAGCAGCTCGCCCTCGCGCATTCCCGTCAGCAAGGCGAGGACAAACAGGTTCTCCAAGCGATGACCGGCACAGGCGGCAAGGGAGCGCATCGCCTCATCGGGTGCCCACGCCGCTCCCTCGAAGTCGGACTTGGCGGGGAGCGGCACGAGCTCGGCGGGGTTGCGGGCGATGAACTCCAGGCGCACGGCATGCTTCAACGCTACGTCGCCGCGTCGCGCACCCGCGAAGCCAGCTACGTGTTCACCGACTACTCGTCCCTGCGCATGGAGACGCACGACCGCGACCAGGCACTGAAGGAACTCGCCGCCCGCGCGTCCGAGAGCCTGGCGAAGGTCTCGGCCCTCGACGTGATCGAGAAGCATCAGGGACGCACGGAGGACACGACGACGAGAGCGACAGCGACACGACCGAAGCATGAGCTCGGGACACAGCGCCCGACCGCGCTGCAGCAGCTCGAGGAGCAGCGCGACGCCGACGAGGCGGCCCAGCGCCAGGCGCGCGAGCGCATGGACCGGGAGCGCCAGCAGATCGAGGACGAGCTGCAGCGCCAGCTGGAACGGGACGGAGGCATGGAACGATGACGGTTCTCGACACACCGACGGCACCATCGACTGAGGGTCCGGTCATCGCACCGCCCGCGGAGGCACGCCTCGGTCGGCGTCGCGGTCGCCGGCCAGCGACAGATGCCGACGGCGCCCTGCGGCTGGAGGCGCAGACGACCAAGGCCTACCGCCTCGGCGACGATGCTCGCCGAACGGTCGGCTACCTCCGCCGCATCGTCAACCAGCGGCACATCCCCGACGCGGGCCAGGTGGCCATCGACGGCGACCGCATCACCATCGAGTGGGCCGACGCATGACGGACGGCTGGTGCGGGATCGCGACGCCGCGGCCCCGCACCGCACCGCCTGATCGACGGTGGGAGGGACCTCGCCCAGGCTCAGGTCAGTGGGTGAGGCGACTCGGTCCCCTCCCGGTCGTGCGCCTCCAGGATCTCCAAGGTGCGGCGCCGGCGTTGGATCGCGGTTCGGGCGACGTCGCGCACGTGGGCGTCCAGGTCGGGGACCGGGATCACGCGAAGGGTCCCGTCCACATCCGCCTCGACGAGCACCGCCGCCCCAGGCTCAAACCCCTCGCCAGCCAGGCCAGCGGGCAGGGTGATGACGCTGCTGTTGCCAACCCGCCGGACCTTGACTACGGCCATTTGTCGTCCTACCCGCTGGGTGTATATACCCGTATATACGCCCCCCCTGGAGCCTGTCAAGGGGCCGCCTTCGGGCGGGCCGTCGCCGGACCGAGCCCGCAGGCTACTGCCCTGCGGACGCCGAGGTGAGCGGAGCCCGACCAATCCGTGGCTACAACAACCGCCTGGACTCCGTCACATTTGGGAGGACGCGTGACGGACGAATGTGGGTCGGCGGTCGCCGATCAACATTCGAATTGGAAAAAGGCACCCTCATTCGGATGAGTCACTGGCGGTCCCGTGGCGTTAGGTGGGCGCTGAGCAAGGCACGAAACAGAGGGCCGTGGTTAGGCACCTTCAGGTGCAGCAGCTCGTGGACGATGACCGCCCTTCGGAAGTCCTCGGGCTGAGTAAGCAGGCCGGTGTCGAAGGTAACCCGGCCACGCGAGGAACAGCTGGCCCACTTGCGGATCATCCCGGTGAGATGGATTTCGGTCGGTGCCACTTCGAGGCGCTCGGCCCAGGCGCGGACTTCAGTCTTGAATACTTCCGGATCGATCGGCTGCGCCAGCGGCTGGGGCGGCGTCAGGGACTGGCGGACGTCCTTTCTCACGAGGATGCCCGCCGCAAGGAATCCAGGATGTCATCGACGTATTGCGCCGACTCGTCCTTCTGGCCGGCGCGGATAAGAGCCGCATGGAGCTTCATGCGGACGGTCCGCTCCTGCTCCGGCCGCACCTTCCACCGGGGACACGCCTGGAAGGCGGCCTCGGCCGCCTTGGCGATGATCTCGGCTTCGTTGGTGAGGCCCTTCCCTTTCAGATACCAGAGCACTGCGAAGGCGCTCTGCTCGAAGCCCGTCGTCTTCTGCGCCTCCTCCGCCTCGATCGTCTCCTTGGCGTAGTCGAAGGCCTGCTGAAGCGCCTCCTCGGTCGAGACCTGGCGGTCCCGGAACATGGCGGCTAGCTTCTCGGCCTTCTCCCCAATCGAGATGAGGTAGGGCTTGGCCTCGCGCTCCTTGGCCACGAGGTCGGTGAGGAGCTTGACGAGGTTCACGACCTTGGCGGTGTCCGACGTGTCCGATTCCATTAGGGAGGCGAGAGCGGTCGCGTCCAGTTCGTGGATGCGTCCCTCCCAGCCGATCGCCGTCGACGTGGTGTGCTCACCGACGAGCTGCGCGGTCTTGCGGAGGAATGACCTGTCCACGTCAATACCGGGGAAGAGCCCCGCGCGGGCGGTGTTGTAGATCCGCATGAGGGCGTCGTACTCGTCCAGGTAGGGGCGGAGGAAGACATCGGGCGAGATGATCTCGAAGAGATTTTCGATCTCGGAGATGAACTCCGCGAAGGGAGCCCAACGCTCTTCTCCGCGGAAGTGCTCGACGATCGCTTCAACCTCCTTGTCGCCCATGAGCCCTCGCGCCACCGTCAGGTACTCGTCCCGGCCCCGCGCCATCAGGATGGCGAAGCGCTTCTGGAGCTCGGCGAGGCCGGTGACGACGCCGGAGACGTCGTTTGAGTCGAAGGCCAGGGCCTCCTCCAGCTTCTCGAAGATGCCGACGAAGTCGACGATGAAGCCGGCGGGCTTGGCATTCTGATCGGCGTCCTCGTAGGGGCGGTTCACCCGGGCGATGGCCTGGAGGAGGACGTGGTCCCGCATCGGTTTGTCGAGGTACATGCAGTAGAGCACGGGCGCGTCGAAACCGGTCAGCAGCTTCTCGGTCACGATGAGGATCTTGGGCAGACCGTCCGGCTTGCGGAAGGCCTTGCGGATCTCCTGCTCCTTGGTCTCCGAGTAGTTGAAGCGGCGCAGAGGCGCCGGGTCGTTGTGCGCGGCCGAGATGATGACCTCGGAGTACTCGGGGGGTAGGTACCTGTCGAAGGCGTCCTTGTAGAGGGAGCAGGCTTCGCGGTCGACACCGACCATGAACGCCTTGTAGCCGAGCGGCTCGACGTTCTCCCGGTAGTGCTCGGCCACGGACCTGGCGATGGCGTCGACCCGGTCGGGGTTCTTCATTATGTTCCGCAGGGTCACCGCCCGCTCGAGCACCTTGTTGAGGGTCTCGATGTCGGAGACGCCCTCCAACTCGGCGACGTTGAGGAACTCCTGCTCTAGGGTGGCTCGATCTACCAACAGCTCGTTGGGAGCCAGCTTGTAGTTGAGGGGCACCGTGGTGCCGTCCTTGACGGACTCGGCGATCGAGTACTTGTCGAGGAAGCCGGTGGGGTCGTCCCTGCCGAAAGTGGTGAAGGTGCCCTTGCCGTGAGCAGTCTTGTCGATGGGAGTGCCCGTGAAGCCGATGTAGGTGGCGTTCGGAACGGCGGCCATCATGTAGGTACCCAGCGCCCCCGCCGTGGATCGGTGCGCCTCGTCGATGAGGACGAAGACGTTGTCGCGGGGGCACAGGTTGGGCTCGATGCCCTCGAACTTGTGAATCATGGAAAGGATCAGCCCGCGCCAGTCGCCGCGGAGAAGTCGGGTGAGGTGCTCCTTGCTCTCAGCGACCTGGACGTCCCCGAAACCGAGTGCCTGGAGGTTGCCGCTCATCTGCGTCTCCAGTTCCGTCCGGTCGACGAGGACGAGCACCGTGGGGTTGTCCAGGCGAGGCTGCTGAATGAGCAGCTTGGCCGCCGTGAGCATGGTGTGCGTCTTGCCGGAGCCCTGGGTGTGCCAGATCAAGCCCCGATGCTTGTGCCCGTCAAGGGCCCGGTCGACCACCTTGTCCGCGGCGCGCATCTGGTGGGGCCGGAGGACGAACTTGGTGAGGTCGCCGTCGATCCGGCTGAAGACGATGAAGTCGGAGATGACCCGCAGGATCCGCTGGCGGTCGAAGAAGGCCTTGACCAGGGTTTCGTACTCGCCCGCCGCCTCATCCCTCCAGCTGTAGACGGCCTTGCGGGTGGTGTTCCATGTGGCACCGTAGAGGAACTGGTGGAGGTGGGTAATCCCGAAGAGCTGAAGCACGGCCAGGGTCTCGGGACCCTCCTCGTGGTAGCGGCGGATCTGCTCCAGTGCCTCTGACATGCCGTCCTTCTTGTGGGCGGCCTTGGCCTCGATGAGGATCAATGGGATGCCGTTGATGGAGAAGGCGACGTCGAAGCGGATGGCCGGTGCATCGGAGCGCGGCTGGAACCGCCACTCGTCGGTGACGTGGAAAGTGTTGTTCTCGATGTTGTCCAGGTCGAGAAAGCGGACGTTGCGCTCCTGCTCCTGCTCCTCCACGAAGACTGTCTTGATGCCGCGGAGGTGTTCCCAGACGTCGAGGTTGCCCTGGATGGTGGCCACCGCCTTGGTCAGGCGCTTGGCGATGTCCTCGGCACGGGCGCCGTTGACGACGCCCGGGTTGAGCTTCTGCAGCTGGTCGAGAAAGACGTCGTGGAGGAGGATGCCGGCATCGTCCCCGCGCATATTGCGAGCCTCATCCCGGCTGAGCCGCTTCCAGCCGACCGCCACCGCATAGCGAACGAGCGGGTGCTGGACGGAGCCACCCTCCGACCCCGTGATCATCCGCTTCGTTCCATGAGGTGGGAGAGGGCGGACTGAAACAGAGCCTTGCCCACTGCGAGCTGACGTTCCCGCTGCCTGCGCGAGCCGTCGATTGCGTCCAGGACCATCGTGACTCGCTCCTGTGCTCCGAGCGGCGGTACTGGCACCTTGTACGACGATAGGAAGCCGCAAGTGAGAGCCCCTTTGGTGCTCCCACCGCCCATCGCCACAGATCGCAGCTCCTCGTATTTCGTCGAGAGGACCCGCCACAGGAAAGCTGCGCTGACTCTTGGCGAAGCGATGCGAATGTACGCCAAGTGCTGACTAACGCATGACTCGAAGGTAAGCAGTGCAGCATTGCCGAGGGTCTTACCCTGGCCGGTGATAGCTACGAGCACACTATCTGCGGGAACGCGCGGTAGGTGGCACTCGCGAAGGGCCACGTCGGTGACGAATTGATTGGCCCCTGCGATGATGCCCTCGTGGATCTTCGCACTTGTTAGCCAAGGAATCGTCCCACCGCTCCAGTACCGTGGATCATCTCGCTTAGGAGTTGAGCCATTGCCGATCTTGGCGAACTCACCCATAGGGACGACCGGCCATCGCGGATCGATGAGTTCAGCAAGAGCCGCCGTGTGCAAGTTTCGCACTCTGGAGCTCTCCGCTTCCACTTGACGCTGCCACGCCTGAATCGTGGAGAGGATTCGGGCGGTGCGTTGCTGCTCCTCCAAAGGAGGGAGCGGGACAGTGAAGTCGCGCAGAATACCCGCGTTGATGTTGCGTTGAGTGGTTTGGATATTGCGTGCTTCCAGCTGGGGCGCAAGGTATCGGAGGGAGAAAGCGAGGAATTCGGGATCTACGCGGGCAGGATCGGGCGCGATCGCCATGATCGCTTGGTTAGTGGCAACGGGCAGGTCGTTAATCGCCACGGCGCCGATAGACGCGTACATGGATACAAGGACGTGGCCCGGTGGAACCAGCCATGCGGAGGATGCGTCAAGCCCTTCCTGCGAGATGCTCCCCTTCGTACCGCTCAGGTGCAAGCCCTCGCAGCTAGTGATGTCCTCGATCTTGACGAACGGGATGTCACCGTTCCAGTAGCGTGCGTTAGCCCGCCTCGGGGTCCCCCCCGCGCGCATTGCTAGGGCTATGTCGGCAAGGCGCTCCATTCGAATGGGCGGCCGGGTACTTACCGGGAGCGCTGCCATGCTCTATCCCACCCCAAGCCGCGCCAGCACCTTCCAGAGCTCCACGTCGGCCCGCGCGCGTTCCGCCTCCGCCTCCCTCAACAGCCGAACTGCCTCCTCCAGCGGGAGCGCCTTGTCCTCTAACACGGCAGTGATATACCGGGTCGGAGAGAGGTTGTAGTCGTTTTCGGCAATCTGCACGGCGGCCACCACCGCCGCCAGACTTGCCACCGCCTGCCAACCTTGGAAGAGCTCATGCACCCGCGCGATGTGCTCGTCAGCGAAGTAGCTCTTCGGCCGGCCCTTGCTCACGAGAGTTGACGAGTTGATGAGCAAGATCTCGCCAGGATGCACCTTGGCGGTGTTGAGCACCATCACGATGCCCGGCGCCGAGGTGTTATAGAAGAGGTTATCGGGCAGCAGGATCACCGCCTCGACGAGGTCGGCCTCGACGAAAGCCTTGCGAATGTCGCGCTCACGGTTGGCGCCAGCATTGCCGCTGCCGCGGCTCACCGCTCCTGTGTCGAGAACCACCGCCATCCGGCCACCCGGCTTCAATGAGGCCGCCATGTGCTGCACCCAACCCCAGTCGGCCGCCGACGCGGGCGGGATGCCCCTGCTGAATCGCTCCATGGTGTCGTCGCGGTACACGCTGTCGGGGAAGTCCTGGTTCCACATGGGGTTGGCCACGACCAGATCGAACTGGGCCATCTTGCCGCCCGAGGCGCCGAAGTTAGAGGGGCGGCGCATGGTATCGCCCAGGGCGATGGACGCGTCCATGTCGTGTAGGAAGGCATTCATCCGCGCCATAGCGAAGGTCGCGGTGTTGATCTCCTGACCGTAGAGCTTTAGCGGTGGCACGTCGGGCGGCAGCTCCCGGTGCTCGTTCACCGCGATGCCATGCGTCTCGAGAAGGCGCAGGTGGGCCTTGATGAGTAGGCCGCCTGAGCCGCAGGCGGGGTCGTAGACGCTCATCCCGGGCTGGGGGTCGAGGATGCGAGCCATCAATCGGCACACCTCGGGCGGCGTGAAGAACTCACCGGCGCTCTGACCGCCACCCTCGGCGAACTTGCGGATGAGGTACTCGTAGGCCCGGCCGAGCAGGTCCGGCTGGACGTCATTGAGACCAAGGCGGTGCTGTCCAAGCGTCTTGACCAGGCCACTGAGGCGGTCATCGTCGACGATGCGCTGGCCGGCGGTGGTGGCGTTGAAGTCGACGGAGTCGATGACGCCCTGCAGCTTCGGGTTCTGCCGCGCCACAGCGCGGACCGCGTCGGTGAGCAGCTCGCCGAGGCCGGTTGTCCTGTTAGCGATGTGGCTCCACCTCCCCTCCGGTGGGATGAAGAACCGGACCATCTCGTGATCGCTGGCGATGACCTCCAGCGCCGTCTCGCGATCGCCGAACTCCGCCGCCGCCCTAGTGACCTCGTCGTCGAAGACGTCGGAGAGGCGCTTCAGGAAGACGAGGGGGAGGATGTAGTCCTTGAACTTTGGCGCGTCCAGCGGGCCTCGGATCTGGCAGGCACAGTCCCAGAGCCACTGCTCCAGGGCGGGGACGTCCATGGGGCCGGTGCCCATCGTCGGGCGGGTCTGCTTGGCTCTCCGGCCCCGGGCTCTCGGAGGGGCGCCCTCCAACACCTCGCCTGCGGGTGCCGCCAGTGGGATATCCATATGGGCGCGCTGGGCTCCGTTGATCCCCGTTGGCAAGGTGGTTCTTGCGGGCTGGGGCGCGGCGGTGGCCTTGGGGGGCCGGCTACGGCGGGCCGTCGGTTGCGTAGTGGTGCGCGCCGGGCGGGCGGCGTTCTGATGCTCCCGGCCATATTCGCGACGGATGCGGCCGAGGACCGCCTTCATGGCTTGGAACAGCTCGTCGCTGGGTTCAGAACGGGCGGTCTCCCACGCGGCCACGGTGCTGCGAGAGACGCCGAGCCGGTCGGCGAGCTGGGCCTGGGTCAGGCCGTTGCGTGTGCGAGCGCGCACGATGGCGTCGGCGAGGGTTGGGTCAGTCATGGGCGGGACGGGCCCTGTTTTACACCCCGGCGGGCCGCGCCGGCTGGCGATCGGCGCGTTGTGGCGGGTGTGATTGGGGAGATGGCGCGAGGCTGAATTAGCCTGCTTTGTGCGGAGAAGAGGCGATACCCATGAATGGGCCGGCCGCGACACTCCTTATGTGCTCCCTGGCGGGAAACGAATCGAGGCCAGCGAACGGACAGCTCAGCGAATACTTACCGAGTTCGTGACCACTCCGGTGCAACCCCCACAGAGGGATACCGGCGATCAACGACGGCCTCTCCTAGGACTGGCGTCTCGCTACGGAAACGAGGCGTGGGGCGCGCCGGCCCTCCCGCCTGTCCCTAGCGGAAACATCGCGCGCTGGGGCAGAGGTGGGAGCGCAGCGCCTCAGGTCAGACACCAAGCCGATAGGTGACGATGACACCGACGGGTCCGTGGTCCCTCCGCGGGAGTCACCTCGTCAGCCCGCAAGCAAGCGCCCCGCGAGCCCCCGCTGCCATGCTGCAAGGCATGGGTTTCGAGCTCAGGCCCCTTGTAACGAGTCCGGCACACTAGCCAAGAGCCCCCCTCGACCGTTAGTATGTCCGTACGGTAAGTCCACGTACGTACGCCTAGGGTGATCACGTACAGGTGTTCGGACAGGAGGAGGCAGGATGTCGGTAGCGCAGCTACCCGACACGGAAGGTGGGCTGCATGTCCGCGTCGCTCGGAACGGGAATTCCAAGACGCTGGCAATTCCTGCCGAGGTTGCCCGCCTCGCTGGCATCGAGCCAGGCGACGAGTATGTTGTCACGCAAGTAGGGAACAGCCTCGTGTATCGACGCGTGGACCATCGTGGTGCGGAGGTCCGAGGCGAAGGACCTGACCGTTACGCCGTCCTTGCTCGTGGGGCCGTCGTTCCGGTCGGCGCTGATCCCGCTCCGTCCGGCCCACTCGATTGGGACGACATCTAGTCCAGTTCGGCGGCGACCTGGTGCGACATGCCCCGCTCGAGGGCACGCCGGCGCGATAGCCCGCCCAGGTTGGGTGAGGCGGCCGACAGCCAGGGCTGGAAGTCTTGCTCTGGCCGCCCGCTCTCCGTCCAGCGCTGCCAGAGCGCGATCTCGTGCCACGTCGGTGCACCGACCTGGAGCAAGTCCTCGAGATGGATGGCCGCACGGGTCTCGTGGAGTGCGCGGCGTTGCCGGAAGATCGCCCACCCGTACTCACTTAGGCAGCGCACGCGCTTGTCCCGCGTGAGGTAGCTCCGATCGACGTTGGCCACGGCGCGGAAATCGATGACGTACAGCTGACCGTCACCGTAGAGATCCGGAAGAGGGCAGAAGGTCCAAGCCCCATCCCAGTTGGGTGGGATGGTCAGGCCCTCAGCGCTCCGCACCAGGGCGATCGCCTGCGCGCGTCCCATGTTCCCCTGAGGGTCATACATCTCGCAGGGGTAGGTCGTGACGGCGACTGTCCGTCGCTTGACGACGAGCGTTGGGTCGCCCGCGGGGGTGTTCCCGGCGCGGGCCTGGGTGAACGGAACGTCGTCGAAGACGTCGCCCTGAAACACCGGCCGAGCACCGGACATGGGGACGTACATCTCAGAGGAGTCCGGGGGCCACGACATGCTCAATTCCCTACAGGCGCTCGAAGGGCGCTCGGGCCACACCCGCCGCCGCTCCGAGATGACCAACGGGCACCCCGGCTCCAGGGCGCCGGCGGAAGCCTAGCGGATGCCGGAGGTGATGGGAGGGAGGAAAGGGTCGTCGCTCCATCCCGGCTACGATCCAGCGCGGAGCCGGCGCGCCTCAGTCCTGAAGCGGTAGAGCTGTCCTTCAACGGCCCGCGGGCCCATGCCGACGCGCCGGCCGATCTCGGCGTTCTGGTAGCCCGCGAAGTCCAGCGCCACGATCCGTCCGACGAGGCCGCCTCCCGCGGACGTCACGGCTGTGCGGATCTCGTCGGCGCAGACTGCCGCGACCTCTGGGTCGGCCCAGCTGTGCACGTCTCCGTGGAAGGACACCGGCCGGTGGTCGGCTTCCTCGAGCGGCGTGTGTTCAGCGCGCGCACTCGCTCGGGTGGCCAGCCACGTGGGATAGCGGGCGGTGAATTGGATGAGGACCTGGCCGATGAAGAAGGTTGTCAGCGACGCCGAGCCAGCCGGGTCCCAGCCGCCCCGCTTGAGTCGGTCACGAAGGCCGGCCACCGCATGCACGAGCACGTCGGTGGCCAGGTCGTAGAGGTCGTCCTGGGAGAAGAACCGGTTGCGGGTGGGGAGCCGCTCCGTCCCGTGGGGGACAGCCGCGCGGCACCGCGCCCAGATGGTGTTGTCGGGGATCCACTTCATCAGGGACAGCCAGCCGCGGGTCCACCACTCCTGAGCGACCCGTCGGAAGACCGGGCCCTCAAAACCAACCTCTTCCAGGGCTCGCAGCGTGGCGATGTCCGCCGCCCTCCGGGCAGACGTCTCCAGGTCGCCGCCGGGGCCTTCATCGGCGGGACCGTGCTGGTCGTCTGCTGGGTCGTCCGTGGCCATGGTCGTATTCTCCTGCGGTTCTGGTGTGGGTTCTCCTTGGAAGTTGTGGTGATCGCCCTCGGCCGCCCGGCGTCGGGTACACGACCGAGAGCGATCGGCTAAGGCCTCGCTGATCGGTTGCACAAGGCCTCTAAGTCAGAGTTACAAGGCGGATGGACGCCGATCCCACACCCGAGGGCCCGATGGCATCAGGAACGGGCGCGCTCAGCACCCGTGGGCGCGGATGGACGGGCCCCTGGATCAACGACCCCCGCCGCCCGGTGGCGGCGCTGGCGGCCGCGCCGGGTCTGATCAACGGGACCCGGCCAGGGCCAGCCGGCGCCAGCGGCGGTGGCTTTCCGTTCTTTCCTCAGCACGAGCGCTGAGGCGGTCGAGCGGCTTTGGACCGACGCCGCACGGCACCGGGAGTCGCAAGCGGGGAGGTGTGACCCGGAGCGGGGCATGGGCCTATCCCGCCCCGGAGGCCTGAGGGAGACGATCCCCGGGAGGACGAACGATGCCTGCCGGGGTGGCTCAGCGCCCGGACCCGGGACCCTCCCTGTGATGGCCCTCCGGGGAGCTGCGGATGTACAGCAACGCGTACAGCAATCGCCCTGGACGTCGTCACATCTGGGAGGACCCGTACGGACGAATCTAAGCTCAAATAAGGGACTTCCCGCACCCCCGCGTGGACTACGGATCCGCGTGCGGGGGTTCAAATCCTCCTGGGCGCGCCACTCTTTGGAGCTCAGAATGGGGCTTTGACGCGGCTCCGAACCGTCAGACCTTTGCTGTATACCGACGCGTAGACCGAACGCACTGGACTTCGTCCGGCGTACCTGGGTATTCCTGGGTATCCGGTCCCCCTAGTCGCAGGGTCGGCTCGGCCCGGGCTAGTTCGCCCAAAGGGTGCCCCACCGCCAGCATGAGTGCGAAGAAGCGTCGTCACCACGTGGTGCCGCACTGGTACCTGCGCGGATTGGTTATCGAGCAGATGGGCGCGTGCCGCCGCGTCGTCTGACCGCAGCGCCGACAGCGCCCGCCAGATGCGCAGCGAAGTCTCAGCCTTCCGGGAGCCCAATCCCAGGTGGGCCGGCCAGAGTCGACGGTGTCGATCGACCCTCGCTCAAGCCTCCCACACAGGAAACACAACGCACATGAATCGGTTCCCCATCCCAAAGCGCCTCGTCATCGCGGGCGCCCTCGGGAGTTCCCTCCTTGCCGGTGGCATCCTCGGCGCCACCGTCCTCGGCCCCACCCTGGCCAACGCGGCCACCAGCTCCCCATCCGCATCGAGCACAGCCGCACCGGCGCCCGGCGCCGGCTCCCCCTCGATGCCCCTGCACGGCAGCAAGGCGCATGAGAGCGCCGAGGTCCCCGTCACCGGCGACAATGCCACCAAGGCCCAGGCCGCGGCCGTCAAGTTCGTCGGCAGTGGCACGGCGGGTGCTGTCACCACGGACTTCACGCAGAAGGGCTACGAGGTCACCGTCACCAAGTCCGACGGCACCTCCGTGGAGGTCCACCTGGACAGCGCCTTCAACGTGATGCAGGGCCATCGCGGCGGCAACGACAACGACGCTGACGACTCCGCCCCCACCACCGGCGGCTGAGCCGGCCGACCCATATGGACGGGTGGAGCGGTGGCCTGGCCCCGCCCCACCCGTTCCGACACTTGCGGCACCGAGGTCTCACCGCTCATCACCGGTCGAGCCCGCGCCGTGCCCAAGCCGCCCGCTTGGTCAGTGCGTCTCTTCCTGTGCCGCCACCGACGTGTCCCGGACCGCGTGCCACACACTCGCGCGCTGCAGCATGTCGTAGACCGCGCGGAGGAAGACGCTCCCCTGGTCGGGCGTCACATGGACCCCGCGCGACTCGACTCCATCCTGGAGCATCCGCAGCGCCTCCTCGGAGCGCTCATCCCCGGGAACGAACGACACCTTCCCGTCGTCGGCGAGCTCCACCTTCAACGCCAGCACGTTGCGCTGCGGCAGCGTCCGGTAGACGAGCAACCTCTCCACGACTCGCGGCTCGCTCATCACTGCGGAGGCTCGGTGGGCGGTGGTTGCGGATTCGACGGCGGCGGGGCGGCCGGGGGTGGACTGAGGTCCTGCGGCAGCGTCGTCGCCTCACTCGGCGACGGTGGGGCGAGCGGGTCGGGCGGCGTTGGGCTTCCGGACAGCACGTCGGTCCCGGAGAACTGCACCGGCGTCCAGCTCCCGTCGACGACGCGCCGGACCGCGCCGTTGGTCGCCGCCTGCACCGGCAGGCCGCGGCTGTTCACGATGTAGCCGCCGTTGAGGTGGGAGTCCATCGACTGCCCAGCCCAGGCCTCGCCGGTGATCATCCCGTTGCTCTGGATCTCCTGCAGCCGGGCGATGGCCTGGGCGACGTTCGGCTGGGGGATGCCGGCGTTGGTGAGGTTCTGCGCCAGCTGGTTCACGTCGACGCTCTGCAGCGAGTTGAGCAGCGACGGATCGAGCGGCTGGCCCAGCATGTTGGCCACGAAGTCCGACTTGATCGCGGGCGGCCGCGCGCCGAGATTGCCTGCGTCGGAGATGTTCGAGGGGTCGGGGAAGCTGAGGCCGTTGTCCCAGGCGGCGGGCGTGCCGCCGGCGAAGCTGCCCCAGTTGGCGCCGTGGCGGTCGACGTTCCCGGTCACGTAGTCGAGCACCGCCATCCTCTGCTGGTCGAGCGGCGAGTACTGGCCCGCCGGCAGCTGCTCGCCGTCGGCGAACTGCTGCAGCGTGTACGCACTGCCGTCGGCCGCGGTCACCGGGGCGGTGGTGGGCACGACGTCGAGCCCGAGGTCGCGGCTAACGATGTACGCGCCCTGCTCGTTGCTCGCCTGGTACGCGCCGTTGGCGACGCTCGCATCGTCACCGAACATCCCCGGTGCGGTGGTGTCCCAGTGCCCGGGGTCGGCGCTGGTGCCCTTGAGGACCGCGGCGCTGCCGTCGGAGTTGGTGACGACCTGGGCGTCGTTGACGCCCTCGCCGGTGGGGCGGAACTCCACGACGTCGCCGCCGAGGAGCGCCTGCTGCTGCGGGTCGAGGGTCGAGGGGTCGGGGAACTGGAAGCCGGCGTCCTGCAGGCTGGTCGTGGTGCCGGGTGCGTCGGGAAGGAAGGTGCTCGGCGGCGCCGTGCTCATGTCGGGGAGCTGGACCTGGACGCCGTCGACACCGGTGTACGTCGTCGCGTCGGCCGCGGCCGGCACCGCGCCGAGGCCCGTCGCCGGCTCCGTCAGCGGCGCCTCCCCGGCCATCGTCAACCCGTAGTTGGGCAGGCCCTCGGTGACGGCGTCCGTCATCCCCGCGGTCGCCGCCTGGAAGAGCAGGTTGCCGCCCGCGTTGTTGAGCATCTGCTGCACCGTGTCGGCGTCACCGGTGCGCAGCGCGGTGTCCAGCCTGTACAGCGTGTTCGCACCCGCGTCGGTTGCCTGCCATGCGGTGTCGAGCGCACCCTGGCCGACGTTGCCGGCCGAGGTGTCGTCGCGCAGCTGCTGGAACTGCGGGTCGTCGGACGTGTAGAAATCCCAGGCGAACTTCAGGCCGTCGTAGCCCTGCTGCACGCCCTGCCAGATCTGTCCCGGCGCGTTGCCCAGCCGCTGCAGGTTGGCCTGGTCCGCCTGGGTCTGGCCCTGCTGGTACCGGAGTGCGTCGTCGGCGGCACGCTGCGCGGCGGTGGCGTTCCAGAAGTCGTCGGGCGTGGCGCCCGGGTGCTGGGCGAGGTAGTCCTGGTACGCCTTCTGGACCGGGTTCTGCCACACCTGCGGGTCGAGTCCGCCCGCGCCGCTGCCGATGAAGCCGCTCGGCCCGGCGAGGATGGAGGCCAGCGCCGCCTGGCTGAGCACCGGGCCCGCGCCGCAGCTCAGCCAATCGCCGACCGTGCCGCCGCACTCGGAGAAGCCGCCGTCGCAGGCGAAGACGGGATGCGGCATCCCCATCAGCCACAGGGCCCCGACGGCGAGCAGGATCAGCGCGGCAGCGGCAACGGGAGGCACAGGCTGGCGGCGGTTCAACAGCACGGCGCCGGCGATCGCGACCAGCCCGAGCACGATCTTGGCGACCGGGCTGGCGAAGACGAGCCCCGCCGCGAGTGCCACGAAGGCGCCGGCGAGCGACAGCACCAGCGCGGAATCGGCCGGGGGCCGGCTCCGCGACCTCGCCACGCGGCTGACCACCGTCCGCCACAGGCTCGACACGAACGCGCTGGCGATGGGGCGGAGCAGCTGCCCGGCGAGCAGCAGGGCGCCGGCGGCGACGAAGAGGCCCAGCGCTCGCGAGAGCGTCACGGAGATCAGCATCGCCGCGCCGAAGCCCCAGAGCGACTGCTCCAGCGACGCGCGCCGGCCGGCACGGGCGAGATGCACGATCGACACCGGGAAGCCCCGCAGGTCCTTCCAGAAGCGCTTGCCGCCGACCTCCAGCCGGTAGCTGACCACGCCCGCGACGACCATCGGCGCCACGACCCAGAAGAGTCCCGCGCTGCCCGCGTTCTGCGGTGCCATCGCCGGGCTTCCCGCCGGCACCGAGCCGACGCCGTTGTGGACGAAGGCGATGAGGACGACGTTGAAGACGAACGCGACGGCCATGCTGACGAGCCCGAAGAACACAGCGCGGAGCATGTTGCCCCGGATCCAGCGCCACACCTGGTAGAAGGACAGGGCGAGGGCGTCGAGGAAATGGGTGCGCGCCCAGCCCGTGGCGAGCGTGGCCTGCATGGCGCGGCGCTGGGCCGGGGATGGCCGCGCCGTGATCGGCGGCAGCTCGGGCGCCACGGGCGACGCGACGGCCTGGGCGCTCACAGCCGCGTGTCCCCAACGACCGACCAGCGGAAGCGGACGATGCCGACGGCGGCGAGGGCGAGCACCGCGACGGCGATGAGGCCGGCCAGCAGCGAGGGGTCCTTGAACATCTGCCCCCACGGGCTGGGCGGCCCGGGGGCCGCGGCCACCACCGCCCTGGCCTGAGCCGAACCACCCGGCGTGACTCCCTGCGTCGCCGGTGCGGCGTTCGACGAGGTGTAGCCCGGTGCGCTCGCCGTGACCGTCATCGTGTAGCCGGTGCGCGCCGGTGGAAAGGCGGGGAGCGCCGCCGAGCCTGCCTCAGGCGACCCGGTGTACACGCTCGCCTCGGGGACCTCGAGCGCGAGGTCGACGCTGCCGTCCGCGGAGGTCCAGCCGTCGGCGGAGTATCCGGGGGAGAAGGGTGCGCTGCCGGCGACGTGGACCTTGGCCCCGGCGACGGCCAGCCCCTGCGCGTCGACCACGTGCAGGTGCAGATCCTGCGCGGTACCGGGAGCCAGCGACGCCGGCACCCCGAGCACGCGCAGGGCGGGTCCGTCGCCCGACTGATAGGTCCTGCTCCCGAAATGCAGCGTCGAGGCGACGGAGCCGTTCTGCGTCGCGATGGTGCCCGCCTGGCCCCGCGACGATTGCACGGAGAACGAGGCGACGGGGTTGCGATTCTCGTCGTAGAAGGACACGGTTGCCGGTCCCGAGCCGGTCCCGGTGAGCTGAAAGGCGTAGTCGCCGAGACCCTGCGGCAGCAGGTAGGACGCGACCTGCTTGCCCAGCACCGAAGCCCCGAACCCGCTGCGCAGCTGGCCGCCGATCTTCGAGTAGTCGAGAACCTCGGCCCACGGGATGCCGGTGACCACCTGTCCGCTGGAGTCGATCCCCGCCGACTGGCCGGCGTCGCTGCCGGTCTGCAGGGTCGCCGTCAGCGACAGTGGCCCGCTGGTCACCACCATCAGCCCGTTTTCGTGCGTGCCCAGCACGCCCTCGCTCGGCAGGCGGTCGGCGACGGCGGGCGGCCGGATCCCTTCGCGGTAGAGAAGACCGCCGCTGATCCCGCCACCGTCGCTGCCGTCCATCATGCCGGGCGCCATGCCCGCGTTGGCCTTGGCCCAGGCGCTCAGCGGCTGGAACGATTGGGGAAGGACGTCCTGCGAGGTTGGGTCGTCGACGACGGTCGCGACGTCGGTCATGTCGATGACCTGCGCTCCCTGCACCGCGGCAGGCGGCGCGTCCGTCGGTTTCTGGAGATACGCAGCGACGGCGTTGGCGTCGGTGTGCTCGGGAAACACCACGATGCCGCCCTTGCTCCCGTCCTGCGAGGTGACCGGCAGCCAGGCGGCGCCCGCGGTCGAGGCGAGATCGTTGAGCGCGTCGACGACGACGAACTGCAGCGCGGCGAGCGGCGATCGCGGCGCGGGCCGGGCCCGGTTGCGGGCGAGGATGCCCTTGTTGAGGGTCTGCGGCAGGCTGGACGAGAGCGGTTGGCCGGTGCTCGACGGTGAGCCGCTGTCCTGCAGCTGCGCGGTCTCGCCCGGCGCGTTGGAGACACCGCTGCCGCCGTCGTCGATGGCCGCGTCGAGGGTCAGTGCCCCGTCGTCCCCGAACCATTTGGCGAGCTCCGCCTCGCCGCTCCAGTCGGTGGTGAGCTCGAAGCTCGACTGCACCAGCGATGTTGCCGCGCTCTGGCCGAAGGTGCTGAACAGCGCACCGCCGCCGGACAGCGCCGCGAGCGCCACCGCGGCGCCCGCGGGAGCACTGGCCGCGAAGTGCACCTTGGCGCCCGCCACCGGGTCACCGCGGTAGTCGGTGACGTGCGCGGTGATCGTCTTCACGTTCTGCCCGGGCAGCGACGGGCCGCCGCTCTCGGTCACGCTGAGCCTGTAGTCGTCGTTGAAGACGAAGTCGACGTGCGGCTCGTCCGCGCTCACCGAGAGGACGCACTGCGCCGTCGGTGAGGTGGCGCCGTTGTTGACGCACTGATAGGGCACGCCGTCGATGTATTCGTTGTTCTGCAACGGCGGCGGTGTGAGCCCCTCGATGGCGTAGCTGCCGTCCGGCACGGTGATGGTGTAGTGGCCGCCGGCGTCGGTCTGCGTCTCGCGGTAGTACCCGTCCTGCCCGGTGACGCCGACGCTGATGCCGGCAAGCGGCGGGTCGCCCTTGCGGGTCACCTTGCGGGTGAACTGCCCGGAGATCTGCCAGCCGCCCTCGACGAAGTCCTGCGTGACCGGGCCGCTCACCGAGAGGGTGGGATTGCGCGGCGTGAACACGTCCGCCTGCCCCTGGTTGAACTGGTTGCTCTGGAACCAGCAGGGGCAGACCGTGTACGTGCCGGTGTCGACGTAGGCGCTGTAGAAGCCGGTGGCGTCGGTGTAGGCGACCGAGCGCTTGTCGTCGGACGAGCGGATCTGGACGGCGATGCCGCGAATGGGCGTCGTGCCGTCCTTCTCGTAGACGTGCCCCATGATCACGCCGGTGTCGGCCGGCAGCACCGCGTAGTAGTCGCTGGCCGCGGTGGCGCCGCTGGCGGTGGTGCAGGTGGCGAACTCACCGGATCCCTGCTGGAAGGCGTGCACCGATGCGCAGGGGCCGGCGATGTCCTGGCTGGCCACCACCCAGCCGTTGGTGGGGCTGGTGAACTCCTGGGAGCAGCTGGTGGGACCGCCGCGCCACCCGCCGGGGACGTCGGAGTCCGCCTTGAAGCCACCGCCACCGCAGTCGGCGAATCCCGCCAGGCTCGGCTTGCTCGGGCTGCCCCACACCACCGTGAACTTGTTCGGGTCGATCGTCGCGGTGATGCGGCAGCTCCCGACGAGCTGCCCGCCCTGCTTCTTGCACGCCGTGACGACGTGGGGGCTGATCGAGATGTGTCCGTTCCACGGGGTGTTGATGCACTGCGCGTGCGGGTCCGGGGTGGGGTCGCGGCAGTCGCCGGTGATGCTGTGCTCGGGCACCGTCCCCAGGCCCTTGGCCTCGGGATACTGCGGGACCGTCCTCGCCAGCACCGGCGACGAGGCGACCGCCAGCCCCGCGGAGGCGAGCAGCGACGCGATGACGGCCTGCGCCGTCAGGGCCACCGTGCGGTGGATGCGCCGCCTGGCAGCCGCTCTCGCGCCGGCGTCACGCCGTCGTGGTCCGGGCCGGCTGCCCCCGGTCTCCCATGGCACGAGCGATCGTCTCCAACCTTTCTCCGCGACGGCGTGGATGGTCCCGCCGCCACGGCCGCTGTGCAGGTGGACTCACAGAGGTTTCCCACTCCGTCACGCGCGTGTGACAGCCGGCTGGTGACGCCGGCCGCTGCCGGCGGAGCTGCACCGCGACGGTCAGCTCGAGGGAAGGATCTCCACGTATCCGTGCGTCCCGTCCAGGCGGATGCGCTGCCCGTCGGGGATCAGCCGGGTGGCGTGCTCGACACCCACCACAGCGGGCAACCCGTACTCGCGTGCGATCACCGCGCCGTGCGTCATCAACCCTCCGACCTCCGTCACCAGTCCCGCGACGGTGACGAAGAGGGGCGTCCAGCTGGGGTCCGTATGGGTCGTCACCATGATGTCGCCCGGTTCGAGCGAGGCGCCTGCCATGTCCAGGACGACGCGCGCCCGGCCCTCGACGGTTCCGGCGGACACCGCCAGCCCGACGAGCGCGCCCGCCGGCAGGTCGTCGCGCCGGTAGGTCCCCGCGACGGCCTCTCCCTCCGAGGTGAGCACACGCGGCGGTGTCAGCGCCTCATATGACCGGAACTCAGCCCTGCGCCGGTCGAGCAGCTCGTGGTCCACGTGGTCCGTGCGAGCTGCCTCGTGGAACTCCTGGAAGGTGAGGTGGAACGCGTCCTCCCTGTCGCGAAGCACGCCGCGCCGGACGAGCCGATCGGCCTCGTCCATCAGGGCGTGCTTGTAGACGAAGTAGCGGCAGACGATGCCGTACTTCGGATATTCCCGATAGCCGATGAACGTCCGCAGGCGGTCGACCATCCGCTTGGTGTCGCCGGCCTTCCGCTCTCCGTCCGGGAGGGCCCGCAACCGCTGCAGCAGCTCCTGCTCCTTGGTGCGCGCCTCCTGGTGCCCGGCCTCGAGGCGACGCCGGCCGGCCCCCCGCGCGAAGTTCCTGACGTTGCCGAGGATCACGGGCAGGAGCGTGGAAGGACGTTCGCTCCACCGCGGTCTCGTGATGTCGATCTCGCCCACGCAGCGCATCCCGTACCTGTCGAGCCAGGCCGCGATGGCGGACCTCGCCTCAGCGCCGCCGTCGAGGTCGCCCATCTCGTCCAGGAACCGGTCGTCCTCGACGCGCTCCAGGAACGACACCACCTCCGGGTGCGGCCGGATGGCGTCCGCGACGTCGAGGAGAGCGAGCCCCATCTCGGACGTGATGTTGCCGGGGGCCGACCGGGTGAGTGCGTCGGCGGCGTTCTTCTCGCCCAACCAGGCGCCCAGGTGGTCGTTGAGCCACCAGGTGGCCTCGATGCCCGCCATGATGGCCTGGTGGTTCTGCGGATCGAAGAGCAGTCGCTTCAGCTCCTGGATGTCGGCCAGGACGAAGTCGAACAGTTCCGGTCCGGATGCAGACGTGATGGTGCGTTTCAGGTCGGCGATCGACGCCTCGGTGCGCGCGATCAGCTCGGGGATGAGTGAAGGATCGGGGTCGATCGGCGGCTGCGGCGCGGCGGGTGAAGCGCCGATCCTGTCGTCGACGGTGGGGACGAAGTCGCCGCGATCGAGAATCGACTGCAGCGCGTCGCCGATCAGCGGATCGGACCTCCACATCACGTCGAGGAGGCCTGCGCGCGTCGCCGGCGCGGCCAGCCTCGCGGTGACGTCGACGAACAGCCGGCCCGCCGCGGCATGCATCGGCGGACCCGCCGTGAGCTGGAACATCGACAGCCCCAGCGGCCGCATCGGGTCGGTCATCATCTGTCCATGGCCGACGGAAACGTAGACGTGGTTCTCGCCGTCGCCGGCTCGCGGGATGGGGAACAGCGTCGTGATCGGGCGGCTCTGGACGATCTGGAAACCGCCGTCGACGAGGCACCATTCGACGTCCTGGGGACAGCCGAAGTGGGCTTCGATCCGCCGGCCCAGCTGCACCAGATCCAGCACCTGCGCATCCGTCAGCGCGGGCTGCTCGCGACGCGCGGCCTCGACGCCCAGGACGTGCGCCTCACCCGCCGGTGAGGCGGCAGCGGCGCGCGCCTCGTCCGCGATCGACCTGGCGATGACCTCGCCGTCGCGCACCCTGTACACGTCCGGGTTCACCGATCCGGAGACGAGGGCCTCGCCGAGGCCGTGGCTCGCCTCCACCACGGCGACCCGCCGATTGGAGGTGACCGGGTCGGCGGTGAAGAGGACGCCCGCCGCCTGCGGGAGGACCATCCGCTGCACCACCACGGCCATCTCCACCGAGCGGTGGTCGATGCCGTTCCGCCGGCGGTAGCTCACCGCCCGTTCGGTGAGGAGCGACGCCCAGCATCGGCTGACGTGGCGGAGGATCTCGGCGCGTCCCGTGATGTTCAGGAAGCTGTCGTGCTGGCCGGCGAACGAGGCCGTGGGCAGGTCCTCCGCCGTCGCGCTGGATCGGACGGCGAAGGCGACGTCGTCGCCCAGCCGTGCAACCTCCGCGGCGATCGCGTCCGCGGCGTCGTCGGGGATCGGAGTCGCTTCGATGCTGTGCCGGATGTCCGCACTGAGAGTGCGACTCGCCTGCGCGTCATTCGCGTCCGAACGCGACAGCGCGTCGAGCCGTTCGCCGATCGACGGCGCTGCCGCCATCATCCGCCGGAACGCGTGCGTTGTGATGCAGAAGCCGGGCGGGACGCGCAGACCGTCCATGCGCGCCAGCTCCCCCAGGTGCGCGCCCTTTCCGCCGGCCAGCGGCACCTGTGTATGGTCGATCTCCTTGAACGGCACCACGTAACGGTCCGGCTCGACTGTGCGCAATATCGTCGCCTCCGATGTCACTCGCCCTGTGACGTGACAGCCAGACATTCGAGCACGGCCGTGGCGCTTGCAGCAAGATCCCGTCCGTCGTTTACAATGGAGGAGGCGGGAAGAGGCGTCGCTCAGTCGGCGCGCCGGCTGTCGGTGTACCGCGCGGCGTGTGGATGGGCGACCATGAACTCCACGGCCGCCTCCTGCGACGCTCTGAACCAGAAGTCCTCGCCGGCGTCGAGGTAGACGATCGATCCCGCCGGCAGCTCCACGCCGTCACCGGCGTCGACCCCGCCCATCGTCATCCGCCCGCTGAGCACGCACAGGAGGTAGGGCTGGTCGAAGTGGTGCAGGGGATCGACCATCCCGGCGTCGAGGCGGGCCAGGCAGACGAACATCCCCTGCTCGTCGCCGGGCGAGTAGTTCCCCGTGGCGAAGTCCGTCCACGACACGCCGCGGACGTTCTGCACCCCGACGGCCCCCGCCGGAACTGCGGCGTCTGCTCGCGACGCCGCGCTGTAGGTGAACCTGCGGTCCTGCGGACGGACGTGGATTCGCCCCATGGTCGAAGCCTCCAGCGGGTTGCGGTCGAACGCCGCCGTCGAGAGTCTGACGCGGTCGGCGGTCCCCGGTGGTCGGGGCCGGTGCCGCCCGCATCGCCCGCGGGTCGAGGTTGCGTGCGAGGTGCCCGGTCGGCTTGACGGCGCGCCGGACACCGTCGATACTCACCGTCGTCGCGGCGGCGCCTGTCGCGCCGCTCCCCGAGGGCCGCGCGTGAGCCTCACCATGGTGGCGCAGCGCAGGTATGCAGTGCCGCGCATCCCCCGCGGGCGCACGCGCATCGTCGCTGTCGCGGCCCTCCTTCTCGGCCCGGCCGCACCCGCCTCCGCGCTCCCTCCGGCGACTTCGCTTGCCACCGTCGCCTCAGTCACGCCGTCGCCGTCGGGTGACGACGGTGAGTGGCCCGCAGGGGGCCGCTTCCAGGACGCCGGCTTCGCTGACACCGGCACGGTTCGGAATCGCATCTACGGGTCGCACATCCCGCCCGAGCTTGCGCCGTCGGTGTTCGAGTTCCAGCGCGTCGCCGCGGGTGGCTACCAGGCCGAGCTGGACTTCCCAGCGCCCGTGCTGCAGCTGCACTACTACACCGCGAGCGACAGCGCAGACGACGGTGACGTCGATCCGTCCAGCGCGCTGCTGGTGCGCCACACCGTCGACCTGATCCTGCAGCCGCCCAGCGGTGGTCCGACGACGGTGAGCCTGCGCGCCGACGGCACCACCGTCGTCACCAGGAGCGGCGCACAGGTCGCCACCAGCACCACCGTGTTCGTCGGGACCCGGTTGATCATGGCGGTCCCGGCGTCGGTGGGCGTGGCCAGGGATTGGACCGTGCAGGCGGTGATCCAGCTGGCGGGAGACCAGCCGCTCAATTCGGCAGCCGGTGCGCAGAAGCTTCCCGCGACACTCTTCGTGTCGACAGAGCCCGCCGTCGTCGGTGTGCTCAGCGGCGACGACGGCGGTGCACCGGAGCCGTTCGCGTCGCGGGCGCTGCTGCGCACCCTGCAGGTTGGCGTGCAGGCTCCCGACACCGAGCCGCTGCCGTCGGGCGCCCGTCCCGAGTCGATGCGCATCGAGCAGGGCGCCAAGGGGCTCGTCGTGGTGGTGACCATGGACTCACCGCCAAAGCCGGCCACCACCGTCGGCGGCCGCCCGGTGAACCAGCAGGAGCTCCACCTCTCGCTGGCTCCGGGCGTACAGGACGGATTGGGGGTTGGACGCGTCGACGTCTCGTATCCGTTCGTGCTCTGCGTGACGTCGCCCTGCGCGAGCGCGAAGACGGCGTCGGTGGTGCTGGACGGCGACTACCTCGGCAGCGTCCCTGTGACCGTCTCGGGACGCGAGGTGCGCTTCGACTTCGGCGGCTTCACAGTTGCCCCGCAGCCGGTGCCACCACAGGCAACACCGTCGCCAGGGGAGGTCCTCGGCACCTTCACCAAGACCTTCGACCTCGCCGCCCAGGACCTCGACATGATCCCGCTCGCCGGCGCGCCGCACGACCCGGGGGAGCCGGTCACCGTCAGCGTCGACGGCACGAGCATCAGCATCAAGCGGGCGTCGGAGAGCCAGGCGGCGACCGGGAGCATCAACCCGTTCACCGCGTACTTCTTCGCGTCCAACGCCCAGGAGATGTGGAGCGGCTGGCTGGGCACCGAGGGCTGGTACTCGAAGGTCGTGTCACAAGCGGCGGCGCCCGCCGCGGCGCGCCTCGCGCCCGCGCAGAAGGCGGACATCGGCAGCCCGCAGTTCCTCGACCGTCTCGCCCACTACGTGTGGGTGCAGAAGAACCTCGACGCGTTCGGCGACGAGACGCCGGGACTGATCCGCTGGTTCGCAATCGCCGCCGGAGCGCCGTTCAACCGGGTGCCCGACATGCCGGCGTCGTACCGCCACGTCGTCGCGCAGTTCCTCGTCAACGGCGGTCAGTTCCCCAAGGACGTGATGGACAAGGCGTTTCCCGGGGGCTACGACCCCATCGTGGTCGCGCCGCCGCCCGCGCCGGACTTCCCGCTGGCGTCCACCCTCCCCGCGTTGTCACCGAAGGCAGCGCAGTGGGAGATCGCGGCGGGCATGGTCATCCTCGACCGTTCTGGACAGGGAATCCGGTCCCTCTCACCCTACGTGCCGGCGTCGTCCTTGCTGAGCGGGGCGACGGGCGCCACCGGTGGCGGGCCGGCGACCGCATCGGGGACGGGTGCTGCGGTGCCGTCGAGCTCAGGCGGCGGCGCGGGTGTGATCGTTGCGGTCGCCATCGTCGTGCTCGTCGCGGCCGGCGGCGGCGCGCTGTGGCTGCGACGCAACCGGGGCGGTCGCACCACCTGACTCCGAGCAGGCCAGCGCGGTGACGAGAGTGACTTCGCGCGCGGGCGCGAACAGTCGGACCGTGTGGGCGCCCCGCAACCGACGCGAAAGCTCTCCCGCAAACCTTCACACGGTCTCCACATCCCTCCGCGACCATGACGGCGTCAAGAGAGGCA
>Ga0070739_10001173_pt1 | contig 41416 bp, 35 predicted proteins | sample Coa_R1_7_FD_66445 | JGI IMG/M metagenome (GOLD analysis project Ga0070739, IMG submission 66445) | Surface soil microbial communities from Centralia Pennsylvania, which are recovering from an underground coalmine fire - Coalmine... | ecosystem: Environmental > Terrestrial > Soil > Unclassified ...
GGCGGTTCCGGCGGTTCGCTCCAAGTCGTTTCGGGTTCCGGTGACGCAACGCAAGGCAACATCGGCGCCGGCGTGATCAACATCGTTCCGCCGCGCGGCACCTACCCGCAGTTTTCGGTGATGGGGTTCCAAGCGCAGTCGCCGTACTACGCGCACCAGTACGATCTCAGCTATTCGTGGGCGACGCCGAACGACAAGGTCTCGGACTACGCAGCCTTCGACGGATCGGCGAGTGTGCCGGAGTATTATCCGATCGGCGTGCCTGCGGCAGACATTCAAATCGGGCCCGCCGGAGTGAACGGTCAATACTACGGTCCGGGCTTCACCTCGCACCGCGATTTCCAGAACAACTTCGTGTACCGCTTCGGCCGCAACAACAACATGTCGGTGCAGTGGCTGTATCGCAACGAGTGGCAAAACCAGTGGGGCAACTACGGCGGATTATCGGGTGCGGGATACTATCCGAGCAATCCGCTCGCGTACTTGCCGTGGAACCAGGATTTTCCCGGCGACATCGGCCAGATGAACACCGTGACGTACTTGGCGCCGCCGCTTACGTCGTATTCGCAGGTGCCGACCTCCGCGGAAGAAACGCTCTACCAGCCGCTCGCGTTCAACAAAGTCGGCTACACGTGGAACATCAACTCCAGCACGTTCCTCAATTTGGCGTGGGCCAATTTCTTCCAGCAAACCGGCAGCACGAACTATAGCCAGGGCACGACGCCGAACCTTGCGGAAGTCGGGGGTCAGCGGGTCTTCGGCGAAGCGGACTTAACGCATCAATTCGGCGCCAATCACACGACGACGCTCGCGTTTCGTTACGAAGACGATTTGCCGCGTTGGTACGCGGACAGTCCTTATCAGGAGATGTGTCCGCTGTGGTCGAACGAGATGGCGCTTGGAGGCGCCGGAGGGTTGGTATTTTGCGCGGGCGGCAACACCGGCAATCCGTATACGCCGACGATGAGCGACTGGTATCTTCCCGCGAATCCGGCGCTCGAAGGCCAGCCGATCGGTCCCGGCAATGCGTGTCAGACGGATCCGATTACCGGTATGCCCGGCACGTGCTACATCTACCAGTATTTGGTCACCAGCGGAAAATGGAAGGGCGCGCTGCCGATCATCCCGACCGGCGGAATCGACTACCATCACGCCATCTTCCATGAATCGGGTATCGGCATCCGCGACCAATGGGACGTGAATCCGCGTCTCCATCTTGATTACGGTTTGCGGATCGATGCCGACAACTTGGATTGGGGTTTGAACCCGTACGGGGGACCGACTCTCGCCAACGCGCGCGCGAATCCATCGGACATCAACGCGAGCAGCTGGGGCAACGACTTCCTCCGTCCGCGCATCCTGCAGCCGCGGTTCGCGCTCTCGTATCAACTCGATCCGAACAACGCCTTGCGTTTCGCGTACGGCCGTTCCGTCGAGTTTTTCTTCGCGCAGACCGCCGGTACGCCGCTCAACATGACGCACGTCGATCCCGTTTATCTCAACATTCCGTCCAAGGACAGCGCGGCCGGCGCGACGCTGCTCAAGATGCCGCCTTCGCCGACCGGCACGTGCGGCAGCGGCGTCAACAACGCGTATCCCGGCCCGGGAGGAACGACGATTCCGTGGTGGCCGTGCGCCAACTACGCGCAGCAACTATATTGGTTCACGGATCAATGCTGCGACGCGCCGGACATGGGCGGGCAGGGTCCGCCGACCTACAACAACTGGGACCTCGCGTGGTCGCACCAGTTCACGCGAGGGATCATGAACGGCTGGGGGATGAAGATCACCGGCTTCTATCGCCGCGGATATAACGTGGAAGAAAATACCCTGCTCTCAAACGGCGCACCAAATCCGGTGACCGGGCAAAGCGCGGCGTCGATTTTCGCCACGCGCGCCAACGGTGTCGAAAAGACCTCCGGCGTGGAATTCATGCTCACGACGCCCGACCGGCCGCAGGGCCTGAGCGGCTTCTTGACGATGAACTACATCGCCGAGTACTCGTCCTCACCGCCGGTAGCGTTGAACGGACTCTTCGCCACGGACGCGCTGCCGATTCTCTCGCAGTTCTACTTCAACTCCGGGCAGATGTACCGCAGCGGATTCCTGCCGCCGTTCCAAGGCCGCATGGGCATCACGTATCAACGCGGTCCGTGGAAAATCAATCCGATCGTCTCGTTCGACACGGGATATCCGATCGGCGTCGGCAGAAACACGTATACCGGCATCAACGGCGTCGACATGTGGGTGCCGGCGACGAACGTTCCGGGTGACGGACCGATCGGCGGTGTGAACGGCGCAGGCTTCACCTACAATGCTCCCGGGTTTGTCGATCCGTCGCTTCCGGGAAGCTCGCTCAATCCGAACATCGCGGCGACGCGCGGGTTCGCGGAGCCGGCGCTGCCGGGCGGCAAACTCAGCAAACCGCACGGCTATCTCGACCTCGACTTCGAATACACGATGCACAACGCCGGCTTGACGTTCGGCGTGTACGTCGCGAACGTGTTCAACAACCACTACGGCATCTGGTTCCCGAACACGAAATGGCAGCCGGTTGCATCGGGCATCTCCGGACCCCAGAGCGGTCAAAACGCAGCGGCGTATCCCGGCACTTCGACGTGGATAGCCGGCGCGCGCGACTTCTACACGGGCAATTGGTCGTACTACCCGTTCCAAGTGCCGTATGGAACGACACCGTCCACTACGATCCAGTTCTACTTGCAGCACCGGATCTAAGTCGAGGAGACGAGAGTGAAACACGGCAAACACATCCTTGCGTTTGCGGCGGCGAGCTTCGTGCTCGCCGCCTGCAGCAGCTCGCAATTCCAGCCGCCGGCGGTGCAGCAGCCGAACAACGGATCGCCCAGTTACAGCGATCTGCAGTTCGTCGTCGGCACCGCGAACATTTACGGAATCCCCGGTTTGAATCTGGTTTCCACGATGCGTCAACCCAACGGGCTGACGGCTGACCTTGTGAATACGCCAACGCTCAGCGGGCCATTCAATCTGAGCACGTTTCCCACTACGGGAACTGCGGGAGGCGGCCCGGACCCGTATGCAACGATTTACGGCGGTGGGCCAAGCACGACGGAGAAAGCCGCAAATCAAATCATGGGCACCTCGCAAAACGTGCGCCAAGGCACGCCCGCCTGCGAGGCTGCGCCCTGTCCCACCGGCGTGACGCCGAACACGACGACGTTCGGACAATCCGGCGGCATCGAACGCATGGGGATCTTCCCCGGAAATTCCACTCCGGGAGGCGCCCCTACCTCGTTTGTCCCATACACCGACCCGATTTACGTCCCAACCCCGAAGCCGGGACAAACGCCCGAACCAACCTGGGTGCCGTGGGGCGGTCCGCCTGCCTATGACGACAGCGGCGACGGCCTTGGAACGCGCGACGGCACGCATCACGCGCTCGGACAAGGCGTGCTCGGCGTATTCACCGGCATGACGGTGTTCCAGCTGACGCCCGTAGCCGGCCAATATACGCTGAGTTCGCAGATACCCACCGGCCTCAACAGTTCAAATCAACCGACGTACGCAACGGTAAGCGCGAATGCAACGCTGAACTCTATCGCGCTGCTGCCGACGATTACGGCGCCCGTGTTCGTTCCCGACGCCAATAGCGACGGCGGCGGTACGCTTTCCGTCGTGCTTCCGCCGGGAGCGACGGAGGGGCTCGTCACGATCAAGGACGTGGGCCCGGGTACTCCTTCAAACGCAAACTGCCAAGGGCCGCTCGGCACTGCGCTCGCACCGGTCTACTACACCATAGAGTTCACGTCGTCGGGTACGATTACGCTTCCGCCGACTATCGGCCCGAACACCGGAAGCGGCACCACGCTGACGCCGAGTCCGTCGCTGTGCAGTGCCGCGGCAAACACTACCGCCAACGGCTCCCCGACGCCCGCCGACAGCTACGTCGTGCAGTATTTCGCGATGGATTATCCGCTGTACGAGGCATCCAAACCCTCGAACTTGCAGCAAGCGCCGTCGCTCGCGGGCGGCAACGGTCAGGCAGACATTACGATCTCGCTCCCATCGGCGGCCACGCCGTATTAGCGGAGGCGTAAGCAAACAAAACGGGGCGGCATCAGCCGCCCCTTCTTTTTTGTTTACGGACCGTCGCAGGCGCGCACGGTTTGCAGTGCCGGCGGTATGAACGCGAATTCCGCGGACATCATCTGCGCGACGAGTTTGCGCGAGGTTGCGCCGCCGGTTCGCGTCGTTTCACCGTACGCCGATTCCGGAGGCGGCGTCGCGTGGCTGTCGACGACGCTAGGTGGTCGCGCGGCGGCAAGCGGTTCGGGCTGCAGTTCGGGCAGGGCGAACTCGCTATCGAGCGCGGGATCTTTCAGCGGCAGGTAGGCGCCGATCGAGTTCAGGTAGCGCCCGGCCTGCTCTTCATAGCGATTCGCAAGTTCGCGCTGAACTTGCAGAATTTTGCGCGCGCGCGCCCGCAAGTCGTCCAAACGCGGATCGCGCCCCGGCGGATGAACCTTTTCCGATTCGTCGATTCGCATTTCGGCCGTGGTGATGTCCGCGTACATGTTGGCGGCAAGCTGATCGATTTGCGCCGCAGCCAGCGCCTGCGCGCCGTTATATTCGGGAGTGCCGTTCGGCTGCACGTCGCCCTCAGCCGCGGGCCGATACCACTTGTGATAGACGGCCAGCTGCTTGTCCATGGAAGCGAAGCGCTGGTTGTTCTTGGTTTCCGTCGCGACGAACGGCATGATTGCTGCGTGCAGATCAGTGCAGAGGGCGCTCGAGTGAATATTGATGATCGTTTTGAGCGGCGGCAGCGAAGGGCTTGGCCTGGGCGACGGCCCGGCGACGGCCGCAAGAACGATCATCGGAAGCAGCGGCATGCAGAAGAGTTCGCGGGGAGCTGCGCGCTTCCGCTAGGCTTGCTTTAGCTGTGCCGGATGCCGAAGCGCATCGTGACGTACGCGAAAACCTTCACGGTCAGCATCTCGGAAAACACTTGCGGCTGCGGCCCGTAGGGACCGATGCCGAAGATCGTGGTGCACGCTCCCGGCGCGCCGGGCGCCGGCAGCCCGGTTTGTTCTATCGCCAGAACGCTGCCGACCCGCACGCCGATTTGCTGGGCGTCGAAGGTCGCGTTCGCGCGCGCATTCGCTATGGCGTTCGCGGTCGCGGAACGCTGCAGCGTCGCGCAGCCGTCTGCGGAGAGCCGCACTTCGGCGCTGTTGAGCAGGACGTCGGGATGCGCCGCAAACGCGGCCACGAGCGTTTGCAAACCCTGCTGCAGCATCGCTTGGGTGGGATGCGCGACCTCGGCGGTGATCGCGGCGTTATTCGTGCGAGCTTGCCCGACCAAGTACGCGGGAAGCATGACGGAGGCGCGCTGCGCGCCGGCTTGCGTAAGCGCGTCGACGACCCACTGCAGCGATTCCTGCGTCAGCGTCTGCGCGTTGTTGCGCGTCGAAAGGTGCAACGTAACCTGCGCGGAGCTCGCGGGCGCGGTTGCGACTCCCGAGCCGGTGACCGTGATGCCGTCGGAAAGATCCGGCCGCCCCGGCATGGGCCGCATCGGCATCGGCTGCATCTGCGGCGCGACCTGCGCTAAAAGTGCGGCGGCGAGCATGACCGCTTTGAGCATGACGAATACCCTCCACGCGTGGAAACGCGAGGTTTTCGGCGCGTGTGACGCGCACCTGCAACCTCCGCAATCCCTTTGGGGTACGGTACACCGAGATGAACATTCGTTCGACCACGATTTTGGCGGTGCGGCGCGACGGCAAACTCGCCGTCGCCGGCGACGGTCAGGTAACGTTCGACAAGACGGTCATGAAGCACGGCGCGCGCAAAGTGCGACGCATCGCGGGCGGAAAAGTCATCGCCGGCTTCGCAGGTTCCGCAGCCGACGGCATGACGCTCTTGGAGAAATTCGAAGGCAAATTCAACGAGTTCAAAGACATCGTGCGTGCATCGGTGGAACTCGCCAAAGACTGGCGGCAAGATCGCGCGCTGCGCAAGCTCGAAGCGCTGATGATCGTAGGAAACTCGGAACATCTGCTGGTGCTCAGCGGAAACGGCGACGTGATCGAACCGGACGAGGGCCTGGCGGCGATCGGCAGCGGCGGACCGTACGCGCAGGCGGCGGCGGCTGCGCTGGTTCGCAACACCGCCATGAACGCGGAGGAGATCGCGCGCAAAGGCCTGGAGATTGCCGCGGAGATTTGCATTTACACGAACGACACCATTGTGGTCGAAACGCTATGAGCCCCACGCAGACGACCGGCGACACGCTCGAACTCACGCCGCGGGCGATCGTTTCCGCGCTCGATAAATACATCGTCGGACAAGCCGCCGCAAAGCGCGCCGTTGCGATCGCGATGCGCAATCGCTTTCGCCGCGAGCGCGTGCACGAAGACTTGCGCGGCGAGATCATCCCGAAGAACATCCTCATGATCGGTCCGACCGGCGTCGGGAAAACGGAGATCGCGCGGCGGCTGGCGGCGCTCGCCGGCGCGCCGTTTCTCAAAGTCGAGGCGACGAAATACACCGAGGTCGGCTACGTCGGCCGCGACGTCGAATCGATGGTACGCGACTTGGTCGAACAAGCGGTGCGCATGGTCACCGAAGAGCGGCGCGAAGAAGTGAAAGACGTCGCGGCGCGCATGGCGGTAGATCGCGTAATCGACCTGCTGCATCCCGAAACACGAGCGCCCCAGCCCGCTTCTCCGCAAAATCCCTTCGCCGCCACGCTCGGTTCGATCTTCGGCGGATCGAACTGGCAGCAGCCGCAAGCGCCGCCGCCCCCGCCGCCCAATCCCGATGCCGCGCGCATTCGCGAACAGGCGCGCGCCGACGTGGAACGCGGATTCTACGACGTGCGCTTGGTGGAAATCGAGGTCGAGGAAGCGCAGAGCATGCCCATCGGCGTCATCGGCGGAAGCTTCGATCAAGGCGGCGCCGGCGGAGACCTGGGCGAGATGCTCGGCGGAATACTGCCGAAAAAGCGCATCCGCAAACGCGTCACGATCCAAGAAGCGCGCCGCATTTTCGAACAAGAAGAAGCGGCCAAACTCATCGACATGGACGCGGTCAAACGCGAGGCGCTGCGCCGCGCGGGTGAAAACGGCATCATCTTCATCGACGAAATCGACAAAGTCGCCGGGCGCGAAGGGGGACGCGGACCCGACGTCTCGCGCGAAGGCGTCCAGCGCGACATCTTACCGATCGTCGAGGGCAGCACGGTCAACACGAAGTACGGACCGGTAAAAACCGATCATATTCTGTTTATTGCGGCGGGCGCGTTTCACATGAGCAAGCCTTCGGATCTCATTCCGGAGTTGCAAGGCCGCTTTCCGATTCGCGTCGAGCTGGATTCTCTTACCGCGGAAGACTTCCGCACGATTCTCACGCAGCCGAAAAACGCGCTCACGGAGCAGTACAAGGCATTGCTCGCAACCGAAGGCGTAACGCTGGATTTCCGCGAGGACGGCATCCGGCAAATCGCGCAGTTCGCCATGGAAGTGAACGAGCGCAGCGAAAACATCGGTGCGCGTCGCTTGCACACGGTACTCGAGCGACTGCTCGACGACGTCAGCTACGAGGCCCCCGAACAAGCTGGTACGGTCGTAGTGGACGGTGAATACGTGCGGCGCAAACTGCAGGACGTGGTCACCAACGCCGACCTAAGCAGTTACATTTTGTAGCTCGCGCAGCAGTTCGGTTTCGCGCTCGGGCGCGAGGCCTGCGCACAACGCGGCACGGTGTTTCCCCGCTGCGCGCGCCCACGCAAGCGTCTCGCGCACCGTTTCAGCCAACGGTTTCGTCCGCAATCCCGCGTCGACTGCGCGCGCGTTCTGCGCCTTTACCATGCGCGAGAACGGGCCTTCGGACGGAAGCCAAAGCGGAAAGTCGGCCCACGGGCGGATGTCGTGCTCGGCGATGAAGTGCTCCGAGACCTCGATCGCCTGCGCGTCTTCGGCGGACGCTTCGTGCGTGCAGGCCGCGTACAAGTCCGCAAAGCGGCATGCTTCCGGTTCCGTAACGCAATTGAACGCGCCGGAGATTTCGCGTTCGATCGCGATCGCTGCGAATTCCGCCAAATCCCGCGCGTCGACGTACTGCAGCGGCGTTCGCGTGGGCGGCACGAGCACCCGGCCGCCCTCATCGAAACGTACGGGCCAGTACGTAAAGCGATCCGTGGGATCGTGCGGCCCCGCGACCAGACCGGGACGCACGATGGTAGCGCGCTCCGCAAATACGTTGCAAACCACGCGCTCGCACAGCGCCTTCAAGGCGCCGTAGTGCTCATCGCTGTACGTTGAAGGGTCGGCCTCGTCTGGAAGCGCGAGCAGCGGCGCGTTTTCGTCCAAGTGTTGCGTCTTGTCCAGGTCGTAAACCGAAATCGACGAGATGAAGACGTACCGCGCCGCGCGGCGTTGAAAAAAACGTGCCGACGTTTCGACGACGTCGGGCGTGTATCCGCTGGTGTCGATGACGGCGTCCCAAGAGCGGCCGCCCAGGCGCGCCAAGTCCGCAGCGCGATCGCCGTGAACCTGCTCGAGATCCGCATGCGCCGAAGCATTCGTTCCGCGATTGAACAGCGTAACGCCGTGGCCGCGCTGCACGAGTGCGTCCGCGATGTGCCGGCCGACGAAGCGCGTTCCGCCGAGTATCAGCACCTGCATGTGCTGCGCGTTTTGCCCCGGCGGGGCGCCGGACACCTGCCGTAAAATAGTAGGGACATGCCTTACGTTCGCCCGATCATCACCGAGGGACATCCGACGCTGCGCAAGGTGGCGAAAAAAGTCGATCTCAAGGACGTGCACGATCCGCTCTTTCAACAACTGATCGACGACATGTTCGAAACGATGTACAAGGCGCCCGGCGTCGGCCTCGCCGCGCCCCAGGTCAACGTGTCCAAGCGCTTTTTCGTGATGGACGTAGGCGAAGACGAAGAGCATCCGGAAGGCGGCGCGTACGTGGTGATCAATCCGAAGATCGAGATGCAAGAAGAAGAGATCGAGATGACGGAGGGCTGCCTTTCGGTTCCGGGCTACGTGGGAGAAATCTCGCGCTTCAATCACGTTGCGGTGAGCGGTTTCGATCGGCACGGAGTCAAGATTCGCATCGAAGGCAAAGGGACGTTCGCGCAAGCGATCCAGCACGAAATCGATCACCTCAACGGGGTGCTGTACATCGACAAAGCGAAGAACGTGCGCGTCCCGCAAACGAAAGACGAGGAAGAGATCGCCGAGGCCGCCGCGGCGGAAGCTCATTAAAACGCTTTTCTTCGGAACCAGCGCGTTCGCGGTTCCGGTGCTTCGAGTTTGCGCGCAACGCACGAACCTGGCTGGCGTGGTTACGCAACCGGACAGCCGCGCCGGCCGCGGTCACAAGCTGCGCCCCACGCCCGTCAAGGAAGCCGCGGTCGCGCTCGGCGTTCCTGTCTTCGAACCGGCTGCGCTGCGTGAGTTTGCGGCGCAGCATCAACATGACGATTTCGATCTGTTCGTGCTCGCTTCGTTCGGCCGCATTTTACCGCAGGCGCTGCTGAATGTTCCGAAACTGGGATCGCTGAACGTTCACCCCAGCGTGCTGCCGAAATTTCGCGGAGCGACGCCGATTCAAACGGCGCTGCTGGAAGGCGAACGGGAAACCGGCGTCAGCATTATTCTCATGGATGCCGGCATGGACACCGGCGACATCGTGCTGCAGGAGCGCACCCCCATCGCGCCGGACGAGCGCTACGGCGAGCTGCACGACCGGCTGGCGATCTTCGGCGCGCAAGCGCTCTCGCACGCCCTGGATCTGGCGCGCAGCGGCCACATTCCCCATCATCCGCAGCACGGAACGCCGAGCGTGACGCGGCCTTTCACCAAGGAAGACCGGCGCATTGCCTGGGCGTGGCCCGCGCAGCGCATCGTCAACGCGGTACGTGCTTTCGCGCCTGCTCCCGCGGCGCGCGCCGAACTCGCGGGCACAACGGTGAAAGTGCTGCGCGCGCGAATCGGCACGCCCAGTATCGCACCGGTGCAAGCGGGTTCGATCGTAGGCCTCTCGGGCGACGCGGTCGTCGTGCGATGCGGCGACGGCACCGTCGAAGTGAGCGAGCTCGTTCCCGCGAATCGCGCGGCCCAGAGCGGGGCTGCATTTGCGCTAGGCGTTTCCGCGATTCAGCGACGCTCGCAATGAACGCGACCAGCGCGCGAGAAGTCGCGCTGCAAGTGCTGCGCGACGTGTTCGAAGGCGAACGTGCGGCGCAAGAGGCGCTCGATTACCGGCTTCGCAAAACGTCTTTGGACCAGCGGGATCGCGCGTTTGCCACGATGCTGGCCTTCGGCGCGACGAAGATGCGCAGGACGCTGGACTGGTATGTGAAGCCGTACGTCGGCGATCGCGCCAAACCGCTTCCGCAGGCGATTGCCGAAATCGTTCGCCTGGCCGTGTACGAGCTGCGTTTCACCTCCTCGCAGCGGCACGCCGTCGTCAGCCAGTGGGTCAATCTCGCCAAACGGTACGGACACCGCGGCACGGCGGGACTGGTGAACGCCGTCCTTCGCGGCTTTCTTCGCAACGATCCGCGGCCGCCGCAGCGCGCGAATTTTGCAAGCGAGGACGATTACCTAGGCGCCGCGTTTTCCTATCCGACCTGGCTCGTGCGCCGGCTGCGCGAGATGTTCGGCGAGTCGGTGCAAAGCATCTTGGAAGGCTGCAACGCTCCCGCAACGAGCGCCGTGGTTGCGAATCGCGCGCGAACCACACGGGAAGAGGTCGCGGCCTGGTTTTCGCGGCACGGCGCAGACGCTCAAGCCTCCGAACTTGCGGAAGACGCGGTCATCATTTCCGACGCCGCGCTGGCGCGCGAATCGGAACGCGAGTGCGCCGGCGCGTGGTGGGTGCAGAGCGAAACATCCGCGATCGTCGCCGACGTGCTCAACGCGCAGCCCGGTGAATCGGTTGCCGATGCGTGCAGCGGCCGCGGCAGCAAAGCGCTGCAGAGCGCGGCGCGCATGCGGGGCGACGGAACCCTGGTGTGCATCGAGCGTGATGCGCGGAAGGCGAGCGCGCTCGAGCGCCGCGCTCAACAGGCGGGCCTCGCGCTGGCAGTGGTCGTCGGCGACGCGACCGCGCCCATTTTGCAAGGCCGGTTCGACCGGATCCTCATCGACGCTCCGTGCTCCGGGATCGGCGTCATCGGACGCCATCCGGAAGCCCGCTGGCGGAAGCGGCCGGAGGATGGCGAACGCTTGGCGCTCACGCAGCGCGCGCTCTTGGAAGCGCTCGCGCCGCACGTGTACGAAGGGGGAGCGATCGTCTACGCCGTGTGCTCCGTTGACAAACGCGAGACAATCGACGTCGTCGAATGGTTCGTGCGCACGCACAACGTGCAGCGCGGACTCATTCCGGCGCGTTTGGCGGAGTTCCAAACCGCTGCAGGCGACGTGCTCCTGCCGCCCGGACTGCGCGGGCGCGACGGCTTCTTCATCGCCCGATTGGAACGGCGCGTCTAACGGCACATCGCGATGAGCTGGCTCGCACGCATCGAAGAGGCCTGCGCCGCGCTCATCGAGCGCACGTTCGCGAACATGTTTCCGAGCGACGTCGAACCCGCGCACATCGCGCGCAAACTGGTGGCGGCCATGGAGGCGCGCACGCGGCCGGGCGAGGACTCGCTCATGTCCGCGCCGCACCGCTATGCGGTCCGCGTCCATTCTTCCGACTACGATCGCCTTGCCGAGCATCGCGCCGCACTGGAACACGAATGGGCTGCGCTGCTGCAGGAAGTCGCGCAGCGCGCCGGCATTGCATTGCGCGCAGCGCCCGAAGTGCAATTGCAGCGCGACGAGCAAGTGGTGGCGGGCGCTGTGGACATCGACGCCCTCGACGAATCGCCGCCCCTGGTGCTGCGCGTCACCAAAGGCATGCCGATCGACGGCCGGTACGCGGTCGGCGGCAGCGCGATGCGCGTGGGCCGCAGCACCGAAAGCGAGATCTTCCTGGTCGATCCCAGCGTTTCGCGCCATCACGCGACCATCGAACCCGCCGGCGGCGAAGTGCTGGTGCGCGACGCGGGCTCGACGAACGGCACGTTCGTGAACGGCGAACGCGTGCGGCAGCGCGCTCTTCAGCCGGGCGATCGCGTTGCGTTCGGCAAGACCGAAATGGTCGTGGAGGGGCCCGCTCCGCCATGACCTTCACCGCCGCCATGCGTTTGGGCTCGCTGGAGGTACTCGCCGCGCTCGCGCTCTTCGGCGTTGTCGCTTCGCGCTTGCGTCCGAATCAGGTTGCCGCGCAGGAGCGCGCCGAGGCGATGACGCTGCGCCTGCTCGTCCGCGACAGCGCGGCCGCCGGCACGCGGAAAGTCGAATTTACGATAAGGGAAGGGGCGCCCGCGGCCATCGGGCGTTCCGGTGACGCCGACGTGGCCCTGAGCGATCCGGAGGTCAGCCGCCGCCACGCGCGCTTGGAATTGGTTCGCGGCGTCCTCTACCTCACCGACGCGGCAAGCAGCAACGGCACATTTCTAAATGGAAAACCGTTGCCTTCGGAGAGTATAGAGTTGAGAGTGGGGGATGATATCGACGTGGGAACCACGCGCCTCACCGTCGAGCTCATGGAGGCCGTGCGATGAACGTAGCAATCAGCGGCGATCGCGGCTCTTGCGTTACGCAACGGCTCGCGCCGCAAACATATCTGTTTGCGGTTGCGGGCGGTTTCGGTTTCGTCGAAGGGGAACCTATCGCGCATAACGTGCTCGAACGTTTATTGCGCGAAATGCAGCGCCGCTCGCGGCGCCCTAAACAGTACAAGAACGCGCTGGCGTCGGCATTTTCCCATGTGAACGGCGAAGTGCACGCGCGCACGGCATCGCACGACGATTACACGACTGCCGCCTGTTCGGCGACGGCGGTGCTCTTGGTCGAAAGCCGCGCGTATTTGGCGCACGCGGGATCGACCGCCGCATACCTCGCGCGCGGCGGCTACGTCGTCTCTCTGACGAAAGACGACAGCTTCGACGTCGATCGCGTACCGGTGTTGACGCGCGCAATCGGCGTCGGGCCGGCGTTGGAAGCGGCCGCATGCAGTTTCACGCTCAGCGACGGCGACGCGCTGATTCTGACGGGACGGCGGCTGCGCGAAGCGGAGGAACGCCGGCGTCTGGCGGACGCCTTGGCTTATGGTCCGCAGAACGCGCCCGGCGGCGAGCAAATGCTCGTCGTACGCTTCACGCCGGAAGAACGAGCGCAAGACATTTCCGCGCATCGTCTGCCGCGCGCCCGCAGCATGGCGCTTGGGGTTTTGGCGACGGCGCTATTTTACGCGATGCTTTGCATCGGCTAGCGCGCGCGCCGGTGCTGTTGCGCCGGCTTTTCCCGGTCGCGATGGCGTTGGCCGTCGCGGCACTGGCGCTTTCGTTCGCACCGCCGAAAACCGTCGGACCGACGTGGCTGCTGGTGGCGCTCGGCGCGCTCGCGTTGGTTTGGGTGCTTGCCGCTCCGCTGTCGATGCAGCGGGACGACGCGCTTCCGGCCTTTGCGATCGTGCTCTCGGCCTTGGGATTGCTGCTCGTCGCGCGGCTTTCCCCCCAGCTCGCGCACAAACAGCAGTACTGGCTGCTCATATCGCTCGGCCTGGCGATCGCGTTCGGTCCCGCTTTTACGCTCTTCCGGCGCATGGCGGCATACAAGTACGTCTGGGTCTTGCTCTCGTTCGTGCTCTTCGTCTTGCTGCTGATCTTCGGTCAGGAAGTCAACGGCGCGCGGCTTTGGATAAAACTCGGGCCCGTGCAATACGAGCCGGTCGAGCTCATCAAGTTGTTCATCGTGTTCTTTCTCGCGGCGTATCTTGCGGAGACCGCGGACGTCATCGCGCGTGCGCGGCCGTGGTCGCTGCGTGCAAACCTGAAGTATCTCGGGCCGCTGTTTTTGGGCTGGGGCGCTTCGATGGCGATCTTGATTTTGCAGCGCGACATCGGCATGGCCGGATTGCTGCTGGCGACGTTTGCCCTGCTGCTCTACGCCGCAACGCGGCGGTGGGATCTGCTCGTGGGCAGTTTCGTGGTCTTCGCGGGCGTCGCGATTTGGGTAGCGCACCACTATGCCTACGTCGGCACGCGCATTGCGGTTTGGCGCAATCCCTTTGCCGATCCGCTCGGGGCCGGCTATCAAGCCTCGCAAGGGTATTACTCCCTTGCGGCCGGCGGCATCTTAGGCACCGGCTACCGGTTGGGACACCCGGCGTTCATCCCCGACGCGGCAACCGACTACATCTATGCCGCCTTCAGCGAAGAGTTCGGACTGCTCGGCGCGGTGATCGTGCTCGCGCTCTTTCTCGTGCTCGTGCGGCGCATCATCAGCGTCGCCGAGGGTCAACCCGATTTGTACACCCGGCTGCTCGCGGCAGGGCTTGGCGCGACGCTGGGCTTTCAGGTGTTCATCATCGTCGGCGGCGTCATCGGCCTGCTTCCGCTGACCGGCATCACGCTGCCCTTCATCTCGTACGGCGGAAGCTCGCTCGTCGCGAACTTTTTGCTGGTGTCTTTGGCATGGGCGATGAGCGCGCGGCCCGCGCAGAACGCGGCGTAGAACCGACAGGCAAGGGCCGCCCCGCGCTTGCGCCGCTCGCCGATGCAGGCGCTCTGCGCTTGAGAGAGTAGTCCCTTCCCACACGCTCTTTCGCGAAAGGAAGCATCGCATGCAAAGATCCGTAACCATCGTATTCACCGCGGCGATCGCGGCGGTTGCGCTGGTGGCGTGTTCCGGTGGAAAACAAAACAAGACTTCTTCCACGACTACAACCACCACGACCACGACGCAAACTTCGCCGGGTGCTTCGCCGGCATCGACCGGCGGTGCCAGTCCTGCAGCGAGCAGCGCCGCCAGTCCAATGGCCGCAGGCGCGAGTCCCACTGCCAGCGCCGCCGCGATGAAAACGACGACGAAGACGACCACAACCACCACGACCACGAACGCGAAGATGGTCGCGGCAGGTGCGGCATCCGCCGAAGCCGGACAGAAAATCTTTACGACGAACTGCTCGAGCTGTCACCAGGCCAACGGTAAAGGGCAGCCCGGCGTGTTTCCGCCGCTCGCCGGAAACAGCGTGGTGACGGGACCCGCGGATAAGGTCATTTCCATCGTGAAGAACGGCCTCAGCGGAAAGATTTCGGTGAACGGAACCACGTACAATGGGCAAATGCCCGCATGGAAGGGCACGCTCAGCAACAACGACATTGCCGCAGTCATCACGTACATTCGCTCGTCGTGGGGCAACAAGGCGAGCGCTGTGACGGCCGCACAGGTTGCCGCGACGAAATAAGCCCTCTCGCGGACGCATTCATACAAACGAGGCCCGGCCACGCGCCGGGCTTCGTCATTTAGCGCGGATGGGTTGATTGCGCGAACACTCCGTGGAAAAGCCGCTCGACGTAGTCGTACATCTGCGGATCGATGCGCCGCAAACGCGAGCGCGTGGCGCGCGGCCAAAACGACGCGGGATCGTTCGCTTCCACGTAGGCGCGCAGGCATTCGGCGAAATACTCGTCCGGCGCCGTCGCTGCGTAGGGCGTGACGTACGCGGATGCTTCGGTGAAGAACCGGCGCAAGTGCGGGTCCGTGCTCGAGCGATAGACGCCGCCGCCGAGCGCGCAGTCCAACGCATGCCCAAACTCGTGCGCGATCGTCATTACGCTGCGCGAACGCAAGTACACCGTGCGCTCCTCCACCACGAAAAGGCCCGCGGGCGGCGCAGGCCATGCGTCCACGTCGACGCCTAATCGTTTGAGCGCAGGCGAAGCGTCGTCGTAACGTTGTTTTCCGCGCAGCGGCACGATACGAGCGCCGAAACGGTGCGCGAGCGAGAGCGCGCCCAAACCGAAACGGTTCAGCGTTTCCACGATGGGCGCGCAAGAGGTGCCGTCTGCACCGGAGATCAGCAGCGATGCATCGGCGATCATCCCGCCGAGAATCGCGCAGCGCCGTTGCCGCGCGATTACGGCGAAATTGCGAGATTACGAGCAGCCGTTATTGGTGAGCAGGACGTACCCGTCCGCACCGCTCATCATCAGCGTGCTGCTCAGCGGCCGGTGCTCGATGTCGGTGTAGTTCGTGTACGGGTGCCCGGACGGGAACGTGAACGCGTACGGCGCTCCGCTTGCGTTCACGATGACGAGCGCGCCCTGGAATTTGCGTTCGTAGACATTGGGCGCGATCTGCGTGTACGCGCCGCACGGGGCGCCGTACGTAGTGCTGTATTCCGGACGATACGACATGGCTTGCCCGAGCTGCGGCGAGATGTACACGTCCGCGCCACCCTCGTTCACGAGCGCGTAGGTTGCCAGCGACCAGTCCACTTGCGGCGCCGGCAGCTGGTTCGGATCGCTGGGGCACGGCGCGTTGCCGTTGAACGGCTGTACGCCGTTGTAGCACAGGTAATCCGTGATGAGAAACGCGACGTGATGCGACTGCGCGTATTCGCCCCACTGCAGCGCCGTCGTAACGATGCCCGGCACGTCGCTCTGGTAGCGGCCGTAATCGGTAAACCCTTCTTCGTAAACCATCGCGTCCGTGACGGCAAGCAGGGCCGCTTCGTTCGGGTTGGTGGGCGGGTTGTAGAGCGGGTGATTGATGATGAGTTTGAGACCGGCGGCGTGCAGCATGCCTGCCGCAGTCGTGACCCAATTCATCATCGCGTTCACGAAGCCGCTGTCCGATCCGCTGTCGAGCGGTCCGCTGAAGATCTTGTGGAATGTGCCGCTTGCGTCGTAGTACCCGCAGCCGTAATCGCCCTTGACGATGGGCTGTCCGAAGCGCGGATTGCCGCCCTCGAGATAGTTCAGCAGATCGGTGTTGTCGACCGCAAGCGCGTTGTAGCCGTTCGGTTTGAGATACGGAATCATCAGCGTTTGCAGCTGATATTGGATTACTTGGTTGTTGCTGAAGTTCAGGGGCACGTCGGGGAATCCGGTTCCGGACCACGCGAGCAGCGGCGGCGACGTCGGATTCCCGGTGCTCGCATCGCACGCGTACAAGATCCAGTCCGGGTCCGTGTTCTGCCAATATGTTAGATCGTGTCCGGAGACGGAGTTGTCGTCTTCCACGGGCAGCATGTACCGCGAAACGATCATACCTGGATGCGCCGAGTTCCATGCCGCCGGTTCGAAGGCGCCCCAAACGCTGTCTTCGTGCGGCGCGAGGCTGTCGATTTGCGCGGTCGTCAGCGGCGTATGCGAGGGAATGCCGTCCCAGTCGAAGATTTGCGTCAGTCCGAAGCGTCCCGTCGTGTCGGGCAAGAGCGTGATACCGGTCGTAGACGGCGTCGACGTCGGGGGCGGCGAGGGCGACATGGTGTGATTCGGCGTCGGCGTCGGTCCGGGGTTGGTCACGGGTGGCGAGGCTCCGCCGCCGCCTCCTCCTCCGCAAGCGCCGAGCAACGCGCTTGCTACTGCGAACACGGCGAACGCGCAACCATTTCGAAGTGTCGTTTTTCGCACAAAAACCCCTTTGCGACGCGCTTGCAGTATACGCGTCGGCATCGGCCGCGCAGAACGGACGTTCGGGCCCGTGCGCGGCAGTCTTTTGGGGTATATGGTGCGGCGGAGGTTCGCACCATCGAGGAACGCTTCGTTTCCGAAGATCCGAATGCGCGTATTGCCGCAGCCGTCTTACGAACGCTGTTCGGCGACGCTTATGCGCAGCGGTTTTCGATCAGACTGTGGGAAGGTTCGTTCGTTCCCGCGCAGCGCGAGCAGCTCTTCACGCTGTGCGTGCGGCATCCGGGCGCGCTGCGCGCGGCATTCAGGCCGCCGGTCGATCTAAACGCCGGGCGGGCGTTCGCCGCCGGCTTGCTCGACGTCGACGGTGACGTCGAAGCCGCCGTCGACGCCATGATGGCGGTGATGGAGCGCCCGGCCATCGGAACGATGGCGCAGCTCGCGCTCATGCTGCATCGCCTGCCCGCGGCGCAATTGCCGCCGCTGCGTGAGGCGCGGTTGCGCGGCAAGCGGCATTCCCTCGCCCGCGATCGCGCGGCGATCGGATTCCACTACGATCAGCCCGTGGCGTTTTACCGCGCTTTTCTCGATCGTCATTTGGTGTATTCGTGCGCGTACTACGACGACGACGTCGCGGATCTCGATGCCGCGCAGCTGGCCAAAATCGATTACACGCTGCGAAAGCTGCGTCTTGGGGAGGGGGAGCGGCTTCTCGACATCGGCTGCGGCTGGGGCGGCCTGGTAATTCGCGCGGCGCAAGAGCATGGCGCGTACGTGCTCGGCGTGACGCTCAGCGGGGGTCAATACGAAGAGGCGCGGCGGCGCATCTCCGCGGCAGGCTTGGGCGAACGGGCTCGCGTCGAGCGCTGGGATTACCGGGAGCTGCCCGCGACGACCTTCGACAAGATCGTCAGCGTGGGCATGTTCGAGCACGTCGGACGCGAGAAGCTGCCGGAGTATTTTGGCGCGGCATACCGCTTGCTGAAAGACGGGGGGCTGTTTTTGAACCACGGCATCGCCAATCAGCACCGCGCGCGTTCGGACGGCCGAGCCTCCGGCTTCATGGAGCGATTCATTTTTCCGGACGGCGAGCTGGTCAACGTCAGCGAGGCTTTGCAGATCGCCGAAAAGGCCGGCTTCGAAGTGCGTGACGTGGAGAACCTGCGCGAACACTACGTGCGCACGCTTCGCGCGTGGGTGTCGAGATTGGAACGCAATCGGGATATGGCCGTCGCCGCGGCCGGCGAACAGTCGTACCGCGCGTGGCGACTGTACATGGCGGGGAGCGCGCAAGGCTTTCGTGTCGGGCGCATGGGGTTGTTTCAATCACTGCTCGCCAAACCCACGGGCGGCGGCCAGGTACCGGACCTTCCGCCCACGCGGCGCGACCTGTACGCCGGGCGGGCTGCTGCAGTGCCCTAATCCGCCGGCGTCGCACTTGCAATGTGGGCTCGGCGTGCTATATTAATTTTATTAATGCATGCTTTGAATAGCCTGGCTCCGGGTGCCGTTGACGAGGTGCTTCGCGGGCCGGTGAAGTCGAAGACCGTGCTGCCGGCCCTCATACTGCACTTGCTGGAGAAGCGGCCGGATCACGGTCTGGCGATCATGCAGCGCATCCAAACGATGTGCGGCGGGTTGGTCGGGGTGAACGCGAACACCGTGTATCCGTTGCTGCGGCGGCTGGAAGAACGCGGATTCATAACCGGCGAGTGGGATCACCCGACGAAGCGGGCGCGACGGCGCTATCGCATCACGCCGGCGGGCCGCCGGCGGCTCGCGCGCATCAAAGCCGACATGCTGCCGTATCTGCAGATGCTTGCGGATTCGGTACAGCGCCTGCGGCGCGAACTGTACGAAGAATCACCAGACTCCATCGCCAGTTGAGCTGAAAGAAGAAATTATCGTGGCTAGCTATCAAGCGCCATTGCGCGACATGCAATTCGTGCTTCGCGAACTCGCGGGCCTCGAGGAGATCGCACGGCTGCCCGGATGTGAGGACGTGCTCGAGGTCGCGGATCCGATTTTGGAAGAAGCGGCAAAGTTTGCAACCGAAGTGCTGGATCCGATCAACCAAACCGGCGACAAAGAAGGCTGCACGTGGAAAGACGGCAGCGTCACCACGCCCAACGGCTTCAAAGAAGCGTACGCGCAGTTCGCAAAAGCCGGATGGATTGGGCTGCCGGTGCCGGCGCAGTACGGCGGACAAGGCTTACCGTCGCTGATGCTCGGCCCAACTCTGGAAATGTGGAACGCCGCGAACGTGGGTTTCGCCAACGGTCCGCTTCTCAACCAAGGCGCGATCGAGGCAATCGAACTGGTCGGCACGGAAGAACAAAAGCAGCTGTACATTCCGAAGCTCGTGGACGGCACGTGGACCGGCACGATGTGCTTGACCGAACCGCAAGCCGGCTCCGATCTCGCTCAGGTGCGCACCAAAGCCGTTCCGAGCGGCGACCGCTATTTGCTGACGGGGCAAAAAATCTTCATCACGTTCGGCGAGCACGACATGGCGGAGAACATCGTGCACCTCGTGCTGGCGCGGTTGCCGGACGCACCCGAAGGCACGAAGGGCATCTCGATGTTCATCGTTCCGAAGTTTCTGGTCAACCCGGACGGAACGATGGGAGAGCGCAACGACATGGTGTGCGCCGGCATCGAGCATAAACTCGGCATCAACGGCAACCCGACGTGCACGATGAACTTGGGCGAGAACGGCGGTGCCGTCGGCTATCTGGTGGGACGGCCGAACGAAGGCCTGAAGTACATGTTCGTCATGATGAACGCCGCGCGGTTCTCCGTGGGCGTGCAGGGCATGGCTATTGCGGAGCGCGCGTATCAGAGCGCGCTGCAGTACGCGAAGGAACGCGTGCAGTTTCGCGACGTCGCCTCGCGTTCGCCCGAGCCAAGGCGCATCATCGAGCACCCGGACGTGCGGCGGATGCTGATGTTGATGAAATCGCAAATCGAAGCGATGCGCGCGCTCTCCTACGTGGCCGCCGCCGCGCTGGATCTTTCGCACAAGCACCCCGACGAAAAAGTCCGGAAAGAGAACGCGGCGTTCGTCGACCTCATGATTCCGGTCGTAAAAGGCTGGTGTACCGAGAGCGCCGTCGACATCTGTTCGACGGCGCTCCAGGTGTTCGGCGGCATCGGCTACGTGGAAGAAACCGGAATCGCGCAGCAATACCGCGACGTGCGCATTACGACGATCTACGAAGGCACAACGGGGATTCAAGCCTTGGACTTGGTTGGGCGCAAACTCGCTCAAGACATGGGCGCGACCGCTACGCGGGTCATCGGCACGATGCAAAAGACAGCAAAGCAACTGTCCGGCGACGAGACTTCGAACGCGGAGGACCTTCGCGCCATCGGAAGACACCTGGAAGAGGCGATCGGCGCGCTTTCGGAAACGTCGCAATTCATCGGCATGACGGCGATGGGCGATCTACGCAAAGCCTTCGCGTGCAGCGTCCCCTATTTGAAGCTCTGGGGCGTCACGGCCGGCGGCTGGCAAATGGCGCGCGCCGCGCTAGTTTCTGCGGAGAAACTCGCGCAAGACGATGCCGAGGCGGAGTTCTACAAAGCAAAGATCGCAACCGCGCGTTTCTACGCGTCGCACGTGCTCACGCAAAGCGCCTACCTCAAGCGGCAGATCCTCGACGGTTCGGGCGACGTAATGGCCCTGTCGGAATCACAATTCGATTTGGATCGCAAGTCGCCGGTGGTTGCCTAATCGTGAGCGACTCCGTTCGAATCATCACGCTGGACAATCCGCCGGTCAACGCGCTATCGTTCGCGTACTGCGCAAAATTGCTCGCCGAGGTCCAGGCCGCGGAGGCGGAGGCCTCGGTGAAAGCCGTAATTTTTACCGGCGCGAACGGCATTTTCAGCGGCGGGGCCGACATCAACGACTTCGCGAAAGAACCGGATCCGAGCGACAAGAACGTGCGTCACGTCATCGCCGCAATCGAGGCGGGTAAGAAGACGTACGTCGCGGCGATCGACGGCAACGCGATGGGCGGCGCTCTGGAACTTGCGCTTGCGTGCGATTATCGCGTCGCGACGGTGCGATCGAAACTGAGCTTGCCGGAAATCAAACTCGGACTGCTCCCCGGCGCGGGGGGAACGCAGCGCCTTCCGCGCCTCATCGGCGCGCAAGCCGCGTTGCAGATGATGCTCAAGGGCGAAAACGTCAAAGCGGAGGATGCGAAGAAGCAAGGTCTGCTGGACGAAATCGCGGCTTCGGACGTGGTCGAAGCGGCGAAAAAGTACGCGGATAAACCGCGCCGGCGGATCTCGGAAATGCACGTTTCGCTCGAAGGGCTTCCCGCTAATGCGGTGCCGTTCGTCATCGCGCAAGCGCACAAGATGTGCCCGCCGGAAGAGAACGGCGGGTTCGCGGCTCACAAACTCGTGGACGCAGTCCAGGCGGCATTCGAGCTGCCGTTCAAACGGGGCCTCGCGCGGGAAGCCCGGCTTTTCGACGAGCTCGCCCGTTCGGCCCCATCGTCGGCTTTGCGGCACGTCTTCTTCGCGGAACGCGATCTCGCGAAGATTCCGGAGCTCGAAGCGCTTCGCGCCGCTCACGAGGGTTCGCTGCCTCCGTGCCAGGTGAGGACTGCGGGCGTAATCGGAGGCGGAACGATGGGCACCGGCATCGCCATTACCTTTGCGAACGCGGGCATCCCAGTCACGGTCATCGAGCCGAACGCCGCGCAAATCGAAAAAGGCCGGCAGACGGTTTTCGGTATGTTCGCGTATCAAGTGCAAAAAGGGCGTATCACGCAAGAAGAGGCGTGGACGCGCGGACAGTCGATTCGCTTTACGGATGACTTCGCGGAACTTGCCGACGCGGACGTCGTCGTCGAAGCGGTGTTCGAGGACATGCAAGTAAAAAAAGATGTCTTCAAGAAGCTGGACGCGATCGTCAAGCCGGGCGGTATTCTTGCCACGAATACCTCCACGCTCGACATCGATGAAATGGCGTCGGTTACGCAGCGGCCCGACACCTTCGTCGGCTTGCACTTCTTTGCGCCGGCAAACATCATGAAGCTGCTCGAGGTCGTGCGAGGGGAGCGTACCTCTGCGCAAACGCTCGCCGCGGCCTTTGCGCTCGGGAAGAAGCTTCGCAAAGTCGCCGTGCTCTCGGCCAATGCCTTCGGCTTCATCGGCAACCGGATGCTTTTCGACTACGCGCGCCAAGCCGTCCGGCTGGCGGAAGAAGGCGTGCCGCCGTATCGCATCGATGCTGCCATGAAGAATTTCGGCATGGCGATGGGTCCGTTCGCGATGTTCGATCTTTCCGGCATCGACGTGTTTTGGCACATTCAGCGCGCGCGGCCCGAGATGGGCGCGGCGCGTACCGCGATCGTCGATCGCCTGTACGAACTGGGACGACTCGGGCAGAAAACCGGCAAAGGCTTCTACAAATACGATCCCGGCGCCGGCAGAGGACGCGAGGCGATCCGCGACGAGGAAGTGGAGCAGCTGTTCGCGGAGCTCGCCGCTCGAGCGGGCATCGCGCCGAGCGCCGATGCTTCCGATGCGCGAATCGTCGAGCGTTTGACCAAAGCGCTCATCGACGCGGGCGTCGAATTGCTGCAGAAAAAAGTCGCTCTGCGGCCCGGCGACATCGACATCGTATACGTGTACGGTTACGGTTTTCCGCCGCATCACGGCGGACCCATGTGGTACGGCCACGAGATCGGCTACAAGGACGTTTACGGGAGCGAATCGCCTCTGCGGGAACTCGCTCATGCGTGAAGCGGCAATCGTTTCGGCCGCGCGCACGCCGATCGGCAAGGCGTTTCGCGGCGCCTTCAATCAAACGCACGGGGCGACGCTCGCGGGACACGTCGTGAAAACCGCCGTCGAGCGCGCGAAGATCGATCCATCGGAAATCGACGACGTCGTTCTCGGCGTGGGCTTGCCGGAAGGCGCCACCGGCAACAACCTCGGGCGCGTCGCCGCGCTGCGCGCCGGACTGCCGGCGAGTGTTCCCGGAACGACGATCAACCGCTATTGCGCATCGGGGCTGCAGGCCGTCGCGGTTGCGGCGCAGCGCGTGATTGTCGACGGCGCGGACGTCGTCGTCGCGGGCGGCGCCGAATCGATCAGCATGGTGCAAAATACCATGAACGTCGAGTTCTTCACCGAGGAGTGGATGCTGCGGCATCAGCCCGACGTCTACACGCCGATGCTGCAAACTGCCGACTTCGTCGCTCGCAAATACAACGTTTCGCGCGAGCGTCAAGACGAATACGCGCTTCAAAGCCAGCAGCGCACGGCGGCGGCGCAGCAGAGCGGCGCGTTCGACGACGAAATCGTTCCGCTCTCGACCTGGAAATACGTCGAAGACAAAGACACGGGTGAGGTGCGCGAAGAACAAGTTACGCTTACGAAGGACGAAGGAAACCGCCCGGACACCTCGCTCGAAACCCTTGCGAAGCTGAAAGGCGTGCTGGATCCGAACTCGCCGATTACGGCCGGGAATTCGTCGCAACTCTCCGACGGCGCGGGCGCCGTCGTCGTGATGAACGCGAAACTCGCCCGGCAGCGTGGCCTGCAGCCGCTTGGGTTTTATCGCGGCATGGTAGTCGTCGGGAACGAGCCCGGAGAGATGGGCATTGCGCCCGTGTACGCGATTCCAAAATTGCTCAAACATCATGGATTGCGCATAGACGATATCGGTTTGTGGGAGCTGAACGAAGCGTTCGCGGTGCAGACGGTTTACGTTCGGGATGCGCTCGGAATTCCGAACGATCGCTTCAACGTGAGCGGCGGCGCGATATCGATCGGTCACCCCTACGGGCTCTCCGGCACGCGCATGACCATGCATGCGCTGATCGAAGGACGCAAGCGCGGCGCAAAATACGTGGTCGTCACGATGTGCGTCGGCGGAGGAATGGGGGCGGCGGGGCTTTTCGAAGTCGCCTGAGTGCGTTGCGCGCCGGCGGGCAGGAATCTTCGCAGCGGTGAATGGACATTCGCGCATGAAACTGATTGCGCGCGCCGCTGCATGTATGCTGGCGGCTTTGATTGGCATTCCGGCGTCCGCGGGTGCGCAGGCAGCCGATCCCCTGACGGATGCGGTGCTCAACGCGGTGAAGGCCAGCCGCGCTCCCGGCGCAGCCGTTGCGGTCATGCGAGACGGCACCGTTACGTTCGAGAGCGGCTTCGGCGTGCGCGATATCGGCACGAAGGCGCCCGTCGACGTGCACACGCGGTTTGAAATCGGTTCGATTACCAAGCAGTTTACGGCGGCCGCGATCTTGCAGTTGAAGGAGCAGGGAAAGCTCGCGCTCTCCGACCCGCTGGGAAAATACGTGCCGCAATACGCGCCCGGCAAAGCGGTAACTCTAGCGCAGCTGCTCGGACAAGTCAGCGGCATCCCCAACTACACCGACGCGAATCATTTTCTCAGCATCGCAACCCATCCGGCGTCGCTAAACGCGGTGCTTGCCCTGATCAAGGGCAAATCGCTCGAATTCAAACCGGGGACGAAGTGGGCGTACAGCAACACGAACTACTATCTGCTCGGGCGCGTCGTGGAAGCGGCCTCCGGCACGACGTGGGAATCGTACGTTCGCGCGCACATCTTCGTACCGGCGGGCATGACGGAATCCACGTTCGCGACCGAGGAAAGCGGCGTTCCCGACATGGCGACCGGCTACGAATTGCAGAAGGGGAAGTTCGTTCCGGCGCAGCCCCTGGGAGCGTGGGCCTACGCCGCGGGCGCAATCGTCAGCACGGCCGGCGATTTACTCAAATGGGATCGCGCGTTGTTCGGCGGCAAGTTGATCTCGGCGGCGGACCTGCAGCTGATGACGCAGGCGGGACGACTGCCCTCCGGCAAGAGCACCCGCTACGGATTCGGCTGGATTATCGGCACGCACGACGGCACGACGCGCATTTCGCACGGAGGCGGTACGTTCGGGTTTGCAGCGGAGAACGACGTGTATCCCAAACTGGGAGAAGCTGTCGTCGCGCTTCAAAACAGCTCCGATGCAACGCCCACGATCATTACCGCGCGCGCGTTCGACGTGCTCAACCCGCAGCTCGCGCAGGCCGAAACGAAAGCGGCAAGCGGGGAAGATCCGAATGTCACGGCTCGCGTCAAAGCCGTATGGGCGATGTTCGTCAGCGGAAATCTGGATCGCTCGCAGCTCGATGCCGGCATGAACAAAGCGATCACGCCGCAAGTCCTCGCGGCGGCAGGCGAGCAATTCAAAACGGTGGGAACCGCGCAAACTTGGGTGTACCGCGGAAAGAAAAGCACGCCGCAATACACCACGTACGTCTATCTGGTTACGTTTAGCAGCGGAGCCAAACTCAACCTCACGATGAGTGTCGACAAAGACGGCAAAATCGCGGGCTTTTTCGCCGCGCCGGGATAAGGGCAAACCCGAGAGAGCAACCGGCAGTTCCCTGTACCGGAGCGCGGAGCGGGTAAGAGACCCAGTGCACACACTGCTCTTTAGGGAGAACGCACGTATGAAAAATGCCCTGGGCACCGGCGCTGCCGGCTTATTGCTGGCCACCGCGCTTGCGATCATGCCCACTGCCGCGCTGGCGCAGGCCAGTCCGGCCGCAACGACCGGAACGACCACTACGACGACCGTTGCATCGCCGGCCGCCTCGCCGGCCACCAGCACGACGACGACCACCACCGGCGGGTCCACCACGACGGGCACCAACGGCGGAAACAGCTGGTGGGGACTCATCGGTCTGGTTGGACTGCTGGGTCTGTTCGGGATGAGTGGACGCAGGACTACCAGCGTCGAGACGTACGACACGACGCGAAGGCCGTAAAGAGCTGCTCGGTGGGGCGAAAGCCCCACCCCGGCGTCCCTAACCGCCTGCTCCATTTTCACGCTCTCGGGAGAGAGTTGTAACAGAGTGTTTTCGCGGCGCAACATGCGCCGCCGCATCGACAGCGCGCTGGCGGCGGCAAGCCCATTGGCTCTTGCGGAAGCGATGGATGCGCATATCGGCGCCCTTCCGTTGGCCGAATTGCGCGCGCTGATCGAACGCAGCGCCGCGCGCATGGACGCGGCGCATCAACAGCAGCTGGCGATGTACGTTCGCCTCGAAGAGCCCGACGAGTTGCTGGCCCATCGCTTCAGCGCGTTCTTACGTCATAATCCGCGCGCGCTGGCGGCGCTCGATCCGGACGCGGTTGATGCTATACTCGCCGACTTCGGTCAGCCCGCGCCGCAGCATCGTCGCGTTCTTCCGCCGCGCCTGGCGGCGATCGTGGGTCTCGCGATCGCGGTGGCGCTGCTGCCGTTGGCAGCGCAATACGTGCATCAAAAGGGTCTTCTCGAAGGCCTTGCGGAGCCGGTGCTCACGCCTCCGGTCGCGCAGTTCGTGCAGCGCATCATGCCGCACCACGTCGCGAGGCCGGCGCATGCCGCACGCGCCCGGCGCGTCCTGCAGAACGCACCCAAGCACGCGGCGCCGATCGCGCACCGCGCTGCGCGTCCGCTCCACGCGCGTAACCGCCATATCGCGCGGCACGTGGGCCGCCGCCCGCATCGCCGGATCGCGTGGAAGTTTTCGCCGGAAAACAACCCCTATTTCAACAGGCTGCGCTGGCGTCATCCGTTCGTAGACATGCATGCGCGCCGCGCCGCTTTCGTTGCATTCGCGGAGCGCGCAAAACTGAGCGTGCGATCGTATCTGCGTGACGTGATCGCCGGAAACTACGGCGCCGCCTTCGCTCACCTCGGCATGCGCGCCGACTCGAATCCCGGCGCGATAGCGGAGCTGCCGATCGTTTCGCGCAGATCGATCGTTTGGATCGCCGGTACCAGAGCCCGGGCCAACGGCGTGCGCGTGCGAGCCGTCATTCGTACCGGAGGCAGGGAGTATTACGAATTTTTTGACGTCGCGCGCGATGGCCCCGCGGTTCGCATTCTCGATCGGTATTACGTGCCGGCGAACCGGCGCGCGCAAGTCGCCTTGCGATCACTCGTACAGAACACGCACTAGATACGAAGCCGCCTTACCAGGCCGATTACCGTTCATCGCCGCGCAGCGTACGAACACGGCCGGCGCTCCCGCGCGCGGCGAAGAGCATACCAAGTTCCCGCTGCAATAGAATGGATAACCCGGCGTTATGGTCCCGGTGCCGACGTTGCACGTCGCGCCCGAAGCGAGCTGCATTTTCCAAACGTTGCGCGTGCCGCTTCCAGACGGCGGCAGCGGCTTGGTGAGCGAAAGAAGGATGCCGCTTCTGCCCGAGGCGCCTTCCGGACACGCCACTTCGCGGGCGGATCGCTCGAAGCACGGATCGTGAATGGCGTTGCCGGCCATGCAGCGGAAGGCATCCCTGCGCTGCGAGGCGATGGAGGTTACCCAGCAGTAGCCGCTCGTTCGTGCGGTCACGTGCATCGAACGCGCGTTGAAGACGACCACGGCGGTGTGCGCCGCCATCGTCGGCACCGCCACCGCTCGAGGACCGCAAAGAAGTACGACCAGACCGATTGCCGCGAGAATCTTCCGCATGCAAAAGACGTTCGCGCGGCAAACACGAACTCTTGCAGGCGCATGAGCGTACGAGCGCGCGCGCCGGGACGCGTGAATTTGATCGGCGAGCACACCGATTACAACGACGGCTTTGTGCTGCCGTGCGCGATTCCGTACGACACCCGCGTCGCAGGGAGCGCGCGTCGCGATCGCATCGTCACGGTGATCTCGCGCTTGGGCGATCGAGCGGCGTTCGACTTGGATGCGTTGCCGCCGGGCTTGGCCGGAACGTGGAGGGATTACGTGCGCGGAGTGCTCGGCGAGCTGCTCGATGCCGGAATCGCGCTTCACGGCGCCGATTTGCAGGTGGACGGAAGCGTACCGATCGGCGCGGGTTTGAGTTCGTCCGCTTCGTTCGAGATAGCGCTCGTGCTCGCGATGGTAAGCCTTGCGGATGCTGACCTCGATCGCCGCGAGCTGGCCCGCCTTGCGCAGCGCGCGGAGACGCGGTACGTCGGGACACGGTGCGGCATCATGGACCAGATCGCGGTACTTTTTGCGCGTGCCGGCCACGCGTTGTTCTTGGACACGCGCAGCCTGCATTTCGAGCACGTTCGCGTCCCCGCAGCTGCATCGGTGCTGATCTGTAACACGATGGTGCAACACGAACTCGCATCCAGCGCGTACAACGAGCGCCGCTCGCAGTGCGAGGAGAGTGTGCGGTTGCTGCAGCAGCGGTACCCGGGCGCGCGCGCGCTGCGGGACGTGAGCGTGCAGCAATTGGAAGATGCCCGAAATCTGCTGCCGCCCCCGCTGCTCTCGCGGGCGAGGCACGTAGTGCGCGAGAACGAACGCGTAGTGGAAGCGGCCCGTGCACTGCGTGAAGGCGATCTCGACACGGTCGGCCGACTCATGTATGCCTCGCACGAAAGCTTGCGCGATGAGTACGCGGTGAGCTGTCCCCAGCTCGATACCATGGTGGAACTCGCGCAATCGTTCGACGGCGTCATCGGCGCGCGTATGACGGGAGGCGGCTTCGGCGGCTGCACCGTCAACGTGGTGCGTGCGGAACGCGCGCAAGACTTTCGAAGGTACGTCGTGCAGGCATACCAGCGGGAAACCGGCGTCACGCCGGAAGTCTATGACGGCACGCCTTCTTCCGGAGCGGACGTGACGCGTGAATGACTGGACGAAGTTGCCGCACCGGCGATTCAACCCGCTCACCGGCGAATGGGTGTTGGTGTCCGCGCATCGCTTGGACCGGCCGTGGCAAGGCGAGGTGGCGCACATGCCGGAAGCGCAGCGTCCGGCGTACGATCCCGCATGCTACTTGTGCCCGGGTAACGCGCGCGCCGGCGGAGCCCGCAATCCGCAGTACACCGGCACGTATGTCTTCGATAACGATTTTCCCGCGCTCACCGCCGGCGAAGCGCCCCAGAGCTTCGCCGATGGTCCGCTGCTGGTGCGAAGTGAGAGCGGTGTTTGCCGCGTGGTCTGTTTCTCGCCTCGACACGATCTCGACGTTGCGCGGATGCAGCTCGAACAGGTTTGTGCGATCGTCGAAACCTGGGCGCAGCAGTACCGCGAGCTCGGCGCCAATCCGGCGATAAACGCTATAACGATCTTCGAGAATCGCGGCGCGATGATGGGCGCGAGCAACACGCACCCGCACGGGCAAATTTGGGCGCAGCACAGCTTGCCGAGCGAACTCTCGAAGGAATCGCGCGCGCTTGCGGATCGCGCCCGCACGGGCGCGTGCTTGCTGTGCGAGTACGTTGCTTACGAGCAAACCGCCGCGCAGCGCATCGTGTACGAAAACGCCAGTGCCGTAGCGGTCGTGCCGTTTTGGGCGACCTGGCCGTTCGAAACGCTGGTCGTCCCGTCGCAGCACGCGCTTTCGCTCGATGCGCTGCCGGCGCAGCAGCGGGAGGGCTTCGCGGAAGCGATGCACGCCGTGACGTCACGATACGATCGCCTCTTCGACGCGCCGTTTCCGTACTCGATGGGCGTGCATCAGGCGCCGACGGATGGGCAGAACCACACGCATTGGCACCTGCACGCGCATTATTATCCGCCGCTTCTGCGGTCCGCCCTCCGAAAATTTTTCGTGGGGTACGAGATGCTCGCCGAGCCGCAGCGCGACATCACGCCGGAGGAAGCGGCGCGCCGGCTGCGCGAGCGATGATCCTTGAGCGGCGCGTCATCTCCGGAGAGCTGCACTACCCGCGCATCCCACGCGGCTACTGGCGGGATCGTTTGCGCATGGCGCGCGCGATGGGATTGGACACCGTGTCCACCTACGTGTTTTGGAACCGGCACGAACTCGAGCCGGGCAAATACGATTTCAGCGACGACAACGACGTTGCGGCATTCGTGCGGCTTGCACAGGAAGAAGATCTCGACGTCATTTTGCGACCGGGGCCGTACGTCTGCGCGGAATGGGATTTCGGCAGCTTGCCGTGGTGGCTGCTCAAAAGCCGCGTGCCGATTCGCAGCACCCACGAGTCCTACATGCGCCCGGTGCGCGCGTGGCTGCTTCGGCTCGGGCGGGAGCTCGCGCCGCTGCAGCGCGCGCTCGGCGGACCCATCGTGGCGGTGCAGTTGGAAAACGAGTACGGCGCGTTTGCAAGCGACCGTGCGTATTTGCGCGCTTTGCGATCGGCGATCGCGGACGCAGGCTTTGCTGAGTCGCCGCTCTTCACCATCGATCAACCTGCGCATTTGGCGTCAGGTTCGCTCGATGAACTGCCGATTGCCGCGACGTTCGCGCCGGGCGATCCGGCAAAAGAGTTCGAGCACGTCCGCCGTCTTCGCTCGCAGGCGCCGTTACTCTGCGGCGAATACTGGGCCGGCTGGTTCGACCATTGGGGCGAGCCGCACCACGTGCTCGATGCGGCGCAGCAAGAACGCGACTTGCGCTGGATGCTGCGCGAAGGATGCTCGGTGAACATCTACATGTTTCACGGCGGTACGAACTTCGGGTTTTGGAACGGCGCAAATTCCTCCGAAACTTCACCCTATTTGCCCACAACGACGAGCTACGATTACGATGCCGCGCTCGACGAAGCGGGGCGGCCCACGGCGAAGTATTTTCTCTTCCGCGATGCAATCGCGGGGGAAACGCGCGCCGCGCCGCCGCCGATACCGCCGGCACCGCGGACAGCGTCGTCGGCACCGTTCGAGCTGCACGAATCGTGCGCGCTCCTTTGCTCGAATCTCGGGGAGCCGGTTCATTCCGAACGGCTTCTTTCCATGGAGGACTTGAATCAAGGGTACGGCTTCGTGCTGTATCGCGCGCGGGTTGACGGTCCGTTCGATGCGCTGCTCGAAATCGAGGGTCTTCGCGACTATGCGATCGTTGCGCTCGACGGCATCGTTGCGGGTCACCTGGACCGGCGCCTGGGCCAAACCACCGTTCGGCTTTCGTGCAGCTCCGCAAAGACGCAGCTCGATATTCTCGTGGAGAACTGCGGTCGTATCAATTACGGTCCCGACATGCCGTTCGAACGCAAAGGCATAACCGGCGCCGTGCGGCTCGAAGGCCGGGAAGTGCTCGGTTGGCAGATGCATTCGCTGCCGTTCGCGCACCTCGACGGGTTCGTGTTTTCTCCGGGCGCTCAGGCGGGGCCGGCATTCTATCGCGGCACGATGAACGTGAGCGAACCGGCGGACACGTTCCTCGACGTTTCCGATCTCGGCAAGGGCGTGCTGTTTGTGAATGGAAAAAACGCGGGCCGCTTTTGGAACATCGGCCCGCAGCGCTCGCTTTACGTGCCCGGATTGTGGCTGCGCGGCGGGTCGAACGACGTGATTGCTTTCGATCTGTACGCGCACGAACGTTGCCCGCGGCTTCGCGGCGTGCCGGATCCGCTTGTTACGTGAACCGGAGGAACTCCGCGGCCTTCCGGCGCACTCGCGCCGCATGGCAGTTACCAAGGGCCGCACCTCCACGGCCGGCAGAACTTCGACGCTGGAGGTCGGCGCGAAAGCGCCGGAGTTTGAACTCGAAAGCCATCGTGGCGAAAAATGGCGGCTGTCGGATCAACGCGGAAAGAACAACGTCGTCATCGCGTTCTATCCGTTTGCGTTCACGCCGGTTTGAACCAGTCAAATGCCCGGCCTCGAGAAGAACCTCGAGCGCTTTAAAGGGCTCGATGCCCAAGTTGTGGGCATCTCAATCGATTCGACGCACACCAACAGAGCGTGGGCGGAATCGCTCGGAGGCCTAAATTATCCGCTGCTGTGCGACTTCTGGCCGCACGGCAACGTCGCTCGCGCGTACGGCGTCTTCGATGAGAAGGCCGGCCGTTCCGAACGAGCGGTGTTCATCATCGACAAGGAAGGCATCGTACGCTATATCGACGTGCACGACATCGGCGAGCAGCCCGACGAGGAGCAAATTCTCGAAGAACTCGAGAAGCTAAAGTGAGACGGCGCGCGCTGCGGATCAACTCTGCAGCGCGCGTTCGATCGTAGACCAGATCATCGCGCGGGGGACGAACATGGGCGACTCGTCGATCGTGAGCGTCAGCGTTTGCGCGGCCTCATCGTACGCGTAGCTGCCGCCCATGCCGTCGCGTTCGATTGAACCGCTGTCGCCGGGCGGCAGCGGCACATAAGCTGCGATCTGCGCCCGAAGCTGCTCAAACTTCGCGCGCGACACGTTGGTATACGTCTTGCTTTCACTCATCGCTTGCGCCTTCGGGCCACAGCATGGCCGCGCCTCGTACGCCGCTGGAGTCTCCATGCGCCGCTTGCGTGATTCGCGTTCGCAAGCAGTCGGAGAACACGTATTGCGGCAGCAGCCGCGGAACGTCGTCGTACAGGCGGGTACGGTTTGAAACGCCTCCGCCGATTACGATAACGTCCGGATCGAGAATGTTTACAACGCTCGCAAGCGAACGCGCCAGGCGTTCTTCATACTCGTTGAACGCGGCTTCCTCGCCGATGCGCTCGCACGCTTTTTGCAGGCTGGGGCCGGACAAGAAGGTTTCGATGCAACCGCTCTTTCCGCAGTAACACGGTGGTCCCGGCAGCTCGTGCGGCTGCGGCCACGGCAGCGGGTTGTGACCCCACTCGCCGGCAATGCCGTTCGGTCCCTCGATGATGCGGCCGCCAATTGCAACGCCGCCGCCAACCCCGGTTCCAAGGATCGCCGCAAACACCACGTGCGCGTTCGTCGCTGCTCCGTCGGTAGCTTCCGAAAGCGCAAGGCAGTTCGCATCGTTCGCCATGCGCACCGTGCGACCGAGCGCGGACTCGACGTCTCCTTTGAAAGGCTTGCCGATGAGCGCGGTGCTGTTCGCGTTGATGATGCGGCCGGTCGTCTTCGACAACGATCCCGGCGTGCCGATGCCGATGGGCGCCTGCGCTCCGGCAACGTCCTGCGCGCGGCGAACCAAGGCCGCAATCGCGCGCACCGTTTCCTCGTAATTGTCTTTCGGCGTAGGCACGCGTTCGCGCAGCAGCGTAGCGCCGCGTGGGCCTACAACGGCTACTTCGATTTTCGTACCGCCCACGTCGACGCCGATACGAGCCGAGGTGCTCACTCGCATCCGCGGACGTCGATCCAAAAATGCGGAACCGGTCGAGTTTTTCCTGATTCGTCCGTATATTTGAAATGCTCCCGCGGCTTATCTTTTGTCATGATCGGCGCTTTGCCGGTAGCTAAGTCCGTAATATCGTTCAGCACGATATCGCTTTTGATGTAGTACGAATGCCCGAACCCGGGATCGCAAGCATTCGCTACTCCTTGCGCGTCAATGACATTGAGCCAACCGGGCATGGGATTTCCGGAGTATTGACCGACATACAGCGGCTCGCAATAGATTTGACCCGCGCGGCAATGCGCGTGCAAATGCTGCGAAAGATACAGCGCCGTATCGAGCTGGTTCCCGTACACCGTTACGTCTTGTAGCGTTCCGCGTCGAAGCAGATCGATGCTTTCCGCGTACGTTTGCGTGTCGACGTCGGGTTCGATCGAGATAAGGTGTGACACGTTAGAGTTACCTGTTTCACGCGCGAAAAGAAGCATGTCGACGGCGAGCGCGTTGCCAAGGCTGTGGGCAGCCACGGTCAGGCTGGTTGTAGATTCCGCGTTCACGAAGTACCGATAAAATGCCCGCAGGTGTAGTTTGCTCCACCCGTTGTTCGTTTCGTCGTTCGGGTACTCTGCTTCAAATGCTATTCGACTGAACGTCGCCGCACGTGCTGGCCACCCATAGACGATCACCGGGACGCTGCTGCGAACCCCGGTCTTTACGTCGATGCGGCCGGCTATGTAACGAGCTTCCTCAACCGCCCTGCGCAGGTCTTCGTTAAATCCGTGAATGAAAAGAAGTGCGTGCTGAGGCTGGCCCAGCATCGAGTAGAAAATCTTGCGCTTTACAGGATAGTATCGTTCCGTACCGTGCTCGTCCCATTGTACGTAACCGTACTGTAGCGCACAATCATCGCTCCGGACGTCGTCCTCGTTTGCGCAATTTCCAACGTAGAACGTGAACCGTTCCTCGTCGTAAGAATTACCGTTGAAGCGCTGGTCCGTGACGTAGAACACTGTGGTGGTTGGAACGGCGGCGAACGCGCGATCGCACCCTACCGCGAATATGCAGCACAGCCAGACAAGGAAAGCACGCAGCAGCATTACACACCCTCCCGTGCCTTGAATTGCGATAGCCCTTTGCTGTGCTAATCCTACAACGCTGTAGTAAGCTGACGCAAGCCTTACTGCGCCGCGAAGACAGTCGCCAAAAGGCTAGAACCAATTCACTGCGAGGTTATCTGACCGATCGCGTGCAGTTCGGTGAAGAAGATTGCGTTGTCGAAGCATCCTTCGATGTCGCCGGGATAGGAAGGCTGTGTCGGCGTTGGGCGATCGCTGACGCTGCCGTCGGTCGTGATGCGGCCGATCCGGCTGGCGCGCCGCTCCGTGAACCACAACGCGCCGTCGCATCCGTTCGTAATGCTCGCGAGGCCGCTCGCGGGCGTCGGCACCGCGAAGTAACGTACGGTACCGTTTGCGGCGAGCCGGCCGATTGCGTTGAATCCGTCGTCCGCGAACCAAAGTGCGCCGTCGGGTCCGCTTGTCAAACTCGTTACGAAGGAGCCCGCGGGCAGGCGATACGTATTCGTGAGTTCACCGTCCGCGGGATCGACGCGAAATATTTTGGAAGTCGTGGATTGGTTCAGGCGCGGATCCGTCGCGATATACAGAAATCCGTCGGTACCGACCGTTATGCTGCCGAGAGCATCGGAAAACGCCGGGGATCGGAATCCCGCTTTCGTCGTAAATATATAACCGACAAAGCCGGATTTTAAAGGAGCGTCGCCCGTCGCCCATGCCGCTCCGTCGTACGTCATGGCCAAATCTTCAAACACGTTTCCATACGTCGAGTACTTTTCGGTGAACGTTTTCGTAGCGATGACGTATTGCACGATTGCGGGCTTCTTATAAGGGCTGCCGACTTCTGCCGAGATGCCACTTGGTGCGGGCGTGGGCGTTGATTCGACCGCGAGCGCGCTGACGATGCCGGACGCCCCCGAGACCGCGCCGCTGGGAGCCAGCCCTTTCGGTACGACGGGCCACGTATCGGGGCGGCGTACCATCGCGGTCAGCGTTACCGTTGCGTTCGGCGGCGAGAAAATGCCCAATTGCGTCGTCGTGCTGAAGTACACGTTTCCGTCGGAACCAAAGGTCAAGCCGCCCAAAAGCGTCGCGGGCATGTGAAACTCGCGGATCACCTGCGCTATTGCCGCCGGTCGTTCCGGATATGCGGCGCCGGAGGGTTGGACGGAAGAGCCGGTGCCGTTGCAGCTGGTCAGCAGCACTGCAGCGACGACGCGTGCAGACGCACGTCGTCTCATCATAAAGTCCTCAGCGGAAACGGAGTGCCGACAGCTTACACCTTCCCGACCGTCGCAGCAAGCGGGCACAAGCGCAGCGGACGGCGAAGGAACAGCCAAACAAACGGAGGGTCCATGTCCGCTGCGGCATTGCTTGCCGAGGACCGTTCGAGTGCCCGTATGCGAGGCGCCCTGTATGCCGTTGTGACGGCAGCCGTCGTGCTGCTCGTGACGCTATCCGAATGGGGCGCGGAAAAATATCTTTCGCACTTTTCCAGAACGGCCAGTACGCTCTCCGAGATTGCAATCGTCGTCGTACTCGCCTTCGCTTTCCGCGAGATTCACCGGCGCATCGAACGCACGGTGGAAGCAGCGTTCACCAAACGCCGTGAAGAGGCTCGCAAACGGCTCTTTGCGCTGGCGCGCGGCGTCACCGCATTTCGGGACGCAAAAGAGCTGCTCGCGGGAATCGTCGGCACGCTTGACGAGTGCGTCGGCGGCGGAAGCGCCGTTTACGTAAAAGGCGGAAGCTATCATCCGGCCGCATCATCGTTTCCGAATGCTCCGGAGCTTGCCGACGACGATGCGTTGGTCGCGTTGCTGCGCACGGCATGCGCGCCGGTGGATGCGAAAGCATGCTCCAGCAAGGCACCGGGATCGCTTGCGTGTCCGATGATTGCGCGCGGCGAACTCGTCGGTTTTGTCGTGCTCGCCGCCTCCATGACGCAGCTTGCCGCTGACGATCGCCAAACGATCATGGCGCTTGCGCAAGCCGCGGGGCTTGCGCTGGCAGTCCTGGAGCCGTACCTTGTCGATCGCGCCGGCGCTACGTTGCGATGCGGCAATCTTCCGAGCGAAGTCGCTACGCTGATTGGACGCGACCGAGAACTCGAAGAGATCGTGCGGATCTTGCGCGATCATCGCATGCTCTGCGTGAAGGGGCACGGCGGGATCGGCAAATCGCGTCTGGCGCTTCGCGCTGCCGCGCAAATCGCAAGCAGTTTCTCAGGCGGCGCGTGGTTCGTCGACCTGACGAGCGCGCGTGACGAAGCCGCGGTTCTCGACGCGCTCGCCGGGGCTTTGGGCGTTCCGCAGACCGCCGTCAAACGGCAGCTGGACAACGTGCTCGAATTTCTGGGCGGAGAAAAGCGCCTGATCGTTCTCGACAATTGCGAGCACGTGGTCGGGGACGTTGCGCGCATGTGTTCCGGCTTGTTGCGCGCTGCCGGCGCGCTGACGATCGTTGCCACCAGCCGCGAACGCATCGGAATCGCCGGCGAAGCGATCTTCGAAGTGCCCCCGCTCGACCAGGAAGACTCGGCGCGCCTCTTTTGCGAACGCGCGGCGGACGTCGCGCCGGCGCTTCACTGCGGCGATTACGAACGCGAGATCGCCGAAATCGTCGCGCATTTGGACGGCATCCCCTTCGCGATCGAACTGGCGGCTGCAAGACTACGGGTGCTTTCGCCGCGCGATCTTGCAAAGCGCATCGGCGATTTGTTCGCGACCCTCACGGAGGCCGAACGCGGGGCGCACGAGCGGCATCAAACGCTTCGCACGATGTTGGATTGGAGCTATGCGCTCCTAAATCCGGACGAGCAAATACTGTTCGCGAAGCTTTCCGTGTTTCCGTCGACGTTTGGACTCGATGCAGCGGCGGAGATCTGCAGCGGCGGCTCGCTTTCGGATCACGAAATCGTCGGCTTACTCGGACACTTGGTCGACAAATCGCTCGTGCAAAGTGAGACGAGTCCCTACGGGCAGCGTTTCCGCTTGCTCCAGGCGGGACGCGTCTACGCGCGCGAGCGGGCCGGGGAGCATCAGGTAGATCTCCGCAAAAACCACGCGGCGTATTACAGCAACTTCGTCCGCGAGATCATGCGCAACCCTGCCCCCGGACGATACGACATCGGCTTGGATCAACTGCAAATCGACGCCGACAACATTTACGCCGCGCTTTCATGGGCCTTGAATCACGAGGACGTAGACACCGCCGCCGGCCTGGCGGAGGAGTTGAGCCGCTACTGGTTCCACTTCACGCAGCTGCGCACCGGCCGCGAATGGCTGGCGAAGGTGCTGGCACATGAGGATCGCATGTCGTCCGCGCAGCGGGCGGCCGTCCATTTCGCCAATGCGTTGATGCTGCTTTTCAGCGATCCCGAGCTCGCGTTGCGCAGTGCGTGCGTCGCAGTTGAACTTTCGCGCGGCACCGGCGATCGCGCGTTGCTCGCGCAGGCGCTAGGCGCCGCCGGGAACGCGCGACTGTCACTTGGCAAGTATGCGGAAGCGGAACGCGCCTTCGAAGAGAGCGCCGCGATTTACGACGAAACGAATCCGGAAAACGCCTCGCTCATGCGGGTCAATCTCGCAAACGTCATCATCAACTTCGATGAGGCGCGCTTGGATCGAGCGCAAGAACTTCTCGAGAATGCGCTGGGGAGCGCGCGCGCTTCGGGAAGGAAAGGCGTCGAAGGCATCATCCTCGGCAATATGGCGCAGCTCGCGCACGCGCAGGGCCGAGATGAAGACGCGTACGCCCTCAGCCGGCAGAGCGTGGAGGCGGCACGCGCTTTGGGAGCGCGCCAGCAGGAAGCGGTGTGGCTGTACTGGCTGGGAACGTACGCAACCCAGCTCGGTCGGCGCGACGAAGCTGCCGCGGTCCTGCAGCAAGCCATGGGCATCTGCCGCGAAATCCTGGCCGACGACGCCGAACATTTCACCGGATGCTTGGAAGCCGTCGTGACGTTTGCAGCCAGCGACGGGCGCATGCTCGACGCCGCACACATTCACGGCTTCATCGAAACGTACCGGCGCGATCGCTGCGTCCCGCGTCCGCCCGTACTGCAAGCGCGCTACGACGCGTTGGTCTCCGGCGTACGCGACGCACTCGGTGAATCCGAATTTGCTCAGCGCGCCGCGGCCGGCTCGCGCGAGTCGGTCGACGCGCTTCTTTCTCGCGCGACCGAGGTTCTTCACACGCCCACGTGAGTGCAGCTGCCTTCATTTAGCTCACGAAAGGCAATTGTTTACCGAGTTCGTTCACCCCCGCGATGCGCCCGTTGCTGCGCGCGACAAACGCGACTTTTGACTCGTTCAGTATCGTTGCGATCCACGAAGCATCGCGCATTGGCGGAGCGCCAAATGCGAGTACCGGCGATGCGCCGCAGAGCTCTGCGCGATACCGGACGCCGTAGTCCATGAGCTGGCCAAGGCCGTAACGCATGCGCTCGACAGCGAGAGCGGGCCGAGTTAAGCTCTTCGCTTCGATCAAGAAGCGATCTTCGCCAACCCGCGCAAAAAGATCGACATTGTTATTATAAAGCGCTTCACCACCGCGGCTCTTTACGGCTTCAAGAATGAGCCGTAGCGTATCTTGGTGATCGTCCCGAGCACGCTCGTGTAAGGCTGCAGCTTCAAAGCGGTCGGGCAGTTCGATGCCGCGTGGAACATATCCGGTGCCCGGTGGCACAGAATTCATCTCTCGGAACAAATCACGTGGAATTGGGCCAGGTGTAAAGATGCCGATATCTTGTAAATCCACCGGCTCGTCGAAGGTCGCAGAGTACGCATGTCCGGCTTCGAGTATTGCGAGGAACGCTTGCGGTGTGATGTAGCGAATCGAGCGACCGCGGAGATTTGGCACGTCGTGCGTAGCAGTTTCGTAGTACGCGCCCGTGGGACGGCGCAACGGCACCGGACGCATTTTACGATAATCATAAATGTTGACGAAATATTGGCCGGGATTTTGGACGTCGGGATAGGGATCGCCTAAGGTTCCGTAACCGAAGTAAGTCCCGGCATCGCCCCTCGAAGCGCCGCGCTGAGGTCGGTGATAGACGAAACGCCGATCGCCCAATTCACCGACGGTGTGCTGCAAAATGCCCAAATACCGCGCCGGAAAATGGTAGATGATTCCTTCTCGATCGAGGTATCGGTTCAAATCTCGCGTCTCGGCCGAGTGTTGCGTTAGGATTGTTGGCATCTTACCAAAACGTTCGTGTTCATTGGGTCCGCTGCGCGCTCTGAACGCGCTTCGGACATAGCATTTTTCGGCCGAGCTACGCTTGTTCCCGCGAAATGAAGCGCATCTGTGCAGGGCCCGTGACGCCGGCTCTCGGGCACTGCGTCCGGGCAATTCTTAGGGTCCGTTGGGCGCGAACTGGAACGCCGTAGTAGCCTTGCGAGGATTATACTTAAAATGGTATAACTGACCAAGCGATGGCGCGGGGAGCATTGCAACGGCAACGGCCGGTGGAGTTCGTCGGCTCTGCAAAGGACGACCTATCATCCTTTCCGCCGGAGGTCAAACTGGTCACGGGTTTCGCCCTCCGGCAAATCCAGAGCGGAAAGATGCACCCGGACGCCAAGCAGATGAAGGGCGAATTCCGCGACATCATTGAGATCTCGGTAGATGACGAATGGGGAGAGCGAACTTTTCGGACCGCGTGCACGACGAAAATCGGGGACGTTGTCTACGTACTTCATGCCTTTCAAAAAAGTCAAAATCCGGAATCGCGACCCCGAAACGCGAGCTCGATTTGATAGCGCAACGACTGAGGGCCGCCCGCGAACATTATGAGGAACGTTATGCCAAGAAAAAGCAGTGATAGAGTCACTACCGGGAGCGGGAATGTCTTCGCTGATATTGGGTTGGACCAACCGGAAGAAGCTCTCGCAAAGGCCGGTCTCGTCGAGGCAATTGCAGATCTGCTCGGCCGAAGAAATTTAAACCAAACCCAAGCAGGTCGATTGGTCGGCCTCACTCAGCCACAAGTTTCACGCCTGCTGAGAGGCGATACGCGAGACTTTTCCTACGAACGGTTGATGCGTATTCTGATGTCCCTCGGCCAAGACGTCGACATTACGATACGCACTAGTCGCGCGCGAAACAAACGAGGACACGTATTCGTACATCGGTAGTGTGCAACCAGCGGCAGAGTGGAATGGATCAGACGGCGTGGACCGCTAAATCATCCGGCGCTTCCGCGAACCCTTAACAACGGATTGCTCTGTGTTGAGCATCGCTGTTCGCGTCGGGATCGGCGATCGACTGAACCCTTTCGAGCGAGGAAACGTATTCGCTCGGAAGCTCGTGCTGTCGCGCCCCGTCCACTACGAATCGCAAATACCATGAGTACGGCCTAAGCCCGGGATGGGTCTCTTTCGCATAGTACATCGTGGCTTCCACGTTGCCGGAAGGGCCGGCTACGCATACGGTTTTCTCGAGATAATCCGTGCCTAACCCCTCCGCAACATCCAATGCTGGTTTCTCGGCCGGATCGAGTTCGAAGACGACGCCCCAAACGCAGTCGTCGTCTTGCCCGGTGAAATATGCGTCAGCCTTGCCGGAGTCGTCGTGACTCTTTTTATGAAAGAGGAGCCGATGTTTCGCGAGCATTGCCGGAAAAAGCGCGCAAGCGGATGGCACCCGGGCCCGTAAACGGCCGGCGCACATGTTTGAGCCGTAGGCGAAATATAGAATGTCGTGGTCCGGTAAGCGAATAAATGGTAGCCCCAGCGGGATTCGAACCCGCGTTACCGCCGTGAGAGGGCGGCGTCCTAGGCCTCTAGACGATAGGGCCATGGCTCCCCGGCAGTGACTCGAACACCGATAGCCAGAACCAG
>Ga0070739_10001174_pt1 | contig 41409 bp, 30 predicted proteins | sample Coa_R1_7_FD_66445 | JGI IMG/M metagenome (GOLD analysis project Ga0070739, IMG submission 66445) | Surface soil microbial communities from Centralia Pennsylvania, which are recovering from an underground coalmine fire - Coalmine... | ecosystem: Environmental > Terrestrial > Soil > Unclassified ...
GCGTGCCGGGGCGGCTATGCCTGCGGACGGAACCACCTGCCTATCGGGAGGTTGCTGCCTTCGTAGGGCAGGCAGACCTTGCCACAAGGGGGCGTCCGCCAGGACGCTTGGTCGTAGGCCCTAGAGCCGGGTACTTTCAGTGCCCGGTAAAGCCAGCCGTTTCGGACAGTCGCGCCTCCGGGCCGACGGGGCGCGCGCTGGCGACCTGCTTGGTTCCCTCGATATAGGCGCGAATGCCGTCGCAGATCGCCTGCGCCACCCGCTGCTGGAACTCTGGATCCATCAGCTTATGGCGGTCGTAAGCGTTATTGATATAGGCGACCTCGCACAGGACGGCCGGCATCCGGCTCGTGCGCAGCACGGCGAGTCCGCTGGCATACAGTATACCATCCGAGAGCGCGCCTCGGTTGGGCAGGCCCGTCACCGCACAGACCGCCTCCTGAACACAGACGGCCAGAGCGCGGCTGCTCGGATCGCCCATGTGATAGTAAGTGCTGGTGCCGGAGGCCGAATTGGGCTGGCCGTTCGAGTCGTTATGGATGCTGATAAACAGATCCGCGCCGATGCTGTTGGCCAGGCGCGGGCGGTCATAGAGCGGCACGTCCATATCGCGCTCGCGGGTCATCACTACGCGCGCTCCGCACGCCTCCAGCGCCGTCCGCAGCTTGAGGGCGATAGCGAGCGTAATGTTCTTTTCGTAGACCGTGTAGCCCGCGCCGTGCCCGGTCGCGCCGGTAGAAGAGCCGCCGTGTCCAGGGTCCACGACGATGAGCTTGCCGGCAAGCGCGCCGGTCGCGCTGCGCGGCAGGCGCAGCTCCAGCACCAGCTTATCGTTCTGCGCGTTCAGGCTGAAGCCGACGACGCGGTTCATCTCCAGCGTCACGCGCGCCATGGGCGGCGCCTCCTGCGCCATGACCGCGTGCAGCGCGCTCACCAGCGGGTGCGTGAACGTCTGATCGCAGCCCGTGGGCGCGGCCAGAGACAGGATAGCGTTGGGAATATCCACCGCCATCTGCTTGGCCCCGCGCAAATAATGGACATAGGCGCTGGCCTTGCCGCTGGTTTCGATCACCAGCCGCGCCCGCGTCTCATTTTCCTCGGCAAACGTCAGGGCGCGAATGGCAACGGGCGCGCGCACAGCCTTGCCGCCGCGCGACGCCCACGCTCCCCTGCCGCGCGGCTTCGGAGTGCTCGGCGCTTTCTGCGCGGCGCTCCCCGAAGGAGGTACGGTTTGAGAGCCGGACTGGTTTCGTGGATCGGGCTCCGGCTGCCCCTCGCCCGCCGCACGCTCGTCCGTTGCGCCGACCGCGCCGGGCCTCCGTAGGCGCGCATCCGCCGCCTTCGTTTCGCTGCCCGTTCCCGTCAGCGCCGCCTGGATGGTCGTCTGCGCGTTGGTGATCGAGGTCGAGGGCACGAGCGCGCAGCCGCCGTTCAACTCGACAACAATGCGGGCCACCTCGTCGGTGAACTGCCCGGCGCGCAGGCGCAGCGCGCGCCTCTCGCCCTCCGGCAGCGGGGCAGGACGAAAATCCTTGCCGACCGCCGCGCCGACGCAGTCAATCAGTCCGCGCGGCGGCTTCATCTCCGAGAGCATACGCGCACGATAGGGAACAGGGAAGCTCGTGGTGACGCGCAGCACGCCGTTTTCCAGCCGGGCGTCGGTGACGCGCGCCAACAGGTAGACCGTATCGCCCGGCGTTCCTGCCAGCGGCTTGCCGTCCTCATCCAGCTTGTCGGGCCGATCCACCACCGCATCGAGCAGCTGCGCCAGATCGGAGAGGGCGATCATGGGCTGGCCGTTGATCTGGGCCAGCGCCAGCTCGGCGCGCTCCTGGGAGCGCGTCAGCGTGACGAGAACGGCATCGCCGCGCCGGTTGATCTGCCCTGTGGCCCCGACCGCCTCCAGGGCCTCCAGAGGTACATACGTCTCGCGCTCATCCGCGAGAGAGGCCGTCTTGCCCCGAATCTCGCGGCCCGCTATCCGCAAATGAACCGGAGTGAGGCCGTCATCAGCACGAGCCGAGAAGGGCAGACAGACGAGAAGGAACGGCAGCGCCAGGCGAAGAAAGCGGGGAAGCAAAGGAGAAACGGCAGTATGAGAGCGTCCTTTGCGCAAGTTGGCGGAGTCGGAGTCAGAGGTTATGTGTTGGACCATAAGCACCTACCTTTGCCGGGAAATCTGGGACGCTGAGGGTCGTCGGAAATGGCGGAGCGGAATGGAACAGGCGGCTGGCAGCGGCAAGGCGGCCCCCGCTTGATAAGGGCCGGATAGACAGGCACCGAATTAGTGCCAGTATAGCGAATTTGCGCGTAAATGTCTAGCCCTGCCCGCAAAAAGTGGGCAAATTCCCGACCTTTCTAGACCGGAGAAAGCGGGGCTGAGAAACCTCAGCCCCGCTCCACCGAATTCCATGCGGCCTTATGCGCCCCCTTCAGGAGAGAGCTTTAGAGCCCCTAACACAACGTGGCTGTCAGGCTCTCCCCTCACCCCGGCCCTCTCCGTGCAAGGCAGAGGGAGAACGGGTTTTGTTAGGGGCTCTTAGCAGCGCCGACGCCGGGCCAACAGCGATCCGCACACACCCAGCCCTCCCAGCAGGCCCAGGACTCCTGGCTCCGGTACGGCAGGGACTAGGAAGCCCCGAATCTCGCCGCCAGGGTGAACGTTGGTGTGGATGTTCAGGTACGCCGTCCCCGCCATGATCGAGTCGAAAAGAGCCGCCTCCGCGCTGGCCGGCGTCCCACCATGCGCCGTGATAAACGCCGGGTTGTACGACGAGGCCTGCGTCATGTCGAACAGACGGTCATAGGTTCCGCTGGTCACTCCCAACGGGAAATCAGGAAACGTAGGAACCGTCGTTGCGACGCCCGCGTTGCCGGTAAAGGGAGCCGCCGTCGCGCTGTGAATGTGGGAGGCCGTTGTCGTCCCCTCCAGGCCGCTAAAGCTCACCTGCACATGCATAGTATCGGCAACTGGATCGAGGATAACGAGGGCTTGCCCGGTTCCCGGTGAGGTGTTGGGTGGAGATTCGCTTGCCCCGGTAAGATCGGCCATGAAGGCCTGGGCCTGACTGGTCGGGGCGAGAAGCGCTATCGCCGCCGTGAGAAGAATGGCTTGCAGAAGGCATTTCATAACGGGTCTCTCCTTATCAGATGCAGGTACAACTGAAAGAGAGGCGACGGCGCGTGCTACGACTGCGCGCTGCCGCCGTGCCAACCCCGCCCGGCCGGATACACGAGGATTGCGCAAGCCAGCGCCGGGCCGCATGGAAGGGAATCCCGGCGTCGTAGATTACCTGGGTGAGCGAAACGTCGTCTTCTCGATGGGGCTTAAGGAGACGAAGCCGGCCAGGAGCGTGCGGGCGGGATTTTGAAGGCCGGGTGAGGCCGGGCCTACCCCTGACTTCGCAGTGACTTCCTGGTATTCCTGCACGCTACGCAAAATAATTCCATAAAGTAATCAATCCAGTTCTCCTCTGTGTTGCCATCCTGCCGGGCCTGCCAGGACTGTCACATTTGGGGCTTTTGAGCGTCAAAGAGGAAGAAGACCCCTCCGTGTCGAATCCTAGGGCGCCGTTCCGCTGCATGCCAGGCGTGGATGCGGCGGATTGCCGGGATGCTTGATTTTTGCGTGCCCTTATGTTATGATCAGGGGTGCAAAAAGCCCCGTTGTACTTTCCTATTTGCCTTGATATGCATAAATCCTAGCGCAGAATAGCACGTACCCCTGCGCTGAAACCGCCGTAAGCAAAAACGAACGACCAAGACGTCCCCCCATGTGTCTCTGTGTTCGCTCGTTTTCCCAATGAAAGGGAAATATCCATGCCTTATCTGTGGAAGAGCCTTCAGAGAAGCCCGTACCGCCATCTTCCTAAGATAGTCGCCGCTGCCGCGCTGCTGCTCGTCTCCTATTGTATGCTGCGCGCACGGGCAGCCGATGTCCCCAAGCCGCTTCAGGACGCCTATCGCGAGTACAGCGGGTTCATTGACCCGGCGCGGATGCGTGCGACCGTCAACACGCTGGCGAGCTTCGGCTCGCGCGTGGCGGGCTATCCCGGCGATAGGAAGGCCGCCGACTACGTCGAGCAGCAGTTCCGCACGCTGGGCCTGAGCAACGTGCAGGTAGACGAGTTTCCCGTCACCGTCCCCTACGATCCCGGCGTGGATAACCCGGATCAGGGCGCGTTTGCTCAGTTGCAAGCCCGATCCGGCGAGGCGAGCGCAGGCGCAAGCCCCAAGCTGCGGATGTATCCGCTCTGGCCCAACCTGATCCGCACCTCCACGCTGCCCGTAGACGGCCTCACCGCGCCCCTGATCTATGTCGGGGACGGCAAGCTGCGCAACTTTAACGGCAAGGACGTCGAAGGCTCCGTTGTCATGGTGGACTTCAACTCCGCCGAAGAGTGGCTCAACGCGCCCCGGCTCGGCGCGAAAGCCGTCATCTTCGTGGCACCCACCACCACCATGCGCGGCGAGGCGGAAGCCAAGTTTATCTCCATTCCCATCTCCATCCCGCGCTTCTGGATGTCCAAGGCTGACGCCGCCCCGCTGCTGGCCGCCTGCGCCAGCGGACGCCCGCCCACGGTCAAGCTCACCTGTAATATGCCCTGGCAGACCCGCAAGGCCCGCAACATCACCGGTTGGATTCAGGGCACTGACCCCAAGCTCAAAGACCAGATTATCGTCGTCCAGGCCTACTACGACTCGATCTCGGTCGTGCCGGCGCTGGCGCCCGGCGCGGACACCGCCTGCGGCATGGCGGGACTGCTGGAGCTAGCCCGCACGTTCAAGGCCCACCCTCCCAAGCGCTCCATGATGTTCGTCGCCACCAGCGGCCACTTCCAGGCCCTCCAGGGCATCCGCGAGTACATCAACGCGCACATGGACGAGTGGACGCCGGCAGGCTGGTTTGAGAAGAAGCATCCCGTCAAGGACATCTACCTCTGGTGCGGGCTCGACCTGACCAGCCAGACGCGCTCCGTCGGCATCTTTTACAAGGGCTGGTTCTATGATTATCGCGAGGACATCCAGGGCAAGTTCAGCGACATCGCCCGCGTCTGCCGCGAGAACGCCGAGAAGATCGGCAACACCCTGGGCTTCGACTCCAAGCGCTTCTTCAACGACGGCATCAACCCCGTAGACGGCAAGAACTGGCGCAACTACATCTCCGGCAAGCCCGCCTTCGACTCCGAGGCGGTGACGATGGCCGGCGGCAACGGCGTCACCTTCGCCTCCACGGATGACAGCCGCGCCCTTGTGGATACGCCCTTCGACCGCGCCGGACAGGTCAATATCTCTAACCTGGATCAGCAGGTCAAGCTCCTCGCCTGCCTGATGTGGCACATCGTCACCGATACCAATGCGCCGGGCGATGTGAACGCGCAGCGCATGCCCATCACCGACCCCTCCAAGTGGTCGCGGATGGCCCTCCAGGGCGGCTTCTCCACGCTGCAAGGCCGCGTGGAGATGTTTGACCCGCGCAAATCCTTCATTGCCAGCTCCGACCCGCGCCTGGCCGACTCGCTGGTGGTCGTGCGCAACCGCACCAAGTCGTTCATGGGCGTGCGCGGCAACATGATCCAGCGCTCGCAGTGGTCCACGCCGGAGAGGATGGCCGACATGGTCACGGACGCGGAGAACCACCCGACCGTCTTTAACGCCAAAGGCGAGGCGCTGGACAAGCAGGGACGCGCCGTGCCCTTCGAGAACTTCTTCGCCTTCCACGGCGTCGCGCCGCTGACCGCCTACGGCTACAACAAGCCGGCGCTGCTGGCGGCCTACCATCTCGATAACCGGGAGTATCGCACCAATCCCATCGACAGCACAGGCAAGACGATCCTCAAGGACGCGCAGGGCAATCCGGTAGCGAACCCTGCGCGCGGCGAGATTGACTACGCTCCCGACCTGGGCATGACGGGCGCCAAATACATCCCGCTGGATGTGCTGGTGACCACCGCCGTCAAGGAGACGCCGATCATCGTCTTCCGCTGCGTGCCCACCGCCATCTACGACCTGGTGGACCAGCAGTCGCTGCGCGCGCTCACGGGCATTGACGTCTACGATGGCGAGACCAACGGCGAGCCGCGCATGTACGGCTACGCCATTGACCCGCAGGACCCCTCGCTGGTCGGCTCCTACGTCGAGGATGTGGCGGTGCTGTTCTCGCAGCCAGGCTCGCGTCTGAAGATTTCGATGAACAGCGGCCCCGGCGCCACTCGCCTGCTGCTCATCAACTCGCAGTACGACCCCAGCGACCCCTTCAATAAGAAGGATGACCCCAATTACAATCCCGAAGGCATCGGCTACCTCGTGGCGGGCGACCCGCGCGAGGCGCAGAACGCCGACCTGATGGGCATCGCCAAAGAGGTCTCCTACGATCCGACCAAAGAGATCGCCAAGTCCGGGGCCATCTACGACACGGCGCTCCACGTCGCCGAGGACATGTGGAAGCTCGACGACTTCCGCATGCGCCGCCTGGCCAAGTATCGCATCCTGGACATGAACAGCGATGAGGGCGTGCCGGGGCTGCACAAGCGGGCGGCGGAGGCGATAGCGCGGGCGCAGAAGGCCAAAGACGCCAAGGACTGGGAGACCTTCGACGCCGCCTCGCGCGCCGCCTGGGGCTTCGAGAGCCGCGCCTATCCCGACGTGCAGCAGACGGCGATTGACGTCGTGCAGGGCGTGCTTTTCTACCTGGCTCTGCTGCTGCCCTTCGCCTACTTCGCCGAGCGCCTGATCTGGGGCTTCTTCGACCTGAAGCGGCAGTTGAGCGTCGCGGCCCTGATCTTCCTGGCGATCTTCCTCTGCTTCCGGTTCGTGCACCCGGCCTTCGACATCACGATGAACCCGATCATCGTGCTGCTGGCCTTCGTCATGCTGGCGCTCTCCTCCATCGTGATCGCCATGATCGCGGGCAAGTTCGAGGAACAGCTCAAGGAGATCAACCGCAGCGTCAGCGGCATCCACAAGGCCGACATTGGGCGCGTCTCGGTGGCGCTGGCCGCCTTTAACCTGGGCATCTCCAACATGCGGCGGCGCAAGGCGCGCACCTTCCTGACCTGCATCACCCTGATCCTGCTGACCTTTACGGTGCTGTCGTTCACCTCGGTCGTGCAGACGATGCGCTTCAACCGGGTCCCCGCGCCCAACGAGCACGGCCCGCGCTACAACGGCATCATGATCCGCACGGCCATGTGGGACCCGCTCCAGGAGCCGGCCTACCGCCTGCTGGCCGACGAGTACGGGCGCACGCACGCCGTCGCGCCGCGCGCCTGGTACTTCGGCACGCAGCTTGGCGAGCAGTCGTTCCTGACCTTGAAGCGCGCGGATAAGCAGTATGAGGCGAAGGCGATGGTCGGCCTGTCGCCCGCCGAGGCCAAGATCACCCGTCCGCAGGAGGCGCTGGAGACCGATAACCAGGGCAGACCCATCGGGCGCTGGTTCCAGCCAGGCGACCGCTATGTGATGATTCTGCCGGACGCCATCGCCAACCAGTTGCGCATTGACCCCGCCGACGTGGGCAAGGCGAAGGTGACCTACAGCGGCGTTGAGTACACGGTCATCGGCATCCTCGACTCGCAAAAACTCAAGGATTTCGCCGACCTCGACAACGAAATCCTGACGCCGGTAGACTTCATCACCATGAACAAGCTCAACCGGCAGGGCAAGGGCGGCGGCGACCAGGGCTTCAAGGAGTACACGCACCTGGAGCCCGATATGGTCTTCTTCATCCCCTACCAGACGGCGGTCAACATTGGCGCGGAGATCCGCTCCATTGCCATTGACTTCGGCGACCCGAAGGCCGTGCTGCAGCGCCTCGACCCGCTGATGCATCGCCTGGGACTCAACCTCTACGCCGGCCAGATCACCAACCCGAACGCGCCCAACCCGCGCGACCGGGGCCACATCGAGCGGTACTCGTCCATCGCGGCGACCTCCTCGCGCGGCCTGGAGCTGGTGTTCTTCCCGATCCTGATCGCCTCGCTGATCGTTTTGAACACGATGCTGGGGTCGGTGTTCGAGCGCATCAAGGAGATCCATATCTTCTCCTCGATTGGTCTCGCCCCGTCCCATATCGGGATGCTGTTCATCGCGGAGGCGCTGGTCTACGCCATCCTGGGCTCGGTGGCCGGGTATCTGCTGGGCCAATTCACCAGTAAGATACTGGTCTGGACGGGCTGGCTGCCGGACCTGTACCTGAACTTCTCCAGCGTGAGCGCGGTCATGACGACGCTGATCGTGGTCGGCGTGGTGCTGCTCTCCACGCTCTATCCGGCGCGCAAGGCGGCGGAGGTGGCGACGCCCGCCATTGACCGCACATGGCGCGTGCCGGAGCCGGAGGGCGACCACTGGGTTATCCCGCTGCCGTTTGCCGTCACGGGCGAGCAGGCTGCCGGCCTCAACAGCTTCCTGGGCGAGTGGTTTGCCGCCTACGAGGAGTACAGCATCGGCGACTTCGTGACCCAGGGCGTGGAGTCCGAAGAGTTCCAGCATGAGAACGGCAAAGGCTACCGCATCAAATGCATGACGTGGCTGGCCCCGTTCGACCTGGGCGTTTCGCAGCGCGTCGCCGTGGAGACGACACCGACGGATACGCCGGACGTGTTCGACATCCGCCTGCTCATCGACCGCGAGTCGGGCGACATCTCCAACTGGAAGCGGGTCAACCGCCGGTTCCTGAACACGCTGCGCAAGCAGTTCTTGATCTGGCGTACGCTCAAGCAGGCCGAGCGCGAGCGCTATCTGCTAGAAGCAGAGAACAATAAGGCGCAGACCGTCAGCGCGCCGACCCCGCCGGCGATGGGACCGGAGCCCTCGCCAGCGGGGTAGGCCCCCACCCCTCGGCTCTAAAGCGGCAGGCCCAACCCTAGCAGTAGGGGCCGAGATTGGGGACTGTCCTCAGAGGGAGGGCTACATCCATGAAACGCACGAATCCCTTTCTGGCGTTTCTAGGGATCTGTTTACTTGTTCCGACTGCCGCTCAAGCCGATAAGGCTGGGGATGCGCTCCTGCAAAAGTGCGTCGCCGCCGAAAGCCGCGCCAGAACCTTGCAGGCGCATATTATTCTGCAGGTGAAAGAAGGCGGGCAGGTTATTAAGACGGCGCAGGGCACTCTCCGGCTCAAAAAGCCTAACCTGGCGCACATAGCGCTCTCAAGCTCGGCTGCCGATATGAATACGATTATTCCTTCGGATGGCAAGACGCTCACTACCTATCGGCGTTCGGAGAAGACATACGCGACCGAGGCTGCCGACGCAACCGGAGGTAATGTTGGGCGCACCATTTCTATAGAGGGTGCGGTCTTCTTCAATCCCGATATGCTCAATCAGTTGCGGGCGACGACGCGAAGACGATCGCCAAATACTGGAAGGAAAGTAAGTTTACTATGCTCGTCGCCATGAGCGGCGATAAGGTCTCCGACCAGTACAAAGTGCAGGCCATCCCGACCAATTACCTGATCGGCAGCGATGGCAAAATTCTGGCCCGCTTTGTCGGTTTTGATGAGGACGGGATTCGCAAAGCGCTGGAGCAAGCGGGCGTGAAATGATCTGAACCCGCTGACGGGTAAAGGACACCTGCCCGTGAATTCGGTAATCCCTCCCAACGGTGTTGACGTATCTCCTCAGCAGCAGGCTGCGTGAGATTGATCCACACGGCTGGGAGTGTCTACCGTGAATTCATTGTAATTTGCTAAAAACAAAAACGCACGCTGTGTTAATATGCGTGAAAGGAGAACTCCGTAGCGTGGCGGAAGATAGAGAGATCGCGCAAATACGGGAGCAAGTCGAGGCGGAGTCGACCGAGGAAGGCCAGCCTACCCAATTCGAAGACGGCTTCAGCTACAAGACCATCATCGGAGCGCTCTTCGTCGGGTTTATCATGCTGCCCGGCGCGCTCTACCTGGGCCTGGTGGCCGGACAGGGTCTGGGCCCGGCGGCGGAATGGGTGACCATCGTCCTGTTCGCCGAGATCATGCGCCGTTCGTTCCTGCCGATGAAGAAGCAGGAAATCTATATGCTCTACTATGTGGCGGCGTCCCTGACGGGTATCTGGGCGGAAAAGGGCATCTCCGGCGGGCCGTTCGGCTATCTTATCTGGAATCAATACTTTATCCAGAGCCCTGCCGCCAGCATCGTCGCCAAGGACATCCCGCACTGGGTCGTGCCGCCAGCCGGCTCACCGGCCCTCCAGCACCGCACCTTCTTCGATATGGCCTGGTTCTGGCCTATCGTTCTGCTCGTCGTCGGAGAGGTGCTGGGGCGCCTGAACTGGATGAGCGCGGGCTACTTCCTGTTCCGCGTCACCTCCGATGTCGAGCGGCTGCCGTTCCCGATGGCCCCGGTCGCCGCCTCCGGCGCGACGGCGCTGGCGGAAGCGGCCAGCAAGGAAGAATCCTGGCGCTGGCGCGTCTTCTCTACCGGCACGGTTATCGGGCTGATCTTCGGCTTCTTCTACATCGCCGTCCCGGTCTTTACCGGCGTCGTCTTTAATAAAGCCTTTACACTGATCCCCATCCCCTTCTTCGACCTGACGACGAATACGGAGACCATCCTTCCGGGCGCCATTACGGGCATCTCCGGGGACCTGACCAAGATCCTGGTCGGGTTCGTCATCCCCTACCCCATCGTGCATGGGTCGTTGTGGGGCTCGGTTCTCTGCCGCATTGTCGCCGCGCCGATCCTCTATCACTGGGGCGCGTTCGGCTCCTCCGCCACGAATGGGTGGGCGCGCGGTATGGACGCCATCTTCACCAAGCAGGCCACCGACATCAAGTTCTGGATATCGGTCGGTATCGGCTTGCAGGTGGCGGTAGCGCTTATCGGCTTCTGGAGCGTGGGAAGGGCGTTTAAGAGCCTGCGTGACCAGACACGCAATCGCGGGATGAAGATGCAGATTCCCAAGGGGCGCGGCGATCTTCCCCTCTGGATTCCGGTGGTGGTCTGGCTTGGCGTGACCGTCTTCTATATCGGGCTTGTACGTTTCCTGCTGCACGTGGAGACGGTGCGCACCGGCCAGAACCACATGATATTCCCGACCTGGCTACTGGTCTTCTACGGCCTGGTCTGGTCGCCGATCAACTCCTATGTCTCGGCGCGTATGGTGGGCCTGACGGGTTCCGGCGTGACCTTCCCGTTCCTCAAGGAAGTGTCGATTATGAAATCGGGCTATCCCTACGCCGACATCTGGTACATGCCCATCCCGCTATCCGACTACGGCGGTCTGGCGCAGAAGTTCCGGGAGGTGGAGCTGACGGGCACCAAGTTTGTCAGCGTGGTCAAGGTTGAGATCCTGATGCTGTTTGTCATGCTCCCGGCCAGCTTCATCTTCTGGGCCTTCTTCTGGCATACGAGCCAGATTCCCTCGTCGCAGCATCCCTATGCGGCGAAATTCTGGCCGATCCAGGCGACGTTCCAGGCGATGTGGAATACGATCAACCGGAAAGACGGCGGCATCTCCTGGGTCAAAGAGGCGATCAACGGGCCGCGCGTGCTGGGCGGGATCGGGGCCGGCTTGGCGCTCTACTGGATATTCGGCCTGTTCAAGCTGCCGGCGCTGTTCTATTATGGGTTCATCGGCGGCACGGGCGCCTTCCCGCACGATGTCATCCCGACCTTCCTGGGTGCGTGGCTGGGCCGCCGGTACTTCTCCAAGCGCTTCGGCGTGGAGAACTGGCGCATGTATACGCCGGTGCTGCTGGCGGGCTTCTCCTGCGGCACGGGCCTGATTGCCATGGCCTCTATCGCGCTGGCGCTGATCGCCAAATCCGTCAACTACTTGCCGTTCTAGCTGGCCCCCTTCCCTATCCGTTCGTTCCTCACTAGGGAAGGGCTAGAGGTTTTAGGACTGGGTAGTCCTCTTCGTAGCGGCGGATAGTTCGTTCCTCACTAGGGAAGGGCTAGAGGGGCAGGTAAGTTCGCCTGGCCTCTCTCCACGACGGGCGGTTGGCAAGCGGCAGGGTTTAGCCTGCCGCTGTGGGGAGCAAGACGCCCGCCGACTGCCAGGGTCGGCGCTGCAACGGTTCGCGCCACTGCGAGGGTCGCAACTGCGCTCGCTCGTTCCTCCGTCTAGCGACACCTGGCGACACCCTTGTGGGCGAAACGTTCTGCCTGCGCAAGTGTGATCAAGCGTCCGAGGCAGCGCCTTGAGGTTAGAGTGCCACCTACCTGCGGGAGCGAGACTCTCTGCCTGCGTAGGCATCAGGATTACCCACAGAGGGGATGGCGGCGATCCTGGCATCTTACCGGCTTTTCCCGCCCACGCAGGTGGGCGGATGGCCTCGCTAGGCGGAGGCGCGAACCATTGTAGCGCCGACCCTAGCAGAGCCCCACAGCGGCAGGGTTCAGCCTGCCGCTATAGGGGGTTAGGTCATTTTGCAGATCGAGGCTCTTCTTCATACCATTGAGATAGCCGCGATAGTGCTGGCGGCTGGCGTGTTTCTTGCAGGGTTTGCAGTGGGCCTGCTGACACGCCGGCGAACGGTGGCGGCGATTACGGTCATTGCGGTGGCGTTGCTGCTGGCAGCCGGGCTGCTTGCGGGGGCCCGGGCCCCCGCAAGACAGATCGGGCCGATTGTCACGCAGGAAGCGATGCGCGTGGCCGTGGCCTGGGTGCTGGCGCTGCTTGGCGGGTTCCTGGCCGGCGTCATCAAGCAGCGGGCGACGCTGCTGACCACTGTGGGCGTCGCGCTTCTGGTCGCAGGGGCCGTCGGGGGCATCTTGCAGAGCGCGTTCGCCAAGCACCCGGAGGTTATCCGCGTCGCCAAGCAATTGGGCCTGGACCAAAAGACGGCTAAGTATGAGCCGGAGAAGAACAAAGCCTGCCCGGAGAACCTGAAGAGCCTGTATATCGCCTTCTCGATGTATGCCGAGGACTACGGCGCACTGCCGCCTGCCGCCAACTGGATGCAAAACGAGGACCTGACCTCCAAAGTGCGGCAGAACGAGTGGCTGCACTGTCCCGCCGTCTCCAACCGCCACGACGACAAATACGGCTACGCCTATAACGATCAGGTGGCGGGGCGCAAGCTCAACGGCAAGCCGCTCAAAGAGATGCCGGACGCGGCGGCAACGCCCTTGCTCTATGACTCGACCAATCTCGCTCCAAGCGCGCACGATGCCGTGACCAGCCTGCCGCATCCGGGCCGGCACGGCGGGCGCAATAACATTCTCTACTGCGATGGCCGGGTGGAAGCCGTCGCGCCAAAGTAGTTTGAAATCCGTATTATAGGGTATGCCAACAGAAATTGAAACCAACCAACCGTCCCAATCTCTAGCCGAGACCGAGACGGCGCCTCCCGCTTCGCAGACGCGCACGGTCGTGGGATGGCAGGGCATTCGGTGCGTCCTGCCGCCGGACTGGAACGTGACCGGCTTCTCGATGGAGCATGAGAGCGGTTATCTGCGCGTGGATGCGCCCGGCAACAGCGCCCTGACCGTGCAGATACGCTGGATGGACGCCGCCTCGCAGGGCAACAACGCACCAACGCTGTATAACCTGCTGGCGTCGCGCGTGCGTAAGCTGCTGCGCCGCCCGGAACCGCCCACGCCCAAGCCCGATCTCAAGGGCAACCTGGAGCGCGTCCTCAAGGAGACGGCCCGGCAGGCCAAAAAAGCCAAATCCAGGTTCGAGAGCAGCATTAAGCCGGAAAAAACCGAAGGCGAGCACGACGAGCGCATGGCGATCAATTTCACCTGGAGCGGCAACGGGCGCGGGCAGGGCAAGATCTGGCATTGCGCCACCTGCAACCGCGTCGTCATCGCGCAGGTGGTCGGCGCGGCCAAAGACCAGCACGCCATCGCCGACATCGCCTCCCAACTGTTTGCCTCCCTGCACGACCATTCCGACAACGGCTACACCCTCTGGGCGCTCTACGACCTTCAGGCCCAGATACCGCAGGATTTCCGGCTGGAGACTCAGAAACTGCTCTCCGGATACCTCCATCTGGCGTTTGCGCGCGGGGGCGAGAAGATTCTGCTGGATCGGTGGGGGCTGGCGAACATGACCCTCAAGAAATTCACCCTGGGGGAGTGGTTTGCCAACAACGCCGCCGTGCGCCTCAAGGGCCTGCAAAAAGAGACGTTCACCACGCCGCAGGGGCATGAGGCGGAGCGCTATTCCGGGCGGCTTTCGCTGTTTGCGCGTATTCGGGCTTTGCGCGAATCGCTGGGCGCGCTGGGCCGCATCCCGACCCGATTTGAGGGCAGCATTTGGGCATGCGCAGAATCGAATAAAATCTATGCCCTGCAGGTGCTCCACAGCGCGCGCACGGAGGGGCTTTTGACCGAGGTTGTGAACCGATGCGTATGCCACTGAAGATGCGGCTCTACTATGGAATAGGCCGCCATCTGCCATTCCTGAAGATCCGCCCGCCGCAGGTAGACCGGCAGGCGGCGCTGACCCTGCGTCCGGGCCGCAACTCCCTGCTGTCCTGGGAAAAGCGCGACAGCGGTGAGACGGTACTGACCGTGCCGCAAAACCAGAAGGTGGGCCGCATGACGCGCTGGCTCGCTAAGTGGATGAACGTGCCCAACGCGCGGCATGTGGAATTGGATGAGGTCGGAGGCTACGTCTGGGAGCTGTGCGACGGGCACCATACCATTGAGTCCATCGTTCAGAAGACGGGCCGGCAGTACAAGATGAACCGGCGCGAGGCGGAAGTCTCCGTGACCATGTTTCTCCAGATGCTCCACGAGCGCAATTTTATCGGGTTCTATAAAAAAGTCGGCAAGAAATCCTGAGGGAGATGACAACGCTATGAGCGCAGAGCAGCTAGAGCAAGCCACACGTCCTGCGGCGATGAAGGTGCAGCGGCAAATACAGCTTCCCTTCAGCAAGGCGTGGCAGATCAGCATCAAAAGCATCAAGATACGTCTGGCGCGTTCGCTTATCACGGCGGCCGGTATCTTCCTAGGGATAGCCTTCTATAGTTCGGTGCGCACGGCAGGGCTCTTTACGCCCCACATCGGCCCCGGCATGACGCCGGAGCGGCTGGCCGAGATCACCGCCGCCGCGCACCGTCAGCAGTGGCTGGCCGTGATGGCGCTGTTGGTCTGCTTTGTGGGCATCATGAACTCGATGCTGATGTCGGTGACCGAGCGCTTCAAAGAGATCGGCACGATGAAGTGCCTCGGCGCGCTGGATAGCTTTGTCGTCAAGCTCTTCTTCATCGAAGCGATCCTGATGGGCCTGCTGGCTTCGTTTGCCGGCTGGTTTGTCGGCTGGCTGATTATCGCTCTGATCCATATCTTTTCGGATGGCCTGGGAGCGTTCGGCGGCGAGTTCTGGGTGGGCACCCTGCTCCAGATGCTGCAATCGGTGGGCATCGGCGCGGCGATCACCCTCTTTGCCGCCATCCCACCCGCGATACGCGCCGCCAAAATGCACCCGGCGGTCGCCCTGCGCTCAGAAATTTAAAAGCAGGGTGTAGGGTATAGGGTGTAGGAAGAGCCTTCGGATGCTGCCCACCACACCCTACCCCCTATACCCTACACCCTATACCCTGCACCCTATACCCTTAAGAAAGGATTGCGAATGGCAACGAATGAATACGTCGTCCGCACCAAAGGACTGGTCAAAGAGTTCACGATGGGGGATCAGACGTTGCGCGCCCTCAACGGAGTGGACCTGGACATCCGGCGCGGCGAATATATCTCTATCATGGGGCCGTCCGGCTCCGGCAAATCCACCCTCTTTAACGCTATCGGGGGGCTGGACAAGCCGACGGAAGGCTCGGTATTTATCAACGATGTAGATATGGCGCAATTGGACGCGGCGGAACTGGCCTATCTGCGCTGCCACACCATCGGCTATATTTTCCAGACATTCAACCTGATTCCGGTGATGACGGCGCTGGAGAACGTGACGCTGCCGACGGTGTTTGCGGGGATGCCGACGGATGAGGGCATTGAGCGCGGCATTGAGCTGCTCAACCTGGTCGGCCTCGGTCATCGCCTGCATCACCGCCCCAGCGAGCTCTCCGGCGGTCAGCAGCAGCGCGTCGCCATCGCCCGTGCGCTGGCCAATCGCCCCTCCATCATCCTGGCCGACGAGCCGACGGGCAACCTGGACCTCAAGACCGGCACGGAGATCATCGAGTTGCTGCGCCGCCTCAACCGCGAACAGGGCGTGACGGTCATCTCGGCCACGCATGACCTCAAAATGGTGGACGTCTCCGACCGCATCGTCTGGATCCGCGACGGCAAAATCGCCAAAATCGAGGAGCGCGCCGACATTGAACTCCATATCGGCGAGATGGAAGGCGAGCAGCAATAATCGGAGGGCGCGATGGCGCGTCTGCGCGGCAGAGGATTGGGCGCAGGGATAGCGTTAGCAACGGCGGCGGTGGTGCGCGCGCACGGCGGCATCCCGATGGCTCCTGAGGCGCCGCCGCGCCTGGCCGCGCGCACGGGGTTTCGGCGCACCTCGGAGACGCCGGAGGTCGTGCTGGTTGCCGAGGACTATCGGACCGCGCTGGCGCTGACGGGGCGATTATCCTGGGCGAAGGTGATAGGGATCGCCGCCGAAACTGCCGAGCCGGACGCGCCTGCTTCCGACATTCCTGCCGTCGTCAATGTGCCCGGCCTGATGGAGATGGTTGAGGACGATATGCTGATGCTGGTGGATGCCACGCACGGCGTTGTCCTGGTCAACCCCGATGGTTTAGCCATCGCCCAATACCAGGCGGAGTATACCAACCTGGCCCCCAGGCGCCGCCTCTACCTGGAGAGCGAACACCTGCCCGCGCAGACGCTGGATGGCCGTGCGGTGCAGGTTCTGGCACGCGTCGAAACGGCGGACGCTGTTGAAACCGCGTTGCTGGAGGGCGCGGATGCGCTCTACGTGCCCTTTGATGTTCCCCTGCTGCCTGCAAGCGCCAGCGATGCGGCCCAGCGGCGCAACCTTTTCGCGCTGGTGGAGAGGGCCGCAGGCAAGCCCCTTCTTCTCTCCGATGACTATTCCCTGCCCTTGATGACGGTGCTGGAGGCGGCATCGCGCGCCGACATCACGCTTGCCGTCCCGCCGAGAGAGGAACTGGAGGGACTGGGCCTGACGGAGTTGAGCGCGGAGTTTGAGACGGCGCAGGCGGAGTGTTTTGAGAATGAGGTCGTGTGCAGCCTGCCGCGCCTGGCGGCGGATATTGTGTATGTGCCGGAGCAGACGGATGCAGACCAAGTCAGCGCGCGGGTGGAGGCTTTGGCGGCGCGCGGCGCGACCCGGCTTGTCCTCACTCTGCGAGAGACATGGCTGCATGAAGGCGCCTTGCCGCCCGTGGAGGCGTTGGTGGCGGCGGCAGGAGCGAACCTGTTACCGGTCACGTCCTCAGCGCACCCTATGTTTAGCCTATGCGGGGAGGAGTACCCTGCGGATACCCTGGAAACGGCGGTACGGTTTCTGGTGGGGATGGGCGTTTCCGGAATTATTGTCTTTCCGGGACAGGTGACGGCGGCCAAGGCGATGGTGCGGGAGATAAGCTTTACGGAGTGCCGTGAAGCGCTGTGGCGATTGCTGGGAGAGGACGGCGCGTGAAGAGAACGGTTGTGCTGGTGCTGCTGTCGCCGGAGAGTGGGGACGCGGCAGCCTACCGGCAGGCGGTGGAGGGCGATCCAGAGTTACGGGAGCGGGTGACGCTGCGCTTTGCGACAGGCGATGCCGTGCGCGAGGCGATTACGGATGCGGAGGTCGTTACCTGCGGCAACGTCTCGGCAGAACAGGTGGCGGCGGCGCGGAACCTGCGCTGGATAAGCTTCTGGAGCGCGGGGATGGATGGCAAGGCCAGGCCGGAGCTGCTGACGCGCGGCCTGTTGCTGACCAGCGCCAGCGGCGTCCACGGCCCCAACATCGCCGAGCACGTCCTGGCCTTCATGCTGATGTTCACGCGGCGGATGCCGTTTTACCAGCGGGCGCAGATGGCGGGCCGGTGGGAGCATTTCGGGAGCTCGCGCGCCGGCGGCGGCGCGGAGGAGCTGACCGGGAAGACGCTGGGCATCGTGGGGCTGGGCCGGATCGGCGAGGCGCTGACGGCGCGGGCGAAGGCGTTTGAAATGCGGGTTGTGGCGACCAAGCGCAATCCACAGGCGCGCTACAACGCCGCCGTCGTGCCGAATGCGCTCTATCCGCCGGAGGAACTGCCGCGCCTGCTGGCCGAGTCGGATCACGTCTGTATCGCGCTGCCCTATACGCCGGAAACGCACCACCTGTTCGATGCGGGGATGTTGGCGTACATGCAGCCGACCGCGTACCTGTACAATATCGCGCGGGGCAAGATCGTGGACGAGGCGGCGCTGATCGCTGCGCTTCAGGAAGGCCGGCTGGCGGGCGCGGGCCTGGATGTTTTTGAGGAGGAGCCGCTGCCTGCCGAGAGTCCGCTCTGGCGGATGGAGAACGTGATCATCACGCCGCACGTTGCCGGCATCACGCCCCACTACTTCGCGCGCGCCGCCGCCCTCTTCGCCGACAACCTCAAGCGATATCTTCACGGCCTGCCGCTCCAGAACCTCTACGATCCCGCGCGCGGCTACTGATGTCCCATACAAACGGCCCGCGCTCCTGGGTTTGGCAAGGGCGCGGGCCACGTCTTTTCTACGGAACTGTCCGCGCGCTCAGGCGGCGTCCGTGTATTCACCTTTCTGCTGGGCGCGCATCTCTTTGAGCATACTTAGCGCTGCCAGCCAGACGCACACCAGCGAGGGAACGAATTTCAGAATAAAGTAGAAGGGGATCGGCATCCAGATAAACACGAGCAGCCACAGCCATGCCCCCCAGGCCAGATAGCGGAAGGCGTTGCGCGCATTCCGGCCCCGGCACTTCCCAGAAAACCACCAAAACCCCCATCCGGCCAGGATCGGCCAGACAACCCCCATAATATCCATCGCCTATCTCCTTGTTGCTCCGCAGCATACAACTATAGTACGTGAGCGTGGCGTGCCCGGTGTCAGGCCGCGCGTGAATCTTTTGGGATTTAATTTCTTGCCGCCTTGCTGATTTTCCTGCACCGCTATCCGGGTTTCCCCTCTCCCGGCGCTGCGGGAGAGGGGTTGGGGGTGAGGGCCTCTCCTTGCCGTTCGCTAGGCTTTCAGGCCGTGTGGGGCCATCGGGAGCGAGCGCAGGCGAATGCCGGTCGCGTTAAAGATGGCGTTGCCGACCGCCGGGGCCAGGCCGACAATGGGCGTCTCGCCGGCTCCGGCAGAGGGCTGGTCTTTGCGGTCGATCAGCACTACCTCGATGGCCGGAACATCCCGGAAGCGCGGCACGCGGTACCGGGAAAAATGCGGGTTGAGAATAGCGCCGTTCTCAAACGCGATACTTTCGAACAGCGCGCCGCCAATGCCCATGATGTTGGCGCCCTGGATCTGACTGCGAAGGTGATCCGGGTTGACCACCGCCCCGCAATCGAAGGCCGTCACAACTCGCACAATCTGCACCTGCCCGCGCTCCACGGCCACCTCCGCACAGGTCGCCACATAGCCGCCTTTCTCAAACCCGCCCGCGATACCGAAGCCATGTCCCGCCCTGGCTTTGGCCTGTCCCCAGCCGAAATGCTGTGCCGCCGTCTCGAAGACGGCCCGCAGGCGATCATCGCGCAGGTTCTTCAGGCGGAAGGCGAGCGGGTCCATGCCGACGGCGTGCGCCAGCTCGTCCATGTGGCTCTCGCGGGCGAAGTGGTTGGCCGTTGCCGCCAGCGCGCGGTAGGAACCCTGACGCAGAGGGGTCTGACAGGGATGGAACTCGATCCGCTGGTTGGGAACGTCGTACATGGTGCGGATGGCCGCCGCGCCCGAGTTATAGTTATGGTACTCCCAGGCGGTGAGCGCGCCGCCTTTTTGGACGCCGCTGCGAATCTCGATCAGCCCGGCGGGGCGGAAGTAAGCCCAGGTGAACTCCTCCTCGCGTGTCCAGACGATCTTGACCGGCTTGCCTGCGGCCCGTGCCAGGCGCGCCGCCTCGATGGCTGCCTCCCCGGTATGTTTGCCGCCATAGCCGGCCCCGGTGTCCGGCACGACCACGCGCACGCGCTCTTCGGGCATCCGAAAGGCCGCCGCCAGCTCCCCGCGCACGCCAAAAGGACGCTGCGTGCCCGTCCATACGGTCAGCTTGTCCCCCTCCCATTGGGCCACGGCTGCGCGCGGCTCCAGGGGGGCATGGGCGATATAGGCGACGGTATAGGAAGCCTCCAGGGTTTTGTCGGCCTTTGCGCGCGCCTCCTCCACGGAACCCTGGACATGCTGCATGCCGCCCTCAAAGCCCTGCGCCTCGGCGGGGTGGGCCTTCAGGTAGGCGAAAAGTTCCTTGTCTGAGGGCTGCGGGGTGGTCTGCCATTCGGCCCGCAGCGCCGCCACGGCGCGCTCGGCGGTATGCGGATCGGGCGCGGCAACCCCGACAAAGTCGCCATCGCGCACCACGACCACGCCGGGCAGGGCCTTCGCCTTGTCCGACCCCAGCGAGACCAGCGTGGCATGAAACGCCGGCGGACGCAGCACCTTGCCGTAGAGCATTCCGGGCAGCTTCATGTCCGAGGTATATTTGTGCGCGCCGGTCACGAACGCGCGGCCATCCACCTTCGGAACAGACTGGCCCGCGATCTTCCACTGCGCTGCCGGCGTGGTCGCCGTCTCCGGGCCGATGGCTTCCAGGAGCTTCTGGCCCTGCGTCAACTGCCCGAAAGTGAGCGATTGCCCGGTCTGCGGGTTGGTGACCTTGCCCTCGGCGACGGTCAGGCCGTCCCGGCCCACCTTCCACTGCGCGGCGGCCAGGCCGATCAGCAGTTCCCGCGCGGCAGCAGCCGCCTTCCGAAGCTGCGGGGCCATGGTCGGGGTCGTTCGGCTGCCGAACGTGCCCATGTCGAAAGGCGTCCGCTCCGTATCGCCCATCACGAGCCGCACGCTCTCCAGGGGCAGGCGCAATTCATCTGCGACGGCCTGCGTTAAAGACGTGCGCACGTTCTGGCCGAACTCGACCTTGCCGGTGTAGGCGGTGACGCTGCCATCCTCGCCGATGTGCAGCCACGCGCCGATCTCCTGGGGGATCGCGCCGCCAAATCCGCGCTGCCTGCGCCCCGACTCCTGCGAGAGGGCCGTTTCCGGCAGCGTCAGGAGCACGACGATGCCGCCGCCCACCAGCCGGAAGAACTCCCGCCGGGCCAGTTCAAAGCGGTAGGCCGGCTCGGCGGCCAATTCGTAACGCTCGGGTTCCCATTCGGTTGCGTTTGACGGTTTCTGGATCATCGGGTGACCCCTTTCGATTGCTGCGCGGCCCGGCGGATCGCGGCCACGATGCGCGGATAGATGCCGCAGCGGCAGATATTGCCCTGCATATAGCGAATGATCTCCTGCTCGCTGGGATCGGAGTTCTGCGCCAGCAGGCCCACGCCCGTCAGGATCATGCCCGGCGTGCAGTAGCCGCATTGCAGCGCACCGGCCTCCAGGAACGCCTCTTGCACCGGATGCAGCTGGCCGTTCCTCTCCAATCCCTCGATCGTGGTTATCTGTTTGCCTGCCGCCAGGCTTACCGGCGTAATACAGGAATGGGTTGGCTGCCCGTCGAGCAGCACCGTGCAGGCTCCGCACTGGCCCTCGCCGCAGCCGTACTTGGCGCCGGTTAGATCCAGGTCGTCCCGCAGAACGCTGAGCAGGCTTCTCTCCCCCTCGGCCTCTACCGGACGCTTGGCGCCGTTCACGTTCAGTTCCGTGATTTTGGACATGAAACCTTCTCCTGAGCAAGCGATATAGACGAAGGTGAATATAGACCTCACCCCCGGCCCCTCTCCTTTAGAAGGAGAGGGGAGAGGCGTTTTCATGCTCGGTGGTGCGCCCTACGCATGGGGGGCTGATCTGATTTTCGCGCTGGCCCTGGCTTTCCCCTGCGTCTTTCTCTTTCCTATACGCGGAAGTCTGCTTTATGTGGCCGCGCCGGCAGGCCCAAGAAGCAGGTAAAAAGGAATCTTCCAATTCCGAAACGAATTACCCTCCGCAACGTCTAATTCTATGACGGCGTAAGGAACGAAAGAGCAGTTTGCCCCATCGCCCCGAAGTATCCTTCTTGTTTAAGCCTGGAACGCCTGCTATGCCCTCGGTTTTGCTTCTGGAAGGGACGCGGTTCCGCTCCTCAGGAAGAGGGAGAGGTCCTATCGGCGCGTTCTTCATCCAGATCCGGACAGGAGATCGGTGCTTTGCTGAAACTCAGACGGACACTCCTCGGCACGCTCCTTATGGAGGAGGGCCTGATCACTCCAGAACAGCTAGAAGTGGCCCTTGCCGAACAGCGGCGCGGCAACGGAGAGAAACGCCTGGGCGAAATTCTGGTCTCCCTGCGCTTACTCTCCGAACCGGCGCTGCTCCATGCTCTGTCTATTCAATTGGATTGTCCCGTGGTGGACCTAGCCCAGGAGCCGCCCGACCCGAAAGCCCTGGAGATCGTGCCGAGCGAGTTCGCCCTGCGCCATCAGTTGATCCCGCTGCGCCAGAACGACGAGTCGCTGACCGTCGCCATGGCGAACCCGCTAGACATCCATGCGATTGACGACCTGCGCCTGCTCACCGGGCTCGACATCGCGCCGATGCTGGCCTCCCCCACGGAGATACGCCGCCTCAGCGAGCAGTTCTATATGTCCCGGATGATCCAGGACGTGCAGGAGGCCGAGCGCGCCGCCGAGGACGAGGAGAGCCTGGACGTCGCCGACTTACAGAAGATGGCCCGCGAGGAGTTGGTCATCCAGATGGTCAACCTGATCATCAACCAGGCGATCCAGGATCGGGCCTCGGATGTCCATGTGGAGCCGTTCGAGAAAGAGCTGCGCGTGCGCTATCGCGTGGATGGCGTGCTGCACGAGGTCAACGCGCCGCCCAAGCGCTTCCATCCGGCCATCGTCAGCCGCATTAAGATTCTCTCCGACATGAACATCGCGGAGCGGCGCCTGCCTCAGGACGGGCGCATGCGCATCCGCAGTGGCGGGCGCCAGATTGACCTGCGCGTCTCCACGATCCCGACGCTCTACGGCGAGGGCGTGGTGATGCGCATTCTGGATAAGCAGACGGCCATGCTCGGCCTGACCGAGCTGGGCATGGATAGCCTCATGTTCGGCAAGTTTCGCCGCCTGATCCAGGAGCCGCACGGCATCATCCTGGTCACCGGCCCCACCGGCTCCGGCAAGACGACCACGCTCTACGCCAGCCTCAACGAGATCTACAGCGTGGAGAAGAAGATCCTGACCATCGAGGAGCCGGTCGAGTACCAGTTGAGCGGCGTCAACCAGATCCAGGTGCAGCCCAACATCGGCCTGACCTTTGCCAGCGGCCTGCGCCATATCGTCCGGCAAGACCCGGATATCATCATGGTCGGCGAGATCCGCGACACAGAGACCGTCGAGATCGCTATCCATGCCGCGCTGACCGGCCACCTGGTCTTTTCCACGCTGCACACCAACGACGCGGCGGGCGCCGTCAGCCGCCTGCTGGATATGGGCGCGGAGCCCTATCTGGTGGCCTCGTCGCTGATCGGCACGGTGGCGCAGCGGCTCGTGCGCGTCAACTGCCCGCGCTGCCGCGCGCCCTACGAGGAGAAGCCGGAGGTGCTGCGCGATATCGGGATCGATCCGGAGTTGGCGCGGTGCCGGCCCCTGATGCGCGGCAAAGGCTGCCCGGAGTGCCGGGGCGTCGGCTTCCGTGGCCGGACGGGCATCTACGAGATGCTTATCGTGGACGAAGCCATCCGCCGCATGATCGTCGAGCGTCAGCCCGCCGCCGTCATCAAGCAGTACGCCCAGCAGAATCAGGACATGGTCAGTATGCTCCAGGATGGGCGCGAGAAGGTGCTGCAAGGGCTGACGACTATCCAGGAAGTGCTGCGCGTCTGTCAGCGCGAGAACTTCGACCTCTAGAGGAACATGCCTGAGTTTACCTACGAAGCGCTGGATCGCTCCGGCAAACCCGCCACCGGCACCATTACGGCCCGCGACACGGCGGAGGCCGCCGTCAAGGTGCGCGCGCTCGGCATCTATCCGACCCGCATCCTCAACGGCAAGACGGCTTCCAATGGGCCGGCGGCGGCAGCAGCGGCCCGCAACGGCAGCGCGCGCGCCAACGGCAGGGACGGCGCGGCGGCCCCGGCCCTGACGCGCCCGCCAGCAGAGCGGACGGAGGGCAGGGCGGCGTCGGGCGGCAGGGGCAAAAAGGTCACCCGGCTTCATGTGCTGCTCTTTACCCGCGAGATGGCCGACCTGCTGGATGCGGGGCTGCCGATGGATCGCGCCTTCTCCGTTCTGATCGAGCAGACCGACAGTGAGCCGGTGCGCGCCATGCTCACGGCCATGCAGGGCGACATCCGCGCCGGGCAGCCGCTCTCGGCGGCGTTGGCAAAATTTCCGCGCGAGTTTCCCCAACTCTTCGTCAACATGGTGCGCGCCGGAGAGGTCTCCGGCCAGTTGGCGGACGTGATGCTCCGGCTGGCGACGTTTATGGAGAAGGAGCAGGTGCGCCGCAGCCAGATAATGGCCGCGCTCACCTATCCGATGGTGCTTATCTGCGTGGCGGTGCTGGCGGTGACGTGCCTGTTGATCTTCGTCATTCCCCGGCTGGCCAGCGTGTTCAGCGAATTGGGATCGACGCTGCCCCTGCCAACGCGGATACTGCTGGGCCTCGCGGGCTTTCTGACCCACTGGGGATGGGCGCTTCTGCTCGGCCTGGCGGCGGCCTACTACGGGTTTCGAGCCTGGATCGCCACGGACGCCGGACGCCGCGCTTTCGACGGGTTCCGGCTGCGCGCGCCGCTCTTTGGCACGCTGATGCAGAAGATCGTGGCCGCCCGGCTGGTACGAACGCTGGGCACGCTGCTTGGCGGCGGCGTGCCCATCCTGGAGGCGATGGAGATTTCTGCCTCAGCGGTCGGCAACCGGGTCGCCACCGAGGCGATCCTGGCGGCGCGCGGCGGGGTGCGGCAGGGCGAAACGCTCCACGAGGCGATGGAGCGCGCCGGCGAGTTCCTGCCCGTCGTCAAGCACATGACGGCGGTGGGGGAAGAGACCGGACGCCTGCCGCACATGCTGATTCGCACGGCGGATACGCTGGATTTTGAGGTGGATACGGCCATGCGACGCTTGACCAGCCTGGTCGAACCGGTGGTCGTCCTGCTGATGGGCGGGTTCGTGGCGTTTGTGGTGATGTCGATCCTGCTGCCCATCTTCCAGGCCAGCACCATCGTCAAATAGACCTGCGGGAGAGGGGAGACCCGGCTTTTCTCGACGACGGGCGGTTGGCAAGCGGCAGGGTTCAGCCTGCCGCGACGGGAGGTTAGGTAAGTCTCTGGTACGGGCAGAATGGAACTGTTATCTCTATTGTAAGGAGAAGGCAAGGTGAGAGAACGCATGCTAAGGCGGCGCGCACGCGGCTTTACGCTGATAGAGTTGATCGTGGTCATCATCATTCTGGCGGTGCTGGCGGCGGTCGTCATTCCCAACGTCATTCATCGCACCGACGATGCGCGCGTCTCCAGCGCCATCGCTACCATTCAATCCTTTGATACGGCGCTGGATCTCTATCGAGCCGATACGGGCCAGTACCCGACCGTTGAGCAGGGATTGAACGTGCTCATCACCAACCCCGGCGTCCCCAAATGGAACGGGCCGTACCTGAAAAACCAGTCTTCCATTCCGCTCGATCCCTGGAACCATCCCTATGTCTACCGGCAACCGGGCAGCGATGGCCGCGAATATGAGATCAGCTCTACCGGCCCGGACGGACAGCCCGGCACGAATGACGACATCCAGAGCTGGAACCTGCAAAAGAAGTAGGCCCCTGCCATGTCCCGTCCTCTGCCGCGCGGCTTCACGCTGATCGAGCTGCTCATGGTCATCATCATCATCGCCGTCATGAGCAGCCTTCTTGTGCCCGCCTATGGCCGGTTCTGGGATCGGACGCGCTTTGAGGGCGGGGTCGCCGCCGTGCGCGACCTGCTGACCTACGCCCGCGAGCAGGCCATTGCCAACGACACGACGGCCACCGTGACCTTCGACCCGCAGCAGGGAGCGCTGGCGGTCACGGTAGCGCCGCCTCCGCCGCCGACCGATCAGCCGGTCGCCCTGGGCGGGGCAGGCGCGCTAGATGCGGTCGCGGCGGCTCCCTCCGCTCCTGCGCCGCGCGGCCTGGCGCTGCGAGAAGAGCTTGCCATTGCGCGCCTTGTGACGGGGGAAGGCACGAATGGCATGGCCCTGCACTTTCACGGCGACGGCAGCAACGAGGGCGCGGTGGTGACGGTTGTCAGCCAGTCAGGCTACATGGCGAACGTCGTCGTGGCACCCAGCACGGGGCGCGTTACGGTGGATGACAGCGCCGCCGGAGAAGCGCCATGAGGAGATCAAAGCGCGGTTTCACGCTCATCGAGATGATCGTCGCCACGCTGCTGCTGGCTATCGGGGTGGTCGGCGCGCTAACCGCTATTTCCACGGCAACGCGCGCCTCCGGCATGGCCGAGCAGATCCAGACGGCGGCGCTCCTGGCCCGGCGCAGGCTGACCGAGGTGGAGTTGCAGCCGGAGGCGCTGGTTGGCGGGGAGCAGCAGGGCAACTTCGGCGCGGAGTATCCCGGCTACCTCTGGCGGCAAAGCGTGGAGACTACCGGATATCCCGACCTGTTCAAGGTGACGCTCACCCTCCGCTGGGGGCCGGTGGGCCATCCCTACGAGCGCGTCTACACCACGTTCCTGCGTAAGCCACAGGAGCAGCAACCATGAGGATACGCCGGAGGGGGAAAGAGCGGCCTGGCTTTACTCTGCTGGAGGTGATCGTCGCGCTGGTCATCTTCGGCGTTATCAGCTTTGCCACCGGCCTGGCGCTCTCGGTGGCCCTGCGGGCGCATACTGCCTCCACGCAGCGCCAGGAGGATCAGGAGGAAGCGAGCGCCCTCTTTGCCACGCTGAGCCGCGACCTGACCGCCGCTTACGGCTCCCTGAACGACCCGGACTCCGTGTTTATCGCGGGCGGAGGGCAGGGGCCGCGCGCCGCCGGAGGCAGCCTGCTCCTGCTAACGACACTTTCGCACCGCATTGAGGCCGAGGCGAATCCGGCAGGCGGCGCGCAGGACGAATCGGCGGCGCTGCCGCAATCCGATTGCGCGCTGGTACGCTACGACCTGGATGCCAACACGGGCACGCTGCTGCGCGTGGAGAACGCTGTGCCCAATCCGCAGGTTGTGATGCAAGCGACTCCCTCTCCGACCAATATCCTATCGCGGCGGGTGCTGGCGCTGAACCTGCGCTTCTGGGATGCCAACGCCCGCGCCTGGCGCAGCGACTGGGATTTTGAACAGCCGAATCAGGCGGCAGGCCAGCCGACAACGCAGGGCAGCGCACCGAGCGGACAGGAGGATGCGAACGGCACCGCGCCCTCCGGCGGGACAGGGCAGGCTGACAGCGGCACGGGCGACAGCGCCCTGCCCGGCGCGGTGGAGGTGTCGCTGGCGCTGCGCCGGACGGACGGCACGCCCGCAACCTATACAACCCTGATACCGATTGCCGCGCCGCAGCCCATGCCGCACATCACGGCACCAGCCGCCAATACCGGCGCACCGGCCAATCCCAACACGACGGCCCCTCCCGGCGGCTAAACAAGACGATGCACGCAAGAGGCTCCATAAACAGGTATTCATCCACTCGCATGAGAACGCCTCTCCCCTCTCCTTCTAAAGGAGAGGGGCCGGGGGTGAGGTCTCTCCCCTCCCCTGTCCTTGGGGATAGCCAGGCGGCGGGCTGTCGCAAGGCAGAGCCGTGTCGCAAGGTGTCGCAAGGCGGAGGCAGGGGCCGTAACCCTGCCGACCCTGGCAGTCCATTGCAGGCCCGCCCCTGGCAGTCCGTTGAGCGCCGACCCTGGCAGTGGGTGGCCGCAGGACGGGATGGGGGCCTGTTTTCACGGCAGTATGGTGACAACAGGGCCACTGGTGGGATACGGCGAGGGCAGGCGCTCGTGCCAGTGGTCTTCGTCGTGCTGATTTTGACTGCGGTGGCCGTGACTTTTGCGACCTCGGCGCGGCGCGAGGTACGGGCGGCGGCCCGCGAGAGCGCGCAGGTAGAGCGCTTCTATGCCGCGCGCGGCGCGCTCAACTACGCCCTGAGCGCCCTGGCGCAGACCAGCAACAACGGCGCCACCTACGGTGTCATCCCCCCGGTGGCGGATACCGACGCCAACGGCTGGATGCCGGTCGGGGATGCCTGGGTCAAGATCGAGGCCGTAGATACCGCCGGGCTGATCAACCTGAATACGGCGGACGAGGCGACGCTCAGGCGTCTGCCGACCCTGAGTGACCAGGAGGACCTGATAACCGCCATCCTGGATTGGCGCCATTCGAGTGATCAATCCTCCGCCAGCGGCGGCGCGTCGGATTACTATCAATCGCTGCCCACGCCCTACAGCGCCAAAGGGGCGCCGTTCGATACGGTGGAGGAACTGCTGCTTGTGCGGGGCATGACGCCCGCGCTGCTCTATAACGCTCCCTCCGGCAACCCGACATCGGCAGCGCCGGGCCAGGCGGCGCAGGCGAACGGGGGCGCGATGCCGGGCGGTTATGAGGATGGAACCACGCGGCAGGCCCCACAGCCGAACGGCCCTCATCAGCCCGGCCTACCCGGCTCCCCGCCCAATCCGCCGGGGAACGGCCCGCCGAACCCTAACAATCCGCCGCCGTCGGGCGGAAACAGCGATTTTGACGACATCTTCGCCAACAGCACGTTCCCGCTGGCCGAGTTGCTGACGACCTACGCCCGCGAGCGCAACGTCGCCTCCGACGGCTCGCCGCGCGTCAACATCAATACCGCCAGCGCCCAGGATCTTCAGCAGAAGCTCGGGCTACCCGCGCAGCTGGCCCGCCGCCTGATAGACTACCGCAACGGCGGTACGGGCGGCTTCGGAGGCCAACCCCAGCCCGGTGGAGGGCCGCCTCCCAGCCAGGGCAATGGAGCGCCCAGCGGCCCGCCGCCTGGTAACGTCCCGGGCAACGGTAGGCCGGGATTGGGCGGGAACGGCAACAGGCCGGGGCTACAGATGGAGTCCGGGGGCTTGCTGGGCCGACCGCGCCGGGGCGTCACCCGGCAGCTAGGATTGGGCGGCGGTCCCAATTCTGGCGGAAATAGCCCGCCGGCGGGCAACAATGCGGGCAGCGGTGGGCCGGGATCGGGCGGCAATACCCCCGGCGGGAACGGCGGCGCTCCCGGCGGCAATAGCCCGGGCAGCAGCAGTAGCGGCGGTGGGCAGAGCCAGGCGTTCCGCACCATCGCCGACCTGCTGGAGGTACGGGGCTTTACCCGGACGGTGATGGCCGATATCGCCGACCGCATCACCACCGAGGACACAACCTACCGGGAAAACGTCGTCAACATCAACACCGCCCCGCCCGAAGTGCTGGCGACGGTGCCGGGCATGGACCGCGCGCTGCTGGACGCCATCCTGAGCTACCGACAGGGCGGGCAGGCGTTTCAGTCGCTGGGCGATCTCTTTCAGTTGCAAAACATCACGCGCGAGCAGTATGAAGCCGTGATCGGGCATCTCTGCACGAAATCTTCCGTCTATAGGGTGCATATCAAGGTGCGCGTGCCGGGTCAGCCAGGCGTATATGCGGTCTCGGCGCTGGCGGAGCTGACGGAGAACGGGCCGCGCGTGCTGCAATGGCGGGAAGTCCCGCGCTATCCGGGATGGTCATCCTGGACCTCCCCACCGCAGCTACCGACTCCGACCTCGGGCGGCAGCACCGAAGCGGCCCCCGATAGCGATGATACGGGGCCATAACAGGAGGACAGTTTGGGGCTAAGACCGCCCGCGCGCCGCGCGGGCACGACGGCACATACCACCGCCATAGACCTGGGCGCGGCTGCCGTGCGCGTGGTCGAACTGGAAGGCTTAGGGGGAAAGGAAGGCATGCGCGTCCTGCGGCGCGGGACGGCGCCCCTGCCGCCCCACGCCTGGAGTAATCTCGCCGCCCACCATGATGCCTTTGCTGAGGCCCTGCGCGTCGCGCTCTCCGGCGCCGGAATCGCGAGCAAGACGGTCGTGGCCTGCCTGCCGCGCCGCCTGGTGACGCTGCGATTCGCGCAGTTGCCCGCCGGAACCCCCGAGCAGATGCGGGGCATGGTGGATTTTGAGGCCCAGCAGTACATTCCCTTTCCCCGCGATGAGGTTGTGCTGGATTATCACGTCCTGGCCGAGCCGGCGGCGGGCCTGGCCGCGGCCGAAGGCGATAACCTGGAGACGGTGCTGATCGCGGCGGCGCGGCGCACGCTGATCACGGAAGTCCTGGCCATCTTCGACCGGGCCGGGCTGGAACTGTGCCGCCTATCGGTCTCGGCCCTGGCACTGGCGGAAAATATCCGCGATGCCCTGGAGCCGACCGCGCTCATTGACCTCAAGCCCGGCGAGATGGATGCCGTCGTCGTGGCGAATGGGCGGCTGCTGTTCACCCGCGCCGCCGCGTTTGCGCTGGCCGGCAGAGATGCGGAGTCCGTGCGCGTGCGCATGGCCGAAGAGGTCGTGCGCTCTTTCACCGCCTACCAGAACGAGTTCCGGCACCACCCGCTGGTGCATGTCTATCTGAGCGGCGTGAGCGCGGTAGGGCCGGAGGCGGAGGCCCTGCAGCGCGCCCTGAGCGAGATGCTGGAGATGCCGGTGGCGCGGTTCCAGAGTCGCCTCCTGCCGCCCGGCGATCCTGATGCGCCGGCCTACGCCACGGCCATCGGCATGGCCCTGCAGGGCGCCGGGGTCGGCCTGGCGCCGATCAACCTGGTGCCGGACGAGCGTGCCGAGCGCCGGGCGCTGGAGCGGCGGCGCAAAGCGCGGATTGCCGTGGGCCTCGCGGCTGTAGGGCTGCTTGCCGTCTTTGGCATTATGTTCTCGCGCTCCCTGGCGGCGCAGAGAGAGCTTAAGGAAAGAACACAGACGGCCAACGCGAAGCTGAGCGATGTCCAGGCGCGGCTGGACGCGCGACAGAGATCCTACAACCGCTTGCAGGCGCAGGAGGCGGCGCTGGCCTCCGCCCTGGATCGCAACCACCCGACGGTGGATGTGCTGGCGGCGGTCAACATGGCGCTGCCCAAATCCACCGACATCTGGCTGACGCAGTTTGAGTTTGATCGCGGCGGGCTGCTCACCCTGCGCGGCAACACCCGCTCCGCCCTGGCAGCCACCGACCTCGTGATTCGCCTCCAGCAGTCCGGCGCCTTCTCGGAGGTACGGATCGGATATCTGGGCGACGCGCAGGAAGAGAAAACGCCAGCCAGCCGTCCGACGACGAAAGCGCCCGGTGAGAGCGCGACGGGGTCGCCTGCCTCCGCGGCTACAACGACGCTGCCCGGCATGCCTGGCGCTCCCGCGCCGCCCGGCATCCATCCGGGGACGCCCGCGGGAACGCCTGCGGGGACGCCTGTGCCCGGCAGCCCACCTCCCAATGCGGCGCCTGCCAGCCCGCCGCCGGGAACGCTGCCCAACGCCGCTCCGGCAGGGCCGGGGTCGCCAGGTCCGGCACCCGGAGGCCCGGCTCTTCAGGCCAGAGGGCATTCGGCGCCAGAAACGCGCGGCCCCACGCTAGGTGGCAAGCCTCCGGCGCCGCACGTCAAGAAGTCCGCTCCGGCGCCCAAGAAGGGAACGGTCCCGGCGCGGCCTCCCCTGACCAGCTTTGTTATCACCTGCCGCCTCAACCCCGGCGCGCCCAGCCTCCTGACCGGAGCGCCCGCGCCCACAGGCGAAAAACCGACAGAGAGCGCGCTGGCGCAGACGGGCAAGCGCACAGCAGCCGTTCCGGGAGCAAACCATGCGCCGTCTCCATAAGCGAGAGCAGGTCTTGATCGTTTTGTGTTCGGTGGTGGTGGGCGCGGCGGTCTGGCTGCAGCTCCATCCGCCCCCGACGCCCGCCGGGCAGAGCGCGCTGTTGCCGCCCGCCCGGGCCGAGCAGGCGTATCGGGCCGCGCTGCGCCAGATCGCGCAGCTAAGCGACGACCAGGCTGCCCTGGAGCCTCGAATCGCGCGCCAGGCCTACGACCTGCCGCCGGATTCGCTGGTGCCGCGTCTTATCCGCGACCTGAACCGCCTGGCCGACCGGGCGGGCGTTCACCTGCGCGAGATCAAGCCCCTGCGCCCGCATGATCTTGCGACAGCCTCCGGCACCCAGGTGCCGCTGGAGGTGCGCTTTACCGCGCCGTTCCAGCCCAACGTCATGAAGTTCCTCTACTTTGTCGAAGACCCGGCCGGCAAGATGACCGTGGACAAGCTCGCCCTGACCTCGACGGATCAGAAATTGAAGACGGTGGATGTCTCCGCCGAGATCGCGGCGTTCACAACCTGGACCGCAGGAGCGGCTGCCGGCGCAGAAGGAGGGCAGAAGAGTGCTGCAAATACAGTGGATTAAAGCGCAGAGGGCACTGCGCCCAGGCAAAACCTTCCCGGTAGGAGGCGCGGCGCTGGTCGTTGGCGTCACGGCGCTCATCCTGGTCGGCGTGGCACGGCCCAACGGCGCGCAGAACCGCCCGGCGTCCGCGGCCCCAGCCAACAAGGGCGCCACGGCGCAGAACGCGGAAAGCAGCGCCGGGCTAACTGTAGAGCCTTCCCCCGCGCCGCCCTCCCGGCGGCCTCTCTCCTTCTATACCGGCGAGGTACGCAGCAGCCTGTTCAGCGCGCCGCAGCCGCCTCCGCCGCCCAAACCGAAGCCGGTTCACATCAGGAAGCGCCCGGCCCCGCCGCCTCCGCCGCCCGCCCCTATGGTTCCCGTCGCGCCGATCAATCCGTTCGCGGACTGGGCCTATACGGGAACGGTCCATATCGGCGATACCCTGATGGCGCTGCTGGAGAACCCCAAGACCAAAGAGGGCCACTACGTTCAGGTCGGCGAGAGCTTCCTCGGCGCGCAGGTGTCCAACATCACCGATCAGGAGGTGACTCTGATGGCCGGCGGCAACACGACCCGTCTGGCCAAATCCGACCGGATTACCGTCACGCCCCTGGATAAGAGCGCGGACTTTCTGAATAGCGGCGGCCAGCCCGGCCAGCCGGGGCAGCCGGGAGGACAACCCGGAGGCCAGCCCGGAACGCCGCCCCCGCCAGGGGGTCCTCCACCCGCCAATGCGCCGGCACCCAATGGACCGGTAACGCTCTCCAACGGCCGCGTGCTCAACGCCAGACAGGCCCAGCGCCGGGAGCGCATCCTGGATAGGACTTTTAACCGTTAGCACGAGGGGTGTGGGCCTTAGGGGAAATAGGAAGGAAAGCATGGGGAAACGATTCAAATATGCCGCGCCGTCCTGGAGACGGGACTTCTGGACCAGGGCCGGGCTTGCTGCCTTGACGGCCAGCCTGATCCTTCCGCTTACGGGCACGGCCGCGCAGGAGGCACAGCCGTCGCGCGCGCCGCGCAAGGGGACGCGCGCCGCGCAGAGCAAAGGCAAGAAAACATCCAAAAAGCGGAATGGGCCGACACTGCGCGTCGTGCCCATGTCCCGGCAGCAGGCCGCGCCGCCCGGTGGAAAACCGGCGCTGCCGCCCATGCCTGCCGGCGCGCAGCCGGTCGCCGCCGCGCCGAACCCCGCCGGCGGAGGCGGCGTCGCCCCGATGGCGGCGGGCGCGATCTTCTCCTTTGACTTTCATGGCTCCGATATTGACAACGTCTTGCAGTTCTATGCGCGCGTCTCCAACCTGACGGTCACCAAAGATCCGGCCCTGACCGGCCAGGTCACCATCATCAATCCCAAGCAGGTGACGCTGGACGAGGCGTTCAAGATTTTGCAGTCGGTGCTATTCGTGCGCGGCTTTACCGCCATTCAGGACGGGATGGTGCTGCGTATCGTGCCGCTGGACCGGGCTGTGGGCAGTACGCCGTTGGTCAATCCGGATGTCAAGCCGGGCACGATTGATGCGCGCGATCAGGTGATGACCCAGGTGATCCCCCTGGAGAACGTGGACGCTGAGGCGCTGTCCAAAGAGCTGATGCCGCTCATCAACAAGGGTGCCAGCCTAATCGGCAGCGCCGGCTCCAACGCCCTGATCGTCACCGACACGGCCAGCAACGTCCAGCGTTTTATCAAGCTGGTGGATGCCCTGGACAAAACCTCCAACCGGACGGAGATGCGCATCTATCCGCTCCGACACGCCGAGGCCACCGTCGTCGCCGACATCATCACCAACATCTACAAGCAGACCACCACGCGCGGCCGTGGCGCCCCGCCGCAGCCCGGCCAGCCCCAGCCCCCTCCGCCGCAGCCGGGCCAGCCCGCGCCGATGGGCAGCGGACGGCCTGCCGTGGTGGCCGTAGCGGATGCCCGCACCAACTCCGTCATCGTCGTCGCCTCGCCGGATAACCAGGACGAGATCTCCCGCAAGATCATCCAGGCGCTCGATGGCGACGAGGCCAACACGCTCCAGACCAAAACCCGCAAGATTAAGTATGCCGATGCCGTGACCGTGGCCAACCTCATCAATAGCGTGCTGACCAATATGCATGTCGGTGGGTCGGCCAATCCGAACCCGGCCGGCGCCTCGTTTCAGGCGCGCGCCTTCGGCGGCTTCGGCGGGGAGCAGCCCCAGACGCAGACGGTAACCAGTGCCGATCCCTTCGGCAAGGTCGTCGCCGACCCGCGCACCAACACTCTGCTGCTCACGGCCTCGGCAGAGCGGATGCCCGAAATCGAGCAGTTGATTGACCAGTTGGACGTGGATGTGCCGGTGGAACCGACCACCTTCGTCATTCCGCTCAAGAACGCCCAGGCCGACGACGTGGCCTATGCGCTAAGCCAGGCGTTCAACACGGCGCAAAATAACTTCAATCCCTTCGGTGGCTTCTTCTTCTTTGGAGGTGGCGGCCAGGGGAACCGGGGAGGCCGCCGCCAGCGCATCCAGCGGCGTCTGGGCAGCCAGAACAACAACAATCCCTTCCGATCCGCGACGCGACCCGATGGGAGGGCCGCGCCGCCCCCGAGCGCAGCCCAGGCGTCCGGAGGAGTGCCGCCCGGAGATGTCTCTCCGCCCGATAGCGAGGGGGACGATCCGCGCGATGGCCAGGAGAAGGAGCGCACGCGCCAATACTACGATTACGGCTTCGGGCGGCGGCGCGGCATCGGGCAGGGCGGCGGGCCGCAGTATGGACGGGGACGCACCGGCACCTACTCCAACCTGTTGCAGTTACAGAACAACGTCTTCGTCACCGCGTCTCCCGGCGGCGACAGCCTCATCGTCACCACAACCCCGGACAACTATCAGGCCGTCAAAGAGATCATCGAGGCGCTGGACGTGGTGCCGCGCCAGGTCATGATCGAGGCCATTATCGCCGAAGTGACCCTGGATTCGGACCAGAGAACCGGGCTGGCGCTGAGCGGCAAGTTCTTCCGGCTCTTCAGCGGCAACAATAACGCCCAGGGAGCTATCAATCTGCCGGCGCAGGGATTCAGCCCGACCTTCGATCCGCTGGCGACCGGCGGGCAGTTCGTCCTGCATGGCGCCAACTATGACGCGCTGATCCAGGCGCTCACCTCGGATAGCAAGGTTAAAGTCCTCTCCACGCCGCGCATCTTTACCGGCAATAACCAGGAAGCCGAAATTGACATCACGACCAATATTCCCTACGTGCAGGGCCAGAATGCCAACGGCTTCATCAATACGACGGTCAGCAACGAACTTGACTTCCTGAACGTCGGCATCATCCTCAACGTCATTCCCCGCATCACCCGAGAGGGCCTGGTGACGATTGAGGTGCAGCAGGAGGCCAGCGATCTGCTCCGCTTCGACATTCTGGGCACGGGCGTCAGCGCGATCCGCGCCCCGGTGGTTGATGACCGCTACACCGATACGGCGGTCACGGTCCAGGATGGCGACACCATCGTCATCGGCGGCCTGATTCGCGACAGCGACTCGCTCAACGTCACCAAAATCCCGATCCTGTCGGAGATACCGTTGATCGGCCAGTTCTTCCGCTCCCGCCAGAAGGTGCGCAACAAAACGGAGCTGATGATCTTTATCACGCCCCATGTCATTAATAGCGCCGCGGAGGCGCGCGAGATGACCCGCAAGCAGGGGGCCAGCATCATCAAGCAGTTGCCCGACCTGCCCAAGCAGCAGCCCAACCTGGATCCAAAGCGCAACCTCAAGCCCGCGGAGACCGACCAGAAGCAGCCAGGGCCGGAGAAATCCGAAGCGCCCAGTTCTTCGAAGAGCGGCAGCCCGCCGCCATCGCCAGGCCGGTAAATCATCACATGGCAGCCCAGTCCTTTAGGGGTGGGCTGCCGATGGCAAGCCCGCTCAAGCGGGCTCTCATAGGTGGGTTTGCCTCTTTCAGGGGCTACCAGAAGGGAGAGCCCCCTTCCGGGGGCTTGCCGCCCACAGCCCAGTCCTTTAGGGCCGGGCAGAGACAACTTCCAGTGCACGTTCCATTACCTCATCCCGTCCTGCTGCGACGCCGCGAAGGGTGCGCGTAACAGGGATCGTGGGCAGGAGGCCTATGCCATGATGCGGTGAGCCGTCGTGTTTGAGAACGCGATAGCACGTCCAGTAGAGACGATAGCCCCCGATGATCTCTTCGATTTCGTTGAGCGCCCCATTTGTTCCTGCCGTAGGCGCGCCGACGATCTCGCCCAGATGATAATGCTCGACGAACGCTAGATAGGTCTCGGCCCAACTGACGGCCCGCTCATCGGTCAAAAAGGCGATCTTGCCTGCGATCCGTGGGGCGACCGGGAAGATAGGATCCCATTGGCGAACGTCCCACTCAACGCGCTGCCGATCCGGGTACAGCCGCGTCGGAAGACAGTGCTTCGGCGAGGTGATCGGCGCGTCAATCAGGTGTGCGAGGGTATGGTACGAAATGGCGCTCGGATAGCCGCGCACATCGAAGAGGACGCCCCGCGCCTGCGCCAGATGCGAGAGCACGGCGTAAAACTCGCTGTCCTCCGTCCGGCAAAAGTCCACGTACCAGAGGCCCGGCTGCATCTCGACTATCTTGGGCGGGCGCGATTCTCTCTGCAGAAAGCCCAGGTCCCAGTAAGAGGGACAAAGGACAGAGCGGCGCACCGTTACCGCCTGCGGCTGCCCCGTGGCCGTCGCTATCTCCAGGACCATTTCGGATTCGTCGGTGTCCGCCAGCAGTTCCTGGATGGCGCGGAAGCGCCTGCGGCCCGGCGTCGCCGCCGAAACCAGACGTTCCTGCGACTCCAACGCCCCTGTGGCAGGCTGACCATCCACGCGGAGAACCACATCCCCCGGTCTCAGCCCGCCCGCGCCTTCCGGCGTGACTGAGGTTATCACCAGCCGCTCCTCGATCCAGTCCATGTGAAACGGGGGCGCATAGCGCCGCCAATCGGCGTGCCTCTGGACGTACCCATGCCCATCCTGCAACTGCGCATTCATGCGCCGCAGCGTGCTCAGGAACTCGGTCGCGTCGTAGTCGGTCGCGGCGGCGCACAGGGTCTCCCGCAGGACGCCGCGCCAGTCGGTCTTGACCACATCGAAATAGGGATAGAAGTGCTGCCATACGTTCCAGGCCAGCGCCACCGCCGCAAGGCGAACCGCCCGGTCGTCACCCAAATACTCCCTCGGTTCGGAAGTAGAGGCCCGTTTCTGCTGCGCCCGATGCGGCAGCGTGCCTCTGGCGTCCGTCCAGAGCGCGAGGGGAACGCAGCAGGAAACGCCCCCACCCAGGTCGGCGCGATAGGGCTGGCGGGGATCGGGCAGCCGTTTGGGAATGCATCCCTGCGGCGTGGACTTACGGACGCGCACGCTGCGGTAGGGACGGGCAAAGCGCGGAGCGCCGTAGCCCTCATGCCGCCACATCATGACACCCAGGCCCTGCCGGTTCGCAGGCGGGAACAACTCAACGGGTAGCGGCAGGCGCTGTCCCGTCAGAAAGACGCGCAGCGTGGGCGCAACCGTGCGGAAGTGGGCTGACAGCCTATGCGCCAGGTCACAGGAGTCTGTCGCGCCTTCCACGCTCTGTACGCCTTCGACCGCAAACCGGTGCCAGCCGTCCGTGATGGCTGCCGCCTCGTCGCTCGGATGGAAATGGCGGACGTAGCCGAGCAGCCGGGTAAAGGCGACCAGGTTATTCAGGCCGCGTTCGGTGAGAGGGTTCGGTGGCTTCGTCATTTGTTTCCCTGGCAGCTAAGGGCTCGACGGTGACGGCATACTTCGTCCAATGCACCACCGGCGTGGAGTCAGGTTCCTATTTTGCTGATGGCGTTAGTCGTCCGGCTTAAAGAGATTTCGGAATCTATCCAGGCAGAGGAGCACAAATCGGCGCAAGGTGTGCGCCGATTTCGTGATTGGGTAGGCAAACACTGTCAACGCGCCGCTCCGCAACGCGCGCTCCTCTGTAAGTTCCTCAGGCTCTGAATTGGAGGCCCGCAGGAGAATATCCGCGCCGCCCGTCGCTTCCGTACCGTGCGCGGCGCGCAGCAGGGAATCCTTTTCCGCCGACAGGTCGCGCTGGCTGGGGCGGGCCAGCGTCAGGTAATTGAGAACTTCGTGCGCGCCAGTGCGGGCAGGCTCCGCAAAATCCTCTGATCGTGCGACACGCTCGCAGAAGCGGCGCGTGTCGGCAAAGTAAGGGCCGAGAAACCGTCCGCCGCGATAGCCACAGAGCGCATCCAGCCCGATCCAGCGCTGCTGGGGCGTCAGTCGGGCGTCTCCCAGCAGGGCGGAGAGCGTCTGCTTATGATTCTGCTCCAATATCTGCTGTAAGGCCGTGCGCGCATGTTTGCGAACAGGCTCCCGATCTTCCGCGAGCGCCTGGCAAAGTGGGGCCACGGCGGGCAAGCCGATCCGGATAAGGGCTTCACAGGCGCTGTTGCGAACGAGCGCCTTCTTATCCCGTAGAGCAGAGAGAAGCGGTTCGACCGCGCGGGCATCTTGCAGCGCGCCCAGCGCCGTCGCCGCCGCGCGCCGGACGCCCTGGCTCTTATCTTGCAGCGCCTGACAGAGCGGCTCAAGAACGGCGGTATCTCCCAGCCGACCCAGCGCTTGGGCTGCATTCCGGCGTACATGCCAGCTACCATCCTGTAGCGCCTGGCAGAGCGCTTCGACGGCTTCCCGGCCGCCACGCTTGCCCAACTTGGTTGCCGCCTCGCGGCGCGCGACGACATCGCCTGTCGTCAGATTTTGGATAAGTTGAGCCGTTTTGCGATTCACGCTTTTCGGTTCCTGTTGCTGCCTCAGCCGCGTCATCAGCCGGTTCTTGCTTCCAGTCTGGGCACATCCTAGCCCAATTGCTGCGCCTATGCTGGCCTGGGCAGCCTACTCGTACCCATTCTTTCTGCCAGTCTGAGGCCCGCTCTTTCTGCCAGCCTGGGTTCATCTTAGCACAGGGCGAAAGGGCGGTCAACCCAGGAAAGTGTAAAAATACCGCCGCTTGTCGTCAGAACAGGTATACATTCGTACTGGGAGGCGCGAAACTTACGCTTCCCAACACGCGTAAAGTTTGGTATACTGAGACCGGGTGCGCATCGAAGCGCGCCCAGTATGTCTTTGTCTACAGGAAGTCCTCGGGCTCCCGGACATAACAAGGAGAGGCGAATGCGACGAGACCGTGACCGTGACCGCCGCGACGACATGGACTTCGGCGGCAACCGCGACGATTATAACGACAGCGCCTTCGGTGACGATAACCAGGCCGCTTCCTCCTCCGACATGCAGCTGCGCGCCCTCTGGCTGCTGGATGAGATCATCCGCATGACCCCGCGCAACGACGTGCGCCTCAGCTACCTGATGGCCTTGCGCGAGCAGGTCCAGGCCGATGAGGCCATGATGGAAGAGGCCAAGAAAGTCATCGCCGAGTTTGAGGAGGCCTATAATAAGCTGACCTCGCCCGCCAACCGCATTGGCGTCTTCCTGGGGATGTTGGAGCCCACCGAGGAAAAGCCCAAGCCGCGCCGCCGCCTCGGTCAGCCCGCCGAGCCGGAATCCGAAGAAAAGCCCGGCCTGGTCGTGCGCATTGCCCTGGGCGACCAGGAATACATCGCCAACGTGGACCCCAAGCTGGAGAACCCCGATTTCAAGATCGGCACGCAGGTCAAGGTGAACGAGGCGTTCGCGGTCATCGGCGACCTGGGCTTCGCGCAGGGCGGCCCCATCGTTAAGATAAGCGAGGTACTGGAAGATGGGCGGCTGCGCGTGGCGATGGACGCGCAGGGGATGCAGTCGCGCGTGGTCTACCGGGGCGAGCCTCTTCTGGACTTGCCGCTCAAGACCGGCGCGGAAGTGCGCATGGAGCCCAATTTCAAGGTGGCCCTGGAGTACTTCGCGGAGAAAGAGACCCGCGACTACTACCTGGAAGAGGTTCCTGTTCTGCCCTGGAGCAAGATCGGCGGGCAGGAGGAGGCCATCAGCGTCATCAAGGACGCCATTGAGCTGCCGCTGCTCTATCCCGAGCTCTTTGAACGGTTTGGCAAGCGCCCGCTCAAAGGCATCCTGCTGTTCGGCCCTCCCGGCTGCGGCAAGACTCTCATCGGCAAGGCGACCGCCTACAACCTCACGCAAGAATACCGGAGCCAGACCGGGCGGGACGTTAAAGAGTACTTCATGTACATCAACGGCCCGAAAATCCTCAATATGTGGCTGGGCGAGAGCGAGCGCATGGTGCGCGAAATCTTCACGCAGGCGCGGGAGAAGTCAAAGGAAGGGCATCTGGTCTTTATCTTCATTGATGAGGCCGAGTCGCTCCTGCGCACGCGCTCGTCTGGGCGCTGGCTGAATATCTCTAATACCCTTGTGCCGCAGTTCTGCGCGGAGATGGACGGCCTGGTCAACCTAGAGAACGTGGTCGTGATGCTGACCTCCAATCGGCCCGATTACATTGACCCAGCCATCCTGCGCCCGGAGCGCATTGACCGCAAGGTGAAGGTCGGACGGCCCGACCGCCGCGCCTCGCGCGACATCTATAAAATCTATCTGAGCGACGTGCCGATTGACCCGGACCTGATCCGGGAGCATAAGGGTGACTGTACCGCCGCGATGGATGAGCTGCTCGATCTGATAACCGAGTTCACGTTCCGACGCGACGAGGAAACCGAGTTCCTGGAGGTCTTCCTGCGCAACGGCAGCACCGAGACGCTCTACTGGAAGGACCTCATCAGCGGCGCCCTGATCAAGTCGGTGACCGAGCGTGCAAAGGACTTTGCCATCAAGCGCAGCATTCTCAAGCAGTCGGAGCACGAAGGCATCTCGCTGGACGATCTCCAAAAGGCGGTCCGGGTCGAGTTCAAGGAGAACGAGATCTTCCCGAAGGGCGACTCGCAGGAAGATTGGCTGAAGCTGCTCGATTACGACCCGGAGAACGTGGCGACCATCAAGCCTATTCGCGCCAAGAAGCAGCTAAACGCCACCCGCCGCAATATCATTTAAAGACCTCAACAGGATGAACAGGATTATGCAGGATTAAACAGGATTTCTAAAACCTACCTACCCAACCAAGTTCCTAT
>Ga0070739_10001175_pt1 | contig 41400 bp, 27 predicted proteins | sample Coa_R1_7_FD_66445 | JGI IMG/M metagenome (GOLD analysis project Ga0070739, IMG submission 66445) | Surface soil microbial communities from Centralia Pennsylvania, which are recovering from an underground coalmine fire - Coalmine... | ecosystem: Environmental > Terrestrial > Soil > Unclassified ...
GCCGGCGGAACGGCGCTCGCGATCCCGGCGCACGTCGGCAAGAAGGAGCAGCTGCAGGCGCTCGTCGACCGCACCGTCGCCGAATGGGGCGGCGTCGACCTCGTCGTCGCGAACGCGGCGGTGAACCCGTACTACGGCCCGCTCGCGAAGATCGAGGACGACGCGTGGGACCGCATCATGAACAGCAACGTGCGCAGCACGCTGTGGCTCGCGAACATGACGTTCCCGCTGATCGCGCAGCGCGGCGGCGGTGCGGCGATCTTCCTCTCGAGCATCGCCGGGCTCGGCGGCACCGACGTCATCGGCGCCTACGCCGTCTCGAAGACCGCGCTGATCGGGCTCGCGCGCAGCCTCGCGATCGAATGGGGGCCGCGCGGCGTGCGCGTCAACTGCCTCGCGCCCGGGATCGTGAAGACGGAGTTCGCGCGCGCGCTGTGGGACAACCCGCGGATCGCCGATCCGGCGCGCGAGCGCGCCGCGCTGCGCCGCCTCGCCGAGCCCGACGACGTGGCCGGCGCCGCCGTCTTCCTCGCCGCCCCGGCGGGCTCGTACGTCACCGGCCAGACGATCGTGATCGACGGCGGAACGACGATCCACGCCGGCATCTGAGCGCGGAATCGTCGCGCGATCGTCGTCGTGCACGCGTACGGCGACGTGCGCATGCGAAGAGGGCGCCCCCGGTGACGGGGCGCCCTCCCGCGGCTCTGCGAACTGAGGATCCCTAGCGTTCGAGAGCCGCAGCCAGTGCGCCGGCGTCGACGCTGCCCATGCCGCTCGCGTAGTCCCAGCCGGGAAGCGCGGTGTACATGCCGTTTCCGCCCGCGAGCAGGTCGTGATACGGCCCGTGCGGCTGGGTCTGCGGGAAGGCGGACGTGATGGAGCCGGCGGCGCTCGCGTTCCACGCTGCGTAGAGTCGGGGCGGCGCGAAGCCGAGCGTGCGCTTCACCTCGAGCATCCGGGCCCACAGGCCGGCCATCAGCGGCGATGCGAGGCTGGTGCCGCCGATCGTCGTCCACCCGCCCTGGTCGCCGAGATAGATCATCATCCCGGTCTGCAGGTCGGCATCCATCGACACGTCCGGAACGCCGCGGAAGGTGAACGCGCCGGCGCTGTTCACCGGCTGCACGCCGGCTTCCCACGCGGGACCGTACTCGAACTGGCTCAGCCCGCCGCCGCCGGAGTACCACGGGACTTCGCCGTGATAGCTGCCGTCGGTGTTCGTCAGCAGCGTCGTTCCGCCGACCGCGACGACGTACGGCGACGCGGCGGGATATTCGACGAGCGGGACGCCGGCGGGGACGCCGTTCGGGGTGCCGACCGAGCAGAACGAACCCGTGTCGCCGGTCGAAGCGAACATCGTCTGTCCCTGCGCCGCGCCCTCGGCGAGGATCTCGTCGTCGAGGACCATCGAGCCGTCGAGATACGGGCCGTACTCGCAGCCGCCGAACGAGGAGTTGCCGATCGGCGCCACGTCGTCGGTGACCCAGCGATTGTACTCGAGCGCGATGTCGGAGTCGGTCAGCGAGGTGGTCGCGTAGAGGAAGATCTCGTGCGGCGTGCGCGCCATCCCGCTCGAGGCGATCATGTCGAGCGTCCACTCGTCGTCGCCGGCCGTATCGCTGCTGCCCGGCCCGACTTGCTTCACGACGACGGCCGGAACGATCAGCGAGTCGCCCTTGTCGTTCCAGTGCAGGTTCGTGATCGCCGGGGTCACCGCGCCCTCGGCCATGATCGCGATGTTGACCGACGTCGCGGCGGGCAGGTTCATCGCGTCGTACGCGCGCCAGTAGTCGGACGGGATGTAGTTCCGCGCGCAGCCCGCTTCGGACGCAGCCGCTCCGGGCTCCGGCTGCGGCGACGGCAGGCCGACGAGCGAGACGCTGTAGAGGCTGCACGGGCTCTCGGGCATCGGCGTCGGCGTCGCGGCCGGCGCGGCGGCGACGGTCTTGACGGCCGCCGTCGGCGACCCTTTGTGGAGCGGCGTGGTGAACGTCTGCACGTCGTTCAGCCCGAGCACCGCGACGACGATCCCGCTCAGCGACTGCGGCACGTACGCGGGCGTCGTGTTGGCGTACACGCTCTTGCCGTTCGCCGAGTACGCGTGCAGCGTCGTGTCGAACGCGGCCGACACCTCGGCCGCCGTTCCGGTCGCGCTCACGATGAGGTTGTTCGGCTCCACCGTCACGTTCGTGAGGCCGCGGCTCTGCAGGTACTTCGTCACCTGCGCGACCTGCGCGCTCGTCGGCCCGTACGACGCGGTGAACTCGGCGGGGCTGATACGCCCGCCGGATTTGATCAGCGCTTGCAGCCCCTGCGCGTTTCGCAGGTTGAGCCCGACGCGAACGGTGAGCGTCTTCGTCAGCGACAGCTTCCCGAGATCCGAACCGTTCTTCGGCGTGAACGCGTGCGTCGCGGTCGACGCCCAGCCGGCCGGCGCGGTGGCGGCGGCGACGCTGCGCGTCGAGCGGAGCTCGCCTTCCGGAGCGGCGGCCGCGCCGGAAGCCGGCGACACCTGGGCGGCGCCGGTGGGGACGAACGAGGCGGAATGTCCGCCGGAACATGAAGCCGTCAGGACGCCGAGCGCGATCGAGGCGGCCGCAACCTTTCTCATGATGTGAGATCCTCCTGACCGCAGCGTACGAGCCGCGGAGGGGGACCCGACATACCGAAAACCGGGTAGGACGGCCCCTACCCGGACGCGCTCAGAGCCCGGCGACCCCGCTCGGGACGCCGAGCCCGGTCACCGGCGAGTACGAGGCCGTCCCGATCCGGCGCAGCAGCGTCCGGTGCGCGTACGTGTACGAGAGCGGCTCGACCGCCGGCGCGAGCGCGTAGGCGGCGGCGACGAGCGGCGCGCCGACGCTCGTCCCGCCGGCGACCACCCAGCCGCCCGACGGGGTGCTGAACGCCGCGACGCCCGTCTGCGGATCGGCGACGGCCGCGACGTCGACGGTCGAGCGGCGTCGGCACAGCGCCGAGAGCGATTGCTGGTACGGCGGGAGCGGCTCGTCGCTGCTGCAGCCGTGCCCCGTGTACTTCCAAGGCGTCTCGTTCCAGCTCGAGCCGCTGCGGCTCAGCGACGTCCCGCCGACCGCGGTGACGTAGGGCGAGGCGGCGGGGTAGGCGCTGTACCCGCGGTCGCCGGAGCTCGCCGTGATCGCGATCCCCGGGTGATCGTAGGCTGCGTCGAAGGCGCGCTCGCCGGGCCACTCGACCGCGTAATAGCTGTTGCTGACGGCGCGCGGCCGGAGCTTCGCGGCCGCCTCGACCGCCGCGGCGAGGTCGCCCATGGAGGCGGTGTTCGCTTCGACCAGCACGATCGAGCAGCGCGGGCACACGGCCGAGACCATCTCGAGATCGAGCGCCGTCTCCTGGCCCCACGTCGCGCTCGGCGGCGGGTAGGCCGCCGCCGCGCCGGCCTGGTTCAGCTTGCGGAAGCAGCCGTTCAGCGACGTGCACGCCGCCATCCCGAATGCGGCGCGGTAGACGCCGAGGTCGGCCTCGGCGGTCGGCGCGTCGTACGCGTCGACGACGGCGACGGTCCCGCCGGCGTCGCCCGAGGGTAGCCCGTAGGCCGAGCGCAGGTCGTCCGGATGGAGCCCCGGGATCAAATCGGCCGGCTCGTTCGCATTCGGGTTCGGCTTGAAGCCGAGCGCGAGCGCGAGCGTGCACGTCGCCGCGCCGGTCTCCGGAAGGCCGGTGCACGCGAACGCCGCGCCGGGCATCCCCATCGCCGTCTCGCCGGGCAGCCCCATCGCGGTCTCGCCGGGCATCCCCATCGCCGTCTCGGCCGTGCCGCGCGTCGCCGGCTGGGTCGCGGCGAGCGGGCCCGGCGGCAGCGCCGGCTGACCGCAGGCTGCGAGGCCGAACAGCGCGACGAGGGTGAGCGCGGCCGGTGGACGCTTCAGCGCGCGCCGCCCGCGACGCAACGGGAACATTTCCAGGTCGGGACTCCTCGGCGGTGCCACACCCGCGGGGGATATACCCCGGGGCGGACGGGAACACCACGCGTATGCCGCTCATGCGCGCCAGGGTCAACGACCGGCTCGCGCGCGCGGCCCGCTTCCCCGTCACCGTCCTCGTCGCGCCCGCCGGTTTCGGCAAGAGCGTCGCCTTGCGCGACTACCTCGAGACCGCGCGCGTCGACGCCGTGCGGGCAGAGCTCGGCCGCGACGATGCGACGCTGCTCCGGTTCGCGCGCGCGCTCGCCGAGGCGATCGCCCCGCTCGCTCCCGACGCGCGCGCGGCGTTCCCGGCCGCCCAGGAGCGGGTCGGGGCGGCGGAAGACCCGGTGCGCGAGCTCGCCGGGTGGTTCGCCGAGCACCTCAAGCGCAGCGTCGGGACGGTCGTGGTCGACGACCTCCACCACGCCGCGGCCGATCCGCGCGCCGTCGCGCTGCTCGTGCAGATCGTCGAGCGGACCGCCGCGCGGATCCGCTGGATCGTCGCGAGCCGCAGCGACGCCGGGCTTCCCATCGCCTCGTGGGTCGGCTACGGGCGCATGGATCTCCCGATCGGCGAAGACGAGCTGCTCCTCACGCGGGAAGAGGCGCTCGCCGCCGCCGAGGCGATCGATGCGGCGGTCGATCCCGCCGAGGTCGAGGCGCTGCGCACGCTCACCGGCGGCTGGCCGGTCGCGATGGGGATCGCGCTGCGCGCGCGGACGCACGCGTTCGACCTCGTCAGCGCGGCGAGCGGGACGCGGGAGATGGTGTACCGCTACCTCGCCGAGCAGGTCTTCACCGGGCTGACGCGCAGCCAGCAGCGGTTTCTGCTGGCGACCGCGGTGCTGCCGTCGTTCGACGAAGCGACGGCGGACGCGCTCGGGATGACGCCGGGCGCGCTCGACGAGCTTCGCCGCAGCGTCACCTTCGTCGGGACGAGCGCCGACGGGCGGTTCCGCTACCACGATCTCTTCCGCGACTTCCTCGAACGCGAGCTGCGGCGCGTCGGCGCGACCGCGTGGTACGACGCGCACGTCGGCGCCGGCGCGCTGCTCGAAGGCCGGGGCGACGACGCCGCCGCGCTCGCCGTGTACGCGAAGGTCGGCGCGGGCGAGGAGATCGCGCGGCTCGTCTCGCGCACGGGCATCGCGCTGCTCGAGCGCGGCGCGGGCGAGCTGCTGGCGCAGGCGATCGACTCGCTGCCCGAGCGCGAGCGGCGCGAGAATGCCACCGTGCTGGGCGTGCGCGCGATGCTGAACGCGAACCGCAACGCGTTCGACGTCGCGGAGACGGAGTTTCTCGCCGCGATCGAGCGCGCGCGCGACGAAGCGCTGCGGCTCGCGCTCGTCCATCGCTACGCGATCGCGCTCGTGCGCCACGACCGCGACTGCGTCGCGCTGCTCGAGCCGTACGCGAGCGACGGCGCGCTCGCGCCGGCGACGCGCGTGCCGCTGCTCGGCACGCTCGCGACCGGGTACGTGCGGGCCGGCCGCGTCGACGACGCGCTCGCGGTCGTCGCCGACGCGCTCGAGCGCGCCGAGCAGCTCGACGACGAGGCGCGCGCGCGGCTCTACCAGCAGGCCGCCTACGTCTTTCAATTCGCGCCGGCGTACGACAAGGCGCGGCGCTACGCCACGCTCGCCGCCGAGCTGGCCGCCTCGCGCGGGCTGTTCGACGTCGCCGCGCGCGCGTACAGCGTGCTGTACTTCGTCACCGGCGAAGACGACGATCCGATCGCGACGCTGGCGATCCTCGACAAGCTCGGGGAAGCCGCGCGCAAGGGCGCGAGCGGGCAGGCACGGATGTTCGGCGTGCTGGCCGCGTACGCCATCGAGGTGGAGCGCGGCGACGACGAGGCGCTCGCGCGGCTCGACGCCGAGTTCGCGCACGACGGCGCGCCTCAGGCGGCGCGCGCGCAGGCGCTGCTCCCCGCGCTCGCGCTGCGCGCGACGTGGGACGGCGACTTCCGCCTCGCCTACGAGCTGATCGCCGGCACGGTCGACGATCAGCCCACCGACGAGCGGCGCGCCATCCGCGGCGCGGAGATCGCGCTTTACGCGTTCGCGGCCGGTGCGCACGACGAAGGCGAGCGAGCGCGCGAGGAGACGCTGGCGGCGATCGAGCGCGCGCCGCGCGCCACCTTCCGCGTCGTGCGCGCCCATCTGGTGCTCGCGCTCGGCGAGCTCGTCCGCGGGCGCGCGTCGAGCGCCCACCGCCACCTCGCGGACGCGGAGCGGCTGCAGACGCCCGCGATGCGCCGCGTGCGCGCGTTCGCGAACGCCGTGCGCACGCTCTATCGCGTCGTGCTCGAGCAAGCCGAGCCCGCGCTGCTCGCCGGCGCGCTCGAACGCCTGCGCTCGGAGCATCTCGGCGGCTTGGCGCGGATGCTCGACGCGCTCCCGCTCGCGCGGCCCGAGGAGCCGGGCTACACGCGGCTGACGCCCGCGGAGCGCGAAATTCTGCAGCACCTCGCGAAGGGCGCGAGCACCAAGGACGTCGCCGCGAAGACCGGGCGCAGCCCGCAGACCGTCGATACGCACATCCGCTCGATCTGCCGCAAGCTGAACTGCAGCGGCCGGCGCGAAGCGGTCGCGCTCGCGACCGGCGCCGGCTGGGTCACCGTCTAGGAACACGAAAGGCGAGCGCCTCAGCGCTCGACGGTTCCGGTCAGCGTTCCCAGCGCGAGCACGTGGCCGGCGATCGCGTCGAGCAGACGGCCGCGCGTCGGCGGCTGATCGAACCGCGGCACGTAGTCGACGGCGAAGAGCGTGAACACGTAGCGGTGCGGGCCGTGCCCCGGGATCGGCGCGGGCTTCGCGTACGCGCGCATCCCCGCCACGTTGTAGCCGACCGGGAGCGTCCGCACGTCGATCTCGCCTTCGGCGAGCGTCGTCCGCGTCGCCTCGAGGCCGTAGACGACCGCGTGCGGCACCGGTCGCGGAAACGGCACGTCGGCGTCTTCCATGACGAGCGCGAGCATCGCCGTTCCGTCGGGGACGCCGCTCCACGCGAGCGGCGGCGACGCCGCGCTCGCCGGCATCGGCGCGCCGTCGGCGAACGCGGGGCTGCGCAGCACGATGCCGCGCGGGACGAACGCGAAGCGCTTCTCGTTCGCCGCGAGCCATTTCTCGTTCGCGCGAAGCCCGCGCATCCGCCGTCCGAGGGCGCGGATCATTCCGCCGGAACCGCCATCGGCGCCGGGTTTCCGGCGCGGTCGATACGCGCCTGCACGAGCCCGATCGCGAGCGCGCCGAACACGAAGCCCGCGACGATCGCCGCCGCGGGTGCGGTCCCGTAGCGGCCGAACACGCCGGTGACGATCGGCGGCATGACGAACCCGGCGAGACTGTCGAGCGCCGACATCACGCCGAGCGCGGTGCCGCGCCGCGCGTCCGGCGCGAGGTCGGAGACGAGCGCGGGGAACGCGGCGTTCTCGATGCTGATCCCGATTCCGAACAGCACGAGCGAGACGGCGCCCAGCGCGAGCGTGTGCATGAACGGCGTGATGGCGAACGCGCAGACGAGCACCGCGAAGCCGACGTTCGTCGACCGGCGGTTGCCCAGGCGGCCGACGCCCTTCCCGATCGTGGTGAGCTGCAGCACGACCTGCAGCACGCCGAAGATCGCGAACGCGAACGACGTCGACTCCACGCCCCAGCCGAGCTGCGCGCGCAGGATCAGCGTCATCGCCGAGAACCAGCCGTACATCCCGAGCGTGTAGACGAGCCGCAGCCAGAGCACCGGCGCCGTCGTGCGGTCGACCAGCGAGGCGCCGATGTCGCCGAAGCCGACGACGCTCTCGCCCTGCGCGATCGTCGTTCCGCGCGACTCCGGCAGCCGCCACACCGTGAGCACGAGCGTGAGGAGCTGCAGCGCGGCGGCGAGCAGGAACGGGACCGCGAAGCCGTAGCGCTCGGCGAGAAATCCGCCCGTCGCCGGCCCGAAGACGAAGCCGGCGCTGAACGCGGCGCCGACGTACGCGAAGGCCTGTCCGCGCTGCTTCGGCTCGACGAGATCGCCGACGTAGGCCTGCGTCACGCCGATGTTTCCGCCGCTCAGCCCTTCGAGCGCGCGCGAGGCGAAGACCCAGCCGATCGACGGCGAGATCGCCAGCAGCGCCCACGCGATCGTCGAGCCGACCTGCGAGACGATCAGCACGCGCTTGCGCCCGAGCCGGTCGCTGACGTTGCCCCAGATCGGCCCCGCGATGAACTGGCACAGCGAATACGCGGCGAACACGCCGCCGACGGCGATCGCCGGCGCGCCGAACTTCAGCACGTAGTACGGCATCAGCGGGATCAGGATGCTGAATCCGAGGATGTCGATGAACGTGATCCCGAGGATGGGCAGGAGCCGCAGGATCATTCCGGCGCGGTTCGCTGCTGGACGCTCGCCTCCATGGAAGGGCGGACGCTCGTCCGGACCCTGGCCAAGCGCAAGAGGTGACGCGCAACAGCTTTTGTCGAAACCCGGCAGGGGCCGTCCACCGTCGCGCCGATACACCGGGGCTATTCAACTCCGCGGACGGGTGTGACGCCGAGCGACGCTTGGGAGCACCCGGCGCGAATACCAATGGGGGCAGCGGGTGAAACCACTCATTCTCGGCGCGTTTGCATCGAGCGCGCTCTTCCTTGCCGCATGCAGCGGCGGTGCGAACACCATCATGCCGTCGAGCCCGAGCTCGAGCGGTTCCGGCGGGGGCGTCGGGCTCAGCGAGTTCCAGCGTGACGTGGCATCCGGCTACATCCAGCCGGTCTGCACCGAGGCGGGCGCCGGCGAGGCGCGCTGCCTGGCATACATCCTGACCGAGAGCGGCCGAGCGCACGTGCGCGCGGTCGAGGCGCAGAGCGGGATCCGGACGATCGACGCCACGTCGCCCGGCGGCTACGGCCCCTCGCAGCTGCAGGCCGCGTACAACATCACGTCGGCCGCGGCGAGCGGCGGTTCCGGCAAGACCGTCGCGATCGTCGACGCGTACGACGATCCCAACCTCGAGAGCGATCTGGGCGTCTACCGCGCGCAGTTCGGCCTCCCGGCGTGCACGACCGCGAACGGCTGCTTCAAGAAAGTCGGCGAGACCGGCACCTCGACGCTTCCCGCGAAGAACGCGTCGTGGGGTCAGGAAGAATCGCTCGACGTCGACATGGTGTCGGCGAACTGCCCCAACTGCCACATCCTCGTCGTCGAGGCGAACTCGACCAGCTTCGCCGACCTCGGCACCGCGGTGAACACCGCCGCGTCGCTCGGCGCGACGGAGATCTCGAACAGCTACGGCGGCAGCGAGTCGTCGGGTGAGACGAGCTATGCCTCGTACTACAACCACGCCAACGTCGCGATCACGGCGTCGAACGGCGACAGCGGCTACGGCTCGGCGGTCCCCGCGGCGTACAACACGCTGACCGCGGTCGGCGGGACGAGCCTGAAGACCGCGAGCAACTCGCGCGGCTGGACGGAAACCGTGTGGAGCGGGAGCGGCAGCGGCTGCAGCAAGTACATCAGCAAGCCGTCGTGGCAGAAGGACACGTCGTGCACGAAGCGCATGATCGGCGACGTCGCCTACGACGCCGACCCGAACACCGGCGTCGCCGTGTACGACAGCTACGCGTACAACGGCCAGTCGGGCTGGCTGATCTTCGGCGGCACGAGCGTCGCCTCGCCGGCGATCGCCGCGATCTACGCGCTCGCCGGAAACACGGTCAGCAACGGCTCGTATCCGTACGCGCACACCTCGTCGCTGTACGACGTGACGAGCGGCTCGAACGGCCGCTGCTCGCCCGCGTACTACTGCACCGGCGAGACGGGCTACGACGGGCCGACCGGAAACGGCACGCCGAACGGCACCGGCGCGTTCTGAGCCGCAAGCTCGGCGCGTGAACGACGAACCGGCGCGCTTCGCGGCGCGCCGGTTCTTTTTTCAGCGTGGCGCGGCCTCGGCCGGGATGATCGTGCGCGTGACGAGCGCGTTGCGGCGCAGCAGCACGACCGTCGTCGGCGCGTCGACGATCGGACGGTCGGTGAGCAGCTTGTGCAGCGCGTCGACGCCTTCGACGATGCCCTCGCCGAGGCCGACGACCACGTCGCCTTCCTCGATCCCCGCGCGCGAGGCCGGGCTGTGGTCCTCGACGCCTTGCACGAGGATCCCGCGCGTCTGCGCGAGCGCGTGCAGGCGCTGCAGGTAGCGCGGGATGTCGACGTCGCTCCCCGCGATGCCGAGATAGCCGCGGCGAACCGACCCGTCGCGAATGAGCAGCCCGGCGATGCGCGTCGCGGTGTTCGAGGCGATGGCGAAGCAGATCCCTTGGCCGCCGGTGACGACGGCGGTGTTCACCCCGATGACGCGCCCGCGCGCATCGACGAGCGGCCCGCCGCTGTTCCCCGGATTCAGCGCGGCGTCGGTCTGCACGACGTTGTCGATGAGGCGGCCGGAACGCGAGCGCAGCGTGCGGCCGAGCGCCGAGACGACCCCGGCCGTGACCGTGCATTGCAGGCCGAACGGGTTGCCCAGCGCGACCACGAGCTGCCCCACCTTCACGGCGGACGAGTCCGCCATCGCGACCGGCACCAGCTCGTCGGCGGCGATGCGCAGCACGGCGAGGTCCGAGTCGGGATCGTCGCCGGCCGGGATCCCGCGCACGCGCCGCCCGTCGAGGAGCGCCACCTCGATCTCGCGCGCGCCGTGGACGACGTGCGAGTTGGTGATCACGAAGCCGTCGGGCGTGGCGACGAATCCCGAGCCGCTGCCGGCGCGCCGTCCGCCGGCGCGGACCTCGATCCCGACGACCGACGGCGCGACCGCCTCGACGACCGCGGTGACGGTCTCGGAATAGGAGTCGGCGGCCTCCGCCGCCGCGATGGGGATGACCTGGGCCATGGTGCGTCGCTCAGACCGAGGTCGCAGCCCGCGAGGTTTCAGCCGTCGTACGATCCGCCGGTGAGCGGTCGAGCCTGGGGCACCGCGGCGGCGCTCTTCTACATCTTTCTCTGGGCGTCGGCGTACGTCCCGAGCAAGATCGGCGTCGTGGAGTCCTCGCCGCTGTGGTTCCTCGCCGTGCGGTTCGCGGCGTCCGGCGCGATCGCGATCGTCATCGCGCGCGCGCTCGGCGCGCGGTTCCCGCGGACGCCGCGCGAGTGGGGCGTCGTCGCGCTCCTCGGCATCCTCGGGAACGCGCTCTACCTCGGCCTCACCTACGAGGCGCTGCGCCACCTCGCGTCCGGCGTCGGCGCGATCGTCGCGTCGCTGAACCCGCTGCTGCTCGCGATCGTCGCGCCGTGGGCGCTGCGCGAGCCGCTGACCGCGGGGAAGATCGCCGGGCTGGTGCTCGGTTTCGGCGGCGTCGTCGCGATCGTCGCGGCGCGCGCCGGGACGGGAACGGCGACGCCGCACGACGTCGCGCTCGCGCTCGGCGGTGTCGTCGCGAGCGTCGGATCGACCGTCGTCTTCAAGAAGTGGTGCGCCGATCTCGACCTGCGCGCGGTGACCGGGCTGCAGCTGCTGGCCGCCGCGCTGGTCGTGCTGCCGCTCGCGATCGCCGGCGAGGGCGCACCGCACGCGCACTGGACGTGGGAATTCGTGACGTCGTTCGTCTACGTCGTGCTCGTGATGTCGGTCGGCGCGTCGCTGCTGTGGTTCTGGCTGCTCACGCACGGCGAGGCCTCGCGCGTGAGCGCGTTCTATTTTCTCACGCCGGCGTTCGGGCTGGCGATCGCGGCGGCGCTGCTGCACGAGCCGGTCGGCGTCCACGATCTGTTCGGACTCTCCGCGATCGCCGCCGGCATCACGCTGGTGCAGCGCGCGTGAGCCCGCGCTGGCGCGTGCTCGCGCTGATGACCGGCGCGCAGGCCGGCGCGTCGGTCGTGCAGCAGGCGCTCGGATCGCTCGGCCCCGTTCTCGTCGCGACGTTCGCGCTCTCGAAGGCGCAGCTCGGCATCGTGTTCACCGCGCTGATGCTCGGCTCGACCGCGTTCACCGCGCTCGCCGGTGCGCTCACCGACCGGTGGGGCGAGCGAAAGATGCTCCTCGCCGCAGGCGTGCTCATGGCCGCGGGGCTGCTCGGCGCCGCGGCGCTCGTCTCGTATCCGTGGCTGATCGCGTGCATGACGGTGTACGGCGCGGGCTACGCGGTGTCGACGCCGGCCGGCGGACGCGCGATCCTGACGTGGTTCGACCGCGACCGCGGGTTTGCGATGGGCATTCGGCAAGCGGGCGTGCCGCTCGGCGGAACGGTCGGCGCGCTGGCGCTCCCCGTGCTCGCGCGAGTGCCCGGCGGCTATCGCACGGCGTTCGTCGTGTCGGCGGTGCTCGTCGCCGTCCCCACGGTGCTCGCGTACGCCGGCTACGAAGAAGCGCCCGCCGGCGTGGCGGCCGGACCGCCGCCGCGCACGCGCGAGCTGCTGCGCGGGATGCGCGCGCTCGCGCGCGATCCGCGGCTGATCGCCGTGACGGTCACGTCGATGATCCTGGTCTCGGTGCAGCTCGCGATGAACGCATTCGTCACCGTGACGGGCGTGGTCGAGATCGGTCTCGCGGCCGGAGTCGCGGCGCTGGCGTTCGCGCTCGCGCAGTTCACCGCGATCGCCGGACGGCTCTGGTGGGGCTTCGCCAGCGACCGGTTCTTCGGCGGCGACCGCCTCGTGCCGTTCGCGATCATCTCGCTCCTCGCGGCGTTCGCGTGCGCCGGACTCGCCGTGCTGCACCGCGGCGCCGTGGTGCCGCTGTTCGCCGCGAGCGCGCTCCTCGGACTCGCCGGCGCCGGCTGGAACGGTCTCATGGCGGCCGCGATGGTGGAGGTCGGCGGCGTCGAACGCGCCGCGAGCGCGCTGGGACTCGCGCTGACCGCGATCTACGGCGCCTCGGCGGTCGCGCCGTGGGCGTTCGGCGTCCTCGCCGACGCGACGTCGCTGCGCGTCGCCTGGATCGCGACGGCCGTCCTCGCCGTCGCGGGCGTCGGCCCGGTTCTATGGCTTCGCGCGCGCCTCGCCGCCGGCTACGCCGCGGCCGAAACCTGACGTTCGCGCGCTCGCGACGCGAGCGCGGCGAGGGGAGGTCCGCGACCCGGCCGGGCTGAATCGTCGTCGGTCCGCGCCCAGGTGGCGGAATTGGTAGACGCGCTAGTTTCAGGTATTAGTGACCGCGAGGTCGTGGGGGTTCGAGTCCCTTCCTGGGCACCAACGACAGACGGCCGCAGAGCTTCGATTCTGCGGCTTTCTTTTTTGTGGACGGGAGCTCGGCGGTCGCTTCGGGCTCAGAGGAGAAGGCTTCGGCCGAGGACGCCCGTGATCTGGTCTTGCGCGTCGACGACGGCCTGACGCGCGACGCCCGTCAGCGGCCGGAGCGTGTCGGCGAAGCCCCATGCGAAGTCGCGCGCCGCGCCGACGCTCCAGATCGCGAGGTAACGGCCGACGGCTCCCGCGTCTTGCGCCGCTTGGCCGAAGATACCGGTGGCTAGGTAGGTCAGCGCCTGCGGGAGCGCGGTCGTGAGCAATGCGTTCACGTGCTCGAAGTCGGCATGCTCGGGGCTCGTGAGGGACGGCACGACATTCAACCCCGCGTCGGTCTGCAGCAACGCGAGCGCGAGATCGTGGTTGATGTGCGCGTTCATGCCGGCGAGCGCGAACTGAATGCGATCGATCCCCGCATCGAAGCGTGCCTCGAAGAGCGCTTGCCACGAACTCGGGACGCCGCCGGCGTGCTGCGCCCAGTTCCGGATCGCGTCGAAATACATTGTCGCGAAGACGACGTCGAGACGCGTGAGCCACGCCGCGTTTTGCCATCCTCCCTGCGGCGGCGCCGTATCGACGAGCTGCGTCACGTTCAGGTACAGCAAGTTGAACCACTTGAGCCCGTCGGCCGGTGCGAGCGCGGCGTCGAGCGCCTTCATCGTCGCGATCACATCGGCGATCGTCGCCGGACTGCCCGTCCCGAGCGCGGCGACGAACTGCGTGCCATCCGAAGCGTTCATCATCGCCGCTTCCGCAACCGGGCTCGGCGCTCCGCCGCGGCTGTCGATCGCAACGCGCGCAAAGAAAAAGCCCGCCGGCGAGGCGGGCATCGGCGCGTCGAGCAGGACGACGCGAGGGTCAGCCGCGGAGGACGACGCGGTTGGCGATGAACGTGCCGTTGCTCCAGTAGCCGAACACCGCGACGTGCTGGCCGGTCGAGGGCGTGTCGCCGGTCGGGCGGATCACCGTGCCTTGCTTGAGGTCGACGGTCATCGTCCCGCCCTGCGGCTGGATGATCGTGAGACGATACGGCGAGAAGGTGTTCACCACGCCGACGAGGACGTGATTGCGGTCATACGCTCCCGTGTCCCAGCCGGGCTGCCACGCGTTCACGTTGTTGTACTCGGGATCGAACGAGTTCCAGGCGCCGCCGCGATCCGCCATGGGTCCGGGCGCGCAAGGATTGTTCGCGGACTGCGCGAGACCGATCGCGCTGCACGCCCCGAAGATGCCGAGCCCGACGGCGAGCGGGCGAACGATGTCGAGGGTTGACGTCTTGCTCATAGCATCACGTCGGTTACCCACCGTACCGTTCCGCCGCACACCACGTTCTGGGGATTCGCGCCGTCGCGCCGAGCGGGCGGCCGTCGTCGTCGCCGCGCCGTTTCGGCGCTCTCCTGCGTTCTTTCGACGATGCGTTCGTTCGTTCGGACCCTCGCCGCCGCCGGCGCCGCCGCGGCCGGCGTGGTCCTGTGCGCCCGCACCGCGGCGCCCGTCCCGATGATGCAGCCGCTCGCTTCACCGACGCCGGTGCGTCCGTTCTGCGTTCGCGACACCGTCGTGCTGCTCGACCCCATCGATACGGCGAAGGTCGTCCCCGGCGAACCGTTCCGGATCCAGACCGTCGACGACGTGCGCGCGCCCGACGGAACCGACGTGCCGATCGGCACCTTCGGGTACGGCGTCGTCGCGATCGCGCATCACGCCGATCGCGGCGGGAAGGGCGGCTACGTCGTGCTCGAGACGCGGTATCTCGCGCTGCCCGACGGACGCCGCGTGCAGGCGACGATCGACTGGAAAGAAGCGGCGAGCGCGACCGCGACCGGGAGCTCGCGCAACATCCCGGGGATCGTGGGCTGGATCCCGTTCGCGGGCTACGTGCTCGGCCCGTACGGCTTCTTGCACCACGGCTCCGACATCACGATCCAGCGCGGCACGCGCATCGAAGTGCTGCTCGGCGACGACGTCGCGAGCGGCGCGTGCGCCGAGCCGCCGACGCCCTCGCCGTTGCCGGGCGCCACGTCGGTTCCCGATCGCGACGTCGAGCGCCGCCAAGGCACCGAACCGCACGCGCCCGGCGCATCGCCGGCGCCCGGCGAGACGGAGCCGCCGCTCTTCGCGCCCGCCGGCGCGCCGCCGCCGCAAGAGACGGCGCCGCCGCTGTTCGCGCCGACCCCGTCGCCCTCGCCGGCTGCGCGCGCTTAGGGCGATGCCGCTTCGAACAGCGTCGGCCCGGGCTGCGCGCGCCAGCCTTCGAGCTCGAGCAGGCGCAGCTTCATCGCGACGCCGCCGTTCGCGGAGAAGCCGTGCATCGTCCCGTCGGCGGCGACGACGCGATGGCACGGAACCAACGGCGGAAACGGGTTGTCGCCGAGCGCGCGTCCGACGGCGCGCGCCGCGTTCCGGTCGCCGACTCGCGTCGCGACGTCGCCGTACGTGAGCGTGCTGCCGCGCGCGATCGCGCGCGTGACCTCGTACACGCGCCGCGGCAGCTCGCCGATCTCCGCCATGTCGAGCCGCACGCCGTCGAGCTGCGGCGCGTCCTCGCCGCGCAGCAGCGCGCGAACGCCCTCGATCGCGCGCTCGACGAACGCCGGCGGTTCCGCTTCGTCGAGGCTCGGGAAGCGGCGGGCGAAGCGTCCGCGCGTCGCGTTCGCCGACGGCAGCGGGAGCGACGCGCCGACCACGAGGTCGTCCCGCCAGGCGATGCCCGCGCATCCGAGCGCCGTATCGAAAATGGTGAAGCCCTCGCGCGTCATGCATCCAGCGTAGCCGGCGGCGCATCGGCCGGCAACCCGTGCGTTGCTCTCGCATCGCCGCTGCACATCCGGCCGCCGAGCCGGCACGGCATGGAACAATGAGGGCCGACCGCCGAGGCCGGCGGATCGCGGATGACGGGACGGGGACGTCAGCGGTGCATCGGCGGTCCGGGGAGGCCGAGGCAGGAGGGCAGGATAAGCGGTCGGACGCGGCTTACCACGACCGCTCAACCCACTCGCCCGAGGATTCTCTCATGCGACGTCCCGCCTACCTGTGCGCGCCGATGGCCGTGTTCGCGGCGATGCTGTGCGCCTGCGCGGACGGCTCGAGCGCGTCGCACGCCGTTCCCGCCGCCGGGGCTTCCTCCGGGTCGGGCGCGGGACCGCAGGCTCGCGGTGCGCGACCCGACGCCGTGCGCCGTACGCTCGCGCTCTCCGCCTGCAGTTCGAACGGCACCGGGTCGTTCGTCGGCGCCGCCCACGACGGCGGGTTCGCGGGCGGTTACGACTCCGTTCTGGTGGGCGGCTACCGCAACAACGCGTGCGGCGACGAGACGAGCGTCGTCGGCGGAAGCAATAATCTCATCTCCCCGGGCGGTGCCGGCGGGTCGTTCATCGGCGGGGGCGAGAGCAACAGCATCGACGGGGGCTTCGGCGCGTGGAGCGCGATCGGCGCGGGCAGCGGCAATGCGATGTCGGCGGCGTACGGCTTCATCGGCGCGGGCTCGAACAACCAAATCACCGCCGACTACTCTTCGGTCGTCGCGGGCCTGAACAACAAGACCGTGGCGACCGCGTCGTTCGTCGGTGCCGGGGCGGGCAACAACATCACGCTCGGCGCGTGGTACGGCGTGATCGGAGGCGGACGCGGCAATACGGTTTCGGGATACTACGACGACGCGATCGTCGCCGGGTCTCAGAACTCCGCGACCGGCGGCGACGAGTTCGTCGGCGGCGGTTACAAGAACAGCGTGTCGGCGGACGACGCCGCGATCGTCGGCGGAACGACGAACAGCGTGACCGCTCAGTACGGGTTCATCGGCGCCGGCACGAACAACACCGTCTCGGGAGCCGGCGCGTACATCGCGTCCGGCGGGTACAACACCGCGTCGGGCGAGGGTGCGGTCGTGGACGGAGGGTATCTGCAAACCGCTTCGGGCGCGTTCGCGACGGTTCCCGGAGGCTACGAGAACGTCGCCTCCGGTACGTACAGCTTCGCAGCGGGGGCGCGCGCGCAGGCGCAGCAAACGGGAACGTTCGTCTGGAGCGACGGCTCCGACGGCACCGCGTTTCTGAAATCCTCGCGCGCGTATCAGTTCCTCGCGCGTGCGTCCGGCGGGTTCACGTTGTACACGAATCCGGGAAGCACCGTCGGGGCGCAGCTGGGCGCAGGTTCCGGAACGTGGGCCTCGCTGAGCGACCGCAACGCAAAGACCGACATCGTGCCGCTCGACGAGCGTTCGGTGCTCGAAAAGCTCGCTTCGTTGCCGATCAGCCGTTGGAGCTATCGCACCGAGCAGGGTGTGCGGCACGTCGGACCGATGGCGCAGGATTTCTACGCGGCGTTCAAAGTGGGCGGAGACGACAAGCACATCACGTCGATCGACGAAGACGGCGTCGCGCTCGCCGGCGTCAAGGCGCTCCACGCGCGCGTCCGCGCGCTCGACGCGCAGAATCGTGAAATGCGCGCGGAGCTCCGCGAGCTGCGGGCGGAAGTTCGGGCGTTGCGCGAACGATAGCTAGGCGACGCGTTCCTCGTCCGGAAGCGACGCGACGAACGCGGTGACGGCGCCCAATGCGACGCGCTCACGCCACACGACCCAGCGTTCCAGGACGGCGCCGGGATCGGCAAGCTCGCGGTAGACGACCGACTGCAGCGCGATCGTCGTCGCCGACGAGGGGACGACCGCGACCCCCAGCCCCGCCGCGACGATCGCGCAGATCGTCGAGATCTCGTTCGCTTCCTGCACGATGCGCGGCTCGAACCCGGCGGCGTGACAGAGACGCAGCATCTCGTCGTACAGGCCGGCGTGCCGCTCGGCGGGATACGTCACGAAGCCTTCGTCGCGCAGATCGGCGAGGGCGATCGCGCTCTGTCGAGCGAGCGGATGATTCGTCGGCAGTGCGATCAGCAGCGGTTCCGTCGCGAGACGCCGCCCGCTCACGCCCTCGCCCCGCACGGGTCCGCGCACGATCCCGACGTCGATCGCACCGCCCGCGAGCGCTTCGAGCTGCTGCTGCGTTCCCAGCTCGCGCAGGCGGAGCTTCACGTTCGGATAGCGTTCGGTGAAGCGGCGGATCAGCGGCGGCAGAAGCGCGAGCGCGGCCGAGTCGATGAAGCCCAGGGTGAGCGTCCCGGCGACGCCGCTCGTCACCATGCGAACCGAGTCGGCGGCCGCGTCCGCTTCGGCGAGAACGGCGCGGGCGCGCGGAAGGAAGGCTTCGCCGGCGTCGGTCAGGGTCGCGCCGCGGCTCGTGCGCTGGAAGAGCGCCGCGCCCAGCTCGTCCTCGAGCTTGCGAACCTGCTCGCTCAGCGCCGGCTGCGAGACGGCGAGCTGCTCGGCGGCGCGGCTGAAGTTGCCGTGCTGCGCGACCGCGACGAAATACCGAAGGTCGCGTAACTCCATAGGGCTCGCCTCTTTCTTCTATAGGCGGGCGCCGATTCACACGTGCACCGCGTCGGCGTATCATGGACGGGTTGGCCGGGAGGCCGCGCCTTCGGTGAGGCCCGAAACCTCCCGGCTCGGCACGACGCCACAACGCAGCTCCGGAGATCTCGTTTGCAAACCCTGGTGAACGTCACCCTGCCCGAGATGGGCGAGTCGGTGAGCGAAGGCTCGATCGTCGAATGGCGCAAGAAGGTCGGCGACTGGGTCGACGAGGGCGAGACGATCGTCGACGTGACGACCGACAAGGTCGACGTCGAGGTGCCGTCGACCGCAAGCGGGATCATCACGGCCGTCCACGGTGAGGAAGGCGCCACGGTCGGCGTCGGCTCGGTGCTGGCCGAGATCGACACGACCGCCGCGAAGCCCGAAGGGGGCGCGGCGCCCGCACCCTCCGCATCCGCGTCCGCGCCCGCCGGCGGCTCCGCGCCGGCGCGCGGCGCCGGGCCCGGGACGGCGAGCGAGCCGGCGCTCGTCACCCCGAGCGGCTACGGCTCCGCGGGCGCGGCCGCGCCGCCCGCCGAGACGCACGGCGGCGGGAACGGCAAGGCCGGCGTCCTTTCGCACCACGCGCGGCGCCTGGTCGAACGGCTTCACATCGACGCCTCGCAGCTGAAAGGGACCGGGCCCGGCGGACTCGTCCTGCGCGAGGACGTCGAGGCGGCGGTCGCCTCGGGGACGGTGGCCTTCTCCGGCGGGCTCGGCTCCGCCGCGCCGGCCGCGGGGCCGGCGGTGCAGTATCCGCCGCTCTCCGGCGAGGCGAAGGTCAGCGAGCTGAAGGGCTCGGCCGCGACGCTCGCCTCGTACATGGACCAGTCGCTGACGATCCCGGTCGCGACGTCGTTCCGCACGCTGCACGTCGGCACGCTCGAGCAGCGCCGCGCCGAGCTGAACGCCGCGCTGAAGCAGGCCGGCCGCGCGGAGAAGGTCTCGTTCACGCACGTCATCGCGTTCGCGCTCGCGCGTGCCGCCCGCGAGCAGCCCGCGATCACCGCGTCGTTCCGGCGCGTCGACGGCAAGCCGCAACGAGTCGAAGCCGGCGTGCACCTCGGGCTCGCCGTCGACGCGCAGCGCAAGGACGGCTCGCGCTTTCTCGTGGTTCCGGTGCTGAAGAACGCGGCCTCGCTCGATTTCGCGGGCTTCCGCGCCGCCTACGAGGACCTGGTCGCGAAGGCGCGCGACAACAAGCTCACCGTCGAGGAGCAGACCGGCGCGACGTTCACGCTGACGAACCCGGGCGGGATCGGGACCGTCGCCTCGGTGCCGCGGCTGATGGCGGGCCAGGGCGCGATCATCGCCACCGGCGCGATCGCCTACCCGCCCGGCTTCGCGCACGCGTCGCGCTCGACGCTCGAGCAGCTCGGCGTCGAGAAGGTCATGACGATGACCTCGACCTACGACCATCGCGTCATCCAGGGCGCGCAGTCGGGCGAGTTCCTGCGCCGCGTCGACGAGCTGCTTTCCGGCGCGGGCGACTTCTACGAGACGATCTTCGCCGAGATGGGGCTCTCCGCCGGCGTCCGTCCGGCGAGCACGAACGCCGCGTCGGCGGCGAGCGGCGAGCCGCCGCGCACCGAGCCGATGACCGCCGAGGTCGCCGGCCTTCCGTCGGAAGAGATGCTGCGCGCGATCGCGGCCGGGATGGCGATCGTCTCGGCGTACCGGCGCCACGGTCATCTCGCCGCGACGCTCGATCCGCTCGGCTCGCAGCCGCCCGGCGATCCGTCCCTCGATCCGACCACGTACGGGCTGACGCCGTCGATGCTCGCGGCGATCCCCGCCTCGGTGCTCCGCGTGAAGGTTCCCGGCAACACGCTCGCCGACGTGCTGCCGGAGCTGCGCAAGACGTACAGCTCGACGATCGCGTACGAGATCGAGCACATCTCGAGCGTCCAGCAGCGCGAATGGCTGCGCGACTACATCGAGAGCGGGCAGCACCGGCGTCCGCTCGCGCCGCAGCGCAAGGCGCAGATCCTCCAGCGTCTCACCAAGGTCGAGACGATGGAGCGCTACTTCCGCAAGCAGTTCATGTCGCAGAAGACCTTCTCGGTCGAAGGTCTCGACGTCATGATCCCGATGCTCGAGCAGACGATCTCGCTGCTCGCCGAGGACGGGACCAAGACGGTCGTGCTCGGGATGGCGCATCGCGGCCGCCTCGCCACGATCGCGCACGTCGTGAACCTGCCGTACGAGGAGCTGCTCGAAGAGTTCGAAGCGGCCTCGCTGCGCGAGGAGGTCGGTGAAGGCGACGACTCCACCGGCGACGTGAAATACCATCACGGCGCGCACGGCCAGTACGTCACGCCGAACGGGACGGCGATCGACGTCCAGCTCGCCCACAACCCCTCGCACCTCGAAGCGGTCGACGGCGTCGTCGAAGGGATGACGCGCGCGCTGCAGACGCGTCACGACGTCAACCCGCCGACCATGAACACCGAAGTCGCGGCGCCGATCCTGATCCACGGCGACGCGGCGTTCGCGGCGCAGGGCGTCGTCGCCGAGGTCCTCAACCTCCAGGGCCTCGCCGGCTACTCGACCGGCGGCACGATCCACATCATCTCGAACAACCAGGTCGGCTTCACCACCGATCCGTCGGAGGCGCGCTCGACGCGCTACGCCTCGGACCTCGCGAAGGGCTACGATCTGCCGATCGTGCACGTCAACGCCGACGACGTCGAGGCGTGCATCGCCGCCGTGCACCTCGCGATCGACTACCGGCGCAAGTTCGGCCGCGACGTCGTCGTCGATCTCATCGGCTACCGGCGCTTCGGCCACAACGAGCAGGACGAGCCCGCCTACACGCAGCCGCGCATGTACGAAGCGATCAAGTCGCATCCGACCGTGCGTGAGCTCTACGCCTCGCAGCTCGTGGCGCAAGGCGTGCTGACCGCCGAGCAGGTCAAGGACGTGCAGGACGCCGCGTCGGCGCGGATCGCGGAGGCGCACAAGAACGTGCGCGCGCGGAAGCCCGACGCGAAGGCCTCGGTCGCGAAGATCGGCCACCGCGAGCCGTCGCCCGACACGCGGGTCGACAAGCAGACCCTGCTCCGGTGGGCCGAGGCGGTCGTGCGCGCGCCGGACGGCTTCACGCCGAACCGCAAGCTGGTGCAGCAGTTCCAGCGCCGCGCGCAGGCGCTGCGCGAGACGGGCGAGGTCGATTGGGGCCTCGCGGAGGCGCTCGCGTTCGCCTCGCTGCTGAGCGAAGGGACGCCGGTGCGTCTGAGCGGTCAGGACAGCGAGCGCGGCACGTTCTCGCACCGCCACGCCGTGCTGCACGACGCGAAGACGGGCGCGAAGTACGTCCCGCTGCAGCACCTCGAGGGCGCGAAGGCGTCGTTCGAGATCTACAACTCGCCGCTGAGCGAGTACGCGTGCCTCGGCTTCGAGTACGGCTACGGGACGCTGCTCCCCGACGGGCTCGTGCTGTGGGAGGCGCAGTTCGGCGACTTCAACAACGGCGCGCAGATCATCATCGATCAGTTCATCGCCGCCGGCGCCGCGAAGTGGGGCCAGCAGACGCGCCTGACGCTGCTGCTCCCGCACGGCTACGAAGGCGCCGGCCCGGAGCACTCGAGCGCGCGGCTCGAACGCTTCCTCCAGCTCAGCGCCGAGGGGAACATCCGCGTCGCGAACTGCTCGACCGCGGCGCAGTACTTCCACCTGCTGCGCGCGCAGGCGAAGGCGAAGCAGGCGTTCCCGCTCGTCGTGATGACGCCGAAGAGCCTGCTGCGCAATCGCGCGGCGTACGGGACGATCGACGAGCTCGCGAACGGCTCGTTCCGCGAGGTGATCGACGACCCGCGCTACGCGAACGGCGCGGGCGCGAAGGCGAACGTCGAGCGCGTGCTGCTGTGCAGCGGGCACATCTATTACGATCTCATCGCGAGCGAGCCGTACGCGCAGGAGCGCAAGACCGCGATCGTCCGCGTCGAGCTGCTCAGCCCGCTGCCGACCGACGAGCTCGTCGCGACGCTCGAGTCGTACGGGAACGCCAAGCAGATCGTGTGGGTGCAGGAAGAGCCGAAGAACATGGGCGCGCGCGCCCACGTCCGCCGGCGTCTGGTCGAACGCCTCCCGCGCGGCATCGCCGACATCGACTACGTCGGCCGCCCGTACCGCGCGAGCCCGTCCGAAGGCTACGCCGGCGCGCACGCGGTCGAGCAGGACCGCATCGTCCGCGAAGCCGTGACGGAGCGCTGAGCGGCGCGCTCGCGTCGCGTCTCCTCGCCGTCGCGGGCGCGCTGCTCGCGATCGGCGGGGCGTTCTGTCCGTTCGCGTCGCTGCCGTTCGTCGGCGACATCACCTACTTCCTGAACGGCCGCGGCGACGGCGTCTGGGTCGTCGTGATCGCCGCCGCCGTCGGGATCGCCGCGCTGGTCGACATCGTCACGCCGTCGCTTCCCGGCGGCCTTCTCATCGGCGGCTTGCTGTACGCCTTTCACGACCGCCTCGCCGGGATGGTGTCGCGCGCCCTGGCGTCGGCCGGCCAAGGGCGCGGCTCGCTCCTCGCCCGCCTCGGCGACATGCTCCTCCGCCAGGTGCACCTCGAATGGGGCTACTGGGTGATCGCGCTCGGCGCCGCCCTCATGATCCTGGCCGGGCTGCTGCGTCTGCGCGAACGCGCCGAGGCGCTTCAGCCGCGCGAGAAGGCGTAAGGCGGCACGCCCGGCGGCCGGTACGGGCGCGCGGCCGGAATTCCGCGGCGGCGCGGCCAAGGGTCGTCCCTTGAAGATGACCGTCTGGGGCTCCGGCTCCATCTATGAAGCCGCGCTGTCGCTGTGCGCGAAACACGGCGTCGAGCTGGTCGACGACCCGGCGGCGGCCGACGTGCTGGTGCTCGCGAACTACACCCGGATGCTGAAGGACGCCGATCGAGCGCTGCCGCGCGTGGGCGCCCTGTGCTTCCACCCGAGCCCGCTGCCGGTGCACCGCGGCCGCGATGCGGTCTACTGGACGGTGAAGAACGGCGATCCGACCTGCGGCGTCTCGTGGTTCTGGATCGACGAGGGGATCGACACCGGCGAGCTCGCCGGGACGATCGAGATCGGGCGCGCCGCCGACGTGCGGGCGCGAGACCTGTACGAGGAAACCCTCGTCCCGCTCGGCGCCATGCTGTTCGACGCGCTGCTCACACAGTTCGCGCGCGGACATTTCTCGCGCTACCCGCAGGACGAGTCGCGCGCGACCTACGAGCCGCCGCGGCCGCGTCCGGCGCCGGCCTCCGTCTCGTCCTGAGCGCGGACGGCCGCCCGCCGTCCCGCCGCGCGAAAACGTTCCCCGGCGCTGAACGAAACGCGCCGAACTGGGGAAAGAGCGTCCTGGTGATCTCGGCGCACCGCGTTTCGTCGGGGGTCGAAGGGCTCGACGAAGTGTTGTTGGGCGGCTTCATCCCCCTGAGGACCTATTTGCTCACGGGCCCTCCGGGGACGGGAAAGACCACGCTCGGGTGGCACTTCCTCACGTCCGGCGATGCGAACGAGCGCGCCCTCTACATCACCTTCGCCGAGCCGGAGTCGGAGCTGCGCGACAACGCGCGGCGCGGCGGCTTCGATTCGAGCGGCGTCGACGTGCTCGACCTGACCCCGGGCTCGGACGTGTTCGAGACCGTCCAGACCTACGACATCTTCTCGGCCGGCGAGGTCGAGCGGAATCCGACGACGAGCCGCATCGTCGAGGCGATCCGCCGGATCCGGCCGCGGCGCGTGTTCGTGGACTCGATGACGCAGCTGCGCTATCTGGCGCCCGACGTGTTCCACTTCCGGCGCCAGGCGCTCTCGTTTCTGCGCTACCTCGTCGAGCAAGGCGCCACCGTGCTCGTGACCTCCGAATCCAGCGTCGAGACACCGGACGACGACGTCCGGTTCATCGTCGACGGGGTGCTCGAGCTCTCGCTCGGTGCTCGCGCGCGCGAGCTGCGCATCACGAAGTTTCGCGGGTCGGACTATCGCACCGGCGCGCACGCGATGACGGTCGGGCCGGGCGGGGCGGTCATCTTCCCGCGGCTGATCCCGGAACGGTATGGGACGGCGTTCGAGCCGGTGCTGCTGCCTTCCGGCCTGCCGCACCTCGACCAGCTGCTCGCCGGGGGCATCGAGCGCGGCACGGTCACCATCGTCAGCGGGCCGACCGGCGTGGGGAAGACCACGCTCGGGATGCACTTCGTGAAAGAGGCCGCGGCGCGCGGCCTCCGGTCCGCGGTGTACACCTTCGACGAGCGGCGCGACACGCTCGTGCGGCGCTGCGAGCGCATCAACATCCCGGTGCGCGGGATGATCGAGCGCGGGACGCTGGACGTCGTCGAGCTCGAAGCGCTGCGGTTCGGGCCCGACGAGTTCGCGAGCATCGTGCGCCGTGACGTCGAGGAACGGGGCACGCGGCTGGTGATGATCGACAGCGTCAGCGGCTATCGCGTCTCCGTCTCCAACGACAATCTCGGCGAGCGGATCCACGCGCTGGGGCGCTATCTGCAGAACATCGGCGTGACGATGCTGCTCGTCGACGAGCTGCGCGAGCTCCAGGAGTTCCGCGTCACCGACGTGGGCATCAGCTACCTCGCCGACAACGTGGTCTACCTGCGCTACGTCGAGCGCGAGACGGACGGACGCACGGAGCTGCGCAAAGCGATCGGCGTGCTGAAGAAGCGGCTGAGCGACTTCGAGAAGAGCATGCGCGAGTTCGAGATCACCCCGTCCGGCGTGCTGATCGGCGAGACGATGCGCCTGAGCTCGATCTTCGCGCCCTTGCCCGCCGATGTCAGCGGAGGATAGCGAGTCCGAGACCGCGCGGCGCGAGCGCATTCTCATGCTGCTCGCGAACGCGGAGAACCGCCGGCTGCTGCACGCCGCGCTCGGCGCGCGCTACGACGTCGTCGACGAGCTGCGCGACGCGCAGGTCGACCTCTGCATCGCCGACGGGCTCTCGCTGCACCGGCACTGGAGCGAGGTGATCGCGCTGCGCCGCGCGCAGGAGCCGCTGCACGTTCCGGTGCTGCTGCTGGCCGACCGGCGCGACGTCGGACTCGTGACGCGCGACGCCTGGCACGTCGTCGACGACGTGCTGCTGCGGCCGGTGGAGCGCCTCGAGCTGGCCGCCCGCGTCGAGACGATGCTGCGCGCGCGCCGCCTCTCGCTGCGGCTGCAGTCGATGTCGGCGCAGCTCGACCACGAACGCAAGATCGCGCTCCGGCTGCAGGAGGCCGCGCTGCCGCACGCGCTCCCCGCGATCCCCGGGATCGCGTTCGACGCGTTCTACCAGGCCGGCTCGCACGACGCGCACATCGGCGGCGACTGGTACGACGCGCTGCGGCTTCCCGACGGACGGATCGTGTTCTCGATCGGCGACGTCGACGGCTCGGGCCTCGAAGCGGCGGTCACGATGGCGAACGTCCGGCAAGTGCTGCGCGGCGTCGCGCAGGTTCACGCCGATCCCTCGCTGATGCTCGACGCCGTCGACCGCACGCTGCAGGCGGAGGGCACGGGGCGGCTCGTCACGGCGTTCGTCGCGGTCCTCGATCCGGTGACGGCCGAGCTGACGTACGCGTCGGCCGGGCATCCGCGTCCGCTCCTCTGCCAGGATGACGACGCGCGCGAGCTGCGCGCGGACGGCGTCCCGCTGGGCGTCGGACGCGTGAGCCGCTCCGTCGAGGTGACGTCGATGCCGGAGGGCTCGCTGCTCGTGCTGTACACGGACGGGCTCACCGAGGCCAGCCGCGACATCGGCGCCGCCGAAGAGCGGCTGCGCACCTTCGTCTGCGCCGCAGCGACGCGAAGCCACACGCGGCTGGCGCGCAAGGTGTACGACGCGGTGACCGGCGAGATCGGGCACGACGACGTCGCCGTGTTCACCGTGCGGCGCATGGACGCGACGGCCGGCGGGACGATCCTGCGCACCGAGCTGCGTTCGGACGACGTCGCGTCGGCGCGCGAGGCGCGGCGCCGCTTCTCCGACGCGCTGGTCGCGCGCGGCTTCTCGCCCGAAGCGCTCGCCGCCGCGGAGACGGTGTTCGCCGAGCTGATCGGCAACGTCGTCCGCTACGCGCCCGGGACCGCCGAGATCGCGCTCGATTGCAGCGGTCCCGCGCCGGTGCTGCACGTGCTCGATCGCGGACGCGGATTCCGTCACCTGCCGAAGCTGCCCGACGACGTGCTCAGCGAGCGCGGACGCGGGCTCTACATCGTCTCGGCGCTCGCCGACGATCTGAGCGTGACGCGCCGTCACGACGGCGGCAGCCACGCGCGCGCCGTCTTGTCGACCGCCGCATCCGTCTCGGCGCTGTTCGCGCCGTCGGTCGCCGACGTCGACTCGCTCGCCGGCATCGACTGACGTCGCGCGGCGCGCCGCTAGAGCGCGTCGTCCGGACGGAAGCGCGGCGGCAGCTCGCGGTGCCGGTGCGTGAGCGTCTGGTAGAGCGACGCGACGTCGAACGCGCGCGCCGTTCCGCTCGCGCCGACGATTTGCATGCCGAGCGGCATCCCGGCGGGTCCGAAGCCGATCGGGACGGCGACCGCCGGGAGACCGAACGCGCTCGCCGGCGTCACCAGCGGGATCGCCTCGTCGCGGAACGTCGCGGGTGCGGGCGCGAGGGGCGCCTCTGCGCCCGCCGCCGGAGCGAGCGCCACGTCGAAGCCGCGGGTCGCCGCGTCCCAGCGTTCGCGAGCCTCGGAGACGGCGACGCGCGCGGCGCGCTCGTCGCGCTCGCCGAGCGTGAACGCTCGCGCGACGCGGGCGCGCACGTCGTCGCCGTACTCCTCGCGATGCCGTTCGAACCACGGCGCGTGCACGCGCGCCGCCTCGCGCTGCTGCAGCACCCCGGAGGCGGCGACGAGGGCATCGTCCCACCAGGTGACGTCCTCGACGATCGCGCCGGCGGCGCGCAGCGCCGCGCACGCCTCGTCGAGCGCCGACGCGACGGCGGGGTGGACGCGCTCCCAGGCGCCGCCGCGCAGCCGGCACGCGCGCAGCGGCGCGTCCTCGCCGGTGCGCAGCGACGGTCCGCTGCCCAGGGCGGGCTCCCCGGCGAACGGCGAGCGCGCCGGATCGCCGGCACCGTCCCGCATCCCGGCGGCGCGCAGCAGCACCTCGTACACGAGCCGCAGGCTCGCGACGTCGTGCGCGAGCGGGCCGACCGTATCGAGCCCGGGCGCGAGCGGGACGATGCCGTCGAGCGAAAACGTGCCGGTCGCGGGCCGCACGCCGCTGATTCCCGTCAGGGCGGCGGGGATTCGGATCGATCCGAGCGTGTCGGTGCCGAGCGCGACGTCGGCGAGTCCGGCCGCGACCGCCGCCGCCGAGCCGCCGCTCGAGCCGCCCGCGATCCGCGCGGGGTCCCACGGATTCGCCGTTCGGCCGAAGTGCGGGTTCTCGGTCGTGACCCCCCACGCGAACTCGTGCGTGTTCGTCTTGCCGATCACGAGGGCGCCCGCCGCGCGCAGCGCCGCGACGGCCGGCGCGTCGGCCACGGGGTCGCGCCGGAAGAACGACGATCCCGCCCGGGTCGGGAGCCCGGCGACGTCGATCAGGTCCTTCACCGCGACCGTCATGCCGTGCAGCGGGCCGCGCGCGCCGGGCGCGAGCGCGTCGAGCTTCGCCGCTTCGGCGAGCACCGCGTTCCGATCGACGGCGACGTAGCAGCGGAGCGCCGCGTCGACGGCGTCGATCCGCGCCAGCAGCCGTTCGGCGCGTTCCGCCACCGAGTCCGTCTCGATCATCGCGCACTCTTCGCGGCGCGCGCACGGGCGCGCTTCCGAACGTGTGCCTGCCCGCAACAACACGCGGAGCCCGGCAACGAGCCGGACTCCGCGTTCGGTGCGCCGGTGCGCCCGTTCAGCGCGCGAGCTTGAAGATCGCGACCGCGTCGCCGTAGGGATAGCCGAGCTGGAAGTTTCCGCCGGCCGCGACCGCGACGTACTGGGTGCCGTTGACTTCGTACGTCATCGGCGGCGCGTTGACGCCTGCGCCGAGGTTGTAGCGCCACAGGCGCTTTCCGGACGTCGCGTCGAGCGCGTCGAACCAGCCGTTGCCTTCACCGAAGAAGACGAGGTTGCCGGCCGTCGCGAGCGCGCCGCCGATGAGCGGCTGCGGCGTCTTGTAGGTCCACGCCACCTTCCCGGTGTCGACGTTGATCGCCACGAAGCGTCCGTCTTGCAGGCCGTGCGGCGCGACGTTCGTGAACGCGCTGCCGAGCCGGATGCGGCCGGCCTGATAGCCCGACGGATGGACCTGGAAGTTCATGAGCTGATCCATCCCGAGCACGTAGACGTTGTGCGTGTCGGGCGAGTACGCCGGCGGCGACCATTCCGCGCCGCCGTTCGCGCCGGGCAGCATCACGACGCCCTTGGCCGTCGGCTGCGAGAACATGTTCTTCGACATCAGCACGTACGGCTGCGACTTGCGGATGAGCTTCCCGTTCCGGCGGTCGACGATGAAGAACCAGCCGACCTTTCCGGCCTCGCCGGCGGCCGGGATCGTCTTCCCGTTCGCGTGCACGTCGAAGAGCACGACGGGGCTCACCGCGTCGTAGTCCCAGACGTCGTGCTTGATCTCCTGATAGCCCCACTTGAACTTGCCGGTGTGTACGTCGAGCGCGACGATCGAGTCGCTCCAGCGATTGTCGCCCTTGCGCGAGCTGCCGTTGAGATCCGGGTTCGGGTTCCCGGTCGCGAAGATCACCGAGTTCGTCGCGGTGTCGATCGCCGGCGTGGTCCACACCATCGCGCCGCCGCGCTTCCACGAGTCGCCGCCGTAGGTGCTCGGGTCGGTCGAGGTCCAGCGCCACTTCTGCGCGCCGCTGCGCGCGTCGTAGGCGGCGACGAAGCCCGCGATCGGCCATTCGCCGCCGGCGCTTCCGATGATGACCATCCCGTCGTACACGGTCGGCGCGAGCGTCTCCGAATAGCCGAGCGACGCGTTCGCGACGGTCTTCTGCCAGCGCGTCTTCCCGGTCGCCGCGTCGAGCGCGATCAGCTGGTCGTCGAGCGTGACGAAGTACACCATTCCGTAGGCGACGGCGACGCCGCGGTTCACCGGTCCGCAGCAGATCTGGTACGAGCCCAGCGTGTAGGTGCTGTCCCAGATCGGCCGGCCGTTCGTCGCGTCGACCGCCATGACTTTCATCTTGTTGTCGACGACGGGCGAGCTGATGTACATCACGCCGTTGACGACGACCGGCGTCGTCTCGAAGCTCGCCGTCATCCCGGTCTGCACGAGGGCGACCGGCATCAGCCGGCCGACGTTGCTCGCGTCGACCTGCTTGAGCGGCGAATAGCGCGCGTTGTCGTACGAGCGGCCCGACAAGATCCAGTTGCTCTGGTCCGAGGCGGCGCCGCGCATCATCGCGTCGCTCACGTTGACGTTCGCACCGCCCGGAAGGCCGGCGTAGACCTTGTTGGTCGGCGCGGTCGCGCGGACGATCTCGTTGTTGTTGGCGTTCCCGGGCGCCGGACGGTTCGGCGCGTTCTTCACCTTGCCGGTCGGCGCTTTGCCGCCGGTCGAGGTGACCTGCGCGAGGTTGTCGCGGCCGAGCGCGACGTCGCCCGCCGCCACGCCGTTGCGCGACAGAACGTAGGCGGTGACGTCGAGATAGTTCTGCTGCGAGAGCGATCCCGGCTTGTCGGCCGGCATCTGCGTGCTGATGAAGTTGTACAGCGCGGTGCCCGACGGGTACTTGCGCGTGAACGTCGCGCCGACGAGCGTCGGGCCGGACTGCCCTTCCATGTTGACGCCGTGGCATTGCGAGCAGTGCGCGCTGTAGACGGCGGCGCCGCTCTTCGCCTGCGCCGCGGTGTAGGAGCCCTGGCCCGCCGCGCGCGAGGCCGCGCCGGCCGCGAGCAGCGCGACGACGACGGGCAGCACGTACAGGCCGAAACGAGAGCGAAAAGACGGCGACGGATTGACCGGGTGCATGGTCCTCCTTCGAGCGCGCTCGGTTGCAAGGGTAAACGATAACGCCGTTCCCGTGCCTTCGCAGCCGCTCGGTCTGCCCCTCTCTGGGCAGGCTCTTGACCCCGGGCGGAATCGGGTATGCCCGGGGCAGATGAGGACCGGACCGCGGATCTACAACCTCTTTCCTAGCCTCGTCGGCTCGGTCGAGCGCTGGACCCGGCACCTCCCCCGCATCGCGGCGATGGGCTTCGACTGGGTCTTCGTCAACCCGTTCCACGAGACGGGCTACTCGGGGAGCTTGTACGCGGTCAAGGACTACTACCGGCTGAACCCGCTCTTCCGGGGCGAGGCGGCCGCGAGCGACGACGACCTGCTGCGCGGGTTCGCCGGCGCGGCGCGCGGGCACGGGCTCTCGTTCATGATGGACCTCGTCGTCAACCACACGGCGCGCGACGCGGGGCTCACGCGAAGCCGGCCGCACTGGTACCGCCGCGACGCGCGCGGCGACGTCGCGGCCCCGTCGGCGACCGATCCGGACGACCCCGCGAAGGCCACCGTCTGGACCGACCTCGCCGAGCTCGACTGGTCGCCGCGTCCCGCGCGCGACGAGATGCTCGCGTACTTCGGCGACGTCGTCCGCCACTACGCCGCCCTGGGCGTGCGCGGGTTCCGATGCGACGCCGCCTACAAGGTTCCGGCCGACGTCTGGTCGGCGCTCGTCCGCGCGGCGCACGAGCTCGACCCTCGGATCGTGTTCGCGGCCGAGAACCTCGGCGCGCCGGCGGAAGACGTGCTCGCGCTGCGCGGCGCCGGCTTCGACTATCTCTTCAACAGCTCGAAGTGGTGGGATTTCCGCTCGCCGTGGCTGCTCGATCAGTACGAGCAGTTCCGGCACGTCGCGCCGTCGATCGCCTTTCCGGAGAGCCACGACACGCCGCGGCTGGCCGCCGAGCAGAACGGCGCGAGCGACGCGGAGCTCGTCGCGGAGTACCGCTTCCGGTATCTGTTCGCGGCGTTCTTCTCGACGGGCGTGATGATCCCGATCGGCTACGAGTACGGCTTCGACCGGCCGTTCGACGTCGTGATGACGCGCCCGGAGCATTGGCAGCGCGCGCGCTTCGACATCAGCGCGTTCATCGCCGAAGTGAACGCGATGAAGGCCGAGGTGCCCGCGCTCAACGAGGAGGGCCCCGAGCGCAGCGTGTGGTCCGAAGGGTCCGCGCTCGCGCTGCTGCGCCGCGCGCAGGCGGGGCCGAGCTCGGCCCTCGCGCTGCTGAACGCCGGCGAGCGCGAAGCGAACGTCGACGCGGGCGCGCTCCTGCGCACGCTCGACGGCGGAGCCGGCGGCGCCGCGCTCGTCGACGTGACGCCGCGCGCCGCGCGCCGCGCGCTCGCGGTCAACGACCGCTTCGTGCTGCGCCCGCGCGAGCTGCGGATCTTCGCCGGGATGGCGGCGGACGGCGCGCGCAGCGCGCAGTCGGTCGCGGACGTCGTCGCACGCGCGCGTCCGGTCGTCATCGAAGGGGTGTGGCCGCAGATCGACGGCGGACGCCACCCCGTCAAGCGCGTCGCCGGCGAGCGCTTCGAGGTGCAGGCCGACGTCTACCGCGAGGGTCACGATCTCATCGCGGGCGTGCTCAAGTACCGCGAGCGCGGCGAGAGCGCGTGGCGCGAGACGCCGCTCGCGCACTTCGACAACGACCGCTGGCGCGGCGAGTTCGTGCTCGACCGCAACGCGCGCTACGTCTACACCCTCGAGGCGTGGCCCGACGTCTTCGGCTCGTGGCGCCACGACGTCGAGCGGAAGCGCGACGCCGGGCAGCCGCTCGGGCTCGACGCGATCGAGGGCCGCGCCCTCGTCGAGGCCGCGCTCGCGCGCGCCGGCGAGAGCGACCGCGCGCGGCTGCAGGCGACCCTGCGCGACCTCGACGCGGCGCCCGACGACGATGCGCGCGTCGCCGCGCTGCTCGCGCCGGAGCTCGCCGCCGTGATGGCCCGCGCGCCCGACCGCTCGCGCGCGACGGTCTACGACCGCGAGCTCGAGGTGATCGCCGACCGCCCCGCGGCGCGCTTCGCCGCGTGGTACGAGATGTTTCCGCGCTCGCAGGGCGCGCGCCCGGGCCTGCACGGCACGTTCGCCGACGCCGCGAAGCAGCTTCCGCGGATCCGCGCGATGGGCTTCGACGTCGTCTACCTGCCGCCGGTCCATCCGATCGGCACGTCGTTCCGCAAAGGCAAGAACAACAGCCTCGATCCCGGTCCCGACGATCCGGGCAGCCCGTGGGCGATCGGCGCTCCGGACGGCGGCCACACCGCGGTCCATCCGCAGCTCGGCACGCTGGAGGATTTCGACCGCTTCGTCGATGCCGCGCGCGCGAACGGGCTCGAGGTCGCGCTCGACTACGCGCTGCAGACCTCGCCGGACCACCCGTACGTGCGCGAGCATCCGGAGTGGTTCGTCTTCCGCCCCGACGGCTCGATCAAGTACGCCGAGAACCCGCCCAAGAAGTATCAGGACATCGTCAACTTCGATTGGTTCGGCCCCGCGGCGGCGACGCTGTGGGCCGAGCTGCGCGACGTGGTCGAGTTCTGGGTCGCGCGCGGCGTGCGGACGTTTCGCGTCGACAACCCGCACACCAAGCCGTTCCGCTTCTGGGAGTGGATGATCGCCGACGTGCAGTCGCGGCATCCCGACGTGCTGTTCCTCGCCGAGGCGTTCACCCGGCCGAAGGTGATGAAGCAGCTCGCGAAGGGCGGCTTCTCGCAGTCGTACACCTACTTCACCTGGCGCAACTTCAAGGACGAGATCCGCGCCTACGTCGAGGAGCTGGCGCACTCGGAGATGGGCGAGTACTACCGGCCGAACTTTTGGCCGAACACGCCGGACATTCTTCCGCCGATCCTGCAGACCGGCGGCCGGCCGGCGTTCCGCATCCGCCTTCTGCTCGCCGCGACGCTTTCCAGCCTCTACGGCATCTACAGCGGATACGAGCTGTGCGAGAACGCGGCGCTGCCCGGGCGCGACGAGTACGCCGACTCGGAGAAGTACGAGCTGAAGCATCGCGACTGGGACGCGCCGGGCAACATCGTGGCCGACGTCACGCGGATCAACGCGATCCGGCGCGAGAACGCCGCGCTGCACGATTGGCGCAACGTCCGCTTCCTGCACGCCGAGAACGACAACGTGCTGTTCTACGCGAAGACGGCCGGCGCGAACACGCTGCTGATCGCGGTGAACCTCGATCCGGTTCACGCGGCGCACGTCCGGCTGCACCTCCCGCTGCACGAGCTGGGGATCCGCGAGGGTGAGGCTTTCGCCTGCGAGGAGCTGCTCGGTGGCGAGCGCTACATGTGGCGCGGCGCCGCGCAGACGCTCGCCCTGGACCCCGCGGTGAACCCGGCCGCGATCCTCCGCGTCGACACCCGCATGCGGGTGGACTACGAGAACCCGTGCTCGTGATCGACAACGCGGCCGACCCGCTCTGGTTCAAGGACGCCGTCATCTATCAGCTCCACGTGAAGTCGTTCTTCGACGCGGACGACGACGGCATCGGCGACTTCAAGGGGCTCACGGCGAAGCTCGACTACATCCGCACGCTCGGCGCGACGTGCGTGTGGCTGCTGCCGTTCTATCCCTCGCCGCTGCGCGACGACGGCTACGACATCGCCGACTACGTCAACGTCAACCCGGCGTACGGGACGATCGAGGACTTTCGCGAGTTCGTCCGGGAGGCGCACGCGCGCGGGATCCGGGTGATCACCGAGCTGGTCGTCAACCACACCTCGGACAAGCATCCCTGGTTCGAGCGCGCGCGCCGCGCGCCGAAGGGCTCGCCGGAGCGCGAGTTCTACGTCTGGAGCGACGACGACAAGAAGTACGCGGGCGCGCGGATCATCTTCACCGACACCGAGACGTCGAACTGGTCCTGGGACGCGGTGGCGGGCCAATACTACTGGCACCGGTTCTTCTCGCACCAGCCCGACTTGAACTACAACAACCCGCTGGTGATCGCCGCGATCCTCGACGTGATGCGGTTCTGGCTCGACGCCGGGGTCGACGGGCTGCGGCTCGACGCCGTGCCGTACCTGTACGAGCGCGAGGGCACGACGTCGGAGAACCTGCCCGAGACGCACGCGGTGCTCAAGGTGATGCGCGCGGTGGTCGACGCCGAGTACCCCGGGCGCATCTTCCTCGCCGAGGCGAACCAGTGGCCCGAGGACGTCGCGCAGTACTTCGGCGAGGGCGACGAATGCCACATGGCGTTCCACTTCCCGCTCATGCCGCGCATGTTCATGTCGATCGCCGAAGAGGACCGCTACCCGATCGTCGACATCATGCGCCAGACGCCCGAGATTCCGGCGAACTGTCAGTGGGCGATCTTCCTGCGCAACCACGACGAGATGACGCTCGAGATGGTCACCGACACCGAGCGGGAGACGATGTACCGCGTGTACGCGACCGAGCCGCGCGCGCGGATCAACATCGGGATCCGCCGCCGGCTCGCCCCGCTGATGGAGAACGACCGGCGCCGCATCGAGCTGATGGCCGGGCTGCTGCTCTCGATGCCGGGGACGCCGATCCTCTACTACGGCGACGAGATCGGGATGGGTGACAACATCTACGCGAACGATCGCGACGGCGTGCGGACGCCGATGCAGTGGTCGGTGGACCGCAACGGCGGCTTCTCGCGCGCGAACCCGGCGCGGCTGTTCCTTCCGCCGATCATGGACGTCGTCTACGGCTTCCAGACGGTGAACGTCGAGGCGCAGAGCGCGGTCCCCGGCTCGCTGATCAACTGGGTCCGCAAGCTGATCGCGGTGCGCCAGGGCTACAAGGTCTTCGGCCGCGGCTCGCTGCGCTTCGTGAACCCGCAGAACCGGAAGGTGCTCGCGTACGTGCGCGAATACGAGGACGACACGGTGCTCTGCGTCGCCAACCTGTCGCGTGCGCCGCAGCAAGCCGCGCTCGATCTCGCCGCCTACGATGGGCGCGTCCCGATCGAGATGACGGGCTGGAGCCCGTTCGCCTCGATCGGTGAGGAGCGGTACGTCGTGACGCTGCCCGGACACGGGTTCTTCTGGTTTCTGCTCTCCGAGACGGCGCAGGCGCCGGCCTGGGAGAGCGCGGAGCCGGACCGCCTGCCGGAGCTGATCACGCTCGTTCTCCCGCGCACGGTCGGCGACAGCAGGCTCGGCGCGTCGGCGGTCGGCGTGCTGGAGCGCGAGGTGCTGCCGGCGTTCCTGCCGCAACAGCGCTGGTTCGCCGACAAAGGCGCTTCGCCGGGGCCGATCGCGCTGCTCGACGCGGCGCGGCTCGCCGACGGCGAGAGCACCGGCGACCACGAGCGCGCCTACCTCGCGCTCTTCGATCTGCCGCGGCTGGAGCGCGCGTACTTCGTCCCGCTCACCATCGACGACGCGGTGAGCGCGGAGAAGCGCGGCGCCCTGGCGCGCGCGACGCTCGCGCGCGTGCGACGCGGTGCGCGCGACGGGCTGCTGCTCGAGGGCTTCGCGACCGACGAGCTCGTCGTGCGCTTCCTCGACGACATCCGGAACGAGACCCGCCGGTCCGGCTACAACGGCGGCACGTTCGCCGGACACGCGACCGACGCGCTCCGTGCGCTGCCGCGCTCGGAACGTCCGGTCGTGCGGCGCATGACGGTCGAGCAGAGCAACACGTCGGTGATCGTCGACGAGGCGATCGTGCTCAAAGGCTATCGGCGCACGCACGCGGGGCCGCAGCCCGAGCTCGAGGTCGCGCGCTTCCTCGACGCGGTCGGCTACCGCAACACGCCGGCGCTGCTCGGATACGCCGAGTACGAGCGCGACGATCGTCCCGCGACGGCGATCGCGATCGCGCAGGCGTTCGTCTCCACGCAGGGCGACGGCTGGAGCGCGACGCTCGCGTACCTCGAGCGCTTCTTCGACCGCCGGCGCACGATGGAGACGCCGCAGCAGCTGGTCTCGCCCGCCGTCCCGGGGATCGAAAACCCCGTCGACGTCGACGAGCACGAGATCTTCCTGGCCCGCGCGCGCACGCTCGGGGTCCGCACCGCCGAGCTGCATCGCGCGTTCGCGACGCCGTCGGGCGATCCGGCGTTCGAGCCGGAGCCGACCACGCCGGACGACGTGGAGGCGTGGGCCGAGCAGGCGCGCGCGACGGCGGAGCGCGCGCTCGACGCGCTCGCACGCGAGCTCGCGCGGGTCCCGCCCGAGCTGCGCGCCGGCGCCGAGTCGCTGCTCGCGCGCCGCGACGCGATCCTCGCGCGCGTCGCCGCGCCGCCCGTCGATCCGCGCGTGACGAAGACGCGCTTCCACGGCGACTACCATCTGGGCCAGGTGCTCGTCGTCGCCGACGACTTCATGATCGTCGACTTCGAAGGCGAGCCCGGGCGCCCGCCGGAGGCGCGCCGGCGCAAGTCCTCGCCGCTGCGCGACGTCGCCGGGATGCTGCGCTCGTTCAACTACGCGGCGGTCGCCGGCGTGCGCGGGCTGGCGGAGGATCGCGGCGAGGACACCAGCGGGCTCGAACCGCTCGCGCGCGAGTGGGAACGCCGCACCGTCGCGGCGTTTCTCGACGGCTACCGGGCGACGATCGCCGGCTGCAGCGCGTACCCCGGCGACCCGGCGCAGGCGCAGGCGCTGCTGGACCTCTTCGTCCTGGAGAAAGCGTTCTACGAGATGTCGTACGAGCTCGCGAACCGGCCCGCGTGGCTGCGTATCCCGATGGAGGGGATCCGGGCGATTATCGAGGGCGATGCACGCGAAGACTGATCCGCCGATCTTCGGCGAGCTCGACGCCCACCTGTTCGCGCAGGGCACGCATCGCCGGCTCTGGCAAAAGCTCGGTGCGCATCCGATGAGCGTCGACGGCGTCGCGGGCGTCGCGTTCGCCGTGTGGGCGCCGAACGCGCGCGGCGTCGCGGTGGTCGGCGACTTCAACGACTGGGACGGGACGCTGAACCCGATGCGGCGCGGCGAACACGGCGTGTGGGAGATCTTCGTCGCCGGCGTGCCGCTCGGGACGCGCTACAAGTACGAGATCCGCGGCGCCGACGGTACGCTGCTGCCGCACAAAGCCGATCCGTTCGCGTTCGCTTCGGAGCGGCCGCCGGCGACGGCGTCGGTCGTCGCGCTCCCCGGAAAGCGCGCGTGGAACGACGCCGCGTGGCTCGCGCGGCGCGCCGAGGCGAACCGCCGCGACGCCCCGATCGCGATCTACGAGGTGCACCTCGGCTCGTGGAAGCGCGGTCCCGGCAACCGCTATCTCACCTACGCCGAGCTCGCCGAGCAGCTCGTCCCGTACGCCGCCTCGCTCGGCTTCACGCACCTCGAGCTCATGCCGGTCGCGGAGCACCCGTTCGACGGATCGTGGGGCTATCAGCCGACCGCGCTGTTCGCGCCGACCAGCCGGTTCGGGACTCCCGACGAGTTCGCGCAGTTCGTCGATCGCGCGCACGCGGCGGGCCTGGGCGTGATCGTCGACTGGGTCCCCGGACATTTTCCGAACGACGCGCACGGGCTCGCGCGCTTCGACGGAACGGCCCTCTACGAGCATCCCGACCCGCGCCGCGGCTACCAGCCGGACTGGAACACGTTCGTCTACGATTTCGGACGCGACGAGGTCGCGAACGTCCTGCTCGCGAGCGCGCTGTTCTGGCTCGACGTCTACCACGTCGACGGGCTGCGCGTCGACGCGGTCGCCTCGATGCTGTATCTCGACTACAGCCGCCGCCCGGGCGAATGGCTGCCGAACGTGCACGGCGGGCGCGAGAACCTCGAGGCGATCGCGCTGCTCCGGCGGGTGAACGCGATCGCGTACGAGGAGCAGCCGGGGATCGCGACGTTCGCCGAGGAGTCGACGGCGTGGCCGATGGTCTCGCGGCCGATCGACGCCGGCGGACTCGGCTTCGGCTACAAATGGAACATGGGCTGGATGCACGACTCGCTCGCGTACGTGCAAGAAGATCCGCTCTACCGGAGATACCACCAGGACAAGCTGACGTTCTCGTTCATGTACGCGTTCAGCGAGAACTTCGTCTTGCCGCTCTCGCACGACGAGGTCGTGTACGGCAAAGGCTCGCTGCTCGGGAAGATGCCGGGGGACGAGTGGCGCAAGCGCGCGAACCTGCGCGCCTTCCTCGCGTACATGTACGCGCACCCCGGCAAGAAGCTGCTGTTCATGGGCGCCGAGCTCGCGCAGGAGCGCGAGTGGAACCACGATCGCGGGCTCGACTGGGAGCTGCTCGCGGATCCGCGCCATCGCGGCGTGCAGTCGCTCGTGCGCGATCTGAACGCGCTGTACCGTGGGCGCGCCGAGCTCCACGAGCAGGACGCCGAGCAGGCGGGACTCGAGTGGATCGTGACGGATCGCGACGCATGCGTCGTCGCGTTCGCACGTCGCGCGCGCGACGGACGCTGCGTCGTCGCGGTGACGAACTTCACGCCGGTCGTGCGCGAGGCGTACCGGCTCGGCGTTCCGCAGCCCGGGACGTACGCGGAGGTGCTCAACACCGACGCGATCGCGTACGGCGGAAGCGGCGTCGTCACGGGCGCCGGTGCCGCCGAGTCCGTTCCCTCGCACGAGAAGGCGTCGTCGCTCGTCGTGCGGCTGCCGCCGCTCGCCACGGTGGTTCTCGCGCCGGCGGGGTGACGAAGCGCACGTTTCGCCGCCTCGCCTCCTCTGAAACCGGGCGTGTAAGCACCTTTCCTTGCGGAAAAGCGTTGCATCGTCATGCGCAGCCTTTTCGCAACACTCCTCATCGCCGGGCTGACGGCGGCTCCCGCGCTCGCGTCGGCGCAATCCCTCCCGATCTCGGTCGAGGGCGGTTACATGAACACCACCAACGCCGGCGGCGGCAGCCAGTCGGCCGGCGCGGTCGGCGTCACCCTGCACGGACTCGGCATCGGGCTCCCCGGAACGCATCCGCAGATCAGCGTCCTCGCGCCGCTCTCGAGCGGCGGCGGCCAGTACGCCGCGACCGCCGAGGACACGGTTCGTCTTCCGCTCGGCGTCGCGGTCGTCGGCGCGGGGGTCGGCGTCGGCCGTCTGGGCGTCCCCGCGGCGACGTTCTTCGGCACCCCGATTAAGACGGGCGCGCTGTGGGACGTCCTCGGCGGCGTTCGCGTCTCCAAGAACGTCGATCTGGTCGGCCGGTACTACGACGGCTTCGACCGCACCACCGGACAAGCGGTGTTCGCCGGCCTCAACCTGCACATCTGAGCGAGGCCGAGCATGACCCGTGCGCGGCGGCCGCGAACGGCTGCCGCGTATGGGTGTCCTGCATCGATCCACATTCCTGGGAGCGGTCGCGGCGTTCGCCGCGGTTCCGTTCGCCGCCCTCGCCCAGACGGCGAAGAAGCGCTACGAGTGCCGCGCGCGGCTCGTCCGCCTGCGCGACAACATCGTCATCAACGAAGTGACGGCGACCGTCGACGACGGCGCGACCGGCGACGCCATCGACGGCCAGTGGCAGAACAGCATGCCGCGCCGGCCGCAGGGCCTGTACGTGAAGTTCACGCCGAAGTCGCAGAGCGACGGTCAGGTCGACTTGAAGTGGGCCGCCGAAGAAGGGCTCGTCAGCGTCAACACGGGCACGTCGACAGGCTCGATCGTCGACTCGAAGACCGACGGCGAAGACCCGTTCCCGGCGAACGCCGAGCGCGAGTACCTCTGGAACATCAGCGGCGAGCCCTACAAGCTCGTCGTCTCCTGCCGCCCCGCCTGACCGCGACGCGCCGCTGAGGGCTAGGAGGCGCCTTCGAGCGCCTCCGCCGCGCGTTCCCACGCCGCCATCGCGGCGTCCAGCTCGGCACGATTTCGCTCCAGCTCGTGCTGCAGCGCGACGACGCGCTCCGGATCGTCGTACAGATCCGGCGCCGCAAACCGCGCCTCGAGCTCGGCGCGCGCGTCCTCGAGCTTCGCGACGCGGCGTTCGGCGTCGTTGACGGCGCGCCGGCGCCGAAACAGCTCCTGTTTCGCCTCGTGCTGCGCCCGCCGGTCGTGCGCGGGCGCCGGCGCATTCGCCGAACCCGGCCGCTGCGCCGGCTCGGCGCGGTCGACGCGCTCGTGCTGGCGGCGTTCCCAGGCCGCGTAGCCGTCGTCGTCGATCGTCGCGACGCCGTCGCGGATGGCCACGACGCGCTCGCCGAGCCGCGCGAGCAGATAGCGGTCGTGCGAAACGACGAACAGCGCGCCTTCGTAGGACGCGAGCACGTCCTCGAGCGCCTCGCGGCTCGGGATGTCGAGATCGTTCGTCGGCTCGTCCAGAAAGAGACAGTCGGCGCGCTGCGCCATCAGCCGCGCCAGCATGATGCGCCGCCGCTCGCCGCCGGAGAACGCCTCGACCGGCTTGTCGCCGGCGTCGCCGCCGAGGTTCAGCCGGCCCAGCAGCGAGCGCGCCTCTTCGGAGCTGACGCCCATCCGCATCACCGCCTCTTCGGCAGTCGCCCCGGGCGGGAGGTCGTCGACCGAGCTTTGCGCGTAGCTCGCGGTGCGCAGACCGACGCCGTAGCGCACGCTGCCGCGATCCGGCGCCAGCTCGCCGTTCAGGATGCGAAGAAACGTCGACTTGCCCGCCCCGTTCGGGCCGACGATCGCCACCCGGTCGCCGCGCACGAACGTCGCGCTGACGTCCGCGAACAGCGTGCGGTCGTAGGCCTTCGCGATCTTTTCGACCTCGACGGCCGGTCCGCCGGTCGCGCGCCGGGCCGCGCGCAGCGCGACGCCGATCGCGCGGCGCTCGGCGCGCGGCGCGGCGACCGCTTCGATCCGCGCGAACGCGTTCTCGCGGCTGCGCACGGCGCTGTAGTTGTGCGAGCCGTGCGTGCGCAGCTCGTCGATCACCGCGCGCTGCCGCTTGCGTTCGGCGAGCGCGGCCTCGTAGTCGCGGCGGGCCTGCTCGCGGCGTGCCTCGCGCTGCTCGACGTACG
>Ga0070739_10001178_pt1 | contig 41378 bp, 44 predicted proteins | sample Coa_R1_7_FD_66445 | JGI IMG/M metagenome (GOLD analysis project Ga0070739, IMG submission 66445) | Surface soil microbial communities from Centralia Pennsylvania, which are recovering from an underground coalmine fire - Coalmine... | ecosystem: Environmental > Terrestrial > Soil > Unclassified ...
CGCTGAGCCGCCGCGTCGCCATCCTCGGCGCGGGCCGGCTCGGGGAGTCGCTGGCGCGCGGCTTCGTCCGCTCCGGCTGGCGGGACGCCGCCGACCTGGTCGTCACCGCGCGCCGCCCGGAGCGACTCGCCGACCTGCGCGACCGCTACGGCGTCGAGACGAACACCGACAACCTCGCAGCGGCGTCCTCCGCGCCGCTCGTGATCGTCTCGGTGAAGCCGCAGGACATCGCAGCCGTCCTCGAGGAGATCGCCTCTGCCGTCGACGAGAGCCGCATGCTGCTCTCGACCGCCGCGGGCGTCACGACGGCGTTCATCGAGGCTCGCCTGCCGGCCGGTGCGCGCGTCGTGCGGTCGATGCCGAACGCACCGGCGCTCGTCGACGAGGGCATCGCCGGGATCTGCGCCGGCGCACATGCCCGCCCGCAGGACCTCGACGTCGCCGAGGAGGCGCTCGGGCATCTCGGCAGCGTCGTCCGCGTCGCGGAGGTCGACATGGACGCGGTGACCGCGATCTCCGGGTCGGGCCCGGCGTACTTCGCGTTGCTGGCCGAGGCGATGATCGAGGCCGGCCTCCTGCTCGGGCTGAGCAGGGACGTCTCCACGCGGCTCGTCGTCCAGACGATGTTCGGCAGCGCCAGGCTGCTCCGCGACGAGTCGATGCACCCGGTCGAGCTGCGCGAAGCGGTGACCTCGCCGGGCGGCACGACCACGCGGGCGATCCGCGAGCTGGAGCGCTCGGGCGTCCGCGCGGCGTTCCTGAGCGCGATCAGCGCGGCGACGGAACGGTCCCGCGAGCTCGCGGAGGGTTGACGGGGGCTCCGCGCCGAGGCGATCATCGGCGCCTTGCAGACACGATCGCTGCACGAGCTCCGCCGCGACGCGTACGAGTACGCGTGGGACAACAGCGTCGAGCCGGCCCTCGAGGTCGAGTCGGGCGAGGCCGTCCTGCTGCACGTCCGCGACGCCTCCGACGAGCAGATCCGCGAGGACTCTGGCGCGGAGGACGTCTCGAAGCTCGACTTCTCGCACGTCAACCCTGTCAGTGGGCCCGTCTTCGTCAAGGGTGCGCGACCCGGCGACGCGCTCGCGGTCGAGCTGCTCGAGCTCCGCCCGCAGTCGTGGGGGTGGACGGCGATCATCCCCGGCTTCGGCCTGCTGGCGGAGGAGTATCCGGAGCCGTGGCTGCGCATCTCGCACGTCGACGCCGAGAGCGGGCGCGTCCGCTTCTCCGAGCGCGTGACGCTCCCCTTCCGGCCGTTTCCCGGCACGCTCGGCGTCGCGCTCGACGACCCGGGCGCGCACTCGATCGTCCCGCCTTCACGCTTCGGCGGCAACCTCGACACGAAGCACCTGAATCCGGGCGTGACGCTCTACCTGCCGGTCGGGGTCGAGGGAGCGTTGTTCTCGCTGGGCGACACGCACGCGGCGCAGGGCGACGGCGAGGTGTGCGGCACCGCGATCGAGACGGCGATGGACGTGGTCGTGCGGCTGAGCGTCCGGCGGGACGTTCGGGTGCACGCGCCGCAGTACGACGTTCCGGCCGGCCTGGTCGGCGCGCACGAGCAGTCGAGCTACCACGTCTGCACCGGCGTCGGCCCGGACCTGATGGAGGCGGCGCGGGACGCCGTGCGCGCGACCCTCGCGTGGCTCGGCGAGCAGCACGGGCTCGACCGCGAGGAGGCGTACGCGCTCACGAGCGTGGCGTGCGACCTCCGCATCCACGAGGTGGTCGACGCGCCCAACTGGGTCGTCGGCTGCTTCGTCCCGGGGTCGATCTTCGACGAGGTTGACGAGAAAGGGGGCGGGCGATGACGGCGACGCAGGCGGCGAGGGCGGAGGAGCGCCCACGCGGGAACCTCAGGCGCGAGCTTCGGTTCTGGGAGGCGGTGGCGATCTCCGTCGGGATCATGGCGCCCACCGCCGCGATGGCGCTGAACGGCACCGTGCCGGCGAGCCTCGTCGGGCGCGCGGTCCCGCTCGCGTTCCTGTTCGCGGCGATCGCGATCGCGCTGATCGCGTATTCGTTCATCAGGCTGACCACCTTCTTCAACCACGCCGGCTCGACGTACGCACTCGCCGGCGTGACCCTGGGGCCGCGAGCCGGCTTCTTCGCCGGCTGGGCGCTGCTCGCGACGTATTCGTTGTTCATCGCCGCCGACATCGCCGAGATCGGGCTGTTCGGCAGCTCGTTCCTCAGTGGTGCCGGGATCTGGAGCAGCCCGTCGTGGATCCTGATCTCGCTCATCGCGGCGGCGCTCGTCTGGTTCCTCGCCTACGGCGACGTGAAGGTGGTCACACGCGCGCTGCTCTCGTTCGAGGGCATCTCGGTGACGCTGATCGTCATCCTCGTGATCGTCATCTTCTGGAAGGTGATCGGTCACTCCGCGCCGAACGGGCAGCACTTCACGCTTTCCCCGTTCGTTCCCGCCTCGGGCACGACCGTCGGCGCAGTTGCGTTCGCGTCGGTCTTCGGGCTGCTGTCGTTCGGCGGCTTCGAGGGCGCGGCGGCGCTGGGCGAGGAGACGAACAACCCGCGGCGGAACATCCCGCTCGCGATCGCCGCGGCCGTCGGCTTCTGCGGCGTCTTCTACACGATCGTGATGCTCGCGCAATCGCTGGGCTTCGGTCTGAACGGCGCCGGGATCAAGGCGTTCTCGGGCTCGAGCGCGCCGGTCGCCGATCTCGCGAAGACGTACGTCTCGAGCGGCATGCAGGACGCGATCAACTTCGGTGCGACGTTGAGCGCGTTCGCCAGCTGCCTCGGCTGTGCAGCCGGCGCGTCGCGGATCCTGTTCGCGCTCGGACGCGACGGCTTCCTCACCCGCCGGCTCGGCGAGGCGTCCGCGCGCACCGGCTCGCCCGCGAACTCGCTCGCCGTCGTGATGGCGTTCGGCGTCGCGCTGACGATCGGGCTGCGGGTCAACGACACCAGCTCCGTCAATGCCTTCTTCTATCCGGGCACCGCGGGCGTGCTCTCGATGCTCGTCGCGTACTTCGTGATCCAGTTCGGCGCGGCGAAGTTCCTGCACCTCGAGGCACGCGAGCCGCGCTGGCGGGTGCTCATCCTGGCTCTCGCGACGGCCGCGATCGTCTACACGTTCTACAAGCAGGTCTGGCCGAAGCCGGCGTATCCGTACGACCTGTTCCCATTGCTGATCGCCGGCTGGGCCGCGCTCGGGATCGCGATCACCTTGGCCTTCCCGGCGCTCACGCGGCGGATCGGCCGCGGCCTCGCCGAGTCGGAGGGCATCGCACGCTGAGATCCGAACCTGGTTCGCGACGTCGTCGAGACATGTCCTTGAAACTGTTTCGTGGACATGTCCACGAAACAGTTTCGGGTCCCTTTTCGAAGTAAAGCTTGACAGCGGCTCGGACGACAGGCACACTCGACGCCAGATGAGCGAGCCGCGCCGCATGCGTATGCCCCTCGAGACGACGTCGCAGGACGTCGTCCTCTTCACGCTCATCATTCTCCCCCGCTAGGGGGAGCGACGCACTCACGCGGCCTTCGGTGCCGCACACGCCGACGTCAGAGGGAAGAAGTGCGCCTCCGTGCGGGGCGCCGACGAAGGAGTCATCGAGTGCGCAAGATCACCATCTTCGACACCACGCTGCGTGACGGCGAGCAGTCGCCGGGCATCGCACTCCGTCCCGCCGAGAAGGCGGAGATCGCGTGCGCGCTCGAGCGGCTGCGGGTCGACGTCGTCGAGGCGGGCTTCGCCGCCTCGTCGCCGGGCGACCGCGAGGGCGTCGCCGCCGTCGCGGCCGCGGTCACCGAGACGACCGTGGCGTCGCTCGCGCGGACCACCTCGGCAGACATCGACGCGGCCGCCGAGGCTCTTGCGGGCGCGCCGCGGCGCCGCATCCACGTGTTCATCGCGACGAGCCCTTTGCACATGGAGAAGAAGCTCGGGCTCGCACCCGCAGAGGTGCTGGAGCGCATCTCCTGGTCGGTCGACCGCGCCGTCGGCCTCGCCGACGAGGTCGAGTTCTCGGCCGAGGACGCGACACGCAGCGACCGCGAGTTCCTGGCGGAGGCGGTGCGGCGCGCCATCGAGGCCGGCGCCTCGGTCGTCAACCTGCCGGACACCGTCGGCTACACGACCCCGCTGGAGTATGCGCGCCTCTTCGAGGATGTCCGCGACCTCTGTCCGGCCGTCGGCCGCATCCAGCTCTCCGTCCATTGCCACGACGACCTCGGCCTCGCCGTCGCCAACTCGCTCGCGGGCGTCGGCGCAGGCGCGACGCAGGTGGAGTGCACGATGAACGGCATCGGCGAGCGCGCCGGCAACGCGGCGCTCGAGGAGGTAGTGATGGCGCTTCGCGTGCGCGGCGACTCGTACGATGGCGCGACTGGCGTCGACCCGCGCACGATCTGGGAGACGTCGTCGCTCGTCTCGCGCCTCACGGGCTACGCGGTCCAGCCGAACAAGGCAATCGTCGGCGCGAACGCCTTCGCACACGAGGCGGGCATCCACCAGGACGGGCTGCTGAAGGACGTCTCGACGTACCAGATCGTCGACCCGTCCGAGCTGGGGCTCGCGATGACGCTGCCGCTCGGCAAGCACTCGGGGCGGCACGCGTTCGCGCGCGCGTGCAGCGAAGCCGGTTTCGACCTCGACGCCGGGGAGTTGGCGGACGCGTTCGGGCGCTTCAAGGCGCTTGCCGACACCGGCCGGGCGGTCTCGCTGCAGGACGTCTTCGAGGCGGTGGAGGCGTGACTCCCAAGACCGTTGCCTGCCTCGCCGGGGACGGCGTCGGCCCGGAGCTGATGGCAGCCGCGACGCGCGCGCTCGACGGCGTCGCCCGCCTGCACTCGCTGGAGCTCGACGACGTTCACCTGCCGTTCGCAGGCGAGGCGGTGACGCGCTCCGGCCACGCGCTCCCGCGCTCGACGCGCACCGCGTATCGGGACGCGGACGCGATCCTGGTCGCCTCCCCGGGCGAGCCTGCGCTGGAGGGCGTCAAGGCCGACCTGCACCTCGCATGGCGCGTCGCGCGCGTGCACGTCGGGGCGCACCGCGACGTCGTCGTGCTCGGTCCCGTCGACGCGCACGCGAACGCACGGGCGATCGCGCGCGCGTTCAGCTGCGCGGCCTCGCGGCGCGGTCGCGTGGCCTGCGTGGGCGACGACGCGGGCTGGCGCGACGCGGTCGAGCGCGAGCGGTCGCGCTGGGGCGGCATGGCGGTCGAGCAGCCGTCGCTGGGCGAGGTGCTCGTCCGGCTGAACGAGGAGCCGCTCGGTCTCGACGTCGTCGTCGCGGAGGCGCACCTGGTGTCGCCGCTCGTCGACGCGGCGGCGCACTTCGTCGGCTCGGGTGCCGCGGTCGCGAACGGCTGGCTCTCGGATCGCGGACCGGGCGTGTTCGCACCCGGTGCGTCGCAGCCCGACGACGTCGCGGGCCTCGGCGTCGCCGATCCGACAGGGATGCTCTTCACCGCGTCGCTCCTCCTCGCCGAGGGGCTGAAGCGGCGCTCCGCCGCCAGGACGCTCGAGCGCGCAGTCGGCGAGGCGGCCAAGGCCGAGCCGCCCCGTGACACGCGCGCGTTCACGAACGCGGTGCTCGAGCTGCTGCCGCAGACCCGCACCGACGTCGAGCTCCACGACGAGGTCTGGCGTTGAGCTCGAGCAGGATCCTCGGCTCGGACGCCGTCCTCCGCTGCCTGGAGCACGAGGGCGTCGACGTCTGCTTCGGCATTCCCGGCGGCGCGATCCTGCCGACGTACGACGCGTTCGCGCGCGGCACCACCGTTCGCCACGTGCTCGCCCGGCACGAGCAGGGCGCCGGGCACATGGCGGAAGGCTACGCGCGCGCGTCCGGGAAGGTCGGCGTCGCGCTCGCAACGTCGGGACCCGGAGCCACGAACCTCGTCACGGCGATCGCCGACGCGTGGATGGACTCGACGCCGCTCGTCTGCATCACCGGCCAGGTGCGCTCGAGCCAGATCGGCAGCGACGCGTTCCAGGAGGTCGACATCACCGGGATCACGATGCCGATCGTCAAGCACTCGTGGCTCGTGCAGGACGTCGAGGAGCTGCCGGCGGTGCTGAAGGCGGCGTTCCACGTCGCGCGCACCGGGCGGCAGGGGCCGGTGCTCGTCGACATCGCCAAGGACGCGCAGGAGGCGCTGCTCGACTTCGAGTATCCCGACGAGGTCGACTTGCCCGGCTGGAAGCCGCCGGCGAAGGTCCACCGCCGCCAGGTGTCCGAGGCAGCGCGCGCGATCTCGGCCGCGACCCGACCGATCGTCTACGCCGGCGGCGGCGTGCTGAACGGCGACGCCTGCGCGGAGCTGCGGGCGCTGGTCGAGCTCGCCGACCTGCCCGCGGTGGTGACGCTGATGGGCAAGGGTTGCCTGCCGGACTCGCATCCGCTCAACTACGGCGCGCCCGGAATGCACGGCTCGAAGTACGCGAACTGGGCGCTCAACAAGTCCGACCTCGTGATCGCGGTCGGGGTTCGATTCGACGACCGCGTCACCGGCAAGGTCTCGGCGTTCGCGCCCGATGCGCGTGTCGTCCACTTCGACGTCGACGCGGCCGAGGTCGGCAAGATCCGCCGCGCCGACATCCCGGTCGTGGGTCCGCTGAAGCTCGCGCTGGCCGAGCTCGGGGCCGCGCTCGGGGAGCTCGAGCGGCCGCGCCACGACGAGTGGCTGCGCCGGCTCGAGGAGTGGCGCGATCTCTATCCCTACCGCTACACCGGCGACGGCGCGCTCAAGCCGCAGGCGGCGGTCGAGGCGCTGCGCGACGTGGCTGCGGCCCGCGACGAGGACGTGATCTGGACGACCGGCGTCGGCCAGCACCAGATGTGGGCGATGCAGTACCTGGTCTGCGACCGGCCCCGCAGCTTCGTCAGCTCGGGCGGCCTCGGCACGATGGGTTTCGGCCTCCCCGCCGCGATCGGTGCGAAGGCTGCACGCCCCGACGCGACGGTGGTGTGCGTCGACGGCGACGGCTGCTTCCAGATGACGTGCCAGGAGCTCGCGACCGCGGCGCTCGAACGGCTGCCGGTCGTCTGTGTCGTGATCAACAACGGCTGGCTCGGGATGGTGCGGCAGTGGCAGGAGCTGTTCTACGACGGGCGGCTCGCGCACACGCATCTCACGCAGCAGGTGCCGGACTACGCGCACCTCGCCGAGTCGTTCGGCTGCGCCGGATTCACCGTCGAGGACGCCGACGAGCTCGAGTCGGCGCTCGACGCGGCGTTCTCCGCCGGGCGCACCGCGGTCGTCGACGTGCGCTGCGAGCCCGAGGAGAACTGCTTCCCGATGGTGCCCGCGGGCGCCGCGTCAGTCGACGTGATCGAGGCGCCCGAGGAGGCCGTCGCATGACCGGCAAACGCACGAACCTGGTTCGCCTTCGGCGAACCAGGTTCGGCGAGTTTCCGCCCCGTCGCATGAAACTGTTTCGCGGCGGAGCCGCGAAACAGTTTCGGGAGTTTCTTCCGTGACCGCGCACACCCTCTCGGTTCGCCTCGAGAACAAGCCGGGCGCGCTCGCACGCGTCTCGCAGCTGTTTTCGCGACGGGGCTACAACATCCAGAGCCTCGCTGTCGGGCCGACGGAGCGGCCCGACATCTCTCGACTCACCCTGCGCGTCGACTGCAGCGAGCACTCGCTCGAGCAGATCGAGAAGCAGATCCACAAGCTCGTCAACGTCCTGCGTGTCACCGAGCTCCGCCCGGACGAGTCGGTCGAGCGCGAGCTGGTGCTGATCACGGTCGCCGTCGTCAGCGAGCGCCGCGGCGACCTCGTCGCGCTCGCGCAGGCGGCGGGCGCGCGCGTCGCCGACATCGGCCGCGACGCGATCACGTTCGAGCTCGTCGGGCGGCCCGAGGAGATCGAGTCGTTCCAGGAGCTCGTGCGCCCGTTCGGCGTGCGCGAGCTCGCCCGCACCGGCCGCATCGGCCTTCGCCGCCCCAGCGTGACCGGCCGTCGCACCCCGGTCGGCGCCGTCATCTGATCCAGAAAGGAACCCCCCATGGCAGAAATCGTCACCTCCGGCAATGTCGACCTCCTGAGCGGCAAGGTCGCCGTTCTCGGCTACGGCAGCCAGGGCCACGCGCACGCGCTGAACCTCGCCGACTCCGGGGTGCAGGTCGAGGTCGGCTTGCGGGAGGGAAGCGCGTCCTGGGGCGCGGCCGAGGACGCCGGGCTGACGGTGCGGACGGTCGGCGAGGCGGTCGAGGGCGCGCAGCTCGTCGCCTTCCTCGTCCCCGACGGCGCGCAGCCCGCGCTCTACGAGCGCGAGGTGGCGCCGAACCTCGCGCCGGGAGCGGCACTGCTGTTCGCGCACGGGTTCAACGTCCACTACGGTCGCATCGCGCCGCCACCGGGACACGACGTGGTGATGGTGGCGCCGAAAGGCCCAGGCCACATTGTGCGCCGGCTGTACGAGGAGGGTTACGGCACGCCGGCCGTCGTCGCGGTCGCGCAGGACGCGAGCGGCCGGGCGCGCGAGCTCGCGTTCGCGTACGGCGCGGCGATCGGCGCCGGTCGCGTCGGCATGGTGGAGACGACGTTCGCGGAGGAGACGGAGACCGATCTGTTCGGCGAGCAGAGCGTGCTGTGCGGCGGCGTCTCGCAGCTGATCCGCCTCGGCTTCGAGACGCTCGTGGAGGCCGGCTACCAGCCGGAGGTCGCCTACTACGAGTGCCTGCACGAGCTGAAGCTGATCGTCGACCTGATCTGGGAGGGCGGCCTCGAGCGGATGCACTTCTCGATCTCCGACACCGCCGAGTACGGCTCGCACGCAGTCGGGCCGGAGGTCGTCGACGAGCACGTGCGCGAGAACATGCGTGCGGTGCTCGCGGCGATCCGCGACGGCTCGTTCGCCCGCGAATGGATCGCCGAGATGGAGCGCGGACAGCCGAGCCTCGGCGAGTACCGCGCCGCGCTGGCGGCCACGCAGCTCGAGCGGGTCGGCGAACGCCTGCGCGCGCTGAACCGGCGCGAGGTCGCGGAGGTCCATGGCGTCGGTTGACGTTCCGGTCGCCCTGCTCGGCTACGGCACCGTCGGCGCCGCGGTGAACCGGCTGCTCGAGGAGCAGGCGGACGACATCGAGCGCGCGACCGGTCACCGGCTGCGCGTCGTGAAGGCGCTCGTCCGCGACCCCGCGAAGCCGCGCGCGCACCCGCCGGAGGCCGGCGTCCTCACGACCGACGTCGCGGACATCCTCGACGACCCGTCGATCGAGCTGGTCGCCGAGGTGATGGGGGGTGTCGAGCCGGCCGGCTCGCACGTGCTCGAGCTGCTGCGCCGCCGCAAGCACGTCGTGACCGCGAACAAGCAGCTCGTCGCCACCCGCGGAGCGGAGCTGTTCTCGGCCGCGTCCGAGAGCGGCGTGCAGCTGCGGTTCGAGGCCAGCGTGTGCGCGGCGATCCCCGTGATCAAGGTGCTCCGCGAGGCGCTCGTGGTGAGCAACGTCCACCGCGTGCTCGGCATCGTCAACGGCACGACCAACTTCCTGCTCACAGAGATGGAAGCCGGCGCGAGCTACGAGGACGCGCTCGCCGAGGCGCAGGCGCGCGGCTACGCCGAGGCCGATCCCGTCGACGACGTGTCGGGGGCCGACGCCGCGGCGAAGATGGCGATCCTCGCCACGGTCGCCTTCAACTCGCGCGTCGCCCTCGCCGACGTCGACGTGGCCGGGATCGAGGAGATCGACCCGCTCGACCTCGCTGCCGCGCGCGAGCTCGACATGACGATCAGGCTGGTCGGAGCGGCGCGGCTCGTCGACGGCCACGTCGACGTGCGTGTCCGTCCTGCGCTCGTCGACAAGCAGCATCCGCTGGCGAAGGTCGACGGAGCGTTCAACGCCGTGATGCTGCAGGGCGACGCGATCCGCGAGATCACGCTCGAAGGCCCGGGCGCGGGCGGCGTCGAGACGGCCTCCTCGGTGATCGCCGACCTGGCGAGCGTGATCGGGACGATGGGCACGGGCTTCCTGCAGAACGACGCGGCCTGGCGCCAGCTGCCGCCGCTGCCGCGCGGCGAGAGCAGATCGCCGTTCTACTTCCGGCTGTCGGTCGAAGACCGTGCCGGTGCGCTTGCGCGCGTGGCCGAGGAGCTCGCCGAGCGCGAGATCTCCGTGGCGCGTCTGCTGCAGCACGCGAACGGTGACGGCGCGGCGCTGCACGTGATCACGCACGAGGCGCGCGCGGGCGCGCTCGACGAAGCGCTCGATGCGATCGCCGCGCTGCCCGACGTGCACCGGCGGCCCCAGCCGCTGCCGGTGATCTCCGAGCGCGGGGTGGTGGAGCTGGGATGGGCGTGACGGCGCCTCCTGCCGTGACGCTCGGCGAGGGGGCGACGCCGCTCGTCCCCGCGCCGCACCTCTCGCGGGAGCTCGGGCTGCAGGTGCATCTGAAGTGCGAGGGGCAGAACCCCACAGGGAGCTTCAAGGACCGCGGGATGGCCGTCGCCGTCTCGCGTGCCGTCGAGGCGGGCGCGAACGCCGTCGTGTGCGCCTCGACGGGCAACACGGCCGCCTCGGCGGCCGCCTACGCGGCGCGCGCCGGGTTGCGCGCGGTCGTGCTGACGCCGCAGGGCGCGACCGCCGATGCCAAGCGCGCCCAGGCGCGCGCCGCCGGAGCCGAGGTGCTGGAGGTGCGAGGCAGCTTCGAGGACGCGCTGCGCTGCTGCCGCGAGCTCGCCGCTGAGCCGGGCTACGTGCTCGTCAACTCGCTGAACCCCGACCGCATCGACGGTCAGAAGTCGGTGTCGCTCGAGCTCGTCGAGGAGCTCGGCGCTGCGCCCGACGTCGTGGCGCTGCCGTTCGGCGGCGGCGGCAACCTGTGCGCCGTCGCGCGCGGCTTCGCGGAGGCGGGCGTGCGCCCGAGGCTGGTCGCCGGTCAGGCGGCGGAGCGCGCGACGACGTGGGCGTCGGCGATCCGCATCCGCGAGCCCGCACACGCCGGCGAGGTCGCCGAGCTCGTGGACGCCGGCCGCGTCGAGGTCGTGTCGCTGTCGGAGGACGAGATCCGAATGGCGTGGCTGGACCTCGCGCGGCTCGAGGGCGTGTTCTGCGAGCCGGCGTCGGGCGCGTCGCTCGCGGCGCTCCGGCGGACGGCCGTGCCGGCAGGCGGCACGGCCGTCTGCATCCTGACCGGTCACGGGCTGAAGGACCCGGCGCGGGTGCCGGCCGACGAGGCGCCGGCGGTCGAGCCGCGTCTCGACGCGATCCTGGAGGCGCTCCGGTGACGCGCAAACCCGACCTCCTTAGTTCACGCAGTGAACTAAGGACGGGCGTTTCGGCGCTCCGTGTGTGCGCGCCCGCGTCGACGGCGAACCTCGGGCCGGGGTTCGACTGCGCTGCCGCTGCGCTCGACCTCTGGAACGAGCTCGTCGTCGAGGAGGGGGCCGGCGTGGAGATCGAGGGCGAGGGGGCGGAAGAGCTGCCGCGGGACGAGACGCATCTGACCCTCCGCGCGTTCGCGCTCTTTGCCCCGCCGGACGGCTACCGGTTCCGCTTCGTCAACCGGATCCCGCTCGAGCGCGGGCTGGGCGCGAGCGCGACCGCGATCGCGCTCGGGCTCGTCGCCGGCGCTGCGGTCGCCGGCCGTGACGCGTCGCCGGAGGATCTGCTCGACGCCGGCGCGCCGCTCGAGGGCCACGCCGACAACCTCGCGGCCGCGCTCAACGGCGGCGTCTGCCTCGCGTGGCGCGAGGGCGAACGTACGCGCGCCGCCCGCATCGCCGACGACCTGCCGCTGCGGGCGCTCGTCGCGGTGCCGCCAGGCCGAGTCAACACCGCGCACTCGCGGAACGGCCTGCCCGCGACCGTCCCGCATGCGCAGGCTGCCGCGAGCGCGGGCGCGGCGGCACGGCTCGGTGCGGCCGTCGCCGCGGGAGACGCCGCGCTGCTTCGCTCCGCATTCACGGACGGGCTGCACGAGCCGTACCGCCGCCCGCACGCGCCGCTGCTCGACGCGCTGCGCGGGCTCGGCGCCGGGGTGACGCTCTCCGGCTCGGGCCCGTCGGTCGTCGTCTGGGCCGAGCCGGACCGCAGCGCGGAGGTCGCCGCGGAGGTGGCGGACGTCGCACCGCCCGGGACGCGGGTGCTCCCGCTCGCCGTCGCGACGGAGGGAGCGGGTCCCGCGTGAGAAGGCACAGCGCCGCACTCGTCGACGGCGTCGACCGCGCACCGGCGCGCGCGATGCTGAAGGCGGTCGGCTTCACAGACGACGATCTCCAGCGCCCGCTCGTCGGCGTCGCGACGACGTGGATCGAGACGATGCCCTGCAACCTGAACCAGCGGCTGCTCGCGCGGCACGTGAAGCAGGGCATCCGCAACGCGGGTGGGACGCCGCTCGAGTTCAACACGATCTCGGTGTCCGACGGCGTGTCGATGGGCACGGCCGGGATGCGCGCGTCGCTGGTCTCGCGCGAGGTGATCGCGGACTCGATCGAGCTCGTCGCGCGCGGCCACCTGCTCGACGGCCTCGTCTGCCTCGTCGGCTGCGACAAGACGATTCCGGCCGCCGTGATGGCGCTCGCGCGTCTCGACCTGCCGGGGCTCGTGCTCTACGGCGGCTCGATTGCGCCGGGCCGCTACCGCGGGCGCGACGTGACGATCCAGGACGTCTTCGAGGCGGTCGGCGCACACGCCGCAGGGACGATGTCCGAGCACGAGGTGCACGCCCTCGAGAGCGTCGCCTGTCCCGGCGCCGGCGCGTGCGGCGGTCAGTTCACGGCGAACACGATGGCGACGACGCTCGATTTCCTCGGCGTCAGCGTGCGCGGCCTGAACGAGATCCCGGCGACCGACCCCGGCAAGCCGGAGGCGGCGCTGCGCGCCGGCGAGCTCGTGATGGAGCTCGTGAGCTCGGACACGCGCCCGTCGCACGTCCTCACCCGCGCCTCGCTCGAGAACGCGATCGCCGCGATCGCCGCGACGGGCGGGTCGACGAACGGCGTCCTGCACCTGCTCGCGATCGCGCACGAGGCCGGCATCGAGCTGTCGATCGACGACTTCGACACGATCGCGGCACGGACGCCGATCGTCGCCGACATCAAGCCCGGCGGACGGTTCGTCGCCACCGATCTCTACCGCGCCGGCGGCACCTCGCTGGTCGCGCGCGAGCTCGTCGGCGCCGGACTGGTGCACGAGGAGGCGCGCGGCGTCGACGGACGGACGCTGCGGGAGGTCGCCGACGGTGCGACGGAGCGGCCGGGGCAGGAGGTCGTCGTCCGCTGGGACGAGCCGCTGAAGCCGACGGGCGGCCTTGCGATCCTGCACGGCAACCTCGCGCCCGAGGGCGCCGTGGTGAAGCTCGCCGGACACGAGCGGCTGCTGCACACCGGGCCGGCGCGCGTGTTCGACTCGGAGGAGGACTGCTTCGCGGCAGTGAAGGCGCGCGCGATCCGGCCGGGGGACGTCGTCGTGATTCGCTACGAGGGGCCGGCCGGCGGCCCGGGGATGCGCGAGATGCTGCACGTGACGGCCGCGCTCGTCGGCGAGGGTCTCGGAGACGAGGTCGCCCTCGTCACCGACGGCCGCTTCTCGGGCGCCACCCACGGGCTCATGGTCGGTCATGTCGCGCCGGAGGCAGCGCGCGGCGGGCCGCTGGCGCTGGTCGCCGAGGGCGACCCGGTGACGATCGACGTCGAGGCGCGGCGTCTCGACGTCGGCGTCGGCGACGACGAGCTCGAGCGGCGGCGTGCGCACTGGCGATCACCGCAGCCGCGCTATACGTCCGGGGTGTTCGCCAAGTACGCGGCCATGGTCGGCTCGGCCGCGCGCGGCGCCGTCACGTCGCCTGCCCATGCGCGTGGGGGAGAGACGTAGTGGTCGACGCGCTCAGGTGCCGCGTCTGCGAGAGCGACTATCCGGCCGTGGCGAGCGGCGTATGCGTGCGCTGCTTCGGCCCGCTCGAGCCCGTCTACGACTGGAGCACGGTCGCGGGTCGCGTGTCCCGCGAGCGCATCGAGGCGGGACCCCGTTCGCTGTGGCGCTACGAGGATCTCCTGCCGGTCGCGGCGCCGGCCGACGCCGCTGCCGGGCCCGGCTGGACGCCGCTCGTGCCCGCGCCGCGGCTCGCCCGCGCGCTCGGCGTCGGCGAGGTGCTGCTGAAGCTCGACCACGCGAACCCGACGCACTCGTTCAAGGACCGCGTCGTCGCGGTCGCCGCCGCGAAAGCGGCCGAGCTCGGCTCCGACACGCTCGCCTGCGCATCGACGGGCAACCTCGGCAACGCCGTCGCAGCGCGCGCCGCCGCGACGGGTCTCCGCGCCGTCGTGCTCTACCCGGCGACGGTCGAGCCGGAGAAGATGCTGACGACGGCCGCCTACGGCGCCGAGATGTACGCGGTGCGCGGCAGCTACGACGACTGCTCGCGGCTCGTCGTCGAGCTCGCGGGCGAGCTCGACTGGGCATTCGTGAACGTCAACCTCCGCGCCTACTACGCCGAGGGATCGAAGACGCTCGCCTTCGAGATCGCGGAGCAGCTCGGCTGGCGGACGCCCGACGCCGTGTTCGCGCCGGTCGCGTCGGGCTCGCTGTACACGAAGCTCTGGCAGGGCTTCCAGCAGCTGGCACGGCTGGGGCTCGTGGACGGGACGAGCCCGCGCCTGTACGGCGGGCAGGCGGCAGGGTGCTCGCCGGTCGCGGCGGCGTTCGCCGACGAGCGGCCGGTGTCGCCGGTGCGTCCCGACACCGTCGCGCACTCGTTGGCCATCGGCGCGCCGGCGGACGGCGACCTCGCGGTGGCGACCGCGCACGCGTCGGCCGGCGCGATCTACGCCGTGCCGGAGGAGGACGTCGGCCCGAACATGTCGCTGCTCGCGTCGCTGACCGGCGTCTTCGGCGAGACGGCGGCCGGGGTGACGGTGGGCGCGCTGCGCGAGGCTGCGCGGCGCGGTGAGGTCGGCGAGGGCGACCGCGTCGTCGTCCTCGTCACCGGCACGGGGCTGAAGACGCCGCAGCTCGTCGATGCCCGCGGCGGTGTCGAGATCGACGCCGACGTCGACGCGTTGCTCGAGGGACTGGGGGTGAACGCATGACGTTCCGGGTGGTCGTGCTCTCGGGAGACGGGATCGGGCCGGAGGTGGCGGAAGCGGCAGTGCGTGTGCTGACCACGCTGCCGCTCGACGTGACGGTCGAGGAGCGGCCCTTCGGGGGCGCGGCGATCGACCTGTGCGGCGAGCCGCTGCCGGCGGAGACGCTGGCGGCCTGCCGCGACGCCGACGCCGTGCTGCTCGGCGCGGTCGGCGGGCCGCGCTGGGACGGTGGGAAGATCCGGCCCGAGGCGGGGCTGATCGGTCTCCGCCGCGCGCTCGACGTGTACGCGAACCTGCGGCCGGCCGTGCAGCGCGACGTCGACGTGCTGATCGTGCGCGAGCTGGTCGGGGGCCTCTACTACGGCCGACGCGGCGTGCTCGCGGACGGCACCGTCTTCGACACGTGCGAGTACCACCCGTCGCAGATCGAGCGCGTCGCCCGTCGCGCGTTCGAGCTCGCGTCGGCGCGCCGCGGCGAGCTGTGCTCGGTCGACAAGGCGAACGTGCTGGAGACGTCGCGGCTGTGGCGCCGCGTTGTCGAGGAGGTCGCGGCTGACTACCCGCAGGTGCGGCTGCGGCATGCGCTCGTCGACAGCGCGGCGATGGAGCTCGTCACGAACGCGGACCGCTTCGACGTCGTCCTCACCGAGAACACGTTCGGCGACATCCTGTCCGACGTCGCGGCCGCGGTGACAGGCGGCCTCGGGCTCGCGGCGTCGGCGAGCCTCGGCGACGGCCGTCCGGGAATCTTCGAGCCCGTGCACGGGTCGGCGCCGGACATCGCCGGCGCGGGGATCGCCAATCCGGCCGCGATGCTGCGCTCGCTCGCGCTGCTGCTCGAGCACGGTCTCGGCCGCGCCGACCTCGCCTGCGACCTCGAGTTCGCGGTCGACCTCGCGCTCACCGCGACGCCGACGCCCGACGTCGGCGGCACGGCGACCACGGAGGCGTTCGCGGAGACGGTCGTCGACGCGCTCCGCCACGCCGACGCACCCCTACCACCCACCACGGAGGAGCAATGGACGGCAACGCCCTGACACCCCACGTCGTCCCCGACCGCTGGACGACGACCGACCAGTCCGCTGCCGTGTGCAGCTGCCCGATGCCGGTGCCCCACGTGCAGGCCGCGTGGAAGGGCGCGGCGCGCACGTACTGCGCACGCTGCGGCCTGCCGACGAGAATCGCCTTCGAACGCGGATGAGGGACGCCGTCACCGTCGGGTACCCCGGCCCGGAGGGCAGCCACTCGAGTGCGGCGGCGGCCGTGCTTGCACCCGAGGCGCGCGCGGTCGGGCTGCCGAGCTTCGGCGCGGTGGTCGACGCGGCCGCGGCGACGGACGTCTCGGTCGGCGTGCTGCCGATCGAGAGCTCGCTGATCGGGCCGATCGCGGAGACGCACGACCTGCTCTATCGCGCGCCGCTCTCGATCGTGCGCGAGGCGACGCTGCCGATCCGTCATTGCGTCGTCGGCCTGCCGGGCACGTCGCTCGAGCGTGTGCGGGTCGTCCGCTCGCATCCCGCCGCCTTCGACCAGTGTCGTGAGCTGTTGCGTGGCTGGTCGGCATGGCTCGTTCCCGCGGCGACGACGGCCGACGCGGCGCGCGAGGTCGCCGAGGCCGCCGATCCCGAGCAGGTCGCGATCGCCGGCGACGAAGCGGCGGGCGTCTACAGGCTGGCGGTGCTCGCCGACGACGTCGGCGACCGGCCGGGCGCGTTCACGCGCTTCGTCGCGGTCGCGCCGTACACGCAGATCGCGGGCGGCTCGGGCTGGCGCACCGCGGTTTCGTTTGTCACCGACCATCGTCCCGGTGCGCTCTTCCGCGCGCTCGGCGCGTTCGCGCGCGCGGACGTGAATCTCGTGCAGCTGGTGTCGAGGCCGCTTCCCGATGCGCCGTGGCGGTATCGCTTCGACGCGGTCCTCGACGGCAACCTGTTCGACGCGGGCGTACGAACGGCCTTCGCGGAGCTGCGCTCGACGACGCGTGAGCTGCGCGTGTTCGGCTCGTACGCGGCGGAGCGTGAACGGTGAGGAGCACGCTTTCTCGGAAGGTCTGGGACGCGCACGTGGTGGGCGGTGGCGAGGGGCGTGCGTTGCTGTTTGTGGATTTGCATTTGGTGCATGAGGTGACGAGTCCGCAGGCGTTCGAGGGGTTGCGGTTGGCGGGGCGTGTGGTGCGGCGTGCGGATTTGACGGTGGCGACGATGGATCACAACGTGCCGACGATGGAGGGGCCGGTGGCGGATCCTCTGGCGCGGGCGCAGTTGGAGGCGTTGCGGCGGAATTGCGAGGAGTTCGGGGTGCGGTTGTTCGCGACGGGCAGCGGCCGGGAGGGGATCGTGCACGTGATCGGCCCGGAGTTGGGGGTGACGCAGCCGGGGATGACGATCGTGTGCGGTGACAGCCATACGTCGACGCACGGCGCGTTCGGGGCGTTGGCGTTCGGGGTGGGGACGTCGGAGGTGGAGCATGTGCTGGCGACGCAGACGTTGCCGCAGGCGTTGCCGCGGACGATGCGGGTGGTGTTCTCCGGTGAGCTGCCGTTCGGGTTGACGGCGAAGGACATGGTGTTGGGGGCGATCGGGCGGCTGGGTGTGGCGGGCGGGGTGGGGCACGTGCTCGAGTACGCGGGGCCGGCGGTCGAGGCGCTGTCGATGGAGGGCCGGATGACGGTCTGCAACATGTCGATCGAGGCGGGTGCGCGGGCGGGGTTGGTGGCGCCGGACGAGACGACGTTCGCGTATCTGGAGGGGCGGCCGGCGGCGCCGTCCGGTGTGGCGTGGGAGCAGGCGCTGGAGCGGTGGCGGGCGCTGCGGTCGGATCCTGGTGCAGCGTTTGATGCGGAGGTGGAGGTGGACGTGGCGGCGTTGAAGCCGCAGGTGACGTGGGGGACGAACCCGGGGATGGTGGCGGCGGTCGACGGGGTGGTGCCGGATCCGTCCGAGTTTGCGGAGGGGGAGCGGGAGGCGGTGGAGCGGGCGCTTCGCTACATGGACCTGGCGCCGGGGACGCCGCTGGTCGAGGTGCGGATCGACAGGGTGTTCATCGGCTCGTGCACGAACGCGCGGATCGAGGATCTGCGGGCGGCGGCGCGGGTGGTCGACGGTCGGCGGGTGGCGGAGGGGGTGCGGGCGATCGTGGTGCCGGGGTCGGCGCGGGTGAAGGCGCAGGCGGAGGAGGAGGGGCTGCGCGAGGTGTTCGAGCGGGCCGGCTTCGAGTGGCGTCGCGCGGGCTGCTCGATGTGTCTCGGCATGAACCCGGACGTGCTCGCGCCCGGGGAGCGCTGCGCGTCGACGTCGAACCGGAACTTCGAGGGGCGGCAGGGCGCGGGCGGGCGCACCCATCTGGTGTCGCCGGCGATGGCGGCGGCGGCCGCGGTGGAGGGGCACTTCACCGACGTGCGGGAGCTGGTGCGATCGTGAGGGCGCTGCCGTTCGTCGAAGGACGTGTCGCGGTGCTCGACCGGCCGGACGTGGACACCGACCAGATCATCCCGAAGCAGTTCCTGAAGCGGATCGAGCGCTCGGGCTACGGGCGGTTTCTCTTCTACGACTGGATGAAGGACGAGTCGTTCGAGCTGCGCCGGCCGCAGGCGCAGGGCGCGTCGATCCTGCTCGCGGGCCGCAACTTCGGCTGCGGCTCCTCGCGCGAGCATGCGGCCTGGGCGCTGGAGGACTACGGCTTCCGGGCGGTGCTGGCGCCGTCGTTCGGCGACATCTTCCGCAGTAACGCGGTCAAGTCCGGGCTCGCGCCGGTCGCGGTTTCGGCGGATGAGCTGGCACGCGTGCGGGCCGCGGTCGAGGAGCAGAACGAGCTGGTCGTCGACCTCGAGCGGCTCGAGCTCCGCCACCCGTCCGGGTTGTGCGTGCCGTTCGAGCTCGACGCGTACGACCAGGAGACGCTCGTCCATGGCCTCGACGACATCGCCCGCACCCTCGCGCGCGAGCACGAGATCGCCGCATACGAGAAGGCACATCCCGCCAGATTCGACACGCGGACACTGGCGTAAGCGCCGTTGCACACGCGGGAACCCTCATAGCGATGTCACGCACGGTGCTTCCAAGCCCGCCGGATGACACGGAGACCATGGTAGCCCGCTCCGATTGCGCTACCCGCTATCGATCCGAGCAGCACCGCAATGCCGAGCGGTATGCCAAAGAAGAGCGCAAAGCTAAGCGATTCACCGGCACTGACGTCGCTCGGGGCGGTCATGACCGTCACCGGAATTAACACACCTGCATAAGCCGCGACGCCAGCGATGATCCCGCTCGCCATTCGTGACCCCCGCCGCACGAAGCAGGCAGTCAGACCACTTCCAACACATAGGCCTATGGCGGCGCCGGCGACGGTGCTGAAACCCTCGGCCAAACTCGCCGCTGTCGGGCCGACCGAAGGCCCCTCGCCGTGCCGCGCAACGTACAAGAGTGCCGTCGCACACCCGACGCCCAGCCCAGCCGAGACGACGCTGCCCGCAGCGAGGCCCCCACCGTCGAACCGGGGATCGCGTGTCTCATGGCGAGCTGGCAGTTCGGTCATGAGCGACGGTAACAGGGCAAGAGACTCCGCTGAACTATCGTCTCCGATCACCGAAACCGCTAGAGAACCGGGCAGCGCGTCACGAGAGCATCGTCCCCAATCAGAGAACGCCGCGGAAGCCGCGGACCGGCTTCACCAGGCGTCATTGCGGAACGCTCGCGCATGCGACCAGCGGAGAGCGGTACGACCTAAGCAACAGTCACGGGTAGCGCGCTACGGAATGTGAGCGACCCGTTCTCCAGGCCGGTAACGGGTCGAGCGGAACCACGCGCCTGCCGGTCCAATGGAACCGAACAACTACCCCGCCGCCCGTCGCACAGCACAGTGCGTCGTCAGGGCGGTACAGCACATACAGAAACGCGATGGTGCTTCCGTCGCGCCACAGGCCGATGATCTCGGCAGACGACTTCGGCGCGTCGTAACTGACGAAGCGCGGACCAGCGAAGAACCAGACGCGCTGGTCGTGCCCGTCGCCGCCTCCGCAGTCCCCGTAGATCGCGTTGAATCTCCAACCGGTCTGCCACAGCTCGGCACTTTGCAGTCCGCGCGCATGCGGGCATTGCTTGGCGACAAAGGACTTGGCTCCTTGCAGATTCGTATCTACCGGGGTCCCGGCCGTTGCCGACGCCCCCGAACTCGATCCGAGCGCAGCTGCCAGCACCATGCCAGCAACACGAGGCTTCCACCTCAGCATGACGCGGACCGTAGCGGATGCCTGCTCAAGGGACGTTCCTGAACACTCGCGCAGACCAGCGTGTGTCTAGCTGACGTCCCCGGTCGAATCAGGGACCCGCGGCGCCTAGGACGATCGACTCCAGCCCAGTTTCTCGGCAATAGTCCTGGCCGTGCGACGACCAGAAACGCCTCGAATGTCCCACCGTGCACCGCGCTCAACGAACCTCAAGCGCCAGAAGCCAAGAATGTTGTCGTAGTAGCGCTCGATCTCCACCTCTCCAATCGGTGCGTCCATCCAAATCAAGTTCGCACGCGTGGCGGTGTCCCGCGACCAAAGCACGAGCAGCAGCCTCTGGTTAGTTAGCGCGACGTAGAAGTCTCGCTCCCCCGGGGACGTGTCCGTCGTCCACCAAAGCAGCGACGTGTACCAGCGCCGCGAACGTCCGGAAACCGCGGCCGTCAGGACTTCACCTTCGGCGAGATGGCCGCCCAGCGCATTCGACGCCCGCTGCTCTACCGAACGCACCCTCTGAGTATGACCTTCGAATCGGAACCCCAGGCGTCATTCCGGAACATTCGCCCGCCGAGCCGGCGGGTCAACGCCTAAGCTCCCGAAGCAGCAGCAGCACTGTCACGAAGGCGCATCCCGCGAACAATGTCTCGCGTGCCGATGAGTTGAGCGTGGAGCCGACCGCGCCTAGAAGGACAGCACCAGCTCCTAACAAAGCGGTCCGCTGCCACCGCCTGTTCACCGGCTCACCCTACTCGGGCAGCGTTCAGACGTCACTCGCGAACACCGGCGCACCGAGGGCCGCTCTGGTTGTGCGCCGGGGAGAGGCCCCCTCCGGGCACGACGCTCGAAGCGCACCTAGCCGCGCTCAGGCGTCAGGCGGACCACCTCACGATCACGCATCCCCGACGGGGCCCCCGCCTTTCTCCACACGGCGCAGGGGCAACGGCATGCATCCCTCAGCGTGTATACGCGCGCGCAGGCTAGACCTGCCACCCAGGAGCGAGTGCGTTTAGAAGCTCGGCGAGTTCCTCGCGATCACGCGCCAGATGAAAGTGATGAATCTCGAATGGGAGCGAGGTACGGTCGATGACCTCGTCGTCGGCCCGCGAGCCACCGATTCCGTAGCTGTCGCCGATGCGTTCCACGGCGAGTTCGGCCTCGCTGATCCCCATTGCCCTCAACCTGGCGTTAATGGCAGTTAGATCTGACTCACTGTTCGTCGTGTCCCGGGTCTCACCGGCCCCGTCATCGGCAATGAACTCGTAACCGTGGTCGACCGCCAGTCGCTCGGCATCTGCACGCGCGATCCAGTCACCGCCTGCAATCCGATGGCTTTCGACGAGCTGATCGTCGGAGTAGGTATCCAGCCAGGCTGGGCCAGCGTCTGCGGGAGAGCCCTCCCTCTTCCATACGAGGACGTGCCTCACGCCCATCCTTCACAGTCTAGGCCCGAGCGTCATTGCGGAACACGGGCGCACCAGCGCGGAGCCGTTCACCGCCTCGTGGCTACCGCTGATCGACGAAGCCCTTGAACAGCAAACGGCGCCGAGAAATCCTCTGATCATGGATCGCCTCTTGACGATCTGCCTTTACGCCGCAGCGGTCGTCGCCCCGGCAGGGGTGTTCGCGATCGTGTGGCCGCGCGGTAGGCAGGGAGAAGTTGGGCGCATCAAGAGGCAGTCGTGGACGATCGCGACGATCACGATTCTTCTCTGTCTCCTGGGCCTGGCGGCGATTTTCATCGTCATCATCTGGGCTGCGTATCCGCGCGACTGAGCGTTCCGGGGACGAGGTCTCAGGGTGTAATCGTGAACACTCGCCCAAGGCGAGACGGCTCTAGCGGCGCCGACGGTCGAGAGCTGCCGATAGAAGCCCTCGCGCTGGAATGACGCCGACGACCCGCAGAAGGATGACCAGCACCAGGCATGCCAACACGGCCGCGAACCGAGCCTGCCGTCGAAAGCCTGAACAATCGCCTAGATCCCCACGCAGATCGCGAGGATCACGACCGCGACGCGGACGAACGATCACTCAGCCACGACGACCCACATTTCCAGCATAGGTCGCGCTGCGTCCGGCGTCACTCCGGAACGTTCGCGAAATCGTCAGTTCTGGCTAGCGACGAACTCGAGGAACTTCATGACCACCAACGCGGTTCCTACGCCAGCGATCAGCAAGGCAACAACGAGACCCCACCGCCACAACACAGCACAGGTGTCGGCATCGACAGCAGTTGCCTTGAGGCACTGCCGTTCAGGGGTCATTCGTGATCACTCGCGCAGGCCAGCACTATCGCAGGCTTGCCCGGCGCCGCTTGCTTCGTGCCGCGATCAGCTGTGCCAATCCGACCGTGACGACGGTAAGCGTCACGATTCCTGCAACGAGGTTCTCTCCCGAAAGCGCCCAGATACCGAGCGCCACCGCGGCCGCAGCTTAGGCGTCAATCCGGGGCACCGGTCCAGCGGATGCTGCCGCGCAGCTCAGAGGGCGTGGTGCATCCACACGTTCGGCTCCCAGTAACTGCCGGAGTCGTCGTGGCGGTCGATGCGCACGGTCGCGAGTCCGCCGGGGAACCAGTAGTCGCCGCTCTCGGGGAAGCTCATTTGCGTCCACGACTCCCACTCGGCGAGCGTGCCCGTGATGCGCAATGAGTGCGGCTCCGGCCTGAGCACGGCGGCGCCGAGCCGTTCGTGCACACGCATCCACGGATCGAAGAGCAGGCCGTCGCGCCGCCGCCATGACGCGTATCGCTCGATGGGAACGAGCGGGTAGCGGTCCTTCCAGCTTGGGCGAACCGGCGCGATCAGCGACCGAAGTCCGTGGCGACGCGCGAGCTCGCTCATGGCTTGCACCGCCCTCGCACTCAAGCCTCGGCGTTGCAGATTGCGCGGGACCATGATCACGAGCGCGCAGAGCGTGTTCGACCCGGCTTCCTCGAACCCGCGGGCGATCGCGCCATCGATCCCCGCCGGCAGGTCCTCGACCGTGCCGTCCCAGCGGACGGGAATCGACCGTGCCCGAGCGAGGATCTCATCGTCGTCACCGATGAGATGAAACTGGAACTCAGGCAGCTCCTCGGTCAGCCGCGGCCAGTACTCGTTCAGGACATCGCCGTGGTTGTTGTACTCGGGCAACGTGTCCCGTGTTCGCTCCCAGGCCGGCTCGAGCAGCTCGGGCCGCTCGCTCGCGGTAGCAACGATCATCCGCCAATCATCCCGCACCCCGCCTCGGCTCGACGGCCGTCCCTCGTACCGCCGGCTGTCAGCGATCGAGTCGATAGATGTGCTCGACGACCTCGGCGCCGATTCCTGGCGCGAACGCCGTTTCGGAGCCCACCTCGACGAAGCCGGCCCGAGCAAGCACCTTCGCCGACGCGGCATTGTGATCAGCCACGCGCCCGTAGATCGGCCTCGTCCGCTCGATCGCGAGGAACGCACGGAGTGCCTCCGACGCGAGCCCTTGACCCCATCGCGCCGGTGCGATCCAGTACGTGACCTCTCGTTTTCCCTCCAGGGTGAAGCTGCCGATCGTCCCCACGAATTCTCCGTCGTCGTCGATCGCGAGCAGCAGATTCGAAGGGTCGCTGCGGACGCGCTCGTAGTGAGCGTCGAACGCGCTGCGGTCGGACGGATCCGCTCGCGTGAACGCTGCCATCTCGACGGCACGGGGATCGCTTTCCCAGACGAAGAGTGCGTCGAGATCGCTGTCTGCGAACATCCGAAGAGTCACCGCCGTAACCACGGCTCGATCGGTTCCACGGCGCTGCTGCGGCGTACGACGATGTCGTCGGTGCCGTCGGTCGTGGCGATGTTGATCATGTCGCTGTCCGGGTAGACGACGACGCCGACCGCGGTGATCGAAGAGAACATGGCGACGCGTGCCGTTTCGTCGCCGTCGTTCCGCACGAGGTGCGCTCCCGTCGGACCGGCAGGGAAGAAGACGACGTCCCACGGGCGCAGCTGTTCTTCGCCGCCGGGATGCCGCAGGGTTGGTCTGCCTGAGACAACCAGGAGCCACTCCTCTTCGGGATCTTCGTAGTGGTACGGGGTGACGGCCTGACCGGGCGGCAGCTCGTAGACGCTGAGCCCGGTTCGAGCTGCGCCGAGCGAGCCACCGACTCGGGTGCTGTTCCGTCGGAAGCCATCCGGGAGCTGCGGACGTGGGTCGCACTGGACTGTCTCGAGGTTGACTCGGCGAATCGCGTCTGAGCTCATGCGGATCTCCCTTCGAGTCGCGGGTTCGAGTGGCGGTTATGCCGGCGCGCACTGGCGTCCCGGCGACTTGACATATTCCGATATAGGAATATGATCCCGCGATGCCCCGCTCCTCCTCGACGGCCGACGTCTTCAACGCCATCGCCGAGACGCGACGCCGCGAGATCCTCGACACGCTGATCGCGGGCGAGAAGCCGGTCGGGACGATCGTCCATGACCTGTCGCTGTCGCAGCCTCAGGTCTCGAAGCACCTCCGGGTGCTCAGCGAGGTGGGGCTCGTCAGCTGCCGGGCGGACGGCCGTCGCCGGCTCTACCGCCTGGAGCCCGCGCACCTCCGGCCGATGCACGACTGGTTGGCCAAGTACGAGCAGGCGTGGAACGAGCGACTGGACCGGATGGACGGCTACCTCAGAGAGCTTCAAGACAAGGAGGCAGGCAGTGACGCCTAATCGGCATGGGTCCTCGGTGATCGAATATCCGAGCGAGCTCGAGATCGTCACCACTCGGGAGTTCGACGCTCCGCTCGAGCTCGTCTACGACGTCCTGACGAAGCCGGAGCACGTGCGCAGGTGGTTCGCGCCGTTTACGTGTGAGGTGACGGAGTGCTCGATCGACCTGCGCGTCGGGGGCGAGTACCACATCGCCTTCGTCACCGAGGACGGAGGCGTGTGCTCGTTTCGAGGAACGTACCTGGAGATCGAGCCGCCGACCCGAACAGTCGCGACGTGGCTGTTCGAGGGATGGCCGGACGCCGACGCCGTCGAGACCGTCGAGCTCGACGAGACGGACGGCGTGACGAAGCTGACGATGACGCTCGTGTTCCGCGACCAGGCCGGCCGGGCGCACATGACGACGCACGACGGCCAGGAAGACAGCTGGGGCAAGCTGGAGGACTACCTCAGGTCACTGGTCGAGCAGAAGGAAGGAGTCTCCGGGTAGTCGACGGCGTGTTCCGACAGGCCTGCGGTCACTCACCGTCAGGCTCAGCGGACTCCTCGGCTTCGGGCTCCGGTGGATCCTCGGCCGCCGGCTCGTTCCGGGATGCGGCGGCCGCGGCCTTCTTCGCGAGCTTCCGCTCGCGCTTCTCCTGCTTCGCCTGTTCGCGGGCTCGTTTCCCGGCGGTCTGCGGGCTGCGTCTGGCCACCTCACCAGTCCCTTCCTCGAATGACTTGCGTTCCTCCTAGCCGACCACGGTGACGTTGGCCGCCTGCGGGCCCTTGTCACCCTGCTGGGGCTCGTACTCCACTCGCGCACCCTCCGGAAGGGACTTGAACCCCTCCCCCTGGATCGCGGAGAAGTGGACGAACAGATCCTTCCCCCCGTCGGCGGGGGTGATGAATCCGTAGCCCTTCTCGTTGTTGAACCACTTCACGGTTCCGGTTGCCATCTCTGAAACACCTCCTCTGCGTACTGAAGGAACGGGCAAAAGGAGGCGCACGCTGCGCAACCGCCACTCGCTCAAACGTCGCGGCGCAGCCTAGCAGCGGGCCGCGGCGACCGGTGCCCGTGCGTCACACGCACGCGCTCTCTCCGATCTCGACGAGCCGGCCCACGACGAGGTCGAGCGGCTGCGTCGCGTCGATCTCGTGGGTGCAGGTTGCGCGAAGCAGCGGTTCGACCCCTGCCAGGTCGCGCAGGATGACGTCGCGCTCCGCGCGGCTCTTGCCGTAGTCGTTCGTCGTCCGGGTCGCCAGCCGGCGCAGGAGCACCTCGGCCGGCGCGTGGAGCAGGACGACCGCGTCGAAGAGCGGGTAGAACCGTCCCTGGTTCGAGACCGAGCCGGAGACGAAGAGCGTCGCGCTCCTCTCCTGCGCGAGCAGCTCGGCGATGCGGTCCTCGCGCCAGACGTAGCCGCCCTCGACGTCGGACCAGACGCTCCAGCCGCCCACGTCCGTGTCGACGACCTCGAACCCCCGCCCCTCGAGCTCGGCCAGCGCCGTCGACTTCCCCGTTCCCGACATGCCGGTGAGGAGGATCCGCCGCATCGCGAGGAGGCTAGCGACGGCCATTCCCGGCGATTCCTGGAGCCTTGCGCCGCAAGGGAGTGCTGGCTATCATGCGTCGCATGGCACCAGCGGCTCGGCGGCGAACCGAGCTGCTTCGGGGCGTGCTCGACCTCTGCCTGCTGGCCGTGATGAACGAGGGGCCTGCGTACGGCTACGAGATGACCAAGCGACTGCGCGACCGCGGCCTCGCCATCGTCGGCGAAGGGTCGATCTATCCGCTGCTGGGACGCCTCGAGCGCGAAGGACTCGTCGAGACGTACCGGGGCGCGAGCAACGGCGGCCCGCCGCGCAAGTACTACCGCCCGTCGAGCGCAGGGCGCGTGGCCCTCGCGCTGGGCGTTTCCGAATGGCGAGCTGCCCGCGACGCGGTGGATGCGGTGCTCGCCCCCGTCAAGGTCGAGGTGGCCCATGAGTGACTTCGTCGAGCAGTGCCGTCTCGAGTGGAGGCGGCAGGGTGTTCCCGATCCGTTCGCCGACGAGATGGCGGCTGACCTGGCCTCCGACCTCGGCGAGGCCGAGGCCGAGGGCGTCTCGCTGGAGGAGCTCCTCGGCGACAGCGCGCACGATCCGCGTTCCTTCGCCGCCTCGTGGGCGAGAGAGCGGGGGGTCATCCCGGAGCGGCCGGGCGACCGGGGCGCCCGCCGCAGGCCGCGCTTCCTGGTCGCTTTCACCGCGCTCGCGGCGATCGCACTCGTCGTCGCGGCGCTGTTGCTCGCCACCGGGGAGCCCAGGGTGACGGTCACCGCCCTCGGGAGGCCGCCCGGCCTCCTCGCGCTGCCGGCTCATTCGCCGCTGCCGGCCGCCGGCCGGCACGTCGTCGCCGCGAACGCATCCGCCCCGGTGGAGTGGATCCTGCTGATCGTCGCGATCGTCGCGCTCGGCTTTGCCGCCTGGCTGTGGACGGGCTGGGTTCGCTCAGGGCGAGCCGGCGTTCCCGCCTAGGGCCACGGCCACCTCGGGCACGGGCGCCTCGCCAGCGTCTCTGGCAATCCAGGCGGTGGTGACGGCGAACCAGAGCAGCTCCAGCGCCAGGAAGATCTTCTCGTAGAGGCCGCCGAGCGAGTGGGCGCGAAGGTGGCTGTGACCGAGCAGCAGCACGGGAACGATCGCGCCCCACGAGAGGATCGTCAGCGGCGCGACGACCGGCTGCCAGCCGGGCTCGGCGCGCAGCGCGCGCGTTACGAGCCGTGTTCCGATCGCGACAGCGGGGAACGCCACCACCGCGAGAACGAGGTGCACGCGTGCAAGGCCGTGCGTCCGCGTCCCGACCGGGTCGTCGGGGAAGAACGCGAGCAGGCCCGACGCGAGCGCCCAGAGGACGAGCAGGCCCAGGCCGACGCGCAGCCGCCACCGGCCGGCGACGACCAGCGACAGCGCGCGAACGGCCGCGAGGCTCAACACGCAGCGCAGGACGAAGTTCACGTCCATCAGCCACGCGTACCGTCCCTTGCTGCCGTAGTCGCTCTCGGCGTTGTGCAGCACGCTGAAGCGCGGACGGAGGAACACCAGCGCGACGTCGATCGCCGCGTAGACGATCACTCCTGCGACCGCGGCGCGCGCCCAGCTCGCAGCCGCCGAGCGATGCTGCGACACGTCGTCGGGCACGTGAGCATCGTCGCGCGCCCCAACCGGCGGCGCAAGTCTGGCGCCCGTTCGCTTAACTACCGCAGTGGCGGAGGTACTGCTCTTTCATCACGCGCAGGGGCTGACGACCGGCGTGCTCGCGTTCGCCGACGACCTGCGCGCCGACGGACACGTGGTGCACACGCCGGACCTGTACGACGGCAAGACGTTCACCGACCTCGACGAGGGCGTCGGCCACGCGCGCGAGGTCGGGTTCGGGACGATCGCCGAGCGCGGCCGCGCCGTGGCCGAGGGCTTGCCGCAGCAGCTCGTCTACGCCGGGTTCTCGCTCGGCGCGATGCCGGCGCAGATGCTCGCCCAGACACGGCCGGACGCGAAGGGCGCGCTGCTCTTCAGCGGCGCCGTCCCGGCCTCCGAGTTCGGCGACTCCTGGCCGCGGGGCGTGCCCTTGCAGATCCACATGATGGAAGCCGACGAGTGGGCCCAGGAGGACCTGCCGGCGGCGCGTGAGCTCGTCGCGGAGAACGACCGGGCGGAGCTGTTCCTGTATCCGGGTGACCGGCACCTGTTCGCCGACAACAGCCTGCCCGACTACGACGAAGGCGCCGCCCGGCTGCTGCTCGAACGAGTCCTGGCGTTCCTCCGGCTCGTTCACTAGCACGTCTCGCTCCGTCGCCCGGATGCGGCTGCTCCTCGCGTGACGATCTCCGCCGAGGCAGCCCGGCGGTTCCTGGTCGCCCGGCAGTTCCTCGCGCCGGCGCGCTCGCTCGAGGGCGGGCCCGACGCCGTGCTCCGCGTCTTCCGCACCTTCGGCTCGATCCAGTTCGACCCGCTCGCTGTCGCGGGCCGCAGCCACGACCTCGTGCTGCACGCGCGCGTCGCCGGCTACGCGCCCGGCTGGTGCGACGAGCTGTACGAGCGCCGCGAGATCTTCGAGGCGTACAACAAGGGCCTCTCGCTCGTCCTGGCGGCCGAGTTCCCGTGGTTCCGGGCCAGCACCGACCGCAGGTCGGCGCAGCTGATCGCCGAGAACGCCGACGTCGCCCGCCGCGTGCTCGAGCGGATCCGTGCGGAGGGACCGCTGTCGGCGCTCGACTTCGAGCGCGAGCGCGGACCGACGACGGACTGGTTCGGCATGCCGACCAACACGGTGCGCGCGGTCCTCGAGGCGCTCGCCGTGACCGGGGTGCTCGGCCTTGCGCGGCGTGACGGCAACCGCCGCCGCTACGACGTGCTCGAGCGGCTGCTGCCGGAGGATCTGCTCGCGCACAAGCCGTCGCTGCGGGAGCAGCTCCGTCACAAGCTGCTCTCGCGCTACCGCGCGCACGGCCTGCTCGGTGCGGGCGGAAGTGGCGGGATCTTCATGGGGCTCGGCCCCGCCCGGCCGGACCCGGAGCGGCCGGAGCTGCCGGGACGGAACGCGCTGCGCGACGAGCTCGTCGCGCGGGGCGACCTCGTGCGTGTGGCGGTCGAGGGCGTGCGCGGCCCGCGCTTCGTCGTCCGCGAGGACGTCGGGTTGCTCGACGCGCCGCCGGAGCCGCCGCCGACGGTTGCCTTCCTATCGCCGTTCGACCCGGTGGTGTGGGATCGCGACCTCCTCGCGAGCCTGTTCGACTTCGACTACGTGTGGGAGCTGTTCCTGCCGCCCGCCAAGCGGCGCTGGGGCTGGTACGTGCTGCCGATCGTCTTCCGCGACCGGCTCGTCGGCCGGATCGAGCCGCGCATCGACCGCGACAACGACCGCGTCCAGGTGCTCGACGTCTGGTGGGAGAACGGGTTCGCGCCGCGCACCGCCGACGGGTTCGTCGAGGCGATGCGCGAGGCGCTGGCCGCGTATCTGCGCTTCGGCGGCGTCGGCAGGGTCGAGTGGGCGGCGCACCTCGGGGCGGAGCGGAAGCTCTTCGTCGTGGGACCGTGAACCGGTGACGCTCGCCGAGCTCAGTCGCCTCGCCGCCCAGCTGGAAGGCGTCGTCGAGCGCCGACGCGGCGGCCTGCTCGAGTGGCGCTACCGAGGGCGACTGGTCGCGCGGCAGCTCGACGGCAGCCACGTCGTGATCCGCGCGTCGTTCGACTTCCGGGATCTCCTGCTGCAGTCGTTTTCCGAGACGTTCTCCGCGCCGGGGCGCTTCGCCAAGCACATGATGATCGTCGCCGACCTCGAGAACGGCAACGCCGACGCGATCGAGGACGCAGTGATCGGAGCCTGGGAGCTGCAGTCCGGCAAGTAGACTCGCGTGCTCGATGAGCGGCTACGAGCTGGCACAGCTGTACGAGATCGAGGAGCAGGACGACGGCCGCCAGCCGTGGCGCCCCGTCCGGATGCACCTCGGAATCACCGCGTTCGGGGTGACCGCGTGGACCGGGCGCGCCGCGGGCGACAGGATCATCAACGAGCACGACGAGTCGGACGACGGGAGCGAAGAGCTGTACCTCGTCCTGCACGGGCGCGCCGCGTTCGAGCTGGACGGCGAGCGGCGTGACGCACCGGCCGGCACATTCGTGTTCGTCAAGCCGGGTGTGCGGCGAACGGCGTTCGCCGAGGAGCCGGGGACGACGATCGTGGCGGTGGGCGGCGAGCCGGGCAAGCCGTACGAGCCGACGGGGTGGGAGCTGTGGGGGCCGCTCAGGCCGCTGTACGAGGCGGGCGACTACGCGGGCGCGGCAACCCGCGGTCGCGAGCTGGTCGAGTCCCACCCGGAGTACGCGGCGCTCTTCTACAACCTCGCCTGCTGCGAGAGCCTCGCGGGCGATGCCGACGAGGCCGTCGCGCACCTGCGACGCGCGATCGAGCTCTCCGAACGGTTTCGCGCGTACGCCGCGGAAGACTCGGACTTCGACCCGATTCGCGAGCAGCCGGCGTTCGCCGAGCTCGTCGCCGGCTGATCCGGCCGGGCGCGACCCGGGTCAGCCGTTCGACATCTGCATCGACGCCCCGCCGCCGGGCACGTGCAGCCCCGGCACCGAACCGGGTGCGACGAGGACGCCCAGCGCGAGCGCGGCGAGGAGGAGCGCCGTCGCGTAGGTGACCGGACGCTTCCACGGCAGTGTCTTCTCCGCGGCGATCAGGGCGCTCACGAACGCCATCCAGGTGATGCTCATCACGCCGAGCGCGAACAGCGACGCCATTAGCGCCCAGCAGCAGCCCACGCACCAGGCGCCGTGGCGCGCGCCCATCGTGACGGCGCCGCGTAGCCCGTCCCGCCACCTGCCGAGCAGGAATGCGAGCGGACTGCGGCACTTCGACAGGCACAGGTCCTTCAGCGGCGTCAGCTCGAAGACCGCGGCCGCCAGGAGGACGGCGCCCGCCGCCCAGCGACCGCCGCGCCGCCAGGCGAGCTCCGCGCCGAGCAGCCGGCTGCCGCCGTCGACGAGGGCGAACGCGAGCAGCCCTGCGGCCGCCCAGACCAGCACGTAGCCCGCGACGAACACGAGCGGCGCGAGCGGCGTGCGGCGCCTGGTCATCGTCGAGTAGAGGGCCACCGTCGGCGAGACCGACGGGAACATCATCGCCGCCATCATCACCACCCAGACGCCGACGAACCAGCCGAGGCTGCCGAGCGCGGTGCCGGGGCCGTCGTCCATGCCGCGCATCTCGCCCGCGCTCCACCACCACGCTGCGCCGGCGAGCCCGAGCAGCAACGCGACCAGCGCGAGCCGCGCGCGCAGCGCGGCGAACGCCGGAGCGACGTCGAAGCGTCGTGCGGCAGCGCCGACCGCCACCGGTGCCTCTATGCGGCCCAGGCGAACGGTGCGCTGAAGCCGGCCTTCGCCTCGTACTCCACGCCGAACGCGCTGATCCGCGACCGGGACGCGCGCGCGACCGTGAGCTCGGAGGACGCCGGATGGAAGACGCCGACGAGCTTCACGGGCTTGCCGTCCTCGGACCCGAACGGCACCACGTCCTCGATCTCGAAGTCGACGGTGTCGCCGATCTTGACGCTGTGACGCAGGCCGTCTTCCTCGACGTCGATCGTGGCGCGCTCGGCGCCGAGGTGCTCGCCGATCAGCGGTCCGAGCGCGGCCGGCGGTCCGCCGAGCTGTCCGCCGAAGACGGCGCCGAGCATCTCGGCTTGCTCGTCGGTCGCGTCCAGGTAGACGCCGACGCGCCAGTTGCCGTCGGTCATCATCTGCGGTGCGTCGGCAACGAGCGCGACCTTCGCGCCGCTCACGTCCGTTCCGTCGACCTCGCCCTCGGCGACGTCGAAGACGAGCACGACCTTGCAGCGGTCGTAGTCCGCGCCGAGGCTGAACGACGCGGTGCACGGACAGACGACCTCGCACGAGCAGGTCTCGAAGTACGTTCCCTTCATGTTCCAGGCCATCGACGCTCCTCCCCGCGGCTGACCCTCCGTCCGTGATTCTCCCGGCCGCGCGGGGCGAGATCAAGCGTGTTCAAGCGTCGGCTCGGGCGAGCGCGCGGCGGACGACGGCCGGGAACCAGTGGTCGAAAGCGTCGCGGGCGTCGCCGGCGAGGAAGTCGCGCTGGCGCAGCCACGCGATCGCGAGCGCGAACGAGCCGACGCGCATCGCGAGCTCGAACGCGTCGCCGAGCCCCTCGCCCCACGGCTCGAGGTACGCGTCGCGAAGCCGTGCGAACAGCGGATCGCCGGGAGCGACGCCGTCACGTTGCTCGAGGAAGCGGAACGTGACGACGAGCGACGCGAACGGATGGCCGACCGACGCGTCGCCCCAGTCGAGCACCCGCAGCGCGCTGCCCCTCGCATAGACGTTCGCGTAGTGGAGGTCGTCGTGCTGGATCGTCGCGGGCAGCGCGTGCGCGGCGAGCTCGTCGCAGAGCGCTGCGAACCGCGGCGCGAACACGTGCAGCCTGCGCATCTCGTCGGGGTCGAGCGGGAGGTCTGGGCGGTCGAGCAGCTGCCCGTAACGCTCGGGCAACGCCTCCACGCGCAGGTCGGGCACGCCGTGCGCGACATGCGACCGCGCGTGCGCCACCTCTCCTCGCTGCAGCTCGGCGTAGAGCGGCAGGACCTGCGGCCACACGTCGACGCGGTCGCCGAACACCTCGGCGGGTCGCCCCGCGTCGTCGAGCAGGAGCCACCGCCGCTCCTCGTCGTGCGCGATCACCGCGCCGACGCGATCCGGCCAGCGCGAGTAGAGGGCTGCGCTGAGTCGCGGCTCGAACGCCTGCACCTCTCCGCACGCCTTGAACCACGCCGCGCCGCTGCTCGTCGGCACGTAGTGCACCGTTGCCCAGGGACGTTCGTTCGCAAGCTCGATCGGGCCGGTGGGCTCGACGTGCCCGCGGATCCAGGTCTCGGCGGCGGGAGTCGGGGTCAGGCCGGCAGCTCCCGGTGCCGCTGCTCGATCTGGCGGATGATCTGGCCGTAGTCGCCGTCCACGTCGTGCGGCACGCGCCAGACGTCGACCGTGCCGAAGAAGCCGTGGGCACGGACGCGCACCGTCGGCAGGCCCGGGCGGGCGACGTCCGGTCCCCAGTCGCGCCGCCGGCCGAAGAGCAGCGCGCCGCCGACGTCGACGTCCACGCCCTCCGGCACGTAGACGTCGACGTTCCCGAAGACCGGGAGCACGCGCACGGTCACGACCGGATCGTCGATCTCGGCGTCGCGGAGGTCGAGGTCGACGTCCGCGAAGAGTGAGACGGCGCCGGTGCGGCGGCTCAGGCGCATGCGGCCCCGGCGGATCACGTGGCCGAAGAACGCGAGCGTCAAGCGGGTGGGGCGTCGCCTCCGTCCGCTCGTCGACGGCGCGGGCAGGTCGCGCCGCGCGAGATGAGCTCGCCGCCCGTCCGCGCCGTGTACGCGGACTCCACCCGCTCCGAGAACTCGTCGAGCGTGAGGCGGCCGGCGAGGAGGTCGTCGCGGAGCGCGCTCACCGCCGCTTCCCGCTCGAGATCGGACACACGCCTCGTCGCGTCGTCCACGACGCACGTGACGCTAGCCGATCGCGGGCGGAGCGGCTGTTGCCGTAGCGGCGCTCGCGGCCGGCGGCAGCGCGGGCGCGGCGAGCCCCGCCGGGTACGCGAGCGAGGGGATGTCGGACGGGTAGACCTCGTGGCCGTGGACGGCGAGGTCGCCGACCTCGAGCTCTTCGTCGCTCATCCGCAGCGGCACGAACAGCCCGACCAGCCGGAGCAGCACGAAGGTGCCGGCGGCCGAGAAGCAGACGACCCAGAGCGCCGCCAGCGCCTGCCACTTCAGGAGGTGCAGGCCGCCCGTCACGGAGACGCCGGGCACGACCTGCATCGCCGAGTCGGCGAGCACGCCGGTCAGCAGCCCGCCGACGAGGCCCGCGAAGCCGTGCGTGTAGACGACGCCGAGCGTGTCGTCGACCAGCCTGAACGGGCGCAGCAGCGCGAGATAGTTGTAGGCGAGGTAGACGAGCGAGGAGGCGACGACGCCGATCAGGATCGCGCCGTAGCCGTTCACGTAGCCGGCCGCCGGCGTGATCGCGACGAGCCCGACGATCATGCCGTTCACGCTACCGAGCAGCGACGGCTTGCGGTCGGTCATGTAGTCCCAGCAGAGCCAGACGAGGAAGGCGACGGCGGTGGCGACGTTCGTGTTCAGCACCGCCGCGGCCGCATCCGCCCCCGCGTTGTACGGGCCGCCGCCGTTGAAGCCGTTCCAGCCCAGCCAGAGCAGTCCGGCGCCGACAGCGACCATCGCCAGGTTGTTCGGCGCGTCGAGCTCGCGGTCGCGCGGCAGGCGCGGGCCGATCACCCAGGCGGCGACGAAGCCGGAGACGCCGGCCGACAGGTGGATGACGTAGCCGCCGCAGAAGTCGACCGCGCCCTGCTGGGCGAACCAGCCGCCGCCCCAGATCAGGAACGCGTCGACCGTGTACACGCACGTCGACCAGAGGACGACGAACGGTATCCACGCCTTCATGTTCACGCGGCCGAGCACCGAGCCGAGCATCAGGATCGGCGTGATCGCCGCGAAGACGAGCTGGAAGTAGACGAGCGACGACTGCGGGAAGTCGAGCACGCCGGCCTTGCCCAGGTTCGGCACCCGCCCCTGTCCCTGCTCCTCCAGCTGGCTGAGCACGCTGTGGGGCCGCCCGACGAAGTTCGAGAAGAAGCCGTGCTTGCCGCCGACGAGGTGGAGCGGCGTGCCGAAGCCCATCTCGAACCCGTAGAGGACCCACAGCACGAGCACGAGCGCGAACGCGACGAACGAGAGCATCATGCTGTTCACCGACCAGCGCTTCTGCATCACGCCGCCGTAGAGGACGACCAGGCCCGGCACGCTCATCAGGCCGACCAGCGTCGCCGCGGTGAGCTGCCACGCGTTGTCGCCGGGGTTCAGCCAGTGCGGGTACAGCATCGCCTCTCTCCTTCGCCTCGTCCGTGTAACAAAAAAAGGCCTCGGAGCTCCGAAGAGCTCCGAGGCCTCAGTGCCTCCGCCCGCGACCGCCGTGGGCCGCGCGCGTGTCTGCACCTTACCCGAGGCGTCCGACAGACGCCAGGAAACTGTTTCGGGGACATGTCCCCGAAACAGTTTCGAGGTCTACCCGGTATTCCGCAGCGCCGCGGCGATCCCGGCGATCGAGCGCAGCAGCGGCAGGCGGGCGGACCCGTCGCCGGCGCGGTGACGGCGGAGGAGCTCGACCTGGATCGCGTTCATCGGGTCGACGTACGGGTTGCGCAGGTCGATCGAGCGGCGCAAGACCGGCTGGCGCTCGAGCAGCCGGCTCACGCCCGCCGCGCGTAGCACCGCCTCGACGGTCAGCGCGTGCTCGCGTTCGATCGTCGCGAACATCCGCTCCGCAAGCTCCGCGTCCGGCACGAGGTTCAGGTAGCCGCGGGCGATCGGCAGGCTCGACTTGGCGAGCGTCATCTCGACGTTCGCGATCAGCGTGCGGAAGAACGGCAGCTCGGCGCAGCGCGCGAGCTCGTCGTCGGCCAGCGCCGCGAGCGCCGTGCCGCACCCGAACCACGCCGGCAGGATCACGCGTGTCTGCGTCCACGAGAACACCCACGGGATCGCGCGCAGCGACTCGAGGTAGTCGGCGTCGCCCGGGCGGCGCGACGGTCGGGAGGCGATCTCGAGCAGCGCGAGCTCGTCGACCGGCGTGAACGAGCGGAAGAAGCTCACGAAGCCCGGGCTTTCGAGGAGCTCGAGGTATGCCGTGCGCGACGCCGCCGCGAGCCGGTCGAGGATTCCTCGCTGCTCCTCGTCGGGTGCGCTGGCCGTCACCTCGGGGAACGCGGCCAGCAACGTGCCCGAGAGCGCCGCTTCCAGGTTGCGGCGCGCCAGGCCGCGCAGACCGTACTTGAACGAGATCGTCTCGCCCTGCTCGGTCACCTTCACCCGCCCCGGCGGATGCCCGGGCGGCTGCGCGAGGATCGCCGCGTGCGTCGGCCCGCCGCCGCGGCCGGCGCTGCCGCCGCGGCCGTGGAAGATCGTCAGCTCGACACCGTGGCGTGCTGCGACCTCCGCCAGCTGCTCCTGCGCGCGGTAGATCGCCCACTGCGCGGCCAGGTAGCCGCCGTCCTTGCCCGAGTCGGAGTAGCCCACCATCACCTCGAGCGCGCCGCCGCGCTCCTCGACCCGGCGCGCGAACCGCTCGTCGCCGAGCAGGTCGTCGACGATCGACGGCGCCGCGGCGAGATCGTCGACCGTCTCGAACAGCGGCGCGATCGCCAGCGGCTCGTCCGTGAGCTCGAGCGCGTGCAGCACGTCGTCGGCAGACGCCGTGCCCGAGACGACGACGGTGTCGAGCGCACGCGCGCCGTGCCGTCGCCGCGTCTCGCAGGCGTGTGCGAGCAGCGACCGCGTTCGCTCGGTCGCCAGGTCGCGCGCGTGGACGCGTACGTCGAGCGTCGCGAGGTGGAAGCCGAAGATCTCGACCGCTCGCTCGAGCCGCACCAGCCGACCCTTCGCGATCCGCGCGCCGCCCTGCGCGAGCAGGCTGCGCCGGATCACCGCGAGATCGGCGAGCAGCGCCTCCGGGCTCGCGTACAGGTCGTTCTGCAGGCGCGCCCAGACGAACGAGAGCTTCCGCCGATACGGCTCGAGCTCGTTGCGCGCGCCGATCTCTGCCGCGTAGGCCGGCAGCTCCCGCTCGTCTCGGTCGAGCGACTGCTCGAGCTCGTCGCTCACGCGCACGAGCGAGCTGTTGGACGCGAGCTCGACCGCGAGCGACCGCACGTCGTCGCGAAAGCGGCTCACCGCGAGCGTTCGCGCGCGCGCGAGCGCTTCGTCGATCGTCGCTTCGCCGGTGGCCGGGTTGCCGTCGGCGTCGCCGCCGATCCAGGTGCCGAACGTCAGCGGCGGCGGCGAGCCCGGGAAGAGCTCGCGCCACTCGCGCGTGAGCTCCTCGGTGGCGTCGATCAGGCTGTGCTCGAAGTACCAGAGGCCGTTGCGGATCTCGTCGCCGACCCGGAGCCGGTCGTGCCGCACCTCGTCGGTCTGCCAGAGGAGCGTGATCTCCTCGGCGAGTCCGTCCTCGGCGTCGCGGAGCTCCGCGGGCGTCGCCGCCGGGTCGTCGAGTCGCTCGAGCAGGCGCGAGATGCGAACGTGCGCGAGCAGGACCGTCCGGCGCGTCGCCTCGGTGGGGTGGGCGGTCAGCACCAGGCGCAGGGCGACGCCGTGCGCCCGCTCTCCCCGCTCCGCGTCGGGCACCTCGGCGAGCTGCTCTGCCGCCTCGGCGAGAGATTCGCGCAGCGGTCCGGCCTGCGCGTGCGCTCGGCGGCGGCGCACCCGGTGGTGCTGCTCGGCGATGTTCGCGAGCTGGAAGTAGAGCCCGAACGCGCGCAGCACCGGGGTCTGCAGCGCCGGGTCGAGCGCGGCGACCGCCTCGCCGAGATCCGCGACGGCACCGCGCTCGCGCGCGCCTCGCGCCAGCTGCCGGATCCGCTCCACCGCGGCCAGCAGCTCCGGTCCGGCCTGCTCCACGAGCACCGTCCCGAGCAGGTTGCCGAGCAGCCGCACGTCGCGGCGCAGCGGCCGCGCGCTGTCGGCCGGCGCACCGTCTACGAGCAGCGCGAGCCGCCGGCCACCGCCGGCAGGAGGAGGATCGTCGAGCCGGCGCCGACCTCGGTCGCGAGCCCGGCGGCGAGGCGCACGTCCTCGCCGTCGACGAACACGTTCAGGAACGCGGGCAGCTCGTCTCCCTCCAGCACGCGGCCGTGCAGCGACGGGTACTGCGTGACGAGCGCGTCGAGCGCCTCGCGCACCGTGCCGGCGTCGACGGACAGGGAGCGGTTGCCGCCCGCCTCGCCGCGCAGCACGGGAGGGATGCGGATCTCGGGCATGACTTCAGATTGTAAAGGAGCAGCTCTGTCGCGCCGGTCGGTTCGTCTAGCGTTGCCCGGATGACCGACGCGTCGCGGCGCTGGTTGCTGTTCGGCTCGATGTGCCTCATCTGGGGCGTGCCGTACCTGCTGATCCGGGTGGCGGTGCGCGACCTCGACCCGGCGGTGCTCGTCTTCGCGCGGACAGGCATCGGCGCGGTGCTGCTGCTGCCGTTGGCGGCCGCACGGGGTGAGCTCGTGCCCGTGTTGAAGCGCTGGCGGCCGCTGCTCGCCTTCGCCGCCGTCGAGATCGCGGTCCCCTGGCTGCTGCTCTCCAGTGCCGAGCGGCGGCTGTCGAGCTCGTTCTCCGGACTGATGATCGCGGTGGTGCCGCTCGTCGGCGCGCTGATCGCCCGCGAGCGGCTCGGCGCGCGCAGCCTCGGCGGCCTCGTGCTCGGGCTGGGCGGCGTCGTCGCGCTCGTCGGCCTGGACCTGAGCGGGACGAGCGCCGCCGGCGTCGTCGAGATCGCCGGAGTCGTCGTCGGGTACGCGCTCGGCCCGATCGTGCTGGCGCGCCGGCTGAGCGACCTGCCGGCGCTCGGGGTGATCGCCGCCTCGCTCGGCGTGACCGCCGTCGTCTACGCGCCGGTCGCGGCCTTCGTCCTGCCGGCGAGCCTGCCGCCGGCGAAGGTGGTCGCCTCCGTCGTCGCGCTCGCGGTCGTCTGCACCGCGTTGGCGTTCGTCCTCTTCTTCGCGCTGATCGAGCAGATCGGGCCGGTGCGCGCCACGGTGATCACCTACGTCAACCCCGCGGTGGCCGCTGCGCTCGGGGTCGGCATCCTCGGCGAGCGGTTCACCGCGGGCATGGGCGTCGGCTTCGTGCTGATCCTGGTCGGCTCCGTGCTGGCGGTCCGCCCGCGCCGCGTCGACGCCGCGCCCGCACCCGCGACGTAGCCGACGGCGTTTCGGCGGCCCGCCCCCGGGTAGCCGCATTCCGGGATGAAGGCCGTCGTCTGGCACGGCCGGCGGGACGTGCGTGTCGAGACCGTTCCCGATCCGGCCATCCGCGAGCCCACCGACGCGATCGTGCGCGTCACCTCGTCTGCGATCTGCGGCTCCGACCTGCACCTGTACGAAGTGCTCGGCCCGTTCATGCGGCCGGGCGACATCCTCGGCCACGAGGCGATGGGCGTCGTCGAGGAGGTGGGGGCGGAGGCCGAGCACGTGCAGCCGGGCGACCGCGTCGTGATCCCGTTCAACATCTCGTGCGGCGGCTGCTTCATGTGCGACCGCGGCCTCTTTGCGCATTGCGAGACGACGCAGGTGCGCGAGCACGGCAAGGGCGCCGCCCTGTACGGGTACACGATCCTCTACGGCGAGGTCCCCGGCGGCCAGGCCGAGTACCTGCGCGTGCCGATGGCGCACTTCGGGCCGATCAAGGTGCCCGAGGGCCCGCCCGACGACCGCTTCCTCTTCCTCTCGGACGTGCTCCCGACCGCGTGGCAGGCGGTCGCGTACGCCGCCGTGCCGGAGGGAGGCAGCCTCGCCGTCTTCGGCCTGGGCCCGATCGGGCAGATGTGCGTGCGCGTCGCGCGTCACCAGGGGGTCGAGACCGTCTTCGGGGTCGACCTCGTACCCGAACGACTCGAGGCCGCGGCCCGCCGCGGCGCGGAGACCATCGACCTCCGCGACGGCGACGCCGTCGAGGCGATCGTCGAGCAGACGTCCGGCCGCGGCGCCGACTCGGTGATCGACGCGGTCGGAATGGAGGCGCACGGCGCGCCGCTCGCCGCGCTCGCGCAGCGCGCGGCGGGCCTGCTGCCCGACGCGGCCGCGCGGCCGCTCGTCGAGAAGGCCGGGATCGACCGGCTGTCGGCGCTCGGTGCGGCGATCCGCGCGGTGAGGCGCGGAGGCACCCTTTCGATCTCCGGCGTCTACGGCGGCGCCGTCGATCCGCTGCCGATGATGGAGCTGTTCGACAAGGGCGTCCAGATCAGGATGGGCCAGGCGCACGTGCGCCGGTGGACCGACGACATCCTGCCGCTCCTGCTCGACGGCGATCCGCTCGGCGCCGAGGATTTCGCGACGCATCATCTCCCGCTCGGCGACGCGCCACGTGCCTACGCGTCCTTCCAGCAGAAGGAGGACGGCATGGTGAAGGTCGTCCTTCAACCCTGACATGCGGGTCGTCGTCCTCGGTGCGAGCGGCAACGTCGGCACGAGCCTGCTCGAGGCGCTCGTCGACGACGAGCAGGTCGAGTCGGTGCTCGGAGTCGCACGCCGCCGGGTCGATCTCGACCTGCCGAAGGTGGAGTGGGCGCAGGCCGACGTCGCGTCGTCCGACCTCTTGCCGCTCGTCCGGGGCGCGGACGTCGTCGTCCATCTCGCCTGGTTGATCCAGCCGTCGCGCGACCTCGCGCTGATGCGGCGCGTGAACGTCGACGGCTCCGCGCGCGTCCTCCGTGCGGTCGCCGAGGCGAAGGTGCCGGCGCTCGTCTACGCATCGTCCGTCGGCGCCTACTCGCCGGGGCCGAAGGATCGCCGCGTGGACGAGTCGTGGCCGGTCGGGGGCGTCGGCTCGAGCTTCTACGGCCGGCACAAGGCGGCGGTCGAGAGCCTGCTCGACCGCTTCGAGGACGAGCATCCTCGCACGCGGGTCGTTCGGCTCAGGCCGGGGCTTATCTTCAAGCGTGAGGCGGCCTCGGGGATCAGGCGGCTGTTCGCCGGACCGTTCCTGCCCAGTCCGCTGCTCCGCCCTTCGCTGCTGCGCGTCCTGCCGGAGGTGCCGCGGCTGCGCGTGCAGGCCGTCCATTCGCGCGACGCCGGCGAGGCGTACCGGCTGGCGGCCGTGGGTGACGTGCACGGCGCGTTCAACGTCGCAGCCGAGCCGGTGCTCGACGCGCGTACGGTGGCGCACGCGCGAGGGGGGACGACGTTTCCGATGTCGGTCGGCGTCGCACGCGCGGCTGTCGCCGCCTCCTACCAGCTGCGGCTGCAGCCGTCCGAGCCGGGCTGGTTCGACCTCGCCGTGAACGTGCCGCTGCTCGACACGGGCCGGGCCGAGCGTGAGCTCGGCTGGCGGCCGAGGCGGTCGGCCCTGGACGCGCTGCTCGAGCTGATCTACGGCC